>OATA01000240.1_pt1 | contig 75149 bp, 85 predicted proteins | sample 1516451 | NCBI WGS metagenome assembly OATA01 (sample SAMEA2579905, study PRJEB22360) | human gut metagenome | biome: human gut; feature: human-associated habitat; material: faeces | place: Denmark | collected 2008/2010 | reverse complement strand
ATTCGGGGTGTAGCGCAGTCCGGTTAGCGCACCTGCTTTGGGAGCAGGGGGTCGTGGGTTCGAATCCCGCTACCCCGACGAAAAATTCAAGTCAAGAAAAATTAAATGGTGTTGAGCTGATACAGTTTGTATCGGCTTTTTTTGTTTGTGCAAAATAGACCCAATTATACCCTATTTTGGGGCAAATAAAAGGGATAATTCTTTGAACTATCTTTGAACAAGTTTTTCTATTTGCACCTATTTAGTGGAAAATAAAGCAATTTCCCGCCAATTTACCCCGATTCAAGCTGTTTAATGCAATTTTAAACATTTAAAAAACATTAAAACAGTATGGCAACATTTAAAGCAATCGTTTTCCAAACAGGAAGACATATAAAACAAGATGGAACATCAAATATAAAAATCAGAATCTATCATAATAGAGAATCCCAGTATATAGCAACCAGCTACTATATCCGCCCAGAAAACATGGACGACTCCGGCCGGATCCTACCCAACGTACCTAACAGTGAAATGATAGAGTACGAAATAAATGCGTATATCCAAAAGATCAGGAGAGAGTATTTGAAGCTAGGACAAGAAAGAACCCAATTTATGTCATGTAAGGACTTAAAAGAAGAAATTGAAAAATCATTAGTTCCTGATGCCGAGTTTATAGATTTTGTAGAGTTTACTCAAAATATAGTAATTCAAACGGAAAAGAGAAAAACTGCCGAATGGTACAGATCTTCTATCGATACCCTATGTTGGTACATGAAAAGAAAAAAGATAGATATAAAACTTATCACTTCATTCATGCTGAATAAGATGATCAAAGACTTATATCACTCCGGACCTGCCGGCACACCTTTAGAGCCAGGCACGGTAAGCCATTATCTTAGGGGAATAAGAGCATTGTATAACAAGGCAAAACTCTATTATAATAACGAAGACTTTGATATTATAAGGATTCCTGGCGACCCATTCAAGAAAGTTGAAATCCCGGAGTATCGGAGAAAACGAAAGAATATAGATACCAACACCTTATTAAAAATCCGAGATTTTCAGTCTGATAAGAAATGTACTAATATGGCTCGTGATGTTTTTATGATGATGTTCTATATGATGGGAATCAATATCAATGATTTATATAGCATGTCATGTGAACGTCGCGGAAGGCTGGAATACACACGTTCCAAAACAAAAACGCGGAACAATCATGAGCAAATACCGCTTTCGATAAAAATAGAACCGGAACTCCGCATCCTCCTTGATAAATACACAGAGGGTTATTTCCTCTCCTACTTTCATACCAACTATTGTAACTTGAATAATTTTATGCGGGCAGTCAATAATGGGCTGAAAGACATTTGCATGAACTTAGAACTCGATTTCAAGATCACCACGAACTGGGCGCGCCACAGCTGGGCCAGTTTGGCGCGCAACAAGGCTGGAGTTCCTAAAGCTGATATTGATTTCTGCCTTGGTCATGTGAATAACGATTATAAAATGGCCGATATCTACATTGATATAGATTATAGTATTTGTGATAAAGCAAATCGTGCTGTTTTGGACTTATTGCAAAAAAAAGAAGAAAAAAAGACCTGAAACGTTTGCAAAAACAAAAACTCTCTATATATTTGCAACCGAAATGGTGTTGAGCTGGATAAAACAATGATTTTATCCGGCTTTTATTGCATATATATGCTTCAATAGTTCATATTACTGAAACTCATCTCATTTTTACGCTATGCGCCACAAAACAATGACGCATGGAAATTACAGTTTCAAAAACAGCTTTATTAGATAAGCTTAAATCAATCGGGCGAATCATACAGCCCAAAAATTCAATACCGGCCTATGACAACTTTTTGTTTGTCGTCGATGAATTTGGTATCATCCTAGTTACAGCAGGAGAAGAAGGCGGGCGTATCTCTACCAATATTGACGGTAAAACAGACTTTACTGATCGTTCTTTTATGGCTAATGCCAAAACATTACTTGATGGATTAAAAGAAATCCCGGAGCAGCCATTAACTATTCATCTCTACGAAAAAGAATTGGTAGTCAAATATGCTAATGGAAAGTTTTCTATACCTGTTGAAAAAGGAGATCAATACCCGACAATGAGTACAGATAATACTGCTACCCCATTACTTGTATCAGGAAATGACTTACTATATGGAATAAGGCAAGTATTGTTTTGCAGTGCCAATGACGAATTACGTCCGGTACTGAATGGAGTCTATTTTGATATAGATTTAGATAATATCTCATTTGTTGCAACAGACGGTACCCGACTTGCGATGATTGAGAATCCTTCCGCTTATACGCGCAAGGAACGGGCAGCCTTCATTCTGCCAAGTAAATTTGCCAAAGTCCTTTCTAATATTGTTCCGGAAGATTGCATGGAAGTAGAAATATCAGTAAATCAGACTAATATTTTATTTGAGTTTGATTCATACCGTTTAATCTGCCGCATGATTGAAGGCCGGTTCCCTAATTATCGTGCTGTTATCCCTCAAAAGCAACCCAACCGTGCAGTATTGAAAAGAACCGATATTGTATCAGCCTTAAAACGCGTATCTGTTTTCTGTGATGAAAACTCTTCTCTGGTGATACTCAAGTTTTGTCCTGATTCCCTTAAAATTACAGCCCATAATTTAGACTTCTGTAAATCAGCTGAAGAAACTGTTGCTCTACGAACTGGTTGTGATATTGAAATTGGCTTTAAGAGTAGCTTTTTAATCGAAATGATAAACAATATTCCCTCCGAGGATATTGCTATTACTATGAGTGACCCGTCGAAAGCCTCAATTCTTACTCGCTGCGATGAAGAAGTTCGTAGCTTGACTTATTTATTAATGCCTTTATCTATTAACTATTGATACTATGGGAAAAGAATACCAATCACCTAAACAGGTTATTCAATCGTATTTGGAAGAGAGAGCAAAGAGTGATCCCCTCTTTGTCACTTCCTACACAAAGCCAAACAAGAATATTGATGAATGTTACGACTATATCATAGGAGAAGCAAAAAAACGCGGTGGTAGTGTTGTATGTATGTCTGACGATGAAGTATTCGGATTGGCAGTTCATTACTATGATGAAGATGATATCAAAGTTAGTAAGCAGCCTGCAACAAAAGCAGTTGTTTCTAATCGACCTGAAAAGAAAAAAGAACTTATACCATCTATTGAGAAGACCAAACCGGAGCAGATTGCTAATAATAAACGTAAAGGAAAGAAAAAGGAAATACCTACCGGACAATTTTTATTATTTGAAGACTTATGAGACCAAGAACAAAATTACAGCTTAGAGTTGCTAATTTGAGTAGCCAGCTGCCTAATATTGAGAGTTTGATGATTGACTGGGCTAAGAATGAGTGTTTGAAACATATAGGATATGCAACCAAGTCACGTATTATCTGTATGGAGTGCGGCCAACGCTTCGCTCCGGAACTTGTAAAACGTAAACGTGCTGTTTGTCCTCATTGTGATACGTCTTTGAAAATAGAACAGTCGAGGAAGCGTATCAATAAACAGACAATGTTTATTGGCAAGGCAGAAATTTGTGAGGAATTCCAAGTTATCCGAAGTTTTGAATTGATTGCTTATTACCGAGCAGAAACAAAGCCTCGTTATTATATTCGTGAGATACTACAACATTGGATAAAAGACGACGGTAACCGGGAAGTAATAGCTCGTGCCAATAATACGGGATTCAGTGGTTGGTACGGAGATCTGGAGATACGGAATAAAGTTGTTGGATCATATTATTACAACTATAGCAATGATATTTATTGCGAACGCTATCATCCGGCCTCTGTCTTTAGACCTAAGTATATTCGAATGGGTATAGATTGTAAATTACGCGGTATGTCATTTCTTACTGCCACCAATACAATTCCCCATTCTCCCAAGGCTGAAACACTTCTAAAGGCAAGACGTTATGAATTAATAGATTATTACGAGGGACACCGTTACAAGATTGATATGTATTGGCCGTCTATAAAAATTTGTCTTCGTAATAAATATCGGATTAAAGATGTTTCGATGTGGTTTGATTATCTGAAACTACTAGATCATTATCATAAAGATCTGCATAACGCTCATTACGTTTGTCCTAAGAATCTAAAAAAAGCTCATGACTTGTATGTGGCGAGAAAGAAACGTGATGATGAAAAAGAACGCAAGGCTAAAGAAATGCAACAATTGCTTAAACTCAAGAAGGATGCAGAGAATTATATCAAAGAAAAATCGAAGTTCTTTGACCTAAAAATGTCTGATGGTAAAATAGTCGTAGTACCGCTCAAAAGTATTGAAGAGTTTCAACAAGAAGGTGAAATCATGCACCATTGCGTCTTTACAAATAAATATTATAAAGAAAAGGATTCACTCATTCTTTCTGCCCGAATAGGCAAGAAACATGTTGAAACAGTCGAGGTCAATTTGAAGACGTTAAGTATTGTTCAATCTCGTGGTGTCTGTAACCAAAACACCGAGTATCATGAACGCATTATCGGGCTCGTAACAAAGAATATGAACTTAATACGTCAAAAGCTGACGGCATAAAAAAGATCTAAATATGGCAAGACCATTAAAACAGGGACTGGATTATTTTCCTTTAGATACAGATTTCTTATCTGATAGGAAAGTACGCAAGATAATAAATGCTTGTGGCCCAAATTCCGTCACTATACTAATTTGCCTGCTATGTAATATCTACAAGGATAAAGGGTATTACATCGTGTGGGACAAAGAAATGCCTTTTGATATTGCTGATATAGTCGGGGTATCCGAGGGCGCCGTAAGTGAAGTCGTGAAGAAGGCCCTACAAGTGGAATTATTCGATAACACCCTGTATAGAAAGTTCCATATTTTATCTTCCCGTGGTATTCAAAATAGATTTAAAAGCTGCACTTCAAAAAGGAAAGATGTTGAAATTATCCCTGATTTTTGGATTAATGACGTCAATAACTCGATTAATGACGTCAATAACTCAATAAATGTAGGTGATAATGAACAAAGTAAAGTAAATAAAAGAAAATCTTCTCCCCCACATATACGCGTGGGAGAACTTTTTCCGGCGGATAGCTTCTTCGATAAGTCCTTAGATGATTGCTATGCTGAACTTAAATCAAATCAATCATGGGCGGAAACAGTAACGATGAATACTCGTTCTTCCGGCTACAATGACTTTACACTAGAAGCTTTTTACGAGTATTTGAAGCAGTTTTTCATGGAGCAACAGAATAAAGGCGAAACAGCGAAGTCTCCCAAAGATGCTATGTCCCATTTTGCTAGTTGGCTGAAAATTGAGCTTAAAAACAAGAAAGATGAACGGAGAACTAATAAAAACAGAACTGCAGGTAGTGCTAAGTCCGTCACAGATTGTCCAGAAGACAGCAATCAGAAAGGAACTAACGCCGATACAGCAGGCCTTACAAGCTGGATCGACAGCCTCTCAATTGGTCGCTGAATGGAGCGGTACAATCGCACAACTAAACTGTAATGTCTCATTGTCAGATGTGGCTAATGCAGAGAATATACCCACTTTGGCAGACGTAAACAGGAGCTTTAGCAACTCAACATCGGTAGAGATCATTACCGAGCATTTGAAATCTGTGCTGAGATATGCCGGTGTTGAGTTGACTAATGCCCAGCTGGCAGAAACGGCCCTGTCGATACTATCTAGCTACTGGTACCTGAATTTAGCCGAGTTATGTATCTTCTTCTCCCAGCTAAAGAACGGCAGCCGCGGACAATTCGTCTGGGGGTCGAAGATCAATAATCAAGCGATCATGGTAGCACTTGTCGAATTTTGCAAAGACAGGCGACGTGAAATTGAGCATAGAGAAAATGAACTAATACGAAAAAAGGCTGAAACTGGCTATGCCCGTAATGAGAACTTGATTAAAGATATCGTAACGGGAGTTCAAAATACCAGAAGAGAACGAGAAAAAGCAAAACAGGACTTCAAGACCTTCTGTGAGCTATTTCCATATCTGCCTGATAAGTATGAGCCCATGGTACTTTGGAAAGCATGGGGAGGCAATAAAGAGGCTCTACGTAAGATTTACGGTGAAAGTATTCCTCCTCCAGATGTAGCCGAAATGGATATCGGGATGTATTTGTGTAATTACAACATTACCAAGGGTAAAGAGTTGGAAAAATAAAAGCGGCCAGCATACCACCGCCGGCCACTCTCATAAGCACAAAGCTTATAGCTATTAGGAACAGCAAATATATAAAATCTTTGTGCTTATGGCAAGTAAAGCAGTAAATAATTACATAACTAAACGCTACGAACGCTGGCTTGATTACTCTTTGTATCATTGTGGGCTTGCCGGCATTCCTGATGAAGCGACAGATGTCTTAAATGAGGTCATTTGTTCGCTCCTTCAAAAGAAAAACAGGTTGCTTGACAAACTACTTGAAACAAAAAAAAATGGCTATACAGAGCTTGATTTCTTTGTTTTGAAGATGATAAAGCTAAACGCTTCCTCTCCTACTTCACAGTATAGGAGTAGATACAAGCCCCTGCCTGTGGATGATAATGTAGATTATTCAAGGCTGGATATTGAAGATATCCCGGATGAATCAGAAGATAGAAATACTGAAATACTAAATAAACTGCATTTAGTAAGAGATACATTTGAAAGCCTTGATTTAGGTCCAGTAGCAGCTCGTGTTTTTGAGTTTCATTTCTTCCAGGACGGTAATTTTTCCGATTGGGAGGGTCCGGAGACATTGAAACAACTATATGAAATTTATAACGGAGTGCAGGAACTTATTAGAAAGAAAATAGCCGGGGAAACTATATTTTAGTGAAAATTCCTTGGTCATGGAAGAAAAAGTAGAAATTAAGATTGATCCCCGGAACTATCGTATCCATGGGGACGAAAACAAGCGGCTTATTCATAAAAGCCTCGTTGAATGTGGAGCCGGTCGGTCCGTATTGGCCGACCGTGACAATGTGTTAATCGCTGGAAACGGCGTGTATGAGGAAGCTCAAAAGTTAGGCCTCAAAGTACGTATTGTAGAGTCTGACGGAACAGAGCTCATTGTTATTAAACGCAAAGATTTATCTACGGAAGATGAAAAGAGAAAACTGCTAGCCTTGGCAGATAATCATACTTCCGATACTTCTCGTTTTAACTTCTCTGCTATCGTTGATGATTTTAATCTTGATATGTTAGGTGAATGGAATTTGAATATTCCTAACTTCAACATTGATGAAGATAAATTGGACGATTTCTTTAGTGGGAGTACTCAACCAGCTTCAAAAAAAGAAAAAGTGTTGATCTGCCCTTTCTGTGGAAGAAATGTATATGAAAAGGAGGATGACGATGAATAAACGAGTTATTACTTATAATCAAGTAATTGGTTTTCATTCCTATCCGGATGCACCTCCTTCATGCATTTATTTATCGGCACGGCATCGACACGTATTTGTAATACGATGCAAGTTTGAGGTATTACACCATAACAGAGAAATTGAAATTTATACGATGCAGAAAAAGCTAGAAAGCACTTTGCAGAATGAATTTGGATCACCATGTGAATTTGGTTCATATTCATGCGAAGATATTGCACAATGGCTTCTAAATCGTTTTTCTAGTATGAATGAAGTTGAAGTATTGGAGGATGATTTCGGTGGAGCCGCTATTCAAAGATAATCTTAAAGTTCATTTTGCAGGATGCGAAAATCTGGATAAACTAACGGCACTTCATGCTGTAGGAGTAAAGTATTTCCTTTTTACATGCTATCCATTCGTCAAACAAATGATTAATGGCAAGCTTTCAAATAAAAATAGAAATAATATCATTCCTTCATTAGTTTCTTCTCTTGGTGAGCATGCAATAATGGATTCCGGACTGTTTACTTTAATGTTTGGAGCAGACAAAGGAAAACATGATGAAGAATTCTTATACACTTGGATGTTAAAATTAGTCGAATTTGTGAAAGAAACAGGATTCACTGGAACATGTGTTGAAGTTGATTGCCAAAAAATTCTTTCCCCAGAAATTGCCTGGAAATTCAGAAAAGAGATGAAACGTCTTCTTCCTGATAACAGGATAATCAACGTTTTTCATCTGGAAGACGGAAAAAAGGGACTTGATCGCTTGATAGACTTCTCGGACTATATTGCAATAAGTGTTCCAGAGTTGAGAATACATAAGAATCGAACCTACAAAACAGATGTTGCCTATCTGACTCGATATATCAAGAAGAAAAAGCCTCAAATTGATATACATCTGTTGGGATGCACCGAATCCAAAATGTTGAAAGAAAACAGCTTTTGCACGAGTGCTGATAGTACAACTTGGAGTGCTATTGTAAGATGGCCGAAACTTCCATTTGTCATTAATGGGAAGAAATTAACAAAACACATTAAAAATTTAGATGAATCAAAGTTATTAGAATTTTATGCAGAAAATATCGATCAATTAGTAAAAAAGTATCGATTCAATCCTCGCTCTAAACTCACTTTGGCAAAAATTTGTTTGGCCGGTGAGTTATGTTTGCACGAATATGATTATTTATTAAGTAACCAAAGATGAAATTATGTACATAGTAAAAAAGCGTATTGAGATTTCAGCTTCACACAGTTTGAAGCTATCCTATGAAAGTAAGTGTCAGAACCTGCACGGGCACAATTGGATTATTATTGTTTGGTGTCGTGCAAAAACACTGAATCAAGATGGTATGGTAGTCGATTTTACACATATCAAACAGAAGATCCAGGACAAACTAGATCACAAGAATCTGAATGAGATACTTCCCTTCAATACAACTGCGGAGAATATGGCAAAATGGATTTGTGATCAGATCCCGGGATGTTTTAAAGTAATGGTACAAGAATCTGAAAATAATATTGCGTGGTATGAAAAAGATTAATGAGATTTTTTACAGTATACAGGGAGAAGGTTATCGTACTGGTACTCCTGCTGTTTTCGTTCGTTTCTCTGGATGCAATTTGAAATGTCCCTTCTGTGATACACAACATTCTTCCGGAAGAGAAATGTCGGATGAGGAAATTATCAAAGAGGTTTGCTTCTACCCTACCCGCTTCGTTGTTTTGACCGGTGGCGAGCCGGGATTGCAGGTAGATCAAGAGTTTATCAATAAGCTCCATCAGGCAGGGAAGTTCGTTCAGATAGAAACAAACGGGACAGTTCCCCTTCCTATCGGCATTGATTGGATTACTTGCTCGCCGAAAGAAGGAAGCAAAGTTTTTGTTGTCAATCCTCACGAAATAAAAGTCGTCTATACAGGGCAAGATCTGTCAACCTATGAAGCCATGACAGCTGCAGTATATTATCTGCAACCATGTTCCTGTCAAAACACAGAAGAAGTTATTAACTACGTAAAAGAACACCCAAAATGGAAACTAAGTCTACAGACACAAAAGATATTGAATGTGCAGTAAGAACAATCCTATCGTATATTGGTGACAATCCAGAACGCGAAGGATTAAAAGGAACACCGGAACGCATTGTCAGAATGTGGAAAGAACTATTTCGCGGGTATGATCCTGAACAGGCACCGAAAATAACGACTTTCCCCAATGGTAAAGATGGATTATCCTTTAACAGTATAGTTGCAGACTCTGGTAACTACTACTCAATGTGCGAGCACCACATGATGCCTTTCTTCGGAAAGTATTGGTTTGCCTATATTCCTAATTCGGAAGGAAGCATATTAGGCATCTCAAAGATTGGCCGCGTTATCGATTATTGTGCAGCCCGCTTACAGGTACAGGAGAGACTAGCTCAAGATGTCGTTACGATGATAGTGGATGCACTCGGAAAAGAACACCCACCGTTAGCAGTTGGTATTATAATGGAAGGAGAACACTTGTGTAAAACCATGCGTGGAGTAAAAAAACAGGGAAAAATGCGTTCTTCTTTCTATTTTGATAATGGAAGGTTGCCTGAATTGAAGGCTGAATTATCACAATTTGCTAGTTTTGGTTAGTTTATGACAGAGAAGAAGAATCCGGCCGAGAAGAAAAAAAGAGGGCGTAAATCAGAGTACAGAATAGAGTATGCCGATCAAGCTCTAAAGCTTTGTTTGTTGGGTGCAACAGATAAAGAGCTCGCCGAATTCTTCTCTATTTCAGAGCAAACCTTAAATAAATGGAAAAAAGACTATCCCGAATTTCTTGAGTCCCTAAAAAAAGGAAAGAATATTGCGGATGCGAACGTTGCATCTCGGTTATATAATCGTGCTATCGGTTATTCCTGTAAGGCAACAAAATTTGCAACATCCGAAGGAAGAATAACAGACTCAAAAGAATATATTGAGCATTACCCACCTGATACGACAGCTGCTATATTCTGGCTGAAGAACCGGCAGCCGGAGAAATGGAGAGACAAAAAAGAAGTTGATGCAAATGTGAACCTTGGTGATGAATTGGAAGGATTGAGTGACGAACAACTACAGGCTATAATTGATGGCAAAGAAGAAGAGTAAAAGACAAATATTGATTCGTAAAGCAAAGGCTGCTACCATACTCCGCAAACGAATAGCAAAGAAAGACTTTTGGGCGTTTTGTTTGTACTATGATCCGAAGTTTTTCTCTAAACGTCTGTTCCTAAAAAAGGTCGCAGAAGCGTTCATGCGTGTGTATGAATCATATTCTGCCAGTATAATCTACCGTCTTGCTGTCAGTATGCCGCCACGTGCCGGAAAGTCTTATATATCTTCTCTATTTATTGCCTGGATGTACGGACACTTTCCGGAAGAGTCAGTTATGCGTAACTGTTGTTCGGATACTCTCTATAATAAACTATCATACGATACTCGAGATGTTGTGAAATCTAGGCGTTTTAAAGAAATATTTCCCGATATCCATTTAAAGGGTGATAAGCAGAATGTCAAGAGCTGGAGTGTGGAAGGCGCTCGGCAGGTAAGCTACTTCGGTGGTGGTGTTGGTGGTACCGTTATTGGATTTGGCGCGTCAATGCTCGCCATGACGGATGACTTGTACAAGAGTCTGGAAGATGCATTATCGGATAATAACAATGAAAAGGTATGGTCTTGGAAGCAGGGTACGCATGACTCCCGTATTGAAGGAAGCTGCTGTATGATTGATATTGGTACTCGCTGGTCCTCTAATGATGTCCTTGGACGCATGGAAGAAGCCGGCAAGTACAATGAAATCATTCGTATTGCTGCGCTGGATGAGAATGATGAAACTTTCTGCGCCGATGTTCATACTACAGAATATTACAAGGAATTACGTTCTGAAACAGACGAAAGTATTTGGATGGCCGAGTATATGCAGGAACCGTTCGAGGCCAAAGGGTTACTATTCCCCAAATCGTCTCTCATGCGCTTCAAACTTGCCGATATTGCAGGGAAAAAACCTGATGGAACACTCGGAGCCTGTGATACTGCTGATAAGGGAGATGATGATTTCTGCGCACCATTCGCAAAGGTGTTTGGTCCAAAATACTTCATTACCGATATTCTTTTCACTAAAGATCCTGTCGAAGTCACAGAACCGCGCCTGGCGCAAATGGTTATTGATACAGAGTGCGATCAACTACGTATTGAATCAAACAATGGCGGGCGTATATTTGCTATCAATGTACGCAAACTTGTTACAGCTAAAAAGAAATCGTGTATGATTCAAGCCCGGGCAACAACACAGCACAAGGAAACACGTATCATCATGAAAGCTGGCTGGATAAAGAAGCATTGTGCTTTTCTTGATGAAACAGAATATTCTAAAGGATCAGACTACGGTCGTTTCATGAAAGCGTTTACCAGTTACAAGCGCGAGGGTGATAACGCTCATGACGATGCTCCGGATGGCATGACAATCCTTGCCGAATTTGCTGAAGCAATCGGTCTAAACCTCAAAAAGCAAACCCGTAAGGTGGGCCGTGGATAGTATCCATTCCTATAACTACATAAAGAATGTTGTAATCACATCCCAAATGAACCAAAGAATTTGGTTGTCTCTACTTTGTTCTTGATATAAGAACCATTTGATAGCATAAGCCACTCTTTTAAATACCTTCATTATTATTTATTTTTGAAGAATAGCTTTCGGTTAGTATCAAGGTTTGAAAAAGACCTATTATCCCCAAAAGCATGATTGGCTTCTGCTTCTGCGAAATACGTATAAATTTAGTGAACTTAAAAAGACAACATTAAAGCGCCCTCACAACTAAATGATTATCAATAAAATAACATTTATCAGCTGTAGAAACAATATCTTTTTCAGCACTTTTCCGACACTTTTACCGCCAAAAAAGGACAAAACAATGCACTTGGTCGGTGATTTTTTTCTGAACATATATTTTAAGAGAAAAGTATATGCCAGACATTAAGGATATTCTGAAAAATGAAGATTTCGGTAGCATAGTAGGTGATTTATGTGTTGATACCCGTGAAAATCGTAATCCTCGTGAATATATGGAGGAATACAATGGAGACAGAACCCGTCGTAAAGAATCAGTTGGGTATCGGGAGCCTAAAAAGATTGCTGTATATTCAGATACAGAAGTAGAAATTGACCCCGAAACAGGAGCCGAAAAGCCAAAGAGACTAGAAGACAAGACTGTCGATGTAGCTAAGGTCGTAACCAACCTACCTAAAAAGATCGTCCGCACATCTGTTGCTTTTCTGTTTGGCGGTGAAATGACTATCACAGCAGAAGATTCGAATGACGGATTTGATGAGTTTAAGAAGGTCTATAAGCGAAAGCTCAAGATGCAATCGGTATTGAAAGAGTTTGCTCGCAAGGTGTTATCTGAAACCAAAGCAGCTATTATATTCTATCCGGTCACTAAAGATGATGGAAAAAGCCAGTTGAAGGTTAAGATTCTATCTACTCCCAAGGATAGTAATGTCGAATGTGAATTTTATCCATACTTTGATGAAGACGACGATATGGACGGCTTTATCTATAAGTACAATGCAGAAGTCAATGGCCGTACTTGCGAATGCGTGAAAGTCTATACGAAAGATGTTATTTACTCCGGTATTATGGACGGTGTTTGGCAAGTGAAAAAGATAAAGAATCGTTTTGGCAAGATTCCGGTAGTATATGCCGAAGTCGATTGTCCGGATTGGGAAGATGTCGCTAATTTGATAGACAAGAAAGAAATGAGACTTTCCCGCCTATCAGATACTAATGACTACTTTTCCGAACCGATACTGAAAACTTATGGTCTGGCTAATCTTCCGAGCAAAGAAACTGTAGGCAAAGAGTTAAACTTTACTATGGAAGTAGATGCGGATACCGGTAATACATATCATGGTGATGCAGATTACTTAGCATGGCAACAGTCCTGTGAATCCGTAACACTTGAACTTAACCAGTTAGATGATGCAATACATTCCGGATCTTCAAGTCCTGATTTATCTATGAGTAAACTAATGGGGCTTGGCAACCTTAGTGGTACCTCACGTCGTTTTATGTTGATTGATGCAGAGATTAAGGCATCTGAACAAATGGAGATATTCGGCCCGGCAGTTCAACGTACAGTGGCAATAGTTCAGGCTGGAATGGCTAATATTACGCACACTAAATATGCATCGCAATTAAATGATAACTACATTGAGGTTGAGTTTGGTAGCATTCTCCCACAAGATCTAGCTGAAGAACTCAAGAACCTTGAAACTGCTTCTCAATTCAATAGCAAGGAAACGATTATAAAGAATTCACCATACACTGACGATGTGGAAACAGAATTGAATCGTAAGAAGCAAGACGAAAAAGAGACTGCACAGAATAATTCATTTATTGGAGCAACTTTATAATCTATGCCCGGACTTTCTTTCTACGATAAACAACATATACAGAAAATTGCTGCACAGCAGGCCGTAATAGCCAATATCTTTAATCAGTTTATACTTTCTGTTTCCCCGTATCTCCGTAAATGGTCTGATGCGGGGAAAAACAATGTATGGATAAGCAATCAGGGAATAGAGAGTGCAGTTGACCGGGAACTGCTGAATCTTGAATCAATGCTATATGCTAATATCTCTGCATTTCAAAAGGACGGTTGGGAACGAGCAGAAAAAAAGAATGATGATTTTATTTCCCAGTTCATCAAGGGAATGTCTATTTCCAGTGCAACAAAAGATGGTATGTTCGCTCATAGCTTATCTGCATTTGAAACTCTAAAGAACGATATAGATGCTAACGGATTCAAGTTATCTGATAGAGTTTGGAATATTACGCAACAAACGAAATCGCAACTCGAATTCTATCTTGATAGTGGCGTAGTTGCCGGACGTAATGCAAACGGAATCAGTAGCGATATACGGCAAATTTTGCAAAATCCCCAAAAACGCTTTCGCAGGATCCGGAATGAGAAAGGTGAATTGGTATTATCACAACCAATGAAGAATTATCATCCAGGACAAGGTGTTTATCGTTCAGCATATAAGAACGCTCTCCGGACATCTGCAACAACTACGAACATTGCTTATCGTAGTGCGGACTATGAACGTTGGAGCAAACAGGACTTCATATTAGGTATTGAGGTACATCGCTCGGCCAATAATCGAGGACCGTGCAAGATCTGTGATGCGATGGTAGGTAAATATCCGAAAACGTTCAAGTTTACAGGCTTTCATCCTTTTTGTATCTGCTTTGCCACTCCTATCACCATGGAGCCGGAAGATTTTGCTGATTTCTTGCTAAATGATACGGTTCCGCAAGAGCAGGTTATTACTGATATTCCCCAGGCAGCAAAGGAGTTTGTTAGCGAGAATAAAGACGGTTTACAATCGGCTTTCTGGTATAAGGATAACTTTACGCAAGACGGGAATGTAAATGAGCGCCTAAAAATAGTTGTAAAACAGCCCGAGAAGTCTAAACAATCTGTAATTGAGCCGATATCTCCTTTCAAAGAAAGTCAGAGCGTAGAAGAAGCTCAAAATTATGCAACGAAGTTAGGTGTTAAATATGCAGATTTTTCCGACTTATCATTGGATATTGCCAATGCATTAAATGAAGCATTGCAAACACTTCCCCAGGAAGATATGCCTTTATTTGTTGGAAGCGCAAAGAATCTGCAAAATCTATCAGGGTATGCTATCAAGAAGAAAGGATATCATGGCATTACAATGGAGAATATAATAAGAATCAAAGAAAATGAGATATGGAAAGTTGAGAATGGTACATTAGTTGGTATAAATGCCAAAAGTATTAATGCGATAACAAAAGCTAAAGCCAAAATTGAAACTGAATATATGGCAAGGACAGGGCATCATTGGCGCTTTAATACTGACGGTAAATCTACAACTTTTCATGAGATAGGGCATGTTTTTGACCAAAAACACTTAGTATCATCAGATTCAAAATGGCAAACTATCGCTAAGAAATGGGCGGAAGAGTCTCAATGTGATATTCTTAAAACACCATCTGAAGCATTTGCTGAAGCTTGGGCGGCTCGTAATACAGGAAAAGAACTTCCCTCATATATAACTGAATATTTTAAAGAATTAGATAGACAATACTTTAATAAAAAATCATCCATACCTAAGCGCATCAAAACTGATGCAGAAAAGAATGATATTCAAAAAAGATGGGACGACCGATTTGTAAGAAACTTCAACCAAGCCAAAATAGAACAGAAGATTGGTGTAAAAAAAGGCAAAGAAATGACCTTCGAAGAAGCTAATGAGTTACGGGGAAACATTAATTATGGAAAAGCAAGCGAATATAGTGTAAATTGCCAGTCTTGCGTAGTTGCTAATGAATTGAGGAGACGTGGATATAATGTTACAGCTCTACCAAATCTTCAAAAGACAGGGAACATTCCATATGAGTTATCAATGCGGACCAATTGGGCATGGATCGACCCCAAGACTATGGTTATCCCTAAAAAACAGACTGCAGGAGGCATATATGATATAACAAGATCGGGAGCTTTAAAAAGCAAAAGTATAAAAGAGTTAACCAAAGAATTAGTTGAACTAGTAAAAGAACCGGGAAGATATCATATTGATTTTGCTTGGAAAGGCAAGAATTCTGGGCATATTATTACTCTGGAAAAATTACATAATGGAAAAATAATAATATATGACCCACAAACTGGAAAGATGAAAAATTGGAGAGAACTATCAAAGGAAATAAGTTTGAGATATGGAGTTAATGTATTACGTGTAGACAATTTGTTGGTAAATACTGATATTATTGACGGAATAGTGAAAAAATTATAGTAATGTATCTACATGGTCTTTAGGCATGGAAGTCATTCCCATTATATCTTCTGATTGAGTATATGGTGCTAACGTAGCAACACTATCTTTAACAAGGATAAAGCGAGGATAACCAATACAACATCCTGCATCTTCTTTCCGGGATACTGTATATGCTAAATAGCCGTTCCATTCTCCATAATAGGAAACTTGATCGAATCCATTTTGAAGAGCGAGTTCTTTAGCTTTCTTTCTATATTCTTTCTTCTTATTATCCATGTTGCAAATATAGTCATTGATTCCGGAATAAAATATATAAGCAGGAAAAATTTACTCCCCTTATATTTTAATAGAAAATCGTTATGACAATCATTGATGCAATTAAAAAGAGCTTGAAAGCCGCAGGTGTAAATGAAAAGTACGCTGTAAAGGTTCAGAAACTCTTCAAAATCGAAAAGGAGGATGATATTGATACTTATATTGCCTTGTTCAAAGACAATATTCTTCCTGATCTTGAAAACACATCCGCAATAGAAAAAGCGAAAAAGGATGCTATTGCCGAGTATGAAAAGAACAATGGTTTAAAGGATGGTAAACCTATCAAATCGGCTAAAAAGACTAAGAAAACAGTAAAATCCGAAGACGATGATGAAGAAGACGATGATGAAGACTTCAAAGATTTGCCCGCATCTGTAGTTAAGCTATTGAAAGCCCAACAGAAGCAAATCTCCGAGTTGACCGCATCGGTATCTTCTGTCGTATCAACAGTCACAACTTCCACGAAACAGGCATCAGCCAGAACACTATTTGCAGATGCAAAACTCCCTGAAAAGTGGTTTAACCGTATTGATGTCAATTCTGAAACTTCTGTTGAAGATCAGATTAAAGAGTTGCAAGAAGAATACGCTGAAATCAGACAGTCGGTAATAGATGATGAGGTCGCCGGTGGCGGTTACAAGCCTAATTCCTACAAGCCCAAAGAACGTTCTGAAAAAGAATGGCTAGAACTTATGGAAGACGAAGAAAACTCAAATAATGGAACTGCCAGTCTTGGCCTCGATGAATAATAACTAATAATTAAAAGCTATGTTCAGAAAAAAACAAAAAGAATTTCAGTATGCTCCCGGAATCGAAAAGATTATTGAGGACATTCAGGGCGGTGGTACTATTGCCCGTGCGGAACTGAAGGGAATCATTGATGAACTTCCTCCGCTTGTTATGGTAGGTAAGGATGCTAACGGTCTTTATCATACTGTTAAGACCGGAAGAATTACGGCAGTTGCGGATGCTGATGCAGTAACTATTCAGATAGCAAAGAATCATGTGTTTAAAGTTGGAGAGGCTGTTACTGTTGGTGGTGCCTTAACTGGAGCTGCTGATGTAATCTCTGCAATCGACAAGACCAACCCAGGCTACGATACGATAACCCTTGCTGGACCAATTGGAGCTGCAGAGATAGGTAATGTATTAGTTCTTGTTACTGCCAAAGCTGATGCCAAAGCCGCCAAGTTCAAATATGTACCAGAAGTTATTACAATGAACAAGGTTGATGTAACGGTTGCTAACCAGCAATCAGGACTTCTGGTACGTGGTACTGTAAATGAGGCAGTAATGCCCTACCCTATTGACGAAGCAATGAAGGAATTGCTTCATTTTATCCGTTTTGTGTAATCCATTAATTCATAATTATGTATGGAAAGAAGTTTAATTAAACAAGTGAACCGTAAGAATATGGGTGCCCGTCTTAACTCGCGTAAAGTTAAGCCGGTATTCTTCCCTAATTTCTTTGGTGTAAAGCAGAAGAACTCTCTGAAATGGGAAACTCTTACTGGCGAAAAAGGTGCACCGGTTATCGCTGATGTTATTTCATTCGATTCTTCCGCACCGCAAAAGAAACGTGAAGTTATCGGCAAGATGTCAGGTGATATCCCTAAGACTGCCGTAAAACGCGGTATGAACGAAAGCAACTGGAACGAATACCAGCAACTTAGCCGGGATTGTGAAGGTGATGCAGACTTGAAATCAATTCTAGACCTTGCTTTTAAAGATCAAGACTTCGTATATAACGCTGTTCGTGGCCGTTTCGAATGGTGGTGTATGCAATTGATGTCTAAAGGTGGCTTCATTCTCAATTCAAGCAATAACAATGGCATTGTTACCGAAGAATTTGTAGGCTGTGGTATGCCTAATGAAAACAAGAAAGTTGCTGCTGTGGATTGGTCTAAGTCTACAACGGCCGACGGCTTACAGGATATTGAGGACACTGTGGTTGCCGCTTCTGCCGAAGGTGTTACTATCAAATACGTAGTAATGCGCAAAGACAGATTTGCTCTATTGAAGAAGCAAAAGGCTGTTATTGAAAAGGTAAAAGGCTGGATCAATCAGAAAGAAAAACTGACTATCTCCAAAAAGGTTATCAATGAATACCTTGCTGCCCAAGAGAATACGGAAGGTGTCCAGATTGTTCTTGTAAGTCCGTCTGTTCGTATTGAGAATGCTGCTCATCAACGTACTACTGTAAATCCATGGGAATCCGCTAATATTTGTTTCCTGGAAGATTTACAGTGTGGCGACATTCAGCATGGTCCTATCGCAGCGGAACATTCTGTTGAATACAAGAAGAAAGCTACAACGCTGAAAAAAGACTTTGTTTTCATCAGCAAATGGTCTGAACTGGAACCGTTCAAGGAGTGGACTAAAGCGGAAGCCAACGCAATTCCTGTAATTAATGATCCTGATGCAATGTACATCATGAAAACTGATGGCCAAGCATGGGAAGAAGGTGAAGATACTGAAAAAACAGATGAAGAGTAAACTATATGGCAACAATCAGAGAAACAATACTGGAATATCCTTCTATTGAGGATATGGAAAGCTTCTTAGATAAGGTAGTCTTCGTCAAGCGGGGCATCAACCCCGAAGCGGAATGTACTACTGAAAACATGAAGCAAGTTGGTCTTTGTGTCGCTGATACGTACGCCATGTTAGTAAACTCACAGGATTTCAGTGAGAATAAGCTTTCTATCACTCATCCCCGTTCTTTCTATGTCCAGACTGCAAAACAACTGTATATAGAAAACGGGGAGCCGGAGAAAGCCGGTAAACTCGGGAAACGAATCATTATCAAAGGAAAGGCTGGTAACAGATGGTAAAACGATATCCACATACAGCGATAGTCACTATCGACGTTAACGGAAAGACAGTAAACGGTGAATGGGTTCCGGGGAAACCGATTGAAATATCCGTTCCCGGACGTTATGATCCTGTAAGTGATGGTACTGTTGTCTATAAACGTAATTCTGCTGGTGATGAAGCGCAAGTACATGGCTATTTTTACACCAAAATCCAACCGCCGGCAGACAGTAAGTTTTTGCGTTTGAAAGTTGATTCCAAAGGCGTAGATGTACCAATTATTTGTTGGGAATCTTATCAATCACATTCAATTATCAACGTATGAAAAATGGCATGACTCCCCTATTCGACCAACATTCACTAGAACGTTGGTTCGATCACTTTCAAAGCAAAGCAGAAAACAAGATACTTGTATTGCTGCAGGCAGGAGGTGAAAAGTTTATCGATATAGCTCGCCGGAACGGCTCATATAAGGACCAGACTGGCAATCTTCGTTCATCTATCGGATATATAATTGCGAAAAACGGAGAAGTGGTTGCAGAGAACTTTACTGAAAGTGAAAAAGGAACTGACAAGACAACCGGTAAGTATAAAGGGCGTAGGCTTGCAGAAGAAGTATCTCTGTCTCATTCCGGTGGTTATGTGTTGGTTGGTGTTGCAGGAATGGAATACGCGGCAGCCGTAGAAGCTAAAGGGTATGAAGTAGTTTCAGGAGCTAATACGCAATGTGAGAAGTATCTAAGGGATACGTTGAAATCAGTTTTTAGCAAGATTTGATTATGGATGAATTCGACGCTGTTGATATAATCTATAATGCTGTGGTCGCTGCGGGCACCGATGTTATGATTTACAAGGACAAATCGGAAGCAGGCTTAACCAATGAACATATCGTTATCAATCATCTGCAACTGAATGAACTCGACTTCATTAATAAAGTGCCTATCAACGTCAACATCTTTGTTCCTTTGAATGAAAATGGTATGCCCCAACGTCAACGCATGAAGGAAATTAAGCGTAAAGTAAGAAAATCGCTTGATTCCATTAATAGCAATGACGGTATATGTAAAGAAGTGACAGTTCTCTGGAGTGTTCCAATGCCGGACTTGAAAGAGAAATTCGCTTGTACAAATATTAGACTAGAAATTTTAATAGATCAATAATTATGACAGGAGAAGTAAGACCTATCGCTATGGGCGTAGGTAAAATTAAATTTGGAACAGTCGGAGACGGTGTTCCAGGAGCGGACCTCAAAGATTTTCCTCTTCCGACAAAAGGAAGTGTAGTATTCAACTTTGCGGATCCTAAAGAAGTAAAAGTCGAAACGGAAGGAAGCGATGAACCTTTGTATGTTGAATTTGTAAAAGATACAACAGATTACATCGAGCTCTCTATTCCTACTCCTTCTAACGAAGTACTTAAAGAGTTAGCAGGTGGTGAGATTGATACAGCTGACGGAAGAAACATCTGGAAGAAACCAATCAACGTTCCTTCTATCTCAAAGACATTCCAGTGTGAAACATTACCCAAAAACGGTAAAAAGGTAGTTTATACCGTAGTTAATGGTAAGATTACTTCTAAGATCTCACAAGCTCCCGGTTCCGAGCAAGCGGAGTTGTTACTTATACGTGTATATATGCAGGCAGCCATTACAGCTTCCGGAGAAAAAAAGGCTGCTTTTATGCGTGAAGTTATAAGCGTGTCTGAAGGCGGAGAAGCCCCGGCAAATCCAGCAAATCCCGAAGGCGAAGAAGTAGTAGAGTAAAAATGGTTTCCTGTGTAGCTTAGTTGGTTAAAGCACTACATTAGTAGAGACCGGTGGTTCGAATCCACTCACAGGAACAAACTATTTGAAGGATGGAGCCGAAAGTATTAAAGGTTAGTCGCGAATAACTGGATATATTGTCAGGAAGTACAACTGACTAGGCTCCTTGATGAAATTTATGAGTATAAAAAACTTATTCCAACAAGAATCTGATTCTGTTACAGAACAACCTGTAAGAATCCCATTTGATTTCTCTAACCGAGATTCTATTCCTAATGGAAAGGACCCAGGTAATAGTATTGTAATAAAACCAATTACCGTCCGGACATGGTTTAGAATTCGTCCGCTTCTTCTTGAAATTGAAAAAGAAGATATTGATAGGATGATTGTAAAAAAGGGAGAGCTGCCAGAAGATTTTCCAAAAATTATGGATAAGTACGGAGAACTGCTTCTTGATATCGTATGCTTAGGTATTCATAATAAGCCAAGTGATCCGCCAAAATGGTTTAAACAAGCTCTTGCAGACAATTCCACATGGGAAGATATACGCATATTATTCAATGCAATTATATATCGAATAGGATATCACCCTTTTTGTACCTCTATCACGATGCTTCGGAACGTGAGCCCATTGCGAGAGACGGAGATAATAGCCGCTCGGAAAAATCTACAAAGCTGGAAGGATACAACCAAAGTAGATTCTTAGTTATTGTAAAAGAAGCTCTAGGATTGACTTTTAATGAGACGCTGGATAGTAGCTATGGATTAATAGAGATATTGCTTCAGGAGTACTCCTTTGTAATGAGGGAGCGAAATAAAACGACTGATGAAGACGGAGAAGTCGAAGGACGAGACTATGAATGGATAGAGCTACCAAGTTTTGATAATCCAAACGAGAAGATCCGGATGAAAAGATATTATGATATTAACGGGAAAGTCAAAAGATAAAGTAATTTGCCATTGTGTTTATATATTAGGTTAACTGTTTTTTTATTAAATTGATTTAGAGTTGTTTTTGGTCCCTTGTGTCTGTGAAGATACAGGGGATTATTTTTTCATTTCTTGAAGCATCTGATTGAGAGAAGCATTATCCTGCTGTAGATTTTTAATCAATCTTTTCTGATAAGAGAGCATCCCTTCAATTCTTCCTTCACTCTTCCCTTTCTCGTAGGCAGCTTTAATCTCTTCTTCCGTATAGCTACTTTTATTCGCTATGGATACGTTTTCATTTTCCTTGGTCATGGCGCTAATGAATAGTGATTTATATATTATAGAAAAAGGCTATCTCTCCCCTTTTATTCCGACCAAGGACCATAATCTATTATCTTGCAAATTGGATTATGTAGCAAAGGGAATTGATAGCCTATATTATACTTTCTGTAGGCTTATCAACTCCCAATTTGCAAGATTAAAAAATGTCCTTGGTCAAGACACTGCAAAGATGCTTATTCTTCTTGAAATAGCCAAATTTTGGCTCCTCTTTATATTTTAAGAATAAATGCTATATGGGTATTCAGAACAAAGATGGAGCGTTGTATTTCGCAACAGGCATAGATAATTCAGGACTATATTCCGGGCGTCAGGAAGCGATGGGAATCATTAAGGCAATGGCCAGTGAAATTACCGCTTTCGATGTATTCGGTGGGATCGGCATTAGTGCAGGTATCGCATTTGCCAGAGCTGCCAAAGGTGCATACGACTTTGAAAAACAATTTCAACAAAGCATGAAAGAAGTTGCTACTCTTTCAAATGGAATTAAAGGCAGCTTAACGGATTACATGAATCAAGTTATGGAGATAACTCGTACTATTCCCGTTGAAGCAAACGAAGCAGCCAAAGCTCTCTATCAGATCGTATCTGCCGGACATGATGGAGCCAACGGAATGAAAGTGTTGGAAGCATCCGCAAAAGCTGCTGTTGGTGGAGTAACCGATACTGCTACTGCAGCTGATGCTATTACTACAGTTCTAAATGCTTATAAATTGGATGCTTCTAAAGCCCAGGAAGTTTCGGACCAGTTATTTACCACCGTTCGATTAGGTAAGACTGATTTTGGTCAACTAGGCAAAAGTATAGCCCAAGCAGCACCTATTGCTGCATCATTTGGCATTGATATAAAAGAAGTCCTGGGCGCAGTAGCATCAATCACCAAACAAGGTGTTCCCACTTCGGAAGCAATGACGAAAATACGTGCTGCTATCTTAGGTACAGCCAACCAGTTGGGAGACGCTGCATTCAAAGGACGTACTTTCCAAGAAGCATTACAACTTATTTATGACAAAGCAGGTGGTTCATCAACCAAAATGAAAGAATTGTTGGGCACCGATGAAGCACTCCAAGCCGCTTTAATGCTTACTGGTGAAAAGGCCAAGGAAGCAGCTTCCGATCTAGACGAAGTTAATAATTCTGCCGGTGCAGCAGAAGCAGCCTTTAAAGAAATGGCTTCATCTGCCGAAAATCAAATGAAACTACTTGGCAATAATATAACAGCTACCCTTCGTCCCCTTGGAAAAGAGATTTTAAAAGAAGTATCTTCTATTGCTACTTCTTTTAACAAAGCCTTCGAAAATGGAGATGCACAAGAATCATTAAGAATATTGGGAACATTGATAGTGACACTTACTAGTGCTTTTATTGGCTATAAAGGTTCTATTATAGCTATAAATGCTGTTAAGAAAATACATATTTCATTGCTTGAAATGGAAAAATATGAAATGACATTGTACCAGAAAGCTGTTGAAGCCGGAACTGTATCTGAAAATGTCCTTACTGCTGCCCAAGTAAAACAGATGGCTACAAGGAAAGCAATGATTACAACAATTAAAATGCATACGGCTTCCCTATTAAAGAATACTGCAGCCATGTTGGCAAATCCCTATATTTTAGCAGCTGCAGCTGCTGCAACTCTCGGATATGCAATTTATAAGTATGCTACCCGTGCAACTGCTGCAGAGAAAGCACAATACCGATTCAATAAAACAGTAAAAGAAAGCCAACAAAGAGCAGAAGATTATAAGAATAAGATTCAAGGTCTTGTCTCTATAGCACGAAGCGATGCGGCTGCCACTACAGAAAGATATAAGGCTCTGCTTCAACTGCAACGTTTAATGAAGTCCGTTTTTAAAGATATGGACTTGAAGAAGTTGAAAGATATGGATGACTTAGAATTAACCAATAAAATAGCAGAAGCAGAAGCAAGAAGAAATGTTGTTATAGCTAAGACTAATTTAGTTATGGCAAAACAACGCTTACAAAAAATAGACAACCAAATCATCCTAACAAATAACAGAAATGGGTATACTGGTGCATTAAAAGAAGATAGAGAAGCTGTTGCTAAAGAAGTGGATTTGTTACAAGGTGAGGTTGACAGAGCAGTAAAGGTACATTCTATATCTATTAAGGCTCATGTACAATCCCAAAAAGAAGCCGCTACTCAAAATAAAGCCTTTTGGACCAAGCAAAAAGATGATGCAACGAAAGCACTAGATTCAATAGCTTCGGCTCAAAAGAAATTGATGGATGCTGGAAATTTCAAAGGGATTGATGCTACTGTCGTTACTGCCTACAAAGAAAACATCAAAAAGCTAAAAGAAGCAGAGAAAGAGTTAAAAGTTTATGATTCATTTTCCAAGCAAGATGATAAGGCACAAAAATTACGTGAAGAACAAGAAAAATATAAACTCCTGTTAGAGAAACAGAAGTTTGACCAGGAACGAATGAAAGAAGATTCAGCAAATGAACTTGAACAGATTGAAATCAATAAACTTAAAGAAAGCAGTGAAAAGGTTCTAAGGCAAAGAGCACTCAATCATCGGCTAGAATTACAGGCTATTAAGCGCGAAACCGAGGATAAGAAACGGAAAGTAATAGAAGATGCACGAGCTGCTTTTGAAATCAATCCTCAAAATAAAAAGAAGGTTTTTAATGCAGATGTTTTCATCAATTCAGAATCTACGAAAAAACTGTTTGCTTCATTCGATAATATAGCAAAAGAAGCTACAATCGCTACCAATACAAAGTTTGATCGCGGAGATGATTTATCTGACCTGTTGAATCAGTATCAGGATTATACAGACCAGCGTCTTGCGATTGAACGAAAATTTAATGAGGATATTGCAACGTTACAGGAACAGCGTAAACAAGCTACGAAGAATGGAGATACAAATCAGGTAGAACAGATAGACCGTTCCATTGCTCAAGCAACGAAAAATAAGGGAATGGAGTTAATGAAACTGGACTACGATAAGTTGAAAGAATCCCCAGAATATGTTCGCGCCTTCGAAAACTTGAAAGAAACTTCTTCCGAAACTCTTAATTCCCTTTTAACGCAATTAGAGAATGCAAAGAGTACAGCGGCACAAGTTCTATCTCCTGATCAACTTCGCGAATATACGAGTACAATTCAATCCATCATGGACGAATTGGATTCCCGTAATCCGTTTCAGTCATTATCTGATAAGAAGAAAGAACTAGCGGAAGCTGAAGAAGAGCTAGCCAATGCGCAAATCGAGTTAGAAAATGCTCGGATAAAAGCCGAGGCTGTGAAAGGAGGTGCTAAATTTGAGAATGGGATCAAATCCTCTAAATACAATCCGGAAACAGGTAAAATAGAATCGACTAAAGCCTATTTATCCGAAGCGCAGGCCTTGGAGCAAGTTAAAAAGAAAACTGAAAACTACAACGCAGCAAAAGATAAGGTTGTCAAGAAAGACAACCAAGTTAAAAAGGCAGAGAAAGAAGTCAGAGCACAGATATCAGAACTAGCGGACACAATAGATGAACTTGGAAAAACGATCGGTGGACCTGCTGGAGAAATTATCTCTTTGATTGGTAATATCGGAGCATTTACAATGACTGCTATGTCTGGCGTTGAATCAGCAGCAAATACATCAGCGAACGCTATTAGTACAGTTGAAAAAGCGTCTGTTATTCTTGCGATTATTGGCGCAGCAATGCAGGTAGCAATGAAAATCTTTGATTTGTTCGGCAAAGACGATACAACGGAGAAATACGAGAAAGCGAAAGAAACGTATGAGTCTTATATCAGTATTCTTGATAGAGTAATCGAAAAGCAACTGGAATTAGCTGAAACTCTTACAGGAGATAATGCCAATGCAGCCTATGAAAAAGCGCTTAAAATGGTAAAATTGCAAAGTGAAAATGCTAGGGTTTTAGGACAACAGTATCTAAATTCTGGTGCATCTGGAAAATCACACTCGAAGGGATATAGTGAAGTTGAAGATATGTCCTGGGAAGGTTGGAAACAAGCAGCGGACACACTAGGAATGTCTATTGATGATTTCAAAAAGAAAATGGGCGGACGTATGACCGGTCTATTTGATTTGACAGATGATCAACTTGCAAAGCTTCAGGAGAATGCAGGCATATTTTGGTCACAACTAGATTCCGATACACAAAAATTTGCCGATCAAATAGCAAATGGTGTCGCAAAGGTTGCGGAAGTATTAGAACAACAAATTGCTGATACGACTCTTATTGATTACAGTTCTCTCCGCTCTGACTTCCAAGACTTGCTTACTGATATGGACGCCGATAGTGCTGATTTTGCAGACAACTTCGAAGAATATATGAGAAATGCCATTCTTAATTCCATGCTTAAGGAGGATTATATGGACCGGTTGATTGAATGGAGGGAAAAGCTATATAATGCAATGGATGATGGTATGACCGAGGATGAATATAATGCATTGAAAGCCGAAGGCCAACAGATTGCCAATGAAATGAAAGCTAAACGAGATGCATTATCAGAAATATATGGTTTTGGCAAAGATGATGATGAAGAACGTGAGGCATCAAAGAAAGGATTTGCTTCTATGTCGCAAGACTCTGCAGATAAGCTAGACGGTAGTTTTGCTGTTATGATCTCTCATACATATTCAATTAATGAAGGTGTAAAGCATCTCCAGTCTAATTCGGATAAAATAGCGGAAAAACTCGCATATCTTTCAAATTTGGATAAATATATGGGAGAAATAATGAAATACAATGATATTGTTATCACTTATCTATCTGATATAAGCAGCCATACAGCACGGCTTGAAGCGATTGAAAAAGCCATAGAGTCTATAAAGCTGGGTATTGATACATTAAACACAAAAGGCATAATACTGAAGCGATGAAAGGACAATTACTAATAGATGAATTAGATATGTATACCAAACACGGTATTTCAATTATAAAGGGGAGCTACAATAATCTTGTTGCCTTCCCTACTTTGAAAGATCCGGAGAAAAACGACTGGCCGGAGGAAGACGGACAAGAATTTGATCTTTCTGTGGTTGCCCTCGACACAAGCGAAATTAGTATAGAATTTGGCTTTAGAGATGACTTGGGATTTGGTGGATTAATAGCGCTCCTTTCCGATATGGGATACCATAATTTCCGTTTTCCGATTCTTGGTAAAACATATCGTTTACGTTTGTTATCACAGAATAGCTATACAATTTATCCTAGACTTGAAATAGCGAAGATAGTTTTTGCAAACGATTTTCCTCATGAAGCAAATTATGAATATCAGGACCCTGTTAATTCTATCGCTATGCCAAAGGGTTATGAAATAGACAATAAAGATTTGTCCGATTATGGCGTAATAGTTCTTCCAGGTAGTAATGCCGAGATATTGAAAACTCCGGCAGTAAAAAAGAACCTATTGCAGAATTTCAAACGTCAAGATGGAGCAATCTATGACGGTGAAGTTGTGAAATTCCAAACCAAAGAAGTATCTCTCAAATGCCTGATGCGGACCGGGACGATTGAAGCGTTCTGGCGTAATCGCAATGCCCTACTCTATGATCTCACAAAACTGTCTGCTAAGGTCGATGATGAAGGATATGAGTATTCTGATGCTGAACGTATATTTTATTGTGATGAGTGGAGTGAAAGCTATCCTTGCTATTATAAGAGTTGCCAGACAAACAATTTTCTTCTTAATAATGGGGTATGGTGGGAATTTACCTTGAAACTTGTATTTACTAGTTTCCGGATTGGAGAAACAGATTTCCTGCTTGCATCCGAAGCAGGAGAATTTATCATAACAGAAGATGGAATATTTTATATTGACTTAAAAAATTATGCCAATTAAAAAGAAAAAAATCAGCGAATTAACGCTTGCTGATAGCATGGTAGGATTGTACACTATTGGCGTTAAAATGGTGAATGGCGTACAAACAAGTGTAAAAGTTAGTCTTGAATTCATAAAGAAAGCCTATGATGACGTAGTTGCAGCAACAAAGAAGGCCAATGACGCAGCAAAGGCGGCTGATGATTCCCGAACCCAAATAGAAGCGAATGAAGATACTCGACAACGCAATGAAGCTACTCGTATCGATGCTGAAAGAAATCGTTCAAATGAAGAACAAGCCCGGTCAGCTGCAGAATCAGTACGTATCATAAATGAGAATACCCGTAAAGCAGAGGAAGCAGCTCGTGCGACCGCTGAAGGGCAACGTGTATCTGCAGAACTTAGCCGCGTTGAAACAGAAAATAAACGAGTGTCAGATGAACAAGCACGTAAAAATAATGAAGATGCACGTAAGACCGCTGAAACAGGACGTTCTTCTGCAGAATCGGAACGTGTGAAGGAAGAAGACAAACGAAAAGCGGCTGAAACAACACGTTCTACAGCTGAAACAGATCGCGTAACAGCCGAAGATGAACGAAAAGAAGCCGAATCCACGAGAGAAACGAATGAAACTGCACGTGTGACAGCCGAAGATAATCGCGTTACTGTCGAATCTGAACGCGTATCTGCTGAAACAGACCGTAAATCAGCGGAGACAGCCCGAGTATCAGAAGAAAACAAAAGAAAGTCCGCTGAAACAGAACGTAAATCAGCGGAGACAGCCCGAGTATCCGAAGAAAATAAAAGAAAGCAAAATGAAGATACCCGCAAAGCTGCAGAAGATACTCGTTCCTCAAATGAGACTAGGCGTGTCTCTGCTGAAACAGAACGTGTAGAAGCCGAATCCCAACGTAAGTCAGAGTATAGCGGTATTATACAAGAAATGACATCTGCTACAGGTGATGCTACCGCACAACTAGAACTTGTAAAAAAAGCTACGAATGATGCAAATGCTGCCAAAAACGCATCAGTTGAACAGACTGCTCTTGCAAAGAAAGCTACTAATGACGCTAACGCAGCAATTATAAGTATTAATGCTGCCAAAGAAGAAACCCAACAAGCAACAGAAGAGGCTAACGCTGCCAAAGTTGCATCGGAAGCCCAAACAGCTTTAGCGAAAAAAGCTACTGATGATGCTAATACAGCCAAAAACGCATCAGTAGCGCAAACAGCTCTTGCTAAAGCTGCCACAGATAACGCAAATGCGGCAGCACAGGCCGCCAATAACGCAGTTTCTGGAGTTGATGCTAAAGTAAAAGCTGCAGTAGATGCACTTGTAGCTGGAGCACCGGAAGCCCTCGACACGCTTATTGAATTGGCTAATGCCCTTAATAATGATCCGAACTTCGCCGCTACCATGGCAACAGAGTTAGGGAAGAAAATCAACGTTTCCGATATTGTCAACAACCTAACAAGTGGTGGTACTGGCAAGGTCCTTTCTGCCGAACAAGGGAAGGTTTTGAAAGCAGCTTTGGATACACATAACCATGCAGGAATATACGAACCTGTATTCTCAAAAAATACAGCTTTCAATAAGAACTTTGGCACAACTTCCGGAACTGTTTGCCAAGGAAATGATAGTCGACTAAGTGACGCACGTACACCTAAAGCGCATACTCACAAAGTATCAGAGATTAGCGACTTTCCTACTTCCATGCCAGCAAGTGATGTTCCTGCATGGGCGAAGGCTGCAAGTAAACCATCCTATACAGCTTCCGAGGTTGGTGCGTCCCCATCGAATCATACTCATACAGGGGTCTATCAGCCAGTAGGAAGTTATGCAGCGAGTTCGCATAAACACGAAGCAACGGATATTACTCCGGATAGTACTCATCGCTTTGTTACTGATGCAGAAAAAAGCACTTGGAATGGTAAAGCTGCAGGTAATCATAACCACGATTCCGCATATCAACCTAAAGGTAGTTATGCAGCTTCATCACATAAGCATACAGCAACAGATATTACAGACGATTCTACACATCGTTTTGTCACAGATTCAGAAAAATCTACTTGGAATAGTAAAGCCGCCGGTAATCACAACCACGATTCAGCATACCAACCCAAGGGTAATTATGCATCAAGTTCTCATAATCATACAGCATCGGACATTAAAGAAGATGAAACGCATCGTTTTATGACGGATGAAGAACGTACAAAACTTAGTGGAATAGCCTCTGGAGCTAATAATTACTCTCATCCGGCTTCTCATCCAGCATCAATGATTGAAGAAAGTACTACAAGAAAATTTATGACTGATGCAGAGAAAACTTTACTAAGTTCTCTCGGGACAAATGCAGCGTTGAAAGATTTTTCCAATGTTTCAACAAAAAGCTTCTCTCAAAATGGATATTATAAGCTACCGGACGGGCTGATGATCCAGTGGGGAGTCGGTGGAAAAATAGGGGATGTTAAAACTATATATCTTCCTGCTTCTTTCTATGATACAGCTTACAATGTTGTAGCATGTTCTGGTTTTGAACTCATTTCTGAAGTAGTGGTTTCTGCCGTAATGGTATATAATAAAAATAAATCAAATTTCACGGTTGTACAACGGCACGCGAGTAATGATAGAAATGGTGTTTACACAACAGGATATCCTTTTAATTGGTTTGCTATTGGACGTTGGAAATAATAAAAGATTGGGACATGAAACTGAATATAAACTGTTTTAGTAGAAAATTAGGAGCTATTTTAGTGATTATTTTCCTGCAAAGTTCTCTCGGGACTACGTATGCTTTAGCTGATCTATCGAACGCAATGAGCGTAAACCTATCCTTGAACGGTTATGCAAAATTCAATAATGGATTACTTGTACAATGGGGCAGAGTTGGAGGTTCATCTACAGTTTCGTATAGTGTGACTATGCCTACATCTTTTTATAATACTGAATATAAAATATTTGCAACTGTATATAAGCCTAGTAGTGACTCCGCCGTATATTCATCATCTCCTTTGGCAATAAATAAAACAGTTAGTAGATTTTATTTGAATAGAAATTATGCAAGTGGGGGTACTACTGGATTATCACAAGAATCATGGGACTGGTTTGCGATCGGGCGTTGGAAATAACTAAAAAACAAATATTATGAAGTATTGGAAAAATGGATTCTACGATGAACCGGTAGACGGTTCAGTAGAAATAACGGATGAGCATTACAATCAGCTATTAGATGGGCAGTCTAACGGTTTACTGATAGTTGAAAGTAAGAATGGATACCCGATTTTGGTAGAATATGAGTACGACATTGAAGAAGTGCGAAAAATGAAAATATCTGAAATACAGGTATTTGACAAATCGACAAATGTCAATTCTTTTGATTTATTGGGTAAAAGCATGTGGTTAGATAAAAGTACACGTGTTGGATTATTTAACTCAATTTCGATTGAAAAAAATGCTGGTAAATCAGATACCGTGTTGTGGTATGATGCTATAAAGTATATCATTCCAATTTTTGACGCTTTAGCTATGTTGAATGCCTTAGAATTGTATGCACTCAACTGCTACAATGTGACACAATCGCACATCTCAGCAGTCAAAGCATTGCAGACTATTGAGGAAATCGAAAACTATGATTATACGGTCGGTTATCCGGTGAAACTTAGCTTTCCCGGGTAACCAGTCTTGAAATTGTATGCTTCAATTTCTTCTTTTGTGTATAGCTGATTGATAGAGTTTATATGCCTTTGCGTCACATTATAGCACGCAAGGGCATATAACTCTATCTGTTGCAGCATATTAATGGCCTTCTCGATAGAGAGAATAAACTGCGTATCACCTAGCCAAATACTTGTTTCAGATCGTCCAGTTTCTCTTTCAATACTAATTGAGTTCATAAGTCCTACACGAGTATTCTTATTCAGCCATCCAAATACTCCGTTTATACTGAATTGATTCACTGCTTCAGATGAATCGAACAATCGTAATTCATCAAGTTTTTGCGCCCTGATTTCTTCGATAGTAGCCTCGTGCACAACTAAGATCGGATATCCTTTTTTGCTTTCAACTATGAGTAATCCAGCAGATTGTCCGGCTAATAATTGGCTATAATACTCTTCTGTAATTTCTATAGAACCGTTTACCGGTTCGTCATAAAATCCTTGTTTCCAATACTTCATAATGATTATATTTAGTTTATTTCCAACGTCCTATTGCAATCCAATGAAATTCCGCATTCGATGTTCCGTTTCCTTCCGCTGCATAAGTACATATATAGTTAAAACTAGATTTAGTTTTAGCTAAATAATTAATAACCCAACTTGATAGATCAATTAAATTACCTTTCATAGCACTACACGCCAATGAATAATAATCATCATGGAAAGAAAGTGGTAAAGTAATAGTTCCCTGATATGAACTACCGCCAGTTTTTTTCCCCCATTGAATCATTAGCCCGTCCGGTAGCTTATAATATCCATTTTGAGAGAAGTTCTTTGTTGAAACATTTGAAAAATCTTTCAATGCAGTATTAGTTCCGAGAGAACTTTGCGCAAAAATGACTACAATAATGGCTACCAATTTTCTACTAAAGTGTACCATTCTTATTCCAGTGTCACAATTATTTTACTTCCAACGACCAATTGCAAACCAGTTTATCCCTTCTGTTGCATAAAGATAGTTTTCAGCGCTCCATGTTGCAGCCGGAACTATGACAAAATAAGAGGTATACTGTGTCTTAATCTTACATGACACAACTGAAATACTATCTACTGTACTATCATAAACTCCAACTATTGCTATGTATTTGTTATCATAAAAAGATGTGGGTAAATAGATACTCCTATTTCTGTATGAAGAAGCTAAATTCCCCCATTGAATCATCAAGCCATCAGGCAGTTTATAATATCCATTCTGTCCGAGGTTCCTTGTAACAACATTGGAAAAATCTTTCAATGCGGCGTTCGTCCCGAGAGAACTTTGCCAAATTACAAGCAATAAAAGTAATACCAATTTTCTACTAAATCTATCCATAATCAAATTCATGTTGTCAATATTTACTTCCATCGTCCAATAGCTATCCAGTCAAATGATCTGATAGAACTGCCTACAGTTATGCTATTATCTGCAAGAAGATACTTTCGCATGACAGCCACATAAGATGCAGCTTTATTATAGGGCAAAGCAGTATATAAAGAGTGTTCATTAGATATTGTTTCCATCGTAGTCACAAGTCGATAGGAGGCATCATAAAAAGAAACAGGGAAATATATAGTCGCACTTCCTGGGGATGAATTTGCCAAGCGCCCCCATTGTATAAGCAGTCCGTCTTCATATTTACGATAGCCGTTTTGTCCAAGATTTTGCGAGTTAATTTGCGCAGATTTTGTTCCGAGAGAACTTATGTAAAAAATGACCCGCAATAGATAAAATGAATACTATCTTTTTGAATAGATGAATCACTCTGTTCATTACACTTATGTATTTATATTTTATAATATAAATTCAAATCTGGTGATATGATAACTTTGCATAATGGTGATAAGGAAATAGACATTGAAGTAAAGGATGAAAGCTACTCTTATGAAGCTATCATGGGAGAATATACACTCACTTTGTATTTTTCGCATCCGGGATATATTGAAATTCCGGTTGGCTCCTGGTGTGACTTCTACGGGAAGCGTTATTCTTTGAAGAGGGATAGCAATTTCAAGAAGAACGGTGAACGTAACTTCGAATATACTCTGATTCTGGAAACTGGGGAGGCTGATGCTATGCTGTGGAAAGTACGTCATACCGTTGACAGAAGTATTAAATTCTCATATACAGCCAAGCCACATGAACACCTACGTCTACTCGTTGAAAACCTGAACCGTCGGAGTACCGGTTGGAAAGTCGGTGATTGCATTGAAGGAACGGAAAAAGTAATCAACTACAATCACACCTATATTCTTGATGCTTTCAATCAACTTGCAGAACTATATGAAACAGAATGGCAGATCATTGAAGAAACGGTTGAAGGAAAACAAATTAAGACTATCCATCTGCGTAAAGTTGAGTATAACAAGGAGAACCCTTTGAAACTGTCGTATGGTAAAGGCCACGGTTTTAAGGTCGGTGTTGGTCGCGAATCCGGGGAGATACCACCCGAAATAATTTTGGTAGAAACTACAGAACGCAATATTGATTATTCTACATACGGATCTAAGTACCTGTTACTTCCAAAGAATAAGACTATCCGATTTGATGGAATCAAATTTGAGAATGAAGAGGGCTTCGATTCTACTAAGGCGCGTATCTATAAGACCGATGCGGATGGAACTTGTGTCATGCGTGCCGATAAAGAACTTACAACAGCAAAGGAAGATAGTCTGGACTGTACAGCTATTTATCCTTCCCGTGTCGGTACTGTCAGTGCTGTTATTGAAGTGAACAAGAAGAATAACTTCTTTGACTTTGTAGATAAAGACATCCCGGAAGAGTTGAATTTCGAAGATTGTCTCATAGCTGGAGAAAGTATGACTGTCATTTTCCAAACCGGCATGCTTACAGGCAAGGAGTTCGAAGTAAAGTATATCCATGAAGCGAAAGACAAGAAAGAGGCACGTCGATTTGAAATTGTTCCGCAAGAAATCGATGGGATAACAATGCCGGAACCGGAAGTCTGGCGCCCGAAGGTTGGTGATACATACGCAGTGTTCGGAATGCAATTGCCGAAGGCTTATATCTGTAATGACAGCACACAAACAGGTGCGAGCTGGGAAGCTTTCAAGGAAGCAGCAAAATACCTGTATGAACATGAAGATAAAGCATTCATATTTACCGGGACATTGGACGGCATTTGGGCTAAAAAACGCTGGTTGGAGATAGGCGGTAAAATAGTACTCGGAGGGTATGTTGATTTCTATGATACGCAATTTCATCCGGAAGGTTCTCTTATTCGCATGATCGGAATCAAACGCTATATTAATAATCCATATTCTCCGGAAATAGAGTTGTCAAACGAACCAGTCAGTACATCTGTTTCAAGTGATCTGAATAAGATTGAGACGAACAAAGTAGAGGTAGATATCAAGCATAAGGACGCCCTGCAGTTTACTAAGCGTCGGTTCCGGGATGCAAAGGAAACGATGTCCATGCTTGAAGATGCACTGCTGAACTTCTCCGGCTCTGTCAATCCAATAACCGTTTCAACCATGCAACTGCTTGTAGGTGATGAAAGCCTGCAATTCCGTTTTGTCAATTCAAAAACGAATCCAGTTCAGGTATCTCACAATATTACTTATAATGCCAGCACAAGAATACTGAACGCTCCGGCAGGAATCCTTCAGCATTTAACACTCGGCATTAGTTCTCTTTCTTCTTCACATAAGGCAGACGAATATAAGTACTGGGATATGGCTGAATACAATTCTCCGGCATTCATTGACCCGGAAAAGAAATATTATCTATATGCTAAAGTTGGCAAGGAGAATCAAGCTGGAACATTCCTCTTGAGTGAAACAGCTATTAAAATGGAACAGATAGCTGGATATTATCATTTACTCACTGGAGTGCTTAACAGCGAGTATGAAGGTAGTAGAAGTTTTGTTCAGTTATACGGATTTACTGAAATTCTGCCGGGCCGCGTAACAACAGAAAGAATCCTTTCTCCGGATGGTGATACATATTTCGATCTAGTAAAAAGTGAGATAGGCGGTAACATTCAAATTAAAGCCGGTTCCTCCGGATTGGAGAATTTGTCTGAATGGGAAGCAGCTCACAAAGAAATTGAAAATGCTGCGAAGGCGGCGGAACAAGCTAATAATGCAGTTGATGGCTTACATGACTATGTGAATGGGGCATTTGCGGATGGCATTATTACGGAAGCCGAAGCAAAAGCTATTGAAAAGTATATCAATACTGTCAACAATACCAAACAAGCTATCGAAGCGACCTACAATAAGCTATATACGAATGTTTATTTATCAGGGCCTGCAAAGATCGGTTTGCTTAATGCTAAGGTTACATTGATGGGAAGTATTGAGAACCTTATAAATGCTATTAATACGGTCATCACTGACGGACAGACCACTGTAGAGGAAAAAAGAGATGTAGATAATAAGTTTACTCTGTTTAATTCAGCCTTAGCGACTTTCAATACAGCTGTTGAGGAAGCTAATAAGGCAATACAGGATAAACTAAAGGAATATTCCGACGAGGCACTGAAACAAGCGATACAAGCTTTAGAGGACGCTGCAGATGCTGCTAAAGCTGCACAAGAAGCTGCCGATTCAGTCGATGGCTTACATGATTATGTGGATGGCGCATTTGCGGACGGTATCATTGACGGGGCGGAAGCGAAAGCGATAGAGAAGTATTTGAATACAGTCAAAAATACGAAATCTGCCGTTGAAGCGACATATAGCAAACTATATGTAAACACCTATTTGGAAGGTTCTGCAAAAACAGCCTTACTTAATGCCAAGGTTTCCTTATTTGGTGCTATTGATAATCTTATTGCTGCAATAAATACGGCTATTGCAGATGGACAAACGACTATTGAGGAAAAAAAGAATGTAGATGATAAGTTTACTCTATTCAACTCTGCTTTAGCTAGTTTTAATACAGCTGTTGAAGAAGCAAACAAAGCTATTCACGACAAACTGAAAAGCTATTCCGATGAGTGTACAGCCGATTTGAAAGTACTCAATACTCAAATCTCCGCACAAGTAACTCGAGTTGACAGCCTGACGCAGCGGATAGATACTGCAGGTTGGATTACTACAGCTGACGGTAATAAGATATATGCTTCTAAAGAACTGGAAAACGGCAATACGCTTATATCTTATATTAACCAGGCAGCAGGTGAAACGACGATTCATTCATCTAAAATTAATTTGGAAGGTGCTGTTACAATCACCGCACTGCATAGTGATCTGCAGACAATGATTAACTCCAAGATTGATCGAGACGGATTGGGTAAATTAGCATTTGAGGATGCAGTCGAATATGCAAAACTTGGTACTACAATTGTTGTAGGCGGGTATTTGAATACTGATTTGATAAAGGTTCGCAGGATAGATGCTGACTCCGGGTTCATAGGTGGTTTTACTATCGAAAATGGACGTCTCGTTTGGACGCGTTCAGGGTATTTTGGCGGAACATCTCGTAGTTTGAAATTAGGTTCTGGAACGGCAAAAGAAGGCGTTGTTAACGTTACTTTCAATGCAGAAACAGACGGACGTTTTGGGATCGCATCTATTGGTTCCAATTTTGGTGGAGCTTGTATTTATGCTTCCAGGAATCTAAATGCATCAGACAGAAGCTACCCACTGGCTAGTACAACATACGCTGGCTTTTTTGATGGAGGAGTTTATGTGAAAGGTTCTTTATCGAGTGAATTATGCCTTGCCGATAATTTTGGTTGTATTACAAGCCGGAATTCAGATGGAAGTATAAACTATTACCAAGGAATTGATTTTGATTTTGGTAGTAATATGAAGTTCAGAAAAGGACTATTAGTATCAATCGCTTAATATTAATGATTATGAAATTAAATTTAAACAAACCTTTAATAGATTTTAGAGGTAAGGAAGCCATTAAAATAGTCAATGGCAAGGAACAGAAGCAGTTTCTTCGTGATATGGTTTCGGAAGCGCTTTATGCTGCCGGTATGAATCCTCAATCAGGTATGGATATGGCAAAAAAACTACGTGCCTACAATATGCTCCAACAAATCATAAATAACCGAGGAATACTTGAGATTACAACAGAAGACGCTACTCTCTTAAAGGAGATTTGTGCAGATGTCTTTACGGCAGGTGCTTTCGGGCAAATTAATGAACTAATTGAAGGAGGAGGTAAAGAATGAATATTACATCAACTAACAGTACTGCCACAACTAAGGTTACGGACGCTATCAGGATTAAGTACAGAATGTCAACCCGTGGTACCGAAGCGGTGAAAGATATTACTGCCGAGATTGTCAAAGATGAAACGACTGTCGGCTTCTTCAATATTTCGCGAAATGGAGTAACTGGATTCTCGCTACATGAGGCTCATGGGCTAACCTTTGGCGAAGTGAAACAAGTATTTCAGACAGCTATTGATGATTGTAGCGAGGTATTAAAATGAAAGATACGATATGGGAGTAAATGAGTGGATAGCAGTACTGGGAGCAATAGGTGGTACTTCAACAATCACATGGCTTGTAACCTTTTGGGTAAATCGTAAAACAAATGCTCGCAAGGAAGATGCTACGGCTGATAGTATGGAAAATGAGAATGAACGTAAACAGGTTGATTGGTTGGAGAAACGTCTTGCCGAACGTGATGCAAAGATTGATGCAATCTATGTAGAACTCCGTCAGGAACAAGCTGAGAAGCTCCAACTCATCCACGATAAACATGAACTGGAACTTAAACTTAAAGAAGCCGAGATAAAGAAGTGTGATGTGCGTGGTTGTAGTAAACGTCAGCCGCCAAGTGATTATTAATTAAAATGGGAGGAAAAAAAATGAAAACTATTGATGCAATTATCATCCATTGTTCGGCCACGCGTGCCGGACAGGATTTACGAGCCAAAGATATTGACCGGATACACCGGGCTCGGGGATTCAATCAGATTGGTTATAATTTCATTGTTGATCTTGACGGAATAGTTGAGAATGGGCGACCGTTAAGCATTGACGGAGCGCATTGTAATACCAAAGGATTTTCAAAGTCTTCGTATAATAAGCATAGTGTTGGCATCTGTTATATCGGAGGCTTGGACGCATCTGGAAAACCTGCAGATACACGTACTCCAGCTCAAAGGACAGCACTACGCGAATTGGTCGCAAAGCTTTGTAAGGAATATCCTATAATTGAAGTACTCGGACACCGTGATACTTCGCCGGATCTGGACGGCAGTGGTGAAGTAGAGCCGGCAGAATATATCAAGGCTTGTCCCTGCTTCGATGTCAGGAGTGAATTTTCTAATTTTCTTCGTAATACAGTGATCCGGCCATGAAAGCGCTAATCTATATAACCATATTCCTGATGTTGGGAATATGGTTTACCTCCTGCAAGACTTCCCGGAATATGGAAACTCAAAAGCAGGTAGACTATTCCAGTGAATTGAGTCGTATTCAAAGTATAATTGAATCACTACGGCTGGATGTGAATAAGCAGATAAAAATTACTACTGACAAATTGAGTGATTTGAAGATTGAGAATAAAACAGTTTACTTGTCTGCTCCAGATTCAACAGGGAAACAACATCCGATTAAAGAAAGTACTACTACTGCATCCAAGCAGGATCAGGAACGAACAGAAGTTGATGAAACATTGTCTATTACTTTACAGCAGTTCTCAAATCGACTTGATACTATAAGTAATAAGGTTAATGTTTTGCTAAATCAAAAAGAAATTGTCGTAGAACTATCATGGTGGGATTTACACAAAGATAAAATATATGTAATCATTATTTTTATTGCTATAGGGGTGCTTGTGTATATATACCTAAAATAAATATATTTTAGAAGTGGCTATTTTTTGTGTTTCTATGTTTATAAACATAGAAACTTATTTAACGTTGGCAGGTTGTTTTTTTATTTTTGCAAAAAATATTTATTTGAAAAGATATGGATACAAAATCATTTTTTGAAAAGTCTAAAAAACAGCTTAATATATTAAATAAAAAAGGTTGGTTAGCTAATATTTCATCATACAATAATGAATACATTTGTCCTTTGTGTTTGAACAAGTTCACTGCTGAACAAATGGATGAATTGTCACAAGAAGATGCACCACAAGACAAATTAGGAGGTAAAAGAATAGCCTTAACATGTAAAAAATGCAATAATACGTGTGGCTCATCTATGGACTGTTACTTGATAAATAGAATTGAAAACTATGAGAATTCTATTTTTATACCAGGAACAAAAAGGGACGTTAAAGTTAAAGTTGCTGATAAGACTTTTAATGGTCAATTAGAAGTCTGTAGTGATGGGCGAATGATAATGACTAATAGCTTTAAACAGAATAATCCTACTTTATTAAGTGAATATATGAAGCAACTAGCGGAAGATATGGCGCTGTCCATTGAGAATAAAAATAAAAAAGTAGATGATACACGCCTTTCTGTTGCGTTGTTGAAAAATGCATATATCATACTTTTTGCAAAATTCGGTTATACCTTTCTGATGGATGAACTTTATGATACTATAAGAGAGCAGATTGAAAAACCTGATTCAGAAGTTGTTCCTAAGCTATGGAAGATAACTACAGAACGAATGATTCCTGATGGTGTATATTTGATGTCTGATTGCGATGGTTTTTTAGTTTCTTACACCATTAAAAAGAATATTGAGTATTATGTTTTGGTAGCGATACCTTTCCCTAATGTTTCATTTGATGAAATAGTAGCTTATCTTACAACCATTGGACCGAATAAGCCTATGACGTTAAAAAAAATCACTAATAGAGATTATTGGCAAGATGAAAGTGCTATTGAATTATTAAGAAAAGAAATATTTCTAGAAAAAGGAGTATAGGTATTGACTGATGGTAACCAATGATACAGTAAAAGCTATCCCCCCAAAAGCTCCAATAGGAAGAGAGAAGTAATGGCAGAAGAAAATAAATATGCCCATGATTCCGTTCAGGAGTTATGAAATTTTTCATTAACTTAAATAAGTCTCCAGTATGAATAGAATTATAATTATTGGTAACGGTTTTGATTTAGCTCACAATTTAAAGACTGGATATAAAGATTTTATAAATGATTATTGGGATACTGTTGAAGAAGGGATTTATGATAAATACTGGCGGTTGTTAGACCAACAATATGGAGGGGGCAAACACCCTCTTAATGACTATGAAGATCAGTTTATAAAAATTGGAAAAGAATATGATAAAACCGGAGTTAATAAAGTTTGTTCTTCTTATAAAGAAGATAGTCCTTTATGGAAATTGCATACACTAATTGATGAGCATAATAATGATCCTAGTTCAAATGTGACAGTTACTTTAACGTTCACAAATCATTTTTTTGAGCGTATATCTCATCAATGTTCTCTTGTGAATTGGGTAGATATAGAAAATGAATATTATAAGGCATTGAAAGAGCTACTTCAAGAAGAAAATTACCAAAAGCAAAACGAAAGTATCCATACGCTTAATAAAGAGTTTGATAGTGTAAAAAGATTGCTAGAAAAATATTTAACTAGGATTACTGAAAACACAGAACTGAAAAAACATCAATCTATACAAGATGCTTTTTCAAGTTATGTAGAATTTGAAGAAGTTGCCACTTGTAAGCAAACTGCATTTATTAACTCTTTTTTTTCTAATATGGATATACGTTTTGATTTTGACATTGACCGGCATGGAGATCTTTCATATAATGAATGCTTGACAAAGGATGAAGAACTGAGGTACTATATTGATAAGAAACTTAATAATGACAATTTTAAAAAAGAGAATCTTATACCAAACACCTTGATTCTAAATTTTAATTATACAAAAACGGCAGAAAAATTATATATTAAAAATGGAAATGACAAGATTATTAATATTCATGGAGAGCTTAACAATGAAAATAATCCCATTATATTCGGATATGGTGATGAGCTAGATGATGATTATGAAAGAATAGAGAGATTACAGAATAATGATTTTCTAGAGAATATTAAATCTATACGATACCATAAAACAAGAAATTATAGAAAGCTTTTGGAGTTTGTTGCATTAGGTCCATATCAGGTCTTTATAATGGGGCATTCTTGTGGAAACTCTGATCGGACATTATTAAATACTTTATTTGAGCATGATAACTGCCTATCTATTAAAGTCTTTTATCGACAGTACGAAGATGGGACAGATAATTATATTGATATGATAAAAAATATATCTCGTAATTTTAATAATAAGCCTAATATGCGTGATATAGTTGTTAATCGAGAAAGTTGTTCTCCTTTGGTGCCTGTAAAAAAAGAGGTAGCCGAATAAGCTACCTCTTTCAATTATAAATAGTTTTTTCCCAGTCATCCAACACTGTTACATCCCACCGCGGAAGATCCGGATTAATATAAGTTACTGACCTGCCATACACAGAGAAACTTTTTCCAATAAACTCGTCGATAGCTTCATCTTCCCCTTTTTGAAGACAGATATTCATAAAAACATGCATTTCATTCCAGTTTGTAGGCCCAATGAACAAAGATTCAATCAAGCGGCCTTTAACAGGTACACCGATAACTTGCTCTTTTATCCTATCAACTAAAGAAACTGCTTCTTCAAATGTCATACTTGTAATTTTAGAGCAAAGATATAAAAAATAGATGCCCTCTCCCCTATCATATAAAAGCTATTTCAATCTGTGGAATTTCAGTATTACAAATTTCAATTCTATTAAGAAAGATATTTTCGTAATTCTTCGATTGCCTGTGATGCACTTCGAACTACCACATACTTATTACGACATGATTCCGCTTGTTTTTGAAACTCTTTTTGATATTCTGATTGTTTCCCCACCTTCGTTTTAAACTCTATACAGAGAGAAGCAAAACCCTTTTTGGGAATAAGTACGATCACATCAGAAACACCAGGCTTTACTCCTTGACGTTTCAGGTTAGCAGCTTCACGTATATGACGGCTTCCACCGTTCGGAACGGCAAATATAAGTTTGTCAGGTATATTAGGGAAATATAGAGGAATAAGTTTAAAGAACTCTGTTTGTATTCGAGCTTCCTCGTTATTATGTACTTCTTTAGAGCGCGTAGGATTACGCTGATCTGCATAACAATTATAACACATAAAGTCGGTACCGGTTTTAATAACCGATACCGTTTCTTTTCCGCATAAAATGCACTTTTCTTTAGTCATTTTCGCAATAAGGTGTCTTAGATTCGATTCCATATTTTTGCAGTAACTGTTTACTAACATATATAACCTGTCTACAGGTTTTTTCAGAGAACATTCCGATATGTGTATATTCTTCTGGAAGTTCTAATACAGACGAGAGCCATGTATAAGCTTCTGTTCGCTTCATTAACTTGAATCGCCATATCTTATCGAAATATTCGTGTGCTTCATGTTTGAGCACTCGGAGCTGTTTGTTGGCTAATCTGCCTAAAGCCTGATCGGTTCCTTTATGTACACCAACATAAGCATTGCAGGTACGGCAGATATAAATCATACCGTAAGATTTGCCATATACAATGGAACTATCCATAAATTCTGTATTTTTTCCACAATACGGACAAATTTTGCCTTGTATAATAAGTTTCTGTCTATTGGTGAGTTCGTTCATTTCTAATTAAAAACAAAGCAGAAGAGGTGCTGCATAGCAAGATAGCCTTTAAACTACCTCCCCGAAGGTTCGAACTTCTTGAGCAATTTCCGTGACTTACTGTACACATTCGGCTTTGTTTCATTTCTCTATTATTATACGTTAATTCCTTGCTTCCTGTAATATTGGGCTATTTTCTCTTTTTGTGCTTCGATTTTTAGGTCGAGTTTAGCAACACGATTAACAAGCCTTCCCCGTCTGGCTTCAAGCTCTTCCAGCTTTGCAGCCTGTTTCTTTATCATTCGCATACTTTAGTTCCTTTCTATTCTGTTATTTGTCAATATATTGCCATTCATATACCACTCTATCATTTTCTTGTTCCCATTTATCGGGTCTGTCTTCATCCCAAAAATCTGCATAGTATATGGTCCTGGTGCAGGCTTGATAGCCTGGATGAATCATTTTGCGTAGAATATGGGAGTTTGGTTTTGGACGTTCATCTTTGAAATTACGCCACGGATTTTGTTTTGCATGCCATTCGGCACCAGCTTCAAAGGACCTGACAGATACTTTTCTTGCCATTGATGTTATAGCTACGCACTCTTGTTTCTGATAGGCGCTTTCTGCTTCTTCCTTATATGTGCCTTTGCTCCAATGGGAGCAAGCTGCTTGTTTTACTAATGATTGTTCCATTATGATATTCCTTTCTAAATTTGTTATGGGATAATTAATTCGGGATTATCATAGATATTACCAATCACGATAGTATCATCCATTTTTGTAAGATCAGATTGCCCGAAATAGAATAAATTTCGACCATTAGAAAGTTGAAAACGACAATTATCATATAGGATAATAGCTGTATATTCTTCTGGTTCAAAACCAAATGTAATAGTGTGAAGAATATCCCCTTCATAGATTTCTTTTCCGTTCTTGTCGAATAAGCCTGTGAATTGTCCCACAGTTGTAGTTTCTACCTTACTTCTATTAAACATTTCAGTAGCTTCGCATCCATATTGGGAAAGTTTCTTGCTGAAAATAGCCATTTCACCACTTTCGTACTGAATCAAGTCACCAAATATCCATTCGTTATTATATAAGTTTTTACCTCTGAATTTTATTGTTCTCATATTCATTACTATCTTTATGTTATTCGTCAATTACTTCTTATTCTCCTTGCATTTCTTGCAGAGATAAAGCCCTGTATCTTCATCTCTACCCTCTGATTTCCACATATCAGACATACAATTATCGCAATATGTAGCCTCACTTTCATCTTCACATGCTCCACAAAAGTTCTTTCCCTCAATCTCGTAATGACAACCTTCGGAATAACTATCATACAATCTCTTACACACGTCACACATTTCTATCGAATCCGGTAGTATGGGGAAGTGTTCTTGTAGATACCAAATAACAGTACTTGATTGCTCTGGAGTAAGTTTAACTTTATACTCATCACCTAAAGAAATTCCTTCTGGAATATCACCCTACAAAAAGGAATGAAACTCTTGAATCCATTCTAAATCGCTCCAATCACGATTAGAATTATTCTTTTGAAGTTTGATCTCATTCTTATTCATTTCTATCTTGAATTATTGAAATAGTGCTTGCTGCACTTGCGACAATACAAATTTATTCGCATCAGCAAAGAACTTTTTCTTTATCTCGAATCCGTATGCTCTGCGTCCTAGTTGGGCGGCAGCTAATAAGGTAGAACCACTTCCGGCACATGGATCAATTACCACATCACCCTTATCAGTAAATATCTCTATTAACCTACGAAGAAGTGGAACCGGCTTCTGTGTTGGATGTATTTTAGGTGTATCATTGTCTCTTACCCAATCAAAGCAGTTGAATATCATCCGACCATCATTGTTGAACTTTGGAAGTTTTTCACGATAAAAAAGTAAACCGTACTCACAGTTACCTACTACTTTCATGTTTGCTTTTAATACCTGTGCGGAAAAATCTTTCCGGAATACAAGATTGATATAATTATTCAGCCCATATCTTTTACCTAGTTCAATATACCGGAACTGATCCTCAAACTCACAGAAGATTATCATACAAGGCGCCTTAGCTTTATCCTTTGGCTCTTTTACAAGCATCTGGGAACAGAAATGCATAAATTCCGCAGGTCTAAAATCCTTATCAGTATCAAAGAACTCTTTACCCGCCTTATCGCTTTCTCCGTTCTTATTATCACCATCCACATACCATGAGGGATTAGAGGCATAAGCATTATTTCCTAAATTGTAAGGGACATCGGCTATAATTAGTTGAGCTTTAGGAATTCCATAAACTTTATAATTCTGGAAATGATCATTGTATAACTCTATTTCTTTCATATTTAAATTGGCTTGAATTATAGTAGCCCAAAGGCTACCAGATTAAACATCTCCCCACAGTGTCTTTGCGAGTTCGTATTTCTTTTGTAATTCATTTACTTCTTTCTTTGCATAAGTAAGAGCATAAGAATGACTACGCGGGCACTTTCCCGATTTAACGGCTTCGTGATATTTTTGAGCAACTTCAAGTTTATGCTCGTAGAAATCGATACTCTCCGGCATGGATAAATTGATTGTATTTGCACGTTGTTCCCAATATTTAGCTATCCTTTCGTGCTCGGCTGCTTTTTCGTCAAACTGAACACTTTTACCCATATTGTTCCATGCATCATCTATCGCTTTTCTGTGTCGCTTCTCGCTATGATGTCCCACTTTGATAGGTTCACCTAGAGAAAGAAAATCCTTATCTTTATTGGACTTGTTGTAGTATTCACTGCTTTTCTGTACAGCAGATGTAGCCCATTCATGACGACGTTCAGCCCTTTGTTTAGCCCACTCTTGTACATTAAATCCATCAGCCCGTACGATCGAGTAATAATAGAATCCATCACGTTCGTAAATGAGGTTGAAAACAATACATTCATTTTCTTTTCCATACTTGGTTGTAACCTCGATTACTTCTCCTTTTTCATGTTTTTCACTACATTTTGCAAGAAAAACATTTGGTACATATTTACTATACGTATTCATAGTGCCTATAATTATTGATTAAAAACTTCTTTGTGTACTTGGTTAATTGTTCCATTGATTATTAATGATCCTTTGGTAACACGAATCTTGTTACCTTTCTCTTGAACTTGGTAGCCCGCTTTTTTTAGCCGGTCTATTTTCTGTTGTGGCTCCATTTTAAAACCCCTCATCATCATAATCTGTATCAAATATTCGTGCAACCATATCGACGATATTTTCCTCAATGTCTTCCGTAGATCCGGTTACAGCATTAGCTATATTCTTTTTCTCCTGGATGATTCGATAAACCTTCTCATCTATCGTCCGACGGCCAAGAAAATAGTAACAGGTAACAGAGTCCTTTTGCCCGATACGGTGTGCCCGGTCTTCGCACTGACAACAATCGGCGTATGTCCAAGGGAACTCAACAAAAGCGACATTACTTGATGCAGTAAGCGTTAAGCCAACTCCAGCCGCTTTAATAGAGCAAATAATTATATCTGTCTTAGGATTATTCTGGAAGGCATCAACCGCTCTTTGCTTAACATCTTGGGAATCTCTTCCGGTAACTGACACAGCAGTGGGAAAGTAACGTTTCAGTTGGTCTACAACCTCATGAAGAGAACAAAAGAGGATTATTTTCTTTCCATTCTCCCGGAAGTCTTTCACAAATTCAATAACATCGCGTACTTTTCCACGTGCGGAGATCTGCCGAAGAATATTGATACGTACCATGACTTCACCACGCAAAGCCTTTTCAATCTTTTCATCGTCGGCATCCTTATATTTCTGTAGATACATAATAAGGTCACGTTCGGCATCTACGTACTCCTTACGATTAGTAATTTCACATGTGTTTACTTGACGTATTTTATCCGGAAGATCTGTAAGAACTAGTGACTTTTCACGTCGAAACATACAGTATTTCCATAGGTTGAAATTTAATTCTTTCAAATTTGACGCTTCTCTTTGACCTGAACAGTATCGGTTAACAAAAGGCTTATAACCTCCAAAATCTTCCATACGATTCAATATTGCTAGCTGTGGAATCAGGTCTTTTGGCCTGTTGACAACTGGGGTTCCCGTCAATTCGATAATCCATTCTTTGCCGGTGCATATCCCTTTACAGAATTTAGCCTGCTGGGTAGATGCAGATTTACAACGATGACTCTCATCAATGATAACTGATTTGAATAAGTTGATTGAGTTTCTAAATTCTACATCTCGTAGCGTCCAGCCTTCGGACTTCTTTATACGTTGTACAAAGTACTTTTTTAAAGACTCATAATTGACTATAAATACCTGATGCATTCCTGTTTGAAAGAAAAAAGTCCAAGTATCACGTACTTTATCAGTTAAGATCATTGCTTTTTTGTCCGTAAACTTCTCCCATTCACGCATCCAGTTTATTTTTAATGAAGAAGGACAAATAACAAGACAAGGAAAAGCACCAGCGATATTAATTGTTGCAATACTCTGCAATGTCTTACCGAGTCCCGGTTCATCACAGTTCATAAACCGTTTTAATTCTAATCCTCGAGCAATGCCTTTAAGTTGATAAGGATAAGGTTGAATTTTAAGATTATGAGGAATGACCAGCTCCGGAAGTTCCGGAATATCGTAAACAGCTTCTTCTTCCCTTTTTTCATTGCCACTAAGCCAGTTTATATTCTCAAATTGCTGTATTTGATAAATCATCCTTTCAAGATCAACTCTACTCCTAGTCGGAATAATCCAAACTTTTCGGGTACCGTCAAAACGTCTTCCAGGAATCTGCCTGATCCGATCTACGATAGAAGGTTTATATTTGAAAGATAATTCAAAATTATCTCCTTTTAATTCGATATTCATGATTTAGAGTATTTTGTAGGGGGAATTATCCCCCTATAGTGATTGGTGTTATGCAGTTGCATCTAAAGGAGCTGGAGCTTCTATTTGCTTCTTTCGCCCTCTTTTTTTAGGTTTATCTTCAATTATAACGGCTTCTTCCGGTTCGTCTGTATCAAAATCAAGACGTTCCTGTCTGACTCCCCATTTCTCTTCAAACAGATAACTCTCAACTTCCGCATCACAAGCTGCCGCATCAATGCTCAATTCTTCATAGTAAGGATAGTCTGCATCAAGAAGAGGAACGAAGATTTTCAGATCAACAACCTTGCCAGACTGAAGTAATTTAGCTCCCATAATAGTAATTCCAGAAACACTGTCGACACTATCGTTTGCATAGCCGGTTATGATGTAATTTTCAAGAATCTCTGAATAGCCAGGAGACGTAAAACTATCCTTATTAATATTGGCAGCTTCCGGCTGTTCGCATAATACGACAAGATGTAATTTAAGACGATTAAATGTCTCTCTTAAGTCACTATGAATGATCTGATCGCAGTTCTTGCTAATTACATTCGTATAGTTTGCTTCCGAAAAACGTTCATTGTACACTACATTCAAGCGGTCCTTTTTAATAATCGCTTTCTTGATTTCATTTTTTGCTTGTTCCATAATCTTCTTTAGTTGATAAAGTGATAATACTAAACGTTGATACAACTCCCATTACGGCAGCCGTAGTTATTTCTCTAGTTGTAGCATCTTCTCTTTGAGAGAAAGATAATGCCGTAAACAGGCCGATAACGGATATTCCGATTGTGACTCTTCTTAGATTTTTCATGATAATTACTTTTTGTTGTTAAACATTCCGGACATTTGCATTTCTGCCTTAGCTTTACTTATTACAGTTACACACCACGATAATTGATGTGTTGCCGTCCGATTGCAACGTTCGCACCAATCAACTAAGTATCTCTCTTCCCGACATAAAGAATTGACTAGAGCATTTATCGCTGTCGCTGTTGCTTTCGCACTTTTTGCCGTGTCTACAAGCGTCTGCATGACCTCGGATTTCATTGCCTCATTGAGCCAATATTTTGAATCTGCGAGCAATTTTCCAGAGCGGGCAACATATACAGCTAAATCATTACCGCGTTGTACAGCTTCTGCTACATCTTCGCTCATAGTTATATTAAGGAATGAATCTATATTGGTTAATTCGGCCAATATTTGTTCTTTTGATGTAATAAGTAAATTCATATTGTTTTATGGTAAAATATAATCAGACCATTAATTGCCACCACTTAAAAGCAAGGTCCTCGTATTTCTCTTTTCCTCTGATGTATGAAGGGTGTTTCCGGTCGGTGATAAAATGCTTGAAGATTCTACAATTCTTCTTGCTGATAGCATAAATAAAATCTTGTTTGCTACCGGCTATATCCATATACCATGCCCGGGACCGGTCCCAGTCAAAGAAATCTATCGCTTCATCAAATTGTGTTTGGGACTCTGCGAAGGTCGTTTTTAAATCACCTCCAAAGTTGAAAGAAGACAACCACCAATCCCATTTACACCGTGTATCAAGATGATAAACAAAGTTCCCATAAAAGAACTCTTGTTGTTTATTAACCATAAACTTTTGTGTATCGGACTGTGCTAAAACGACAGCTAGAAATTGATCCTTTTCTGCTTCTTTCCGGAGAGCCTTACGCATTTCAAGCCCTAGTTCAAATTCGTCTTTCGTATACACGTAATCGTCTACCATTAACTTGTCATATCTTACACGCTCGTTTTCTGTAATAAGAGCATCTACAAGAGTTCCAAACTTGAATGCCTTCTCTTTATCCCCGTATTGAGCACGGGGATAAAGATAGTTCTTAAGCTCTGTCAGATCTGAATTGCTGACCTCCGGACGAGAGTAATATGAATCAGGATTTGACATGGCTATTTGGCTTTTACATCTGCTTCATATCGGATGAATTTTGATTCGATATGCTTTTGATCTTTACCGTTCGCCTGCTTCTCGCAATAAGTAATCATCTTTTTAAAGATTTTCTCCAGTTCTTCAACAGGCAATGTTTGACCTTCGTTTATCCACCACATCTGGAATATTTCTAAATATCCCTGCTGATGAAGTACAACAATCTTTTCTTTCACCTTGGCGTTAGTCGGTGGAGGAGCAATAGAAGCGGCAGCTTCCATAAAAAGACTACCAATAGAGCTTTGTTGTGCCTTCAGTGCAGCCTCTTGTTTTGCTGCTTCTTCCTCCTTTTTCAACTCTTCCATTCTTTTGGCTGCAGCTTCTTTTTCACGTTGTTTACGCAATTCTTCCGCTTTGGCAGCTTCCTCTGCATTAGCGAGACGAAGTTGTTCCAGTTCTGCAAGTTCCTTGCGTTTAGAGGGAACACGGTCGGTAAGGTCTTGCTTAACGCTTACAATCTTTGCCTTATACTGTTGAGCGTATTGCTCATATTTGCCCTCTAGAACTTCTCGGCGAATCTCCTGTTTTGTTTCTTGACTAATATAGTAAGTCGCAGAATCCGCACTAAACTTATCAAAATGAGATTTGGGATAATCGGTCTGAAAAACTGTGATTCCTATAACTTCACGATCGAAGTTTTCATAAGTCAAGTTGGAAAATATTCCCTGCAATTCAGAAACTTTACTTGAAAGATATTGGTTGAAATAAGAAAGAAGGCTATCCCCTATTATCTGTCGATAGTTTGCTTTCTCTGTTTCAATTCTAGCTCTCTGTTCCGCTTCTCTCTTTCTTTTCTGTTCTTCTTCGTATTTAAACTTGGCATACTCATTGCGCTTTATCACAAGCTTTCCGGGAATTGTTGAAGGATCCTTAGGATCAATTTGTTTTTCTTGGGAGGTGAAAAAGGAACGTATTCTATCAAATATCTGCGTAATAGGTTTACGACGTTCATCCATATTTTTGAGTGTTACGCTAACCTTTTTCAAGTAGTCGGCTGTAGCCTGATCTATTGTTTCATTCATACCTTCTCCTTCGATAGTGTCAAGGAGAGCTTGCCCAGCTTCATTACACTTTTTGACAGAATTTGTATTCTTCCCCATTATATCTGGAAAAGATGACAGAATATTTTTTGCTTCGTCTATTTTGATTAACTCTGTTGCCATATTATTTATTTTAATCGGTTAGTAAGTATTAGAATCCACCGTCTTCATCATCATCGGAGACTGGCACCTGTACAGGTTCTGGAGCTTCCAGTTGTTTTTCTTCACCGAAAGGAATATTAGGATTATCCACAGCCTGAACGGGTTCATTAACCTTATCTTCATCCACCAAGCCATAGTCGATAATTTCTTCCTCTTCTTGATCCGAATCCATAATAGTAAACTTACCTGTACGCACTTTTGGATAAGCATCAAACGCATGTTTGATCATCTTATTCTCAAGGAACCCAGGATCAATGCTGCCATTATTCGAAGTATAGAGTGCATTGGCTTTACCCAATTCACGTCTTTTAGTTTGATCGTTCCACTTCGAATTTGCTTTTTCACTATAATGTTTCAATCGTTCGATATCACCTTCCATTAACCATTGATAATCTACCGAGTTGTCATTTCGTACAATACGAATGAATGCAGCAATAACTTTGGTTGAAGTACGGGGACATTGTGCTTCATACTCGATATTCTTTATACCATTAACTAAGGATGCTTTAAAATGATCTCCCTCATATACAACGACTGGATTATCCGCATACTTGATTTGCCCGGCACGCATACGCATTGTCAGTTCGCCATACCCGGTAACTGAAACATAGGCACGTTTTTCATAAATATCATATCCTTGTGCATTCTTGTGTCCGGTTTTACTGCTTCTGCTAAGTATATAGCAAAGTGGATGTCCTGTTTGATCTAGTGTAAGACCGTTGACTGCTATATCAAGAAAACAGCCATATAGAGACATCTTTGTCGAATCTGCCAAATCAGGATTATCACGGAGAAGTTTTTGAAAGTTGAATACTTCTTTATGATACATTTGCTCACCTTTATCTGTTCCCCAGATAGCATTGTACATTTGAACGAATTTTGCCTGTACATTTTCACTTTCGACAATTTTCGTTGCTGGAAGCGCATTTAGCTCTTCCACTTTTACTTCAATAATTTTACTCATAATTGTTTAAATATTAGCGTTTTATTAATCTCCTTGATATACTCCACGTCTATATTCCTCCATTAAAAGAATATCTTCGGCCGTGGGCTCTATGCTTATATTTTTATCAGGTTTAATCTCTACAGGAGTAGGAACATAGTTCTTTTTCTGTTCTTCTCTTTCTGCAATCTGCTTTCCGATACTGTCTTGCAGAGCCTGTAATACTTCTGATGATTTCGGTATATATCTCATACAGCGATCTGCATTAGTTGTTTGATAATGTTATCTGGAACTTTATTATGCAAATCCATCATTGCACTGGCTGTTTCCAATTCGGATCGTTTCACATAATATTTTCCTCTTTCCTTATTATTTGCCGGATAAAACTTAATCCAGGCTTTTTCGCGCCACTCTTTTATTAGGCGTTTTCCGTATATTTCTTCCGCTTGTGATATTGTTACTACTTCGGGGAGTAGTCCCAGCATCGTAAGCGTTTGCACCGTCCCAATTTTAATGCATCGGGCGACCATCATTTCGAAGCAATTTTCCATAATCTCTAATTAGGCTGTTTCCTATACTTTTGAATGGTGTTGAGCTGATTTTATTACTGAAACACATCTGCATCTCTATGCTATGCTGCCTGATTAATATTGATTAGAGTTCATATACTTCTTCTATTTTATTTCTTCGTATTCTTGCCCGTCGACTCCGGTTAAGATCGTTGTTGCAGTCAAATGCAATCTGAAAGGCAATAATTCCAAGAAACGAAAGAGCTACGATTGTTTTCTGCAATTGCTGGAAATCAATATTTAGAGCAAATGCTCTATTAGCCCACCAACTGCCTAATTCATTCAGTTTACTTGTTCCTGTCTTTTTGTAAGCTCTATCCAGTATTACGTTTACCGTCCCGTATGCAATATTCAAGAGATCCGCAATCTCTTTCTTTGCTTTACCACAAAAAGCGAGGCCAGCAATCTGATTTTCGCGCTTCGTTAGTTTAGCGTCAGCTTGCAGTTCCATGATGCAAAGTCTCTAGTTCGGCGGCAGCTTTGGAGACTCCTTTAGTAGCTTCCAAGGCTTCATTAGCCATTCTTACAGCGACATTCAATACTTTTGCTTTGTAGGTTGAGCGAGCAGAAGCCGGCTTATTATTAAGGATATTGTGCACTGTACCCTGTGAGCATCCTACTTCTTTCGCTATCTGCTTTTCGTATCCGTAAGGCAGATTTGCTTTGATAGTTTCTAATTGATTTTCCATATACATTATTATATTTATAGTTTCTAGTTCCCGGAAAGGCGGTCAAACCCGTCCGGGATTATATAGCTTATTCTTCCGTTTCTTTGTCAGTGAATGAATACTCTTCTTCTGCAATTCCGAAAGAAGAAAACAGTTCACGAATTTCATCTTTCAGTTCTTCGTCACCATCACACTCATATCCATCATTCATATCATAAGTTGGTAGTTCCCAAACATTGGTACTTGTTTGGTTTAGTTCTGTACGCAGCAAACTATATCTAATTGCATCCTTTGCCTTACTTGCTTCCTGTAATGAAACTTCTAGAATTGTCTTCATTTTCTTATTTTATTTATAAATGTAATCAGGTGAATTTTTATATCCATCAAACGAAATTCCAAACGCATCAAAATCACTCTCGCTTGCTAGTCTGATTTCATTCGGATTGTTGATCTGGAAATTGTTCTGCAAATTGGTTGTACCAATAGCTCCTTTCAGAGGTGAAGAATGTAGTATTTGAACTGAATCAGGCAATTCTGGTAGAATATACCCAAGCGTATGTTCTTTGTAAACCACTAATTTTATTTTTTCTGTCTTTACCATATCTATATATCGATTTAGAGTAAATAATCTATTTTGTTAACTTTATTGCCCTTTTATTTTGGCGTTATCATTGTTTTACGTTAACTTTATAGTGCAAATATAGAATTAAAATCTACACATGTAGATATTTGCATAGAGAAATAATCTATATATTAAGAAAATTTAGGATTTAATGAAAGAAACAGTTAGAGATAGGCTACTCCAATTCATAAACGAATTAGGCATAAGCACAAGAATGTTTGAGCAGAATTGTGGTTTAAGCAATGGATTTGTCCGAAACACAGGAGACTCTATAAGACGGAATAATTTAGAGAAAATATCTACAATCTACCCAGATTTGAATACAACTTGGCTATTGACTGGCGACGGAAATAAACTAAATTCTTCTGCGAAATCTATCACTTCTATTTCCTCTGAAATGCCTGCACCAAGCAAACAATCATCCAAAGGAATACCTTATTTTGACGTTGATGTTACTATGGGATATGATGAACTTCCCAACGATCAGACTAATATTCCTAATTACTATTTGCATATACCTGCATTTCAGAATTGTGATTGTGCGGTACCAGCTTATGGACGTTCTATGATTCCAGACATAAATGATGGTTCTATTATAGCTATTAAGGAAGTCAGTTTAGATAGTGTTCTTCCTGGAGAGGCATACCTTATTATAACAGACGAATACAGAACTGTGAAATATATCCGTAACTGCAAGGACAATCCTAATAAATGGCGTTTAGTTCCAAAGAACTTGGAAGAATTTGACGAGATGATAATAGACAAGACTAAAGTTCTTCGAGTATTCCTTGTAAAAGGGGTCATAACAAATAAGATTCTATAGCATAATTCTACAACAAAAAACTAATTATGGAAGCATTTGGATTTATAGGTGTTGTATATCTATTGGCTGGAATTATCCAGTTGATTATTCTTTTTGTTTTGATTGTGAAATTCCTTCAGCTTGTAGCAGATGTAAAACAACTAAAAAATTTATATACTGAAAGAAGCCGCGAATTGTCTTCAAGCATTGATAAACTTTCTTCTGCAATAAAGGAGCAAAGTAACTCAAAGGATAACGATAAGCCCGATGTTGCCAAGGATGAAAATATTGTAGCAGAACAGAAAAAAGAACCCAATAAGCCATATAACGAGGCTTCTGCAGAAGAGGTGCCGACAGTGGATGAAAACAGCGATGACTTCAAACAACATTTACGCAAATGGAAGATTCTTAAAAACAAAGGATATACAGATCAAGCTATCAGAGAATACATGGAGTACACTAAACGTAATATGAATTCTGCTGTAGACTTCATTAACTCTATATAAACTGGATAAAGAAGCCTATTTAATTGATTTTACAACTAAGAAAAATAGATTTATGGAACAAGATATACGTTGGTTACAAAGATATGACAGCTTTCACCGGGCTAATAAGCGGATTCTGGATATAACTGAATCTGATAAGACTCCCGATAGTTTATCTGAACTTGAAATGGAAGGACTGATACAAAGATTTGAATATACTTTTGAACTTGGCTGGAAAGTCCTTCAGGATCTGTTGAAATATAAAGGTTACGAGTTTGTGCAAGGTCCGAATGGCACTCTTCAAAAGGCATTTGAAGATAATATGATCACAGATCATGACGGCTGGCGTAGAATGGCAAAAGCTAGGGTTACTACTTCGCATACTTATAATGAAGGTGATGCTATTGAAATTGTACGCAAAATATATGAGGAGTATTCGCTTTTGTTGAAACAACTTGATAGCAGGTTGAATGAAGAAAAGCTACGAATGGAAATGGGAACATTGTTTTGATTATGTACGGCCTTAGTGATACAGTAATAACGGATATTTGTAGTGTATTCCGGCGCTTCCCCAATATTGATAAGGTACTTATTTTTGGCTCCAGGGCAAAAGGAACTTATTCGGAAGGTTCTGATATAGATTTGGCAGCTGTAGGAGAGAATATAACTTTTAACCAACTAATGGATATAAATATCCAGATAGAAGATTTGGGGTTATTGTATAAGGTTGACGTAGTTGACTATAATAAAAATATAGGGACTCCTATTGGCGAGCATATAGATCGTGTCGGACTGCTATTCTATGAAAAAGAATGATCATATAAGTTTAGAAGTCTAGTTAATTGATTGCTTAACTTTTGAATAATGAGAGAAATTCATAATTTTAATGATAAATGTCTGCTGACTTTATTACGAATTGCTAATATTCAGAATAAAGAACGGAAGCGATTAGAGAAGATGTATTGTGACAGATTTCAAGGATATCAAGAGGTTAAAGACTTCTTGTATGCTAACGAACTGCTAAAGTATAATGGTGAATTGGTTAACGGAGAATGGATTGTAGACAAAGAAAGCCCTGTTGAAATAACAGGGCTTGGATTAAATGCTATTAGATACGGTTTATTTGTTTCTGAAACGCGAAAACAGTTTCTTGAAAAGCGATATATTCGTCTTAGGGACATTGGGCTTATCATTAGTATTATTGGCGGTCTGCTTGGGTTCATATCGTTTTTCTGTTAACTGGTCATATATGCGTTCCATGTATTCCAAACCTATTTGTTCAGTAACATTGCCTGAAGAACGATTGTATTTACCAGTTTTTGCATATCTAGCAAGTGCAATGGAGCGTGCAATTAACTCAAAGGGATTATGACAACTATAAGTTCTTTGTACAAGCTCCAAAGTCCGAAGCCGGATTTCCGTATCTGAAAGCTCATTTAGCGATGTAATAGTTTGGGATGAAGTACCATTTTGAAGTATATCTTCAAGAATACAAACAGGGTCATCTGTATAGGGATTAGCTTTAAGATAGTTAGTTTTACGCTGAAATATGATTTTACCTTTTTCATCCTTTATCGTGCGGGTAATAGCATAATTCTCTTGATCTATCTCAAAATAGATGTGTAATTCTTTAAAATGTTTCATGATAGTGTTTATCTTAATATATAAATGTATGGAAGAAAAAGATAAATTAATCGCTTCTCTTCGGCAACAACTCCGGAAAGTGCTGCGAGAAAATAGTGCTCAAAAGCAAGAAATTGCTCTCTTGAATTATGAGTTAGAAAGGGCTAAAATAAGGCTCTCAAAATAGCGTTCTTTGAACTATCTTTGAAATGGTTAGCTCACATCATTATAATTGACTGATATGTAGCTGAATATCCTTTATAATCACGCTGCTTTGGGAGCAGGGGGTCGTGGGTTCGAATCCCGCTACCCCGACGAAGAAAATCAAGTCAAGATTCACAAAATAAAGCCAGTACAATTAGTATTGGCTTTTTTATTATATATAGGATAAGTGTAATTATCCCCGTTTGGGGGCAAATAAAAAGGGCAATTCTTTGAACTATCTTTGAACAGGTTTCTAGCATTATCCTCATTTTCTTATTTAATTTAGAGTAAAAATCTATTTTGTTAACTTTACTACCCTTTTATTTTGGCGTTATCAATGTTTTGCGTTAACTTTATAGCGGAAATACAAACATTGTTTATAGAGAAAACGATAACAAACAAAATACTTAAACACATGAAGAAAACTCTGCTGATGCTCGTTGTTATTTTCATTTCACTATATTCGCATTCACAAAGTCCCTTTCTGAATTTTAGAATTCCAGAAGAATCAAATAAGCGTATCATTGGATATTCTTCAAGTAATAAAATAAATGTTTTTTTGAATATAAAATATCAATCTTGTAATACTCTAATACAGTATTACAAACAGGATTCTAATAAATTGATTGTGTAACAAAAATAACGATATGATGAAAAAGTTTTTTTATTTGAGTGCGATACTAGCCATAGTTTTGGTTTCATGTAATTCAGAAAAGGAGTATATAGCAAAACTCTCTAATACCGCTTCTATGATTGAGAAAGAAGCTGATTTAAGTGAAGCAATAGCTCTTCATTATTGTGATACTTGGAGAAAAGTAATTTACGATCATGAATACAATGGAGAATATTGCACTGATTTCAATGAAGCCTTAGCGAAGCATCAAGAGTTTATTATCACAACAGATACCTATAAGAGACTAAAACAAAAGAAAGATTCAATCGAGGCTATAATGCCACAACTAAATGATTATCCTTCAAGTTGTAAAGATGCTTATAATGAGTTAGTATCAATATATGCAGATGCAGATGAATTATTCAGATTCGCAGATGAGCCTAGGGGTTCTTTATCTACATACTCAACAAAAACGACAGACCTTTATCAAAAGATAGAAAAGTCACTGAAAGAATTTAAAATAAAGCATATACAAAACAAATAATTTAAAAGAGTAGTATAGTTATTGTAGCAGCTTATTGAATTTAAGACTATCAAAAGACAAAATAATAATTTCACTTCAAGAGCAACTTCAGAAAGTACTGCTAGAAAATAGTGTTCAAAAGCTAGAAATTACTCTTTTGAATTATGAGTTAGAAAGGAATAGAACGAAGATCTCAAAATAGCGTTTTTGAACTAGCTTTGAAATAGTGACGGTATATGACAGCGATACCGTCACTATCGCAAGCATATACCGTCACTATCTTTACCGGATAGCGTCACCCTTTTACATGTTCAAATAATAATCCCGGGTTAGCGTCATATATTCCTCACTATATTGATGACGAGCCAGTTCTGTCAATAGTTCTTCTACAATGCACTCTTGATTGGAAAAAGAAAAAGTAATCAAAACACGTTTCGGAATACCGCCGGGTTTAGTGATTACATTCAGTTGACGGACTGCATATAATTTCTTTATAGAAGCTATCTTTTTTACCCGTTCAGCTACATCTGCCGGAATCACCACTGTAAAAAACCCGTTTTCTGTCAATAATCCGCTTACTCCTTCCAACAAATCGTCATAAGTCAATGAATCATTGTGTCGGGCAGCAGCCCTCTGCCGATCCGGACACTCCAGCGAATCGATAAAATAAGGAGGATTAGAAACAATTACGTCGAATTTATCCGAAGACCTGTATTTCCTAAAATCAGCCTGCACCACCTCTACCCGCTCCTTCCAGGGCGAACGAATAACATTTTCCCTGGCTTGCCCGACAGCCGCTTCATCTATTTCCAACGCTACAATATTTGCATCCGGCAAACTGCGTTGCGCCAACATTAAAGCTACCAACCCTGTTCCCGTCCCAATGTCCAAAATCCGGTGCGCACTTTCAACGGAAGTCCAAGCTCCCAGAAGCACCCCATCCGTACCGACTTTCATGGCACATTTATCATGCCATACCGTAAATTGCTTAAATTGAAAATAAGGATTCGACATTTTATCCGTTTATCTTAAAGCCGTTTTATACTATTATTTTATTGCAAATCGCCAAAAATAAATAATAATTATGGAATACTCCCTTTACAAGCCGATATTTTGGCATTGTTTTTGTGTTTTTATTCTGTGCAGTGCTTTATTATTAAAGAGAATCAATTAACTTTGCAAACGATTTATGCATATCAGTATGACATAAACTAAATTAAAACGAAAAGATGAAAGAAAGATATTTATTGGAAGATGGAGGCGATAACAGCTTCTCGCTAATCACAGACTATGATGGGAACGATGAACAAGCATTTGATGTAAATGTGAAATCTGGTGAAATTCTTCCGGTACTCCCCTTACGTAATATGGTATTGTTTCCTGGAGTATTCCTGCCGATCACGGTAGGCCGTAAGTCTTCGCTGAAACTCGTACGAGATGCTGACAAGAAACATAAAGATATTGCAGTAGTATGCCAGAGATCGGCACACACGGAAGATCCGAAACTGGAAGATTTACACAATATCGGTACCGTAGGACGAATTGTGCGGATATTGGAAATGCCCGATCAGACAACGACCGTCATTCTTCAAGGAATGAAACGTTTAAGTCTGACTAGCATCATCGAAACTCATCCGTACCTGAAAGGTGAAATAGAACTTTTGGAGGAAGATGTCCCTGGCAAAGATGATAAAGAGTTTCAAGCCCTGGTGGAAACTTGCAAGGACTTGACAATGAGATACATCAAATCATCAGATGTGATGCATCAGGATTCGTCGTTTGCTATTAAAAATATCAACAACTCAATGTTCCTGGTCAATTTCATCTGCTCAAACCTGCCGTTCAAGAAAGATGAGAAGATGGACTTGTTGAGCATCAACTCATTGCGTGAACGCACTTATCACTTACTGGAAATTCTGAACCGTGAAGTGCAGTTGGCAGAAATCAAGGCATCCATCCAAATGCGTGCTCGCGAAGATATCGACCAGCAACAACGCGAATACTTCCTGCAACAGCAGATCAAGACTATACAGGATGAACTGGGTGGCGGCGGTCAGGAGCAGGAAATAGAGGAAATGCGCCAGAAGGCAGAAAGAATGCGCTGGAATTTAGAAGTCAGAGACACGTTCATGAAAGAACTTGCCAAACTGGAACGCACTCATCCGCAATCTCCGGATTACAGCGTACAGCTCAACTATCTGCAAACGATGCTCAATCTCCCATGGGGTACTTATACAACTGACAATCTGAACCTTAAAAACGCAGAAAAGACGTTGAACAAAGACCATTACGGACTGGAGAAAGTAAAAGAGCGTATTTTGGAACACTTAGCCGTATTAAAGCTGAAAGGTGATATGAAATCACCGATTATCTGCTTGTATGGCCCTCCGGGAGTGGGTAAAACATCTCTTGGAAAATCCATCGCATCTGCGCTCAAACGGAAATATGTACGTATGTCTTTAGGCGGTGTGCATGACGAAGCAGAGATTCGCGGTCATCGTAAGACTTATATCGGCGCTATGCCGGGACGAATCATCAAGAGCTTGATAAAAGCCGGTGCGTCCAATCCTGTCTTCATCCTAGATGAAATAGACAAAGTCAGCGCCGACCGTCAGGGAGACCCCTCTTCCGCATTGTTAGAAGTGCTCGACCCGGAACAGAACACTGCTTTCCATGATAACTTTCTGGATGTAGACTACGACCTCTCCAAGGTATTGTTTATTGCAACAGCCAATAACCTGAATACAATCCCCGGTCCATTGCTCGACCGTATGGAATTGATTGAAGTAAGCGGATACATCACAGAAGAAAAAGTAGAGATTGCCCGCAAGCATCTGCTGCCCAAAGAGCTGGAAGCCAACGGACTCAAAAAGACAGATATTAAACTTCCCAAAGATACACTGGAAGCCATAATCGAGTCATATACCCGTGAAAGCGGTGTTCGTGAGCTGGAAAAGAAGATCGGTAAGATTCTTCGCAAATCGGCCCGCCAATATGCTACGGACGGTTATTTCGCCAAGGCGGAAATCAAGCCGACAGATTTGTATGATTTCCTTGGAGCACCGGAATATACACGCGACAAGTATCAGGGAAATGATTACGCAGGTGTAGTCACCGGATTGGCATGGACAGCTGTCGGGGGCGAAATCTTATTTGTAGAAACCAGTTTGAGCCGTGGCAAGGGCGGACGTCTCACACTGACAGGTAACCTGGGAGATGTGATGAAAGAATCTGCCATGCTGGCACTTGAATATATCAAGGCGCATGCTTCTGTCCTTAGTCTGGATGAAGAGATTTTTGACAACTGGAATATCCATATCCACGTTCCTGAAGGGGCTATTCCGAAAGATGGTCCGTCAGCAGGTATCACGATGGCCACTTCACTGGCTTCTGCCCTGACTCAAAGAAAAGTGAAAGCCAACATTGCCATGACGGGAGAAATCACTCTTCGCGGCAAAGTGCTTCCTGTGGGTGGCATCAAGGAGAAGATATTGGCAGCCAAACGTGCCGGAATCAAGGAAATCATCATGAGTGCCGAGAACAAAAAGAACATAGATGAAATTCAAGATATTTATTTGAAAGGACTGACTTTCCACTATGTAAACGATATAAAAGAGGTATTCGCTATTGCATTGACTAACGAGAAAGTAGCGGATCCTATTGATTTATCTGTTAAGAAACCCAGCCAGGAATGACATTTGAGTTACAATATACAGACACTAAAAGTAATGCCCGTGCCGGTCTGATAACAACAGACCACGGGCAGATACAAACACCTATCTTCATGCCGGTGGGCACACTGGGCACTGTGAAGGGAGTACATCTGACCGAATTGAAAGAAGATATCCAGGCACAGATTATTCTGGGTAATACCTATCACCTCTATTTGCGTCCGGGACTGGATGTGATCGAGAAAGCAGGCGGGCTGCACCGTTTCAACGGTTTCGACCGCCCCATGCTGACTGACAGCGGTGGTTTTCAGGTATTTTCATTAGCCGGAATCAGAAAACTGCGTGAAGAAGGAGCCGAATTTCGTTCGCATATCGACGGAAGCAAGCACATCTTCACTCCGGAGAAGGTGATGGACATAGAACGTACCATCGGTGCGGATATTATGATGGCTTTTGACGAATGTCCTCCGGGTGACTCGGATTACGAGTATGCCAAAAAGTCATTAGGATTAACCCACAGATGGCTCGACCGTTGTATACAACGTTTTAACGAGACAGAACCTAAATACGGTTACAATCAGTCTCTCTTCCCCATCGTGCAGGGATGCGTTTATCCTGACCTGCGCAAGCAATCTGCAGAGTTTGTTGCGTCCAAAGGTGCTGACGGGAATGCTATCGGCGGTTTGGCGGTAGGTGAACCGGTAGACAAGATGTATGAAATGATCGAGATTGTCAATGAAATACTTCCTAAAGACAAACCCCGTTACCTGATGGGTGTCGGGACTCCTGTCAATATTCTTGAAGGAGTAGAACGCGGCGTGGATATGTTCGACTGCGTTATGCCTACAAGAAACGGACGAAATGGCATGTTGTTCACCAAAGATGGCATTATCAATATGCGGAACAAGAAATGGGAAACAGACTTCTCTCCCATCGAAGCCGACGGAGCCTCTTGCGTGGATACATTGTACAGCAAGGCTTATTTGCGCCATCTTTTCCATGCGCAAGAGCTACTGGCTATGCAAATCGCTTCCATACATAATCTGGCATTCTATCTGTGGCTGGCAGGGGAAGCAAGAAAGCACATTATCGCCGGAGATTTCTCGACCTGGAAACCGATGATGGTCAAAAGAGTATCAACTAGATTATAAGAAATGAAAAGCAATCGATTTATAAAACGGCTGGACTGGTATATCATCAAGAAGTTCTTGGGGACATACGTATTTGCTATTGCACTAATCATTTCTATTGCAGTGGTATTTGACTTCAACGAAAAGATGGACAAACTAATGGAGCATGAAGCTCCATGGGATAAAATTATCTTTGAATACTACATGAACTTTATCCCCTATTTCTCCAATCTGTTCAGTCCGTTGTTCGTATTCATTGCTGTTATTTTCTTTACCTCCAAACTGGCAGAAAACTCCGAAATTATTGCGATGTTCTCCACCGGTATGAGCTTTAAGAGGATGATGCGCCCTTACATGATTTCTGCCGCTATCATCGCCCTCGTCACTTTCACACTAAGTTCGTATGTGATTCCGAAAGGAAGTGTTACGCGTCTGAATTTTGAAGACCGGTACATCAAACCAAAGAAACAAAACTCGGTAAGCAATGTGCAGCTGGAAGTGGATAGCGGAGTGATTGCATATATCGACAACTATAACAACGCAATGAAAACCGGTAACCGCTTTTCATTGGACAAATTTGTGGATAAAAAGCTGGTTTCGCATTTGACTGCACGACGGATCACGTACGACACCGCCACCGTTCATAAATGGACGATCCACGATTATATGGTACGCGAACTGGATGGTTTAAAGGAAAAGATCACTAAAGGAGACCGGATAGACTCTATCATCAACATGGAACCTTCTGACTTTCTTATCATGAAAAACCAGCAGGAAATGCTGACCAGTCCCGAATTAAGCGATTATATCGCCAAACAAAAACGAAGAGGATTTGCCAACATCAAGGAGTTTGAGATTGAATATCACAAACGAATCGCTATGTCGTTCGCCTCTTTCATCCTTACCATCATCGGTGTATCGCTTTCGTCCCGAAAAACGAAAGGCGGTATGGGGCTTCATCTGGGTATCGGATTAGGATTAAGTTTCTCTTATATCCTGTTCCAGACGATTACTTCCACCTTTGCCGTGAACGGAAATGTGCCACCTGCCGTTGCAGTCTGGATTCCTAATATCCTTTATGCGGGTATCGCATTCTTCTTGTACCAGAAGGCACCTAAATAAAAGGTAGGCAAGCCTTCCGCAGTCTTCACGGATTCTATCCATAGATTGCCCCAAGGTTTTGGATGCACCGGATAAACGAAGAGTATAAAAGTAGAAGTTCCGCCTATTCTTGCTAATGCAAGTGTAGGCGGAACTTTTTTGTTGTATCCATTTCCTCTTTTGTCTATTCTCCATTGTTTTCACCTGACGGTGATTTGGAAAATCCCTCTTTCTCCTTACATTCTTAAAATCGTTAACCGACTTCTTTTACATAAGCAGAAAGATCTGCAGCAGAGATGTTTTTGGCTATAATTACACCATTTCCATCCAATAAATAGTTCGTGAATCCCCGGTTTAAACGGTACTTCTTAAATAAGCCGGAATCCTCGCCTTCTGTTTCCACGAAACAAGTGGGCGTAACTATTTGATCCTTACGAACGGTTTCCTTAAATATTGACTGATATTCGTCAAATGAAATAGAAACCATTTCCACATTATGAGAAGAACGAAGCGCATTGCTCAAGCTTACATTTTGCATCCGGGACTGCGCGTCATAACTTGCCCAAAAACTTAGCAACACGTATTTACCTTTCAAATTTCCCAATTTAAAGGCGGGTTGCCCGTTTGACGTAGATTCGATTTTAAAATCAGGGGCTACGTCACCCTCACTCAAACCTCCGGTAGGTTTGTCTTTCTCAACGAAAGCGGTCAAGGAACAAATCAGTAATACAACAAAAATCCATTTTACATGCTTCATGTAATTCGGTTTTAGTTAATACTATCCGGGACTGTCCTTAAACAGTGGTTTCTTCCCGAAACGTTGTCTTTTCAGGCATCAGGCGAAGAGGAATCCGCTGATTATCAGAGCCTTTATTTTTGAAACCGGGTGCAAAGGTAAGTAAATATTAAATTAACTTCCAAGCAAATAAGCAAAAATCTTACTTTTGGGGTATAACTTTTTATGTTATTTAGCATAAAAACGAACTTTTTTCTCTACTTTTGCAGCGTTAAAGTCTATTTTTTATGCAACCATCAAATACTGAATTGATTCTGATTCGAGTTACCGGCGAAGATCGCCCGGGACTGACTGCTTCCGTGACCGAAATCCTTGCCAAATATGATGCCACGATTCTTGATATCGGCCAGGCAGATATTCATAATACATTATCGCTGGGTATCCTGTTCAAGAGTGAAGAAAGACATTCCGGATTCATTATGAAGGAACTGTTGTTCAAGGCTTCTTCTCTGGGAGTAACCATCCGGTTTGAACCTATCACCACCGAGCAATATGAAAACTGGGTAGGTATGCAAGGGAAAAACCGTTATATCCTGACGGTTCTGGGACGCAAGCTTTCCGCCCGACAGATTTCTGCCGCTACAAGCATATTAGCCGAGCAGGGCATGAATATTGATGCTATCAAACGTCTGACAGGTCGTATCCCGTTGGATGAATGTCAGGCAGATACACGTACCAGGGCTTGCATCGAATTTTCAGTGAGAGGTACTCCGAAAGATCGCATTGCGATGCAGGAGAAGCTGATGAAGTTGGCCAGCGAACTGGAAATGGATTTTTCTTTCCAACAGGATAATATGTACCGTCGTATGCGCCGTCTGATCTGTTTTGATATGGACTCCACATTAATCGAAACAGAGGTGATTGACGAACTGGCTATCCGTGCCGGTGTAGGCGACGAAGTAAAGGCCATCACAGAAAGCGCCATGCGTGGAGAAATAGACTTTACAGAGAGCTTTACCCGCCGTGTAGCACTATTGAAAGGGCTGGACGAATCGGTCATGCAGGAAATAGCCGAGAGCCTGCCTATCACGGAGGGCGTAGAACGGCTGATGTATGTATTGAAGAAGTACGGTTACAAAATCGCCATCCTTTCGGGAGGATTCACTTATTTCGGCCAATACCTGCAAAAGAAATACGGTATAGATTACGTCTATGCCAACGAACTGGAAATCATCGACGGCAAACTGACCGGACGTTACCTAGGAGATGTAGTAGACGGAAAACGGAAAGCCGAACTGCTCCGCCTCATTGCACAAGTGGAAAAGGTGGATATTGCACAGACCATCGCCGTAGGAGACGGAGCTAACGACCTCCCTATGCTAGGGGTTGCCGGACTGGGAATTGCTTTCCACGCAAAGCCTAAAGTGGTGGCAAATGCCAAGCAATCGATCAACACCATCGGGTTGGATGGAGTGCTCTATTTCCTCGGATTCAAAGATTCTTACTTGAATATGTAATTAGACCAAAAAATAGATTATCTTTGCTGACAAATTAAATAAAAGAATGAAGTTTTCCGAACTACAATTAAATGCAAATGTGCTTGAGGCGCTTGATGCCATGCGATTTGACGAATGTACGCCTATACAGGAGCAGGCAATTCCAATCATACTTGAGGGTAAAGATTTGATCGCAGTAGCACAGACAGGAACAGGTAAAACGGCCGCGTTTCTACTGCCTGTATTGAATAAATTATCTGAAGGTAAACATCCGGAAGATGCGATTAATTGTGTCATCATGTCTCCTACCCGGGAATTGGCCCAACAGATCGACCAGCAAATGGAAGGGTTTTCCTATTTCATGCCGGTATCGAGTGTTGCCGTATACGGTGGAAATGATGGAATATTGTTCGAACAACAGAAAAAAGGACTCACTTTAGGAGCTGATGTTGTTATTGCTACTCCCGGACGTCTGATCGCCCATTTAAGCCTTGGATATGTAGATCTTTCCAAGGTTTCTTATTTTATTCTGGATGAAGCAGACCGGATGCTCGACATGGGATTCTATGAAGATATCATGCAAATTGCGAAATATCTGCCGAAGGAACGACAGACAATCATGTTTTCTGCAACAATGCCTGCAAAGATTCAGCAATTGGCAAACACAATCTTAAATAATCCGTCAGAGATAAAGCTCGCAGTTTCCAAACCTGCAGAAAAGATTATTCAGGCAGCATACGTTTGCTACGAAAATCAAAAGCTGGGAATCATACGCAGTCTTTTTATGGATGAAGTTCCGGAACGTGTGATTGTCTTTGCATCTTCTAAAATCAAGGTCAAGGAAGTAGCCAAGGCTTTGAAATCCATGAAACTGAACGTAGGGGAAATGCATTCGGATCTGGAACAGGCTCAACGGGAAACTGTTATGCATGAGTTTAAAGCCGGACGAATCAATATATTGGTAGCTACGGACATCGTTGCACGTGGTATAGATATCGATGATATCCGCCTGGTTATCAACTTCGACGTGCCTCACGACAGCGAAGACTATGTACACCGTATCGGACGTACAGCACGTGCCAACAATGATGGTGTAGCACTTACGTTCATCAGCGAGAAAGAACAAAGTAACTTCAAAAGTATTGAGAACTTCCTGGAAAAAGAGATTTATAAAATTCCTATTCCTGAAGAATTGGGAGAAGCTCCGGAATACAAGCCACGTTCTTTTAGCAAGGGCAAGGGTGGCAACTACAAAAGAAAAGATTTCCGGGGAAAAAGGAATAATAATAACGGAGGAAAGAGAAATAACCGTCCGTCTCCCCCCAGACAAAATTAAAGCAAGGCTTTTTAATCCGGCACTATACGATCTGAATGTATGGTGCTTTTTATTTGGATGAAGTAATCTCCAAATCGCCTTTAAAGCTCACTTCCATATTTACAATGCTATATATGGAAGTTTCCGGAATGGCCAGGACAGCTTGATAATGAAAACCATTCCGGTCTACTTTCACAAACTTTGTATCTGACAGGATGGATTGCTCCAGAAAATCGACAGGAAGTACTTTGTCAAACATCTGTTTGGTAACATCGCTGGCAAACAGACTCTTTTTACCTTCATACACACAAATGTGCATCACATTATCATAGTATACATTATCCATGCTAATCCCGTCTTCGGAATAAGTCGTCTTGATGACTCTCATTTTAGAAGGATTAATATATACGTATGCGCGATAGCGAGTGCCATTATAGGTCACTACACTATCGCGTTTAGTTACTTCCGTATATGCCGGAATTACTAATTCCTGACGGACAAAATAGATTGAATCATTGGCATCTTCGGATTTATGCAACTTAATCATATCATCCGTTATGGAATGAAACCAGAATATATGTTCTGCCTGCTTATCAATCTTGTAATAAGTAGTATCATTTCCATAAGTATAAAGAGTATCCCGTATTATTTTAAATGCAATGGGAGTACTTTGTACATCTGCATAGTAGATAGTATCTCCTTCTACACGCATCAACGGGCTCTCCGTTTCATCATCCAGCCAAATTCCCTGCAGTAGCCCTTTTGCACTAAGATCCTCTTTCTCTTGTTGAAGAGAATGGGGACTCTTATTGCCGCTACATGCCGCGAAAAAGATTGCCATTAACGATACAGCCACATTTTTCATCATCCTATTTTAGTTTTTGTATAAAGATACTCTTATTTTTTTATTTACCAATACAGTGATAAATAAATCCGAGTTCTTCCATCTCTTTTTTATCATATATATTACGTCCGTCCAACACAATCTGCCGGGACATCGTTTTCTTGATAACGGCCCATGAAGGCAAACGGAATTCTTTCCATTCGGTAACCAGCATCAACACATCAGCATCCAGTACGGCATCGTACATATCGCAAGCATAATAGATAGTATCACCAATCCTGCGCTTACATTCTTGCACGGCAGCCGGATCGTATGCGCGTACTTTACAACCTGCTTTCAGTAATTTATCGATCAGGACTAATGCCGGAGCCTCACGCATATCATCCGTTTCCGGTTTAAATGCCAATCCCCACAAAGCAACAGTCTTACCCTGCAAATCACCATTAAACTGTTTCATTAACTTTTCGAACAAGACGCCTTTTTGGTTCTCATTCACTTCTTCCACAGCCGTAAGTACCCGCATGGTATAACCATTCTGTTCTGCTGTTTTAATCAATGCCTTCACATCTTTGGGGAAGCAGGAACCACCATATCCGATACCCGGGTACAGAAACTTACGTCCGATACGAGTATCCGAACCTATCCCACTACGCACCATATTCACATCCGCACCAACAATCTCGCACAAATTTGCAATATCATTCATAAAGCTTATACGGGTTGCCAGCATCGAATTTGCCGCATATTTAGTCATTTCCGCAGACGGAATATCCATGAAAATCACACGGAAATTATTCAATAAGAATGGTTTATATAGTTTGGACATCAATTTCTCCGCACGTGCCGACTCCACTCCCACTACCACGCGGTCCGGGCTCATAAAGTCACTGATAGCATTTCCTTCTTTAAGGAATTCCGGATTAGAAGCTACATCAAAATCAACCTTCACGCCTCTCTTATCCAGTTCTTCCTGAATAACCGCACGAACCTTACTGGCAGTGCCTACCGGAACGGTACTTTTGGTAACTACCAATTTATACTGTTTCATATTGCGACCAATGGTACGGGCCACCTCCAATACGTATTTCAAATCAGCGCTGCCATCTTCATCCGGAGGAGTTCCAACTGCACTGAATATAACTTCCACTTCATCCAGACAACTTTCCAATGAGGTAGTAAACTTCAATCGCTTTGCTTTCATATTACGGAGTACCATCTCTTCCAATCCATTTTCATAAATTGGAATGTTCCCCTTTTGCAAAGATTCGATTTTCTCTTTGTTCGTGTCTACGCACGTTACATTCACGCCAATTTCGGCAAAACATGTGCCTGACACCAGACCCACATACCCTGTTCCCACGATTGCAATTTTCATACTTAATCTATTGTTTGTTTAGAAATTCATTCAAAATAAACGGCGTCCTTGAAAGCAGTTCCCTCTCTGTCTTTCGCAGATAATAACATTTGCGACTCTGCCAACGGCCAGTCGATCCCCAATGCTTCGTCATTATATAAAATAGAGGCTTCTGCCTGCGGAGCATACTTGTTATCTACCTTATATGTAAAAACAGCTTCTTCACTCAAGACAGCAAAGCCATGAGCAAAACCACGGGGAATAAAAAATTGTCTCTTGTTTTCTTCACTAAGCAATACACAAACATGCTTTCCAAACGTAGGCGATGATTTACGCAAATCAACGGCAACGTCGAGCACTTCTCCTTTAAGAACACGAACCAGTTTCGCCTGACTATGTTCTCCTTTTTGATAGTGCAATCCACGCAATACACCAAAAGATGATTTCGACTCGTTGTCCTGTATAAAGTTTACGGGACCAATATTGGCTTCAAACTCTTCTTTCTTATAGGCTTCCATAAAATAGCCCCGTTCATCGGAGAAAACTCTAGGCTCGATCAGCCATACTCCGTCTATTTCTGTCTGTATATAGTTCATTATTGATAGTGATAAATAAAACGATGCAAAAGTAGTGAATTTTTCGAAGTTTTCTGGGATATATTCAATTTATCTCTTAATTTTGCAGACATGATTGAATTGGCACAACATATAGAGACTTTACTACTGGAAAACGACTGCGTCATTGTTCCGGGATTTGGTGGTTTTGTAGCACATTATTCGCCCGCAACCCGCGTAAAGGAAGAAAATATATTTTTACCTCCTACCCGTATAATCGGTTTTAATCCTCAATTAAAACTGAATGACGGCGTACTGGTGCAATCTTATATGTCAGCATACGACACAAGTTTTGCTGACGCCAGCCGTATAGTAGAAAAAGAAGTAAACGAATTTATCGGTCTCCTTCATGAAGAAGGGAAAGCCCATCTGGATAATATAGGCGAGATTCATTATAACATTTATGGTAACTACGAGTTCGTTCCTTATGATTATAAGATAACAACTCCTTCATTGTATGGTCTCGACTCTTTTAAAATACATGAACTTTCGGCTCTGCAGCAGAAAGAAAAAGTATTGGTACCGACTTATCAGGAAAAGGAAAAGAAGACTTTTGAAATTAGTATCAACCGCGCGTATCTCCGCAATGCTGCAGCAATGATTGCTGCCATCGTACTGTTCTTTGCCTTTTCAACTCCGGTAGAGAATACCGACGTTCAAAAGAACAATTATGCACAGTTATTGCCCAGCGAGCTTTTTGAGCAAATAGAAAAGCAATCGGTTGCAGTAACTCCTGTTTATGTTAAGAACGATGCTGCGCAACAAGCAAAGAAGCTTTCTGCTTCTTCCGCTTCAACCAAAACTTCATCTGCTAAAAAGCATACAACGGATAAAGCCAAGACTTCCAAACCGATCGCAGTAAGAGAAGTGAAAGTGGTAAAACAGGAAACAGCGGCTCCTGCTCCTGCGGTGAAATCTCAAGAAAGTGCAAATCATCCTTTTCATATCATTGTGGCAGGAGGAATCAGCCTGAAAGATGCAGAAGCTATTGCAACCCAATTAAAATCAAAAGGATTTGCTGATGCAAAAGCTCTGAACACTGATGGCAAAGTACGTGTCAGTATCAGTTCATTCAACAACCGTGATGAAGCGACCAAGCAATTACTTGAGCTAAGAAAAAACGAAACTTATAAGAATGCCTGGTTACTGGCTAAATAAAAACCCCTTTTAAAAAGCATGAAACGAGTTCTTTGTCCTAAATGTGAGAATTATCTTTATTTTGATGAAACCAAGTATAGCGAAGGCCAATCACTGGTATTTGAATGCGAATATTGTGGCAAGCAATTCAGTATCCGGTTAGGAAAAAGTAAAGTTAAGGCTCTTAGAAAGGAAGAAAACCTGGAAGAAGAAGCTGAATCTCATAAAGAAGAATTCGGATATATCACTGTTATCGAAAATGTATTTGGTTTTAAACAGTTACTTCCCTTGCAGGAAGGTGACAATGTCATAGGCCGCCGTTGCGTAGGAACAAACATTAATACTCCCATTGAAAGCGGTGATATGAGCATGGATCGACGCCATTGCATCATTAATATAAAGCGTAATAAGCAAGGAAAGCTAGTCTACACATTACGAGATGCTCCTAGTCTCACAGGTACTTTCCTTATGAATGAAATTCTGGGAGATAAAGACCGTGTACGCATTGAAGATGGCGCTATTGTGACAATTGGAGCTACTACATTTATTTTGCATACGGCTGAACAAGAATAATAAATAACTTGATAATAAAAAATAGCGCCACTTGTTCAGAGGACAGTGGCGCTATTTTTTTATTTAGTCTTCTAATTACAGAATACCTTTAACGGTCTCAAGCATTCCTTTTTCCTGGATAGAATCCAAATCAGCTTTTACGGCTTCTGTCAATCCCGGGATCTTATTCAAATCTTCTCCCCAGATAAAATCTGCAGCCAGAACACCTTCAGCAACTTTCTTTGTGCAACCTGTTGCCCAAAGTTCTTTCAGCAGGTTCATGATTTCAGGAGCATCATTCGGAACAATTTCAGCACCATCAGCACGTACACCACCTTTATAATAAGTAATGATAGCGGCTAAACCAAGCACCAGTCCTTTAGGAAGTTCACCTTTACGTTCCAGATAAGTCTTCAATCCCGGCAAATCACGAGTTTCGTATTTAGGGAAAGAATTCAGCATGATGCTGGTTACTGCATGATCCACGAACGGATTGTTGAAGCGTTCCAATACATCATTTGCAAATTTCTCCAACTCATCCTTCGGCAAGTTCAAAGTTTCCATCAGTTCGTCAAACATTACCTTGTGGATATATTTGCCAATCACTTCGTGCTGGCAAGCATCACGTACAATATTCACTCCCGAGAGATAGGCAACCGGAGAAAGAACAGTATGCGGGCCATTCAACAAAGTAACCTTACGTTCGTGATAAGGAGCTTCTGACGGTACAAATAATACATTCAAGCCTGCCTTGTCAGCCGGGAACTCTTTTGCAACTTCCTGCGGAGCTTCAATAACCCACAAATGGAAAACTTCAGCCTGAACAACCAGATTATCATCATATTGCAGTTTTTCTTTGATAGCAGCAATATCCTTGCGCGGGAATCCCGGAACAATACGGTCTACCAATGTTGCATATACACCACAAGCTTCTTCAAACCAAGTTTTAAACTCATTACCCAGGTTCCACAATTCAATATATTGATAAATTGTTTCTTTCAACTTATGACCATTCAGGAAAATAAGTTCGCAAGGGAAAATAATCAAACCTTTTGTCTTATCACCATTGAATGTTTTAAAACGATGATACAGTAATTGAGTCAGCTTACCCGGATAAGATGAAGCAGGAGCATCTTCAAGTTTACAAGCCGGATCAAAAGCAATACCAGCCTCTGTAGTGTTTGAAATAACAAAACGCATTTCAGGTTGCTCTGCCAACTTCATAAACTCGTCATTTTGAGTATATGGGTTTAAAGCGCGGCTGATTACATCAATCATTGTCAAGCTGTTAACAGCCTCTCCTTTATCCAATCCTTGAAGGTTTACATGATAAAGATCATCCTGTGCATTCAGCATATCGACCATACCTTTATCAATCGGTTGAACCACTACTACACTGCTGTTGAAATCAGCTTTCTGGTTCATGTTATAAATAATCCAATCTACAAATGCACGCAAAAAGTTACCTTCGCCAAATTGGATAATACGCTCCGGACGTTGTGTTTTAGGAGCAGTTTCTTTGTTTAATGCTTTCATGTTAGTTGTAATTTATAAAGTTGATATTATACAAATTCAAAATAAAAATCAATGTTTTCCTTTATCAGGATATCAATAGGCATGTATTTTACAGGTTCAACAGACTTCTTAAACACGACATGGTCGCACAATGCCTTCACCCCACAATATCCTTGCAAACCCGGACGTTGCCCGATTAAATAATGCACATCACCGGATTTTAATAAATCTACGTTTGCTTTCAGAAGGTCATATCCTATCAGTCCTTTCATGCTACGTCCCGCATGACGAAGATACTCTCCCAACTGATACACTCTGGAATTAAATACAACTCCCAGTAAAGCCTTCGGATGCGCCTGAAAAAACTCATCCAATGTCTGTTGGTTACTTTCCTGATCGGATTTGTTAAGTACTACCTCATGGATTACCAAGTTATTATATTCTTCGGCAATGTAACTCATAAAACCATCCAAACGGCGTTGCATCTGTATTTCAGCCGGATTATCTTTATTGTTACTTAAAAACAAAACCAACTCCTGGCCTTCTCCTGCCGAATAATTGCGCATCAATATTTTCGCCGCGATATATCCGCTCTTATATGAATCCTGCCCGATATATGTCAACGCTTTTGCTTCTTCCATATTGAAATCGACAAAAGCATAAGCAATCTTATTTTCCTGTAAATAAGCTGTCAGCGCCAGTGTCTCTTCCCGGAAATTCGGAGAAATCAATACCGCATCCACATTCTTTTCTTTGATGGAAAGGCAGGCTTCCTGATAACTCCTCTCATCCCCATGGTGATAGCACAGATAATCTATACTCACATTAAAAGGACGCAACTCTTGCCGGGCACGCTCAATCCCCCCTACTACCGAATGCCAATAATCATGCTCTATATAATAAGGTATCAAACAGAGGAAAGAATATTTCTTTTTAGCAGCCAAACCGATAGCAAACACATTGGGCTGATAATGAATCTCATCCAACACCTTTTGTACTTTGGCTTTGCTTTTGGGAGACACGTCACCGCGATTGTGCAACACCCTGTCAACCGTTCCGGCGGAAACACCGGCCATACGGGCAATGTCTTTAATGGTATAGTTCTGGTCCTCCATAGTGCTAAAACTTAAATATTATAAATAATCGCTGCAAATATACGAATTATTTTGTTACTCCAAGTAAATTTTCTATTTTTGTGTTCGATAACGGTTAATAAAACTAAAAC
>OATA01000216.1_pt1 | contig 80020 bp, 100 predicted proteins | sample 1516451 | NCBI WGS metagenome assembly OATA01 (sample SAMEA2579905, study PRJEB22360) | human gut metagenome | biome: human gut; feature: human-associated habitat; material: faeces | place: Denmark | collected 2008/2010 | reverse complement strand
GCCCGCAGCGCCGTCTCCTTGGCTTTCCCCATCTCCTTTACGGCAGCCGCCATCACCAGCAGCGAAGCACTGGCAATCACCATGCTCTCTGCACCCTTTTTCATCCGCAGCGGGTTCACCTTCGTGTTTGCCATCAGCACCAGTAATGCCGCAATGCCGCTCACCACTAGCCCTGCGCCCCGGATACCATCCATCATGCGGTCGCCAAGGCTTGCAAAGATCGCCACAGCCCCTGCCGCCATCAGCAGCGCCGTTCCCATTGCATTGATGGCAACCAACATTCCACCCAGCTTCACAAGATACTTGATGATTTTATCAAGGGTACTTACGTCCGCTTTTCCGGCAAGGTTCTGCGCCGCGCCAGCCGCCACCAGGAGAACACTCATCGCGACTGCCATTGCGCTAATAGCTTTCACACCGTTTTCTACCTGATAGGTATGCATTCCGCCGATCTTTTCAACGGCAAGTATCATGATGTCTATTGCCGCCGCAGCTGCAATAAATGCACCGGAGCCCTTTGCCCCGTCGCCATAGGTATTGAACACGGTCAGCATTCCCACCATGCCCATCAGTACACTTGCCACCCTGCTGATGGCGCTCATGCCATTCTCAACCTGATAGGTATGCATACTGCCCATTTTGGCAAATGCGGCGGCCAGCATGCCCATTCCGATGCTGATGGCCGTAATCGTCCCGATCAGTTTCGCCGTGTCAAGGCCTGTCAGGTCAGTGGCCGCCAACACTTTCAAAGCCACCACCATGCTGAACAATTCCGAGATCACGCTGGCCAAAGCCTGCACCGCCCGCGTCGGGTCGTCGATCTTCGCCAGCAGATACATGCTCCCGCTGATAAGCGCCACCGCCGTTGCAATGGCCTTCGCTGCTGTAGCAAGGTTGTTCGTGGTGTTTGCCTTTGTCCAGGTGTTCACGGCACCCGTCAGGCTGTTAAAGAAATCGCCGATGGGGTTCGCCAGCGTTTTCTTGAAGTTATCGCTTGCCTTCTTCAGCAGCACCGTTGCACCGTAGATCGCCGCCGCCAGTGCTCCAACATCGATCAGCGCCAGCAGCCTGTAAAGATCCACTTCATCCTGCAGGTTGAAGAAATCCTTCACCGCGCTGAGTGCATTCCTGCACGCACCGCTGATGCTGCTCATGATGCCGGTCAGCGTTCCGCCAAAGTCCGCCAGCGCTTTTTCCGCCTTCTCCGGCAGGCTCAGCACCACGTCCATGATGTTCTCCAGCAGCGGTACCTTACTGTCGGCAAACTCGCTCACCGTGTCCCCGGCACCCTTGAACCCGTTGAATGCACGGCCGATCAGTGCGCCCACACCCTCAAAGACTCCCAACAGAATGCCGCCCAGCAGCTGGAATGCCGTGCCAATAACGTTTCCTGCCGAAGCACTGTCTATTTTGAATTTGTCCAGCACACTGCCCACAGCATCCACCACGGTGCCGAATGCGCTGAACTGCTTCTTTGCCTCCTCCATGCTTCCGCCGCGCACAAGGGTCTTCACGCCCTTCACCACGTCCGCAATGGGGCTCACCAGCGCCGCAACAGCACCCACAAGGATGCCCAGCACGTCGCTAAGGCTCTCTGCCTGTCCAAGGCTTTCGTCCACCCATGTCAGCAGATTGCCGATGTAGCTTCCGATGTTCAGCAAAAGGTCGCCCATCGGGCTCAGCAGATCCAGCAGCTTTCCAAGGATCATAAAAGCGGTCTTGCCAACCGTCTTCACGCCCTTCAGCCCGATGCTCAATACACGGAATGCGCCGGTAAATACTTCCTGCACCTTTTCCGCAGTTTCTTCGCTCAGCGCCATTTTCCCGGTCAGCTCGTCAAACCCCTTCAGGAAGTTGTACAGCGGGCTTCCGTCGGTCATGAACACGTCACCGAATCCGTCCCGGATTGGGCTCAGTACGCTGTTGATGCCTTCCAGCACGTTCAGGATGCCGTTAAAAAAGTGCTCCCGGCCGCTCAGCTGTTTCATCTTGCCTGCAAGGTCGTCCAGGTTCACACTGCCATTTTGAATTTGCTCCGCCATGGAGTCGTAGGCATTTGCCAACGCGTCCACCTTGTCCCGGTCAAACCCCAGCTTATCCAGCTCTTCGTCGCTCATGGCGGCACGCTGATGGTAATACTCAGCCGCCTCTCCAAGCACTTCGTACAGCTGCTGGGCTGTCACACCGCTTTCTTCCAACGCCTTCTGGAAGCTGCCCGCCTCTTCAATGCCTTCCTCGCTCAGCAGGCCCTGGTTCACCAGTGCTTTCTGCAAAAGGTTTGTGTAGTTGTCTCCGGCTTCACCAAAGCCTTCCGTTCCCAGCAGCTGGTCAAGGCCGGAGTCAAAGGCATTCTTCAGCCAGTTGTTCCGCCCGGCCGCACCGCCTGCGAACATGTTCCAGAACTCTTCCGCCAGATCGCTCCAGAATCCCTTTGCTTCCTCGTAGTTGCCAAACAGGATATCAAAGGTCTCCATCCAGCCGCTGCTCACAGCGTCCTTCGTGGCGTCCACCGCTTCGCTGAAGCTCTTTGCCTCCTGTGCCGCCTTAAAGGCCTTCACGGTCACTTCGTCGTACTGGTCAGCCAGAGCATCAATGGCCTGCGATGCCAGCATACCGGGATTCGCGTCCACCATCTTCTTCACGGCTTCGCTGAACTCGGCAAACTTGCCAAAGGCGGTCTCCATCACCTCTTTGTCAGCCCATTTTGTCGATAGCGTTGAGCTGAACGTGCCAACCGTCACATCGCCTTCTTTGATCTTGCCAAGCTCTACACCGGTTTCGATTATCTGTTTTTTCAGCTCAGCAGTTGCCACGCCCGCAAGCTCTACCGATTTCCAGTCCATCAGGCTCAGATAGCCCTGACTGTAACTCTGGTTCAGGTTATAGATCACGCGGGAGAACTCACTTGCACCCTTGCCTGCATAGGCCGTGGCGTTTGCCATGCCCATGATCATCGGGATAACTTTCTCAATGTCTCCGCCAGACGCTGTAAGCTGTCCAAGGGATTGTGTCATGTCGGTAAAGCTGTAGCTTGTCTCGTCCGAAAACCACATCAGCTTGCTAAGATAGCCGTTCACCTTTGCAATGCTCTTACCCGTCGCGTTCATGATGGTCTGCACGCTGGCGGTCTTCTGGGCATACTTGTTCCAGCCGCTCGTCACCTGATCGAGGGAAAGGCTTTTCACCAGCTTCTCACCGGTGTCCACGGCCTGCCTTGTAATATGGCTCAGGGCTGCAACGCCCATCACTTCCACCGCCGAAAACTTTCCGCCCAGGTCGTCCAGTGCGCCCTGCATCTCGTCAAAGTCCACTTTGGCCGATGCATCGCTGATCTTTTCAAAGCCCTTTTCCGCGCCGTCCAGCCGTAAGCTGTCGTTCAGCTTTTCAAGGCTCAGCATGGTCTGGTGCACATTCTTCTCAAACTGCGCGTTGTCAAACCGCATTTCTACTACGCGCTCGTCCACTTCCTGGCTCACAGTCTCTTTACCTCCTTCCACAATTCATCGGCCAGAGCAGAAAAAATCGGAGCCAGGGCAGGGTTAATGTAATCCACCCCCTGCACATAGGCTCCGTTTCTTGTGCCGTGTCCGTATTGTAAGATCACCGCGATGGGCACTCCGTCCACAATGTTGGAGTTCTTCCAGCACAGCGTGGCCCCGCTCTTGTCCATTTTGATTTCGTAGCTCCAGCTTGCCGCCGTCTTTCCGGTGGCTTTCGGGGTGGCATCCGCAAGCCGTTCTACACCCAGCTTTCCGTATTTCTCAAGGATCGGCCGCACGCTCCAGCTCTTGATGTGGCTGAAAAAGGTCAGGCTTTTCTTAAAGTCGCCTTTCTGCCGGATCTCAATTACCTTGCTCAAAAGCTCTTACCCCCTCGAGTGAAACTTTGCCCTGCGCTGTGCGTTCAGCGCACGGATGTGCGCCGCCTGCTCGTGTCTGCCCATCTTCTCGGGCGGCAGATTCTCTTCCCCGCAGGCCCGGATCAGTGCCAAAAGTCGGTTCAGGTGCCACTTTTCGCACTCGAACGGGATGCCGTAGCTTGCCATGGCGGCATAAAACAGGTCTGCCGTCTGGTAGCGTGCGCGCTTCTTTCCGCCTTTGCGGTCTTTAAAGGTCGCGGCCGTCATCGGGTCGCTCATATATCGTTGAATGGCTAGCCAGTCTTCCCGCCGCAGTCTTGCGTATACGGTCGGGTCCACACCCTTTGTCAGGGTCATGTATCGGACGAAATCCAGTGTTTCTTCACGCGTTTTCTTCACGTTTTCGTCCAAGTACGGCTTGTGCCACTTGCTTTCCCATTTAGACAGGGAGAGCAGGCTGTATTCCAACCTCAAAGTTACCGGCTCGTCGTATACGAACATGTTCGTTCGCTCATCCCAGCGTTCTTCGCCGGGAATATGCAGCTCCAGCATTCTTTCACTCCCCCTGTGCTCTTAAATGCGTGTCTTTTCAGACAAAAAAAATAAAGGCTGCCCGGAAATTTCCCGGTGCAGCCTCTCTCCGCCAAAGCGGAAAAATATCAGAGCTTATCAGCCCTGTTCCGATGCCACGCTCAGTGCAGGTGCAGCGCTTGCTGTTGCGGCCATTTCCATAGCCGGGTTCTGGCTTGACACGTCGGCGGGCATAATGCCGTTCATAAATGCGCTTGCTTTGGCCTCGTCCGTCACCAGATCCATATAGATCATGCTGTAGGCCGGATGTGCCTCAAACTCGGCACGGATGGTGTCGTTCTTTATGAACAGGCGGCCGTCCGCACTCTTCTTGCCGTAGCTCTTCAGCACCACATCCTTGAACAGCTTCACCAGCTCCAGCTGGCTCTTCGCTGCAATGATCCTCTTGATGTATGCACGCATGCCGCCCTCCATACTCAGCTCCATCTCGGTGATCTCCGCCTTCGACAGGTTGAAGTAGAAGTCCTCGGTGCGCTGGTTGCCGTCATAGTCGGTATAGGAAATGGTCTTTTTCAGCATCTTAATCTCTCCTTATCGGTTCATTTTGATTTTTCCTCTCAGCAAAGCTCGCCCCTTCGGGAGAGCTGCAAGCAGCGCCGGCAAATGCCGGACTGCGCGCTGATAGGGTGTTTTTACACAGCAGCCTTTACTGCAGCGATCAGCTCGTCCGGGGTGGGCAGCTTTGCATCCTCGCTGTCGGTGCCGTACAGCAGGTCTTCCACAGCCTTCATCTGGGCAGCCGTCAGCACAGTGCTGTCAAACTCCATCACGGCGACATCCTTATAGCCGGTCACGTTCACGGGCACGGTGTCGCACTCCCAGCTGAAGGTCTCGGCATCCGGGCTGTCGTTCATGGTCTCGTGGCTCTTCTCACTGGGCTGTGCGGTAGCGTTCCACACCACATGGATGATATAGCCCTTGTCGGCATCATCGTCGGTGCCCACCTTGGTCTGCCAGCTGAAGCCAAAGGCCTTGCGCTTCTGCTGACCGATGCGAATGCCCTTCACCGGGGCAGCCAGACCGTCGCAGAGCTCAAACTCCTCCGGATACATGTAGGCCTCAATGGTAAAGCCGTAGTCCTCGCCGGAGATCAGGCGGGCATACTTCATGTTGTCAGCCCACAGGTCAGTGGGTTCTGCGCCGCTGGGGCTCTCGGTCACGCCGGTCAGGCCATTCCATGCAGCGCCATTAGCCGTGCCTTCGTCTGCCTTGGGGTACACCATACCGTGGGAAACACCGGCATGGAACTTGCGGGTGCCGTCCACATCCCATTTTGCTCTTGCCATAGGTTTTGTCCTCCTTTATAAATAGGTATCAGTACCACACGCTGAATACGTCGTGGTATAAGTTGTCCGAAATAAAATGGCTGTCATAAGAAGCCTTTGCAAGCAAACTCATGGCCGCCGTCATTTCGCTGTCCGGTTTTGTGTCGATCACGGTAACAGAATAATGGAAGGTCTGGCGGTATACGCGGTCGTCAGCCTTCGAGCTGCGAATCTTTTTCAGCTTGTAGCGGATACAAGGGTATTTCATCCGCAGGTTTGCAGGCGGCTGGTAGTACACGTTTTCACTGCCGCACCGCTGTTTCACGATGCTGCGCAAAAGCGCATCCAGCCCGGAGCGTCTTTCACTCAGTTTCATTGCCATGCCATAACCCTCCCAGCGTCAGCACGATGCGCGGGTACTCCACGCTCGCGTCCGTCACCTTCCATTTTCCGCCGTAAAGCGTCACATACCGGAGATTGCAAAAGTGCTCCTGAACATACGGGTCTGCGATGATGCTCAGCGTGTTCGCAAGGCTGATATCATCGTTCACCTTGTCGTGGGACTGCAGCCTGCGCGTGTTCCGCGTCAGGTCGCCGTAACAGTCACGCTCTGTCACAATCTCCGAGTGCACACTCGGCTCTGTCTCCTTGGTCTCCACGAAACCAAGCTTCCCAAACCACTTGCTCATAGCACTTTCACTCCAATTCATTTTGAAAAAAGCTCGCCCTTCGGGAGAGCTCCGTCATAGCTTCGCGCAAGCGAACTGTGACGGTGAGAGGGTTTACTCCTCAGAAGCAGCCCATGCCTGGGTCTTCACGGTCTCGCCGGTCGCAACGGTGATCACGCCGGTCGCACCAAAGGCCACAGGCACCAGATAGTTTGCGCCCTCCACGATCACCAGACGGCCCTTCTTGAAGGCATCCTCGATCTCGGCCTTGGTCACGGTCTCCTTATAGCCTTCGTCGGCATACAGCTTGTGGTCAGCGGTCTTGCCATAGGCCACATAGTTTGCAACGTGCAGGTCCTTGCCCTGCTCATAGAGCTTGTTCAGCATTTTCTATCATCCTTTCCTTTGAAAAAGGCTCCCTCATTGAGGGAGCTGACGAACAGCGTCGCCGTCAGGTGGACTGTGAGACTGAAGGAGTCTCTCATGCCGCCCACTCAATGGCCATAGCGCTGTAGGGGCTGGTCAGTGCGCCGGAGCAACGGGTCTCGATCAGGTACTTCTGTGCATTGAAGTCGATGTCAAAGTCATCGAACATGCTCACGGCACCGCCCTTGTCGGCACCCACGGTGTAGTCGGCCAGGTTCACGATCACAGCAGCCAGATCGCCGCCCTTGGCACCCTTGCGGCCTTCCATTTCGGGAATGGTCACGATCTTGGCAACACGCAGCTTGCGGGCCAGTGCGGCCTCGTCCGTATACAGCTGGCGGCCCATGCCGTCTTCCAGCAGCAGCATCTCGGTCAGGACATCCTCGGTGGTAAACATAGTCGGGGTGCCGCTGCCACGGTAGTCCTTGCGGGCACGGATGGCCTGCTTGATAAAGGCCTTGTACTTGTCCTCCACGGTGGAAAGGCCGGTGGTCTTCACCTGCACCTTGATGGTAAACAGGTCGGCGTCGTTGAACACCGGACGGATGCAGTTCTCATCGATCTTGTCACGGCTTGCTGCCATGCGGCCGTCACCCAGAATGTAGGCCAGTGCCAGCTCACGGTTCAGCTTGTAGCGCATCTCGTTACGCAGCCATGCCACCACGTCAAAGCTGGTAATGTCCACCACATCGTCGCGATCCAGCTCCTGCTTCTTGTACACCGTGGTCGGGCCGGTGGAGCGGCGCAGCAGGCCGAACACCTCTTCCGTCTTGTAGTTGCCCTTCAGGTAGCCCTTGGCACGTGCATCATCCTCGGTCAGGTCGGCGAACAGGCTCTTGAAGCGGCTGAACGGGATGTGCTTCACGCCGCCCATCACCACGCTCACCCAGTCGTCGGGCTTGTCAATGATGCGGGGCGTGGTGTCCAGCAGGTGATCTTCCGGGAACAGCCAGTCGATGTTGTCAATGCCGTGGCACAGAGCGTTCACCTCGCTGTCCTCAATGCCGGCATTTGCAAAAGCGGCCTTCATGGTGCCGCAGGTCTTGGCGGTCTTCACCACCTTGTTGATCTCGTCGATGCTGTGCTTCAGCACGGTGCCCTTCGTGTCCTTCTCAAATACGTTCTGCTTCACGGTTTCTTCCTCCTCATCGTCAGTCTCTTCGCCGTCACGCTTTTCCAGGGCCATGCCCACCAGTGCGTGGCAGCACTTCTGCTGTTCGGGTGTCATGCTGTTGTACACCTCTTTCAGCGTCTTGCCGTCCTTCTGTTCGTCCGCCATCTCGGCTTCCTCCTGTGTTGCTTCATCGGTCGCTGCATCGCCGCTGTGTACAAGGTCGTCCAGCGGTTCGCCGTCCGGGTCCAGTCCGTGGGCAATGCTCAGACCGCCGTCTGTGTAGATGAATGCTTCGCCGCCCTCGTAGTCCTCGTCAGCACTGTGCTTCACCACCTCGTCGATCAGCGCACCCGGGTTGCAGCCTGCCAGCACAAGGCTCACTTCCTGAATAATGCCGTGCTGGACAGTGTTGCCCGTCTTCTTGATGCAGTTTGCATAGATGGAAAAAGCGTTCAGGTCGCCATTTTCCACGCAGGCCTTCGCGGTTCGGCCGGTATCCGTATCGTTGAACTTTGCGTAGCAATACATGCCCCCGGGTCGGTTCTCCAGCAGGCAGTGGCCAAGAACGTTTTCCAGGTTGTCATGGTCATGGTTGTACACCATGGTCACAACTTTACCGTCGCATTCCTGGAACGCATTCGGTGCAATGGTCAGGCCATCATAGCACTTGGTCTTAGCCTTCGTGGCCCAGCCGCTGCAGTCATAATCAAACTTCGCCATTTTGATTTGCCATACTCCTTTCTACGGCTTCCTTTCCAGCCGTGATCGTTTTGTTTCGCTCAGCAATCTCAGCGTCGGATTGCGAAATGTTGCTGTTCCGCAGTTCGTCCGCCTTCGGGTCCTTCGAGGGCTTCATTCCCAGCAGCTGCCGGAACTCGTTGCTCGTCAGGATCTCGTTGCGGGTAAACTTGTCTGCCATCTCGGCAACGGCGCTCACCGGTGCCAGCTTGAACGGGTCGCGGAAGTACATCACGCTTTCGTGCCCTTCCTTCCGGTCCGCTTCGGTCAAAAACTTTCGTTTCAGCTCGTCCACGGCTGCTGCCACAAGGGGTTCAATGGTGCGGTTCTCATAGTTCGTCATCACCGCATCGCTTGCCGTACCGTTCATGATCTCCGGGGTAATGCCTAACTGGCTGTATGCCATGTTGGTCAGGTATTCCACGGTTTTCAGGAGGTTATTTTCAAGGCTGCGGTTCAGCTGTGTAATGTGTTCCGAACCATCGGTGTAGGCAATGCCGTATTTAGAACCGGTCAACTGCCGTTCGATCTCGGCTCTCCGGTCGTCCGCTCTCTTTTTCTGGATGTCGTTGCGCACTACGTATGGCAGCTGGATGATAAGATCCAGTTTTTCAGATCCCAGCTGGTCATCCACCACGTCCATTAGATTCAGCTTGCGGATCAGGCGCTGGATGGTGCCGTTCGGTTCGTTCATCACGGCGTAGAACGGATTCTCGATCAGGGCCACTTCTGCTTTCGGCAGGGTGATCTCCTCTTTCTGTCCGGTCTGGTCGTTGTACACTTCCAGCCGCACATCATCGGGGTACCATTCTTTCACCTTTGCCACCCGCATGGAAAGGATCTTTTCTTTGCCGGTCTCTTCGTCCACATCCACGTCCACCGGCACCAGCGCTGCCACGCCCTCGTCCAGTACAGAGAGGAACATGTCATACCGCAGCGCCCTGCCGGTCTGGTCCTTGTTGCCGGAAAGGTTCAGGCAGCAATTAAGGCCCGAATCAACGGTTTCGTCGTAGCGTCCGTTTTCATCGAGCCTTACGTGGTTGATTGTGATGCCCGCTGCGTCCATGGCAATGCGGGTGTATATGGCGGTCATGATCGTGCGGTCGTTTGCACGGTTCAGCCGTACCAGGTCAGGCCGATAGCTGCTCCCTCCGCCATAGTAGTTCTTCCCGGGAGGGTCCCGGTTCGTAAAGGCGTTCCACGCCCGTTTCAGGCGGGAGCCAACGTTTATCGCCATTTTGATTTTTTCCTCCCGGTCAGTTCTTCTTGTCGTCCTGCTTTGTCTGTCCGCCGCTGGCGCTGCCGCTTACAATGGCATTTGCCAGATCAGGGTTTTCAAAGGTGTTCGTCACAAACTGCTTTGCGCTGTAACTCATTGCACCCGCCACAGCCTTGGTCAGGAACTGTTTCCCGGCGTCCTTCATCACGCTCTTCACAAAGCTCTTCCCGCCGTACACATCACTGCGCAGCTGTTTCACGTCCTTCTGCAGCTGCAGCCGTTCTTTTTCCGCTTTCAGTTCCCGGTTCGGGTCGTCCGCGCGGATGTTGGTGTCCCCCTGCAGGTCGCGGTACTGCTTTTCCATCTGCAGGCGATTGATCCGTGCCCGCAGCTCCTCGTCCGAGTAGTCCTCGGCCTTGCCGCCCTTCCGCTTCGGGGCGTACTCCGTCTTTGCGGTCGCACCTTCACCGGCGTTCCCATCCCCGGCATAGTGCTTCTTTCCGGCTGCGGTCAAAGTGCCGTCCTTGTTCTGGTACCGCCGCACGCCCCACTTCATACCCTTGATGCCTGAATGGTAGAGTGCGCAGTTCCTTTTGTGCTCCCACCAGTCGTTTTGATGTGTCATCTACTCACCTTCTTTCACGCTCTATTGCTTTTATCCCCGTTTCCGTGCTATACTGACCTTAATAAAATTTGGTTACGGAGGGAATTTTATGATCGATCGGTTGAAGGATAGGTTTTTAAACTTCTGCATCACCCAGCCAAAGAAAGCTACCTATTCCGTCGTTGCGGCCATTGTCATTGTGTTGCTAATCGGAAACATTTGGTCTCTTTATGCCTCTAAACGTCAGGCCGAAATTGCTCATGGTGCTGAACTTGCCCGTCTGGAACGCGAAAAAATCGGCTACTCCCACCTTGCCGAAGGTGAAGTCCAGATGCCTGATATTGAAATTGGCATGGCCACCGATTACCGTATTGTCAAGCAGGACTTCGAGAATGCCGGTTTCACCAACATCATCACCGAGCCGGTCGCCGACCTCACCAATACCACGACCAAGCGCTATAATGCCGTCATTGAAGTCACTGTAGATGGCGTTCCCCGCATGAATGTCGGCGAATGGTACAAAGTCGATGTCCCCATCGTCATCACCTACCACACTGTTGGCGATACCATCCTTACCCCGCAGGAAGAAGCTTATTCCATTGCCCAGGGTCTTCTTCATGGTAAGCAGGACTGATTGGAAAGGAAGTGCTCCGCATGACTGTCACTTGCCCAAACTGTAGAAATGAAATATCCGTCTCTAAATTCATGCCTGTATCAGTTCGCTGCAAGAAGTGCAAAAGCGTTTTTAATGTTGAATATAACCCTGATGAACTTGGTTTTTGGGGCAAGCAAAAGCTGAAATGCAACAATTTTTCAATTGCACACCCTAATATTACCAAGGCCGCAAAAATCACCATTGGTCTTGCTATTGCAGCGGGCCTTACAAAACTAGCTCTCGATTCCAGACCTGAATCAACGCAAGCTGGTTTACCAGCTGAATCAGAAGATACGGCATCCGATGATGTATCGTCCACAGAATCCAACGGTCAAACGCCGCCTCCAGAAGAACCCGCTTCGTCCGATGACATCAAACCAGAAGTAGAACCTTCTATATCCAAAACCGACTTTGAAAGACATCTTCTCGACCGCTTACTATCCGGTGGTCTTGACGGCCCTGTTGGTTCGCCATTCGGAAATGGTTATGGTTCTACAATTATGTACGCCATTCAAGACGGAATCATTAAACGTTTCAAACAGGGTCCAACACAAAGAGTTTTTGACGGTGACGAAACTGAAAAGATCATTCCTGATTGGAAAAATGATCGAAAACTCGAAACAGAGGAAGAACAGCTAGACTTTCTGCGCAGACAAGGGCGCTACGTAAATGATCCAGAGGTGCAAGCCTACAGCAATGCATACTGGGATAAGAAGCATCAGCGCTAATCACTCAAACGCATCCCGGTTCTGCTTCCACGCAATGTAAGCATCCATCATAGCTGCCACAGCATCGATCTTCTGGTCCTGCCGCTGCTTGTAAAGCTTCCGGTTACCGTTGGTGTCCACCAGTGCAATGCAGTTGCCCATTGCAAACTGCATCAGCTTTTCATCAAACAGCAGCTTCCGCTGTTCGCTCAGCTTTTTCAGCTCGCCCAGCGGCACGCTCTCGGTTCTCGCACCCTGAATCACCTTTGTGATGCCAAAGGTGCCATTCTCCTGTCCCCAGCGCTCCACGAACTCCTGCGCGTTGTAGGGGTCGTAGCCAAACGCCCGCACGTCGTACTGGTTCTGCTGCACGAAGTTATCAAGGTCTTCATACACTTGCATCATGTCCAGCACCGTGCCGTCAAATACGAATAGTGTCCCCTCTTTCATGAACTCTTCGTACTGGTTTCTCCGGCTCACGGGCAGTTGGCTCAGGGTGTAGCTGGTAATGTAGTCCCTTGTCTTTACCCCAAAATATCCGCTTGAAAGCGGAAACAAAAACGTAAACGCACAAAAATCATCGCCCATGCTCAGGTCTGCGCCCATGGCGCACGGCATCTGCCAGTAGCTTCTCGGTCGGTGGCAAAGGGTCTCTTCATACGGAAAAAAGTATGTGTACCCCTCCATCGGCAGATTGAAGCGCTTTGCAAGGATGTCGTTCCGGGCACTGGGCGATTTTTCGGCTCTTTCTACGTCCAGCTGATAGGTCTCGTAGCTCACGGTCTTGCCCAGGTTCGGGTTTGCCTTCAGCCACATCTCCGGTCGGCCCACTTCCTCTATGCTGTCCAGCTTGTAGTACCAGATAGAGACATGCGGGTTTACGTACTCCCCCTTCAGGATGCTCAGCAGCTCCATTTTGATGTCGTCGCCGCATCCGTTGCGTACCGTGCCCTCGCTGCTTGCCGCAACGATCAGGTAGTTCTCGTTTTTCGCCGCGCCCTGCTCAATGGCACCAATGGGGTCTTCCCGGATGTCGCAGCTCAGCCATTCGTCCACGGTAGCCACCGTGTCGCGCCGACCCTGCAACTTTTCAATGGTCATGGGGCGCACTTCCAAAAGGCTGTTGGTCACAAAGTTCTCAATGCCTTTCTTGGTGCTTGCCATCTTCACCCTGTCTGCTTTCGCACCGGTTGTGTTCTGCAGGCTGCCATCGGTCATGAACTTCAGCACCGGCCCCTTTGCCCGCGCCAACGCGGTGCGGAAGGGTGCCAGCACTTCCTCGGCCTGCTTCATAATAGGCGCTGTGGTCAGCTGCTGGGTGGTGTTCGTGTTGGCGATCATAAAGTACGCCTGCAAAAATTCCAGGTACATGGTCTTTGCGGCCGAGCGTGTGATGATAAGATACTGCTTCGTCACCAGCCGCTTCTTGATGCGCTTGGTCTCGTAGCGATTGATGCGCAGACGGATGCGGTTCACATCCTTATCCCCTTCTACGCCAAGTACAACGCCCTCTTCCGGCACCGCGATCAGCCGCTTGCTCTCATCGATCACAAAATCCAGCCCAGCATCCGGTTCGGGCATTCCGTCAAAAAGTTCATCCAGATTGTCCATATCACACCTGCTCGATCAAAACTGCATTTGTAACGATCCGTGTCTTCCCGTTCTGGCCAACCAGCTGCACCCGGAAGCTGCGGTCTCCGCTTACTTCCTCCGGCACCATACAGCTCTGGATCTCGTCAAGCGGCACAGGATAAATGTCGTTGAACACGGCCGCCTTTTTGCTTCTTTTCCAGTCGTCGTCACCGCTTCGGAACTGGCATTTCAGGTAATTTACACTCCCGGCCCTGATGCCAGAAAAATCACCTTCTTTTTTCAGCCGCTGCCCCTCCACGGTAAAATTCAGCATCCGCATTTAGGTTCCTCCCTGTCACACTCAGCATGCAGCCGCCATTCCAGTTCGCTGATCAGGTTTTTGGTCGCTTCCATCGTGCTGGAGCTCTGCGGCGGGTCAAACAGCATCCTCACCTTCAGCGCCGTATAGCTCTTCACCGCTTCAATGTCCTCTTTTCCCTGGCAGAACTCGCTCCATGTCGCCGTTGCATCGCTGATACCAAAGCCCTCCTGCGGCCCAACTCCCATCTGCCGCAGGATCATCAGCACGCTGTTGATATGCATGATAAGGTCGGCATCAAACGCCGTATACTCCTCGGTCAGTCCAAGGAGTTTCTTCACTGAGGTTAGGATACTGTCCATTTTGAAGTTCCCCTTATAAAAAAGAAAAAGCGCACCAGCTGTTAAGCCAGTGCGCTTTTTGCATCTTATTCGTTAATATTATTTGCCCATCTGCAAAAATCACGAAATGCCGGATTCATCAGAATCGTGTCCATACGGGACAATGCATTAAAGAAAACACATTTTTCCTGCATCTTTCCTTCATCAATCTTATATAGATGGTAGGATTCGTAAATGATACCAGTGGCTTTCAAATAGTCAAGCACTTGTCTTTTTACGACACTGTTTCCCACTGTAACATGTTCTATTCTATCAGCGGTCTTTGCCAGTGTGTCTTTACGATGCGTCCTAAATTCAATAAGGATACAATGCATTGCATGAATAAATTTCAGAATATCGAAGTTTTCCGTATCTTCAAAATCATAATTATACGGAATCAAGGAATAATAATTATTCAGATTCGGCGTGCTAACCTTCAAATTGTCGGCCTTGGTCACATCAATTATTATTGCATCTCCTGCGAAACCTTCATGTGCAACTAATAAGCAGCTTTCGGGATCATAAGACTCTATCACGACATTCTGTGTCCTCAATTTCAATTTTCTGCAGATCACCGACGAGTTGTAAATCCTACAATCCATTCCCGCTTTGCCGACGTACACGTCCATATCCGGAGTATCAATTGAAACGCTTGTAAGCTGGTCAAACTCTAACGGTTCACCGGTCATGCTGATTTCGGCAATGTAGTCTTCTTTCCGCAAAATACTTTTCTTGCTGGGAATCATTCCGAAAATCGCCAGACATTTAGCCACATCAGTTTCTGATGCAGGAATTTCAGTGCACTCTAAATACGGGCGTTCGTATACAGTTGCTTTTGCCTTAAAGGAATCGTACACATAAGAAATATAGTTCGGCTGAACTACATTTTCAGAGATCTTCATATAGCAGTCGAAGAATATTTGCGACGGGAAGTAAGACCTACTTTGAGAGTCCTCGAAATACATATCGGCTAATGTCTCATGCTTTTCGTTCAAGATAATCTTCGCCAATGCATAATCCCTAAATGCCGGACCTGTAAAGTCAATCTTCTTTTCAAGGCCAGATTTTTCCGCACTATTCCTTATAAATGGATGCTGTGGCAGAAAAGTCTCAATCACTGCCTGATATTCGTTTACTAATTGCGGCGGTAAAAAATCCAACTCATAGTTTTTGTAGTTACAGTCGTGAAAAAGGATATAGTATACCATTCTCACCAGCTGCTCCTCCGGCGAGTACACTTTTTCCCAATTAGAAAACTCCGGATGTGCTGCCGCACATCTTTCCTTGAATGCCGGAACAACTTTTGCCGTCTGCTCGCGATCCAGAAGATCATTCATTATCTTCATAATAATCGCTACACAATCCTTTTGATTTGACAGTTCGCTAATCATCTTCTGACGATTAGGCGACTCTTTTATATGTGCTGAAATTGCTTCCAGTACCGGTGCGTACCCAAGAAAAGACGATCTTTCTTCCTCTGTGATATTGTTTTTGATCACATCATAATACTTCTCAGCACATTCTATGTCGGGCTTTGTCGGTGTTTTCTTTCCGGCAACACTTTTTACAATAAAAGATTTTGAAGAGTTTTCGTCAAAGAACCCGATTTCATAGTGTGCAACCGAAATTCTATTTTCTGCACAAAATGAAGCTATATACTGAGCAGTCTCTGTTCTCGCCAGCAAAAAGACAGTAGGCAATGTATGAGTCGACAAGCTATTACTGATATCAGCAATAAAACTATTTATCATTTTTCTTCCAGAAATAATTTCGGCTTCGTCAAAAGCGTCAATGACCAACAAAACATTTCCTGCATTTAAATCACCAATAAACTCCGAATACTTGGGCGCACCAACCGCATTAAGAATTGAACCTGCAAAACTATTTGTGCCTACTTTTACTTTTGCAAGATTCCAGTAAATCGCATTAAACCGGTTTGCGATATACTTTGCCAAAGAGCTCTTTCCCGCTGCACCAGGTGCAGAAAGTAAAACGAATTTCGGTTCTAAACTCGACAATTTCACGTCTGTTTTTACGTCGCTAAAAGCTGGTGGAATGTAGAATGGTTCTTCGTCCACATAGCCAATATAGTCTGAAACACTACTGCTCAACACATATCGCTTACACCTGTTGTACGGCCTAAGAATTCCTTCCAGAAACATTTGACTGCCTCCTGTAATAGAGTCGATGTACTTTATTACATTATAGTCTCTCAGCACCGTCATGTCAAACACCCCTGAATATTTTTATATAATGAAAAGTGTACCATATTAGGCAGCCATATCTTGTCATAATCCTTATTTCCTCCATGGGCAGGTGTCGCCCGGTCGTCTTTCGGCAAATGCAGGCTTTAGGATCGTATCATCTCCATAGTGGATGGCCTTGTGGGTCCGATCACTCACGCAGACCACGTTTTCCGGGTCCAGCAGTGCGTCCGTGTGCTGGAGCACGTCCTCTTTCGTCAACGGATTCAGATGGTGAATAATAATGCGCGGCCGAATGGGTTTGCCGTTTCGTATCACCCAGTCGGTGATCTCGTGGTCTTTGCACGCAAGGTCACACCCAGCATCCCGCACAATGATCCTGTCCCGGAACTGCCGCCACTCTCTTGACTGGTAAAAACTCTGATTTAGCCACCGGTCAAAGCCAAAAGTATCAAATCCAACTTTGCCGTGGAGCTGCAAATAATGAAAGCGGTCTTCAAAGGTTGAATACTGACAAAGTTCAGTATAGGTCTTCATAAGCAGCTCACGCACCAGCAGATCATGGCGAATACCACGCAGATTATAGAGAGGCAAATCAACTTACTATGCAGGTTCTCATGGCCTTCCATTTCGTCATGGTAAGCGCATATAAATGTAAAAATCAGCGTACACCAACAGCCAAATCCACCGAACCACTTATCAACAATTTGTGGAAGCCCGACCGCGATAGCCGTCAGAAGCGACAGGATACTAGGAGGCAAATACCACCAGTACCGTTTATTTGTCAGTCGTTCTCGGTCTGTGAACAAGCATGCAAGCATGATCCACGGCATCGCCGCCATCAGCCAGAAGCAGATTTCTTCAAATGCCGTCATCATAAAAATCCTTTCTTCTGCAACATGTCATCTGTAAGCAGCATCGGTGTTCATGTAACTGCTCCAGTCAAAAGTACTGTCTTCCATTCGCACAGGATATTGCGCTTTACCAGAAAAACCGCTGCTGTAAAGTAGATAAAAAACAGCACTGCCAGAACGACTCAGGCTGCATAAGAGCTTTTAAAACTCATAGTCTGTGGCCTCGTCTTCGTCCACGCCATTGTACTTTGCCATAGCTTTCAGCACATTTGCGTACATTTCTTTGGTGTCCTTTGCGTTTTCCAGTGTCTCGGTCTTTGCCCGGAGCAGTTTGTTTTCTTCTTCCAGCTTTTTCTTTTCAAGGTCCGCTTTCATAGTAGCCAGCTTCAGGAAGTGAGTCGTTTCTGCACTGGATGCCGTCCCTTCTCGCAGCCTTCTTTCCACCAGTTGCATGGTCAGGTTTATCATGTACTGTTCCTGTGCTTCCGGGCTTGTTGCAGGCCGGGCCGAAGCCACAGCCGCTTCTCCCGGTGTGTTCTTCTTCGGTCGCATTCAAAAGGCCCTCTTTCTTTTGTTGTCTAAAATTCAGTTTTTGCAAAGGCTTATGGGTGTGGCAGCAGTGCTTTTCATTTGAAGGGAGAAAGCGAACATTCCGTATAAAGGAGAACAACACAGAATGCCCCCGATGCCGATGGAGGTCGAACGTCATGAACTCAGAAAGCTCTCAGGAGGCGCTCACCCCATAAGCCCTTGCAAAAACTGCCGAAACCTCAGTCTACACCCCAAGGCCTCGGCAGCATGTCTGTGGTATTTAGTTGGTTTTGCTTGACAACTCGTGTTTCACTCGTATACTTAGAGCACATGAAATATGAAAAAAGAACCGTAACACTCTAAAGCATTGGAGGTGAAAATAGGATGACAAACAATAAGTTCAAACAGCGGCGCATGAAAATCACTCGCGAGCAATTCGTAAAAGAATTTGTCCGCGCAGCGGAAGATGCACACTTCTTGGCTGTTGCTCATGCGCTTGACCCGCTGGTCAATGCCTGCGAGACTCTCGGCTCACAAGTTTGGTTCGCTAAAACTGCCAACTAAATACAGCTGAAAATATAAAAAGTCGTCCACGGGATACTAGGAATATCGCGAGGGCGGCTTTTTTCATGTTTAAAGCCCAAATATCAATTTTCCCTCCGGGGAAATATCAAAGACCGGCGCGATTTGAGAGGGGGGGTGTCAATTTTGAGACCCCTCCCTATGCCTTTAGGCACTTTGTGCGTAATTGGTATCGTCCTTAATCTCGATCTTGAGCTTCTTATAGATGTTGGCTGGATCGTTTGCCACGATTTTATTGATTGCTTTCTCAATTTCGTAGGCATTTTCATTGTCTGTGAACTGAGAAGAGGTCTGTGCCAGCCGCATAAGCAGGCCAGACGAGTTATAGCCGTGATCCATGTCATACTGATACCACTGCTCGAACTGATCATACGGATTGTAGGGATTATCGAACGTGGTCAGAAAGCATCGAACCATAATTCAAAGCCTCTCTTTCCTGTTATCACTTTCCAAGTGCATCATAAACGGTGGATTCAGGAACGCCGCACGCCTGTGCAATCTCTTTATAAGTGTAACCGCTTCGCAACATCGCTCTCGCTTTGGACAACTTGGCCGAAGACAACGAAGCCGTGGTTTTGGGCATTGCGCGTTTCACGATTTCATCCGAATCAGAAGAATTCAGGAACTTTGACAGCATGTTGTCGGAAATTGCGCCAGCCTGAATGGCTTCCCATTCTCGGTCACTAAATCTAACCTTGGATTTTTGGCCGCTTGCACCAACCTTATCGCGAGCACGCTGCATTTCGACAGAAGAAATCTTCTTGATTTCTTTCTTGTCCTCAGTATTTTGCGGATCTAAGCCCAGTTCCTGAATTTTGGCTTTAATGTTGGCGTTGGCGATCAGCATAGCCTTGCGCTCTTTGGGCTTATTAGCCAGCATTGTGGTGTACTTATCTTTCAGTGACATAACTTCTGCGGCATAGGTCTTGGCTGCTTCAGGATCACGCTGAATGCCCTTCATGTTGACCGCCTCTTTGCGGGCCTGTGCTGCCATAGCTTTGAGCTTATTAGAGAAGTCTGCGTACAAGTTCTCCTGAATAGTGCCAGAAGAGAGGGTTCTTGCGTCCTTTGTCTCGGAAATCAGACTTACGGTGTCCTCGGCAATACGCTCTTTCTTGGTCTTCGGGTCGATGAAGGCACGCCCGCTCTCCTTATAAATGAGTTCACCAGTCTCTTTATCCACGCGCACGCTACCACGACGCTCAGGCACACGGATGGTCTGCTTGCGCCGAGACAGGAGCGTTGATGCGCCACCATAATGCGTAGTACCGTCCTCATCCACACGGATCTGCCACTTTTCTTTCAGTTCCTGGATACCGTTCTCCCTCTCAGAGCGTTTGTAATCCAGCTTGTGCTTCTCTGCATCGATAACAACCATCGAATGCTTGACAGCACGAGCCAGTTCCTCTTCAGACGCACCACGAAGAGTCATGTCCGTGATGAGGTTCGAGATAACGCCCATTTCACGCTGCTTCTCTTCTTTTTTCATGAGACGCACGTTGTTGGGATTGCCTTCAGGAACTGCATATGCAGTCTTGGGGTCAAAACCTTTCAACTGTTCCAACGGACGAGTAGATTTAATGGGAACCTTATCGCTGACAGGAATCGCCATAACGGTATCGCCATCAAAGTCTGCACCGGACAAACGCTCTGCAACCTTAGCATTGATGCCAATAGCATCCTGGATCTGTCCAAGATTACGCTTGCCGCTGACATTTTTGTTGTTGACAGTAACAATCGGAATCTCAAAGGTGCCGGCATGAGGATAGCGAATCAGTGCAAGCTGTGTGCCATTCTCATAGGTCGGACAGTAAGCTTCTGTTTCCTTGATTCGGTTGATAGGCAGTATGACTTTCGTCGATTGCCCCGGAAATGCCGATGCTTTCAGCGTCATTGACGTACCTTCACAGGTATCGGCAAAGTCGTTCAGCAGCTTCTTTTTAACAGTAGGATTATCGTAGTGCATGATTTCATCATACTGCGCCTGATAATCCGCAATTGTAAGCTTCAGCTGATTTTCAATAAGCTTTTTCGGCTGTTTGGATAGGAACTGCGAAGATACATTTCGGGACATTGTATCCCAATCGCCTTCCTCTTTCAGCTTGTTAATAGGAGAAAGATGCTCCTTTCCATCAGAACCGATGTATGTACTCTGGCCATTGGCTTTGATGGCTGCACCAAACGGATTGTCCGGATCCGCTTTCGCTTCCTTCAGGACCTTCATTTTGGGCGTGCCGGAAGGTTTGTTGGTGTTGAACATGATGTCCACACCATCGGGAAGATCATCCGAGTAGACAGCCATGCCTTTCAGATAGTGGTCACCATCGACAAGGATACGAACCTGCGCATAATGGCTCTTACCAAGGTCAAGATCGGGCACGTCGCGGCGAATTTCCATGACACCATCTTTGTCCAGGCCACCTTCATCGCCATACCGGATGGCAACACGGCTGGAATCCAGACTTGCAGGACGCTGAAGCTTCTTGAACGTATCACCGCCATCGTCAGAATGATAATCGCCGAGCGAATCAATCTGATCCTGATGCTGATAAGCATACTTCTGGTCGAATTCAGGCTTAGCCAACACCGTAATGTTAGTCTGCTGACGGATGTTGGTCGGCTGACGGATACCTACGCCATAACGTTTGTAACCGTATTCCGCTTCCAACGTATATGCAGCGTCGTCAAGCTCAGATTGCGACACACCCATTACAAGATTGGCACCTTCGGAAATATCGATCATGCCTTTCTTGTCCACTTCTTTTTTCAACGTGTCAGCAATATTCTCTGCACGCTGCGCTTTTTTATCAGCAGTGCCTGCATATTTTGAGCGCACACTGGACTCGCTCATACCAAGCTTTTCACCGATGGCTTTCCAGCCGAGACCCTGTTCCTTTAAAGCAGCGATTTTCTCATACTCAGATGCCTTGCGCTCATGGATTGCTTTACGTCGAGCCACTCGAAATTCGGTAAGACCAAGCTGGTACTCCTTGGGAAGAGTGCTATTGATTTGATCTAAAATTTCATTCTCGGACATGCCCTTCTTCTTGAGCGTTTCCACACGAGACAGAAAGTCACCAGAGTGCTGATAAGGATTATCACCGGAACCCCAAGGATAGCGGCCGGAATGGCGCTTTGTGCCGTAATGCTCCAAAATATCAGAGTCGGAACTCGTGCCGTAGTAGTTTTTAAGGTCTTTCTCAATTGGATTCATAACGCTGCTCCTTATCTCAGATCCGCAATGATTTTGTCAAATTCTTTAATCTTTTCGATGATGGGATCAATGATATCTGCTGTCGGTGTCTCGATGAGAACATCATCATTTTGGTAAATGCGATTTTCGATAAAAATATCTTTCGGCTTGACATGATACTCCATGCAGAACAGCGCATCATAAATAAAGAGCTGCTCCATATGTGCTGGAACAGCTCCTGTTTTAAGATCATGAATACGAAGAAAATTATCTTTGTCGTTAAATGCAATGGCATCGGTAGTACCAAAACAGTTTTCGCTGTAAAACAAAACCTGCTCGGGGTCCATACGGAAACCAATTGCATCGTTGACATATGCGTTGAGGGTTTTCTTGCTCTTCGGGAGCTTTTGCTTCAGGTTAATGCACTCTGCAGCAAAAGCATGAAGCCGAGTGCCTTTCTCCTTTGCTTGACAGCTCATGAAAGCATCCACCAGGCGTTGAGTATCATAGTTCAGCCAATGATACTTACTTGCGCCCAGAAAGGCGTGCTGCCCCACGAGCCTGGAATGATCGTTCCATTGCATTGAGAACTTCCTCCTTGTTCTCAGGATAAATGAAAGCGGCAAAGCTCATCTCATTCATCTGACGGACATAATAATCCTGATTCGGACGATGAGGTGCATTTGCTGAGCGCTTGCCTTCGAGTGCTGCCCAGGTGGAACCATACAAAACCAAAAGATCAGGATGCCCCTGCACCTCGTTCGGGTCAAGATGGACCACTACACAGCCGGGAAAGCGTTCTTTCAGTTCTTTCGTCAATCCCTGTTTGAATTTGTTTTCGAGCATGATAAAAACCTCCAAAATAAAAGGAATAGCGCGTTCAAGCCGCGTTCTATTCCCCCCATAAAAGGGCATGTTTTTATCGCGTCAGTTTTTGCTAATTTTTGCAAGATTTTGTTATTTTCGGGCAAAAGAAAAGCCCCTGCGTTGTTAGCGCAGAGGCAGATCTTATTTGCTGTATCAGTCGTACCACTCAGGTTCTGGTTCAAGGTCATCGTCTGGATAGCTTGCTTCCTCTGTCGGAGATGACAAAAGATCTATGTCGTTATCATCGATATGATCTCCGCATTTCGGGCACAGCCATTCATCATCATGATGTACCATCTGGCAATGACAGTTCCAACACCAATGTTCGCCTGTTGATTCATCATAGCCGGGAGTATGGAGAACACGGTAGTCAAACGATCCGTCTGGATGCTTCACCCATAGCACTGGTAGCCCAAGTTCCAATGTAGTGTAGATCCAAACTTCATCGCCATTCGGAAGAACATCTCGTCCTTCAAAAGAGTAATCGTGCTCACGCCAATTTTTTGCAAGCGCATCCATATAGTTCATATTTTTCACCTCGCACTTCATTAAAGGGCAGTACGTCTATTTAATGCAGTTCTATATTACACTGTCAGGGGATATAGTTCAAGGTTAAAATATTGTAACATTTTCCGGCTCGATAAGACGTTAAACTTTCGCCGTGGCCAAAAACCCGTTTTTCATCCTTAATTACTATATATAAAATTTAAAAATTTTTATTAAGTTAAAGAAAAAAGTGGGTTTTTGGCCAAACGGCAATTTCATTACGTATTATCGTAATATTTTGTGGCCATTTTTGCAAAAATTTTTGGCCACGAAGTGGGTTTTTGGCCAAAAAGTTGCCGAGAATCAGTCAAAATCGTTCATTCCCCTCCTTGCCGCGGCATAAATGAACCGTTTCACAGACCACCGATCAACCCGATATTCAGCCCGAAGCCGCTCAAGTTCAGGGTTCGGATACTCTCCACACCGAAACTCAGTCACGTACAGTGCCCTGCGAAGCCGTGCATCCGCTGAACTCGCACTGCAGTGAAAACGATCGCTAAGTACATTTTCAATGTCTGTCAGTGTGACAAAACGATTATTCCGCATTTCCTGAATAGCGAAATCAATCGCTTCTCCCATGAGATCTCCACCGAATGTCGCCATCGGCACCCGCATTCTCACGAGAAAGTCATGTGTTTTCTGCTGCATTTTGCATCTCCAATCTTATCTACGAATTCGTATGTAGTCATCCTATCACCGCTGTCCCGAGCTCCTCTTAACCTTACCGAGAGCTACTCGCCATGCAAAGACCTCAGCATCAAATTCTTCTTTTGAAACCCCACGCTTTTTAGCCTCATACAGAGCCTGCGTATACGACCACGTTCCATCAACATAACGGCCTGCCAATATATCCGCGGTGTCCGCTTTGCCAATAATCATGAACATATCTCCTTAGGTTTTCATAATAGCATTTGCTGCATGAACTAGATATGTGGTGCCATCAATCGTGATTTGCAGTTGATCGCCTTCGTAATCGGTCCAGTTATCTACCTTGCCTTCGATGATGGTTCCGTCGGGCAGCTTAATCTGTGCCCAGGAGTAGGTAAAGGTCGTATCGAACATCTTATAGTTGCCACAACTGCACAGAACCATACAGCCCACGAGCATCATCAGGCATGCAACAACACAAATAATACGATTTTTCATAGTTAATCACCTCATCCAAATATCATGTAAACCAGAAGCAAGAACCATCCTGTATATCTGATGATTCTCTGTTTTTCTTTGCCGATATTCTCAGCAAAAGACATTCCAATTGCGATAGCTTGTAAAATAGTGCTTGTGAGCAGCACAATTCGCATCATTCATCCACACTTTCCTTTCCCGTCTGGTCATCATTCGGCCAATACGTGTAAATATCATCGAACACCACCGGGATCTTGCTCTGCAGCTCCTTCAGCAGCGGGCACATCAGCTCCCGCATCTGAGGATGGGCCGCCACAGGAGTACGCAGCTTGAAGATATTGCGCCACTCACGGTAGTTGGTAGTGAGCACGATCTCGGTCTTCAGGCACAGGGGCAGCACACAACGAGCCTGTTCGGGACGCATACCGAGTGCGATCATATCCTTATAAAGGATTTCCGCAGATTCGCAGGAATCAAGCCAAGTGCTGCCAGGCGTATATTCTGCGCTTTCACGTTTCTTGTCAGCGTCGGTCACATCAATATAAAACGGCCGAATAAAGCTCAGCTCCCCGCCAAACTTCTCCTTTGAGTAGTTGCAGTACCGGGTGCTCTCCTGCGCAAAGCTCGCAATGCGGTGCCGCACCAGCTCATTGGCCACGCCACGATCGCACGTAAACAGCACGCTCAGCTGAGAATGCTCAAGCATGGCCTCATGCCCTTGCTTCACCAGAAAGCCCACCAGTTTCTTTGCCGACTCACCATCCGGCGTGATCTTATCCTCGCTCTTGTAGCAGACCCGGGCAACGCGCTCGATCTGCTGCAGCTCCTTGATGCCGCCCTCAGAGATATCAGTGAGGATTTCGTACTTAGGTTCAACGATTTTCATAATTAAATCTCCTTTTCATCAGTGAATCCACTATTTCGAGCTGACTGAGGCTCTTTCCATTACCCCTTTGCGGAACTATGTATCCGAGATGGGCCATTTGCTTATGGTCACAGGATTTCACATTGGGGCACTGCTGGCATTTTGGAGCAAGGATGGTAATCGCTCCGAAGTCCTCGTTCATAAACTATCCTCTCGTTTCAACTTACACTCCCAGTTCCCGCAAATGTCACCACAGGCGTATTTCTTGGCAAATTTCATACCCTTTTCAATAGCCTCCTGCTTGTCGGTCGCCCTGACTTCAAAGGTCTGATGCCCGCCACCGTTGTCTGTGCAGGAAAATATAAAGGTGTATTTCATATGTTGGCTATCCTTTCTGCCTCGGGATCTCGTAAAATTGAATCCCATTTCCTAACAAGACTCCGCAAACCATGGTCATCCGCCAATGGAGTCATCGTTGTTTCATCGTATTGCAATATAACACTGCCTTCATTATGGCACCCGAATCCGCATCTTGGACATACTATCACGTATTTGATTTCCAGTTTCGTGCCAGTCATTACCGTATCAGACACAATAGGCTTTGCCTTTGCGTAACATACCGGACAACATCTCATAAGAAATCCTCCTTAATAGCTTGTACAAACATATAAATTACTTCGTTCAGAAAAGCAACCAATCGATACGGCCAAGATCTTTTCTTTTCATACCGAGCTGGGATGGTTGTAGTTTCTGTCTGACCGTATTGAATACTTTCTATCGCTTGCTCAATATCAACCAGTGAGTGATTGGTGTTAACGCACCAGATTCGTGTGTCTTGCAAAGTGATATAGTCATTCGCCCACAGCCGAGCAACATTGTCCATCGACGTGAAATTTCCAACCGGAACCCTGTAGACATGCTCACGATCATATATAGTAAGGGTATTCCGAGTTTGTTTTCTTACCATATCAATAGGTCGGCCATTCGCGTAGATGGTTTCAACGTCATCATCAGAAAATTCGTACTCTGCCTTACTCCAATTCTGGATAGCTTCTACGGCTTCTTCATATGACACTCTTCCATTGTCCATAGCCTTCTTACCTCACAGCAAAATCCGAAACCAGATAAACCAAAGCACCTTCAGCGTGAATCCAATAATGATGGCCCAAGCGCACAAAATAAGTGTCAGCGCAATAGCCCGGCCAAGAAATTTGCCAACTTTCGTCCAAACATCAGTCATTTTTATCAACCCTTTCGAGACCTATAAAATATCCGATGCCAATATGACCACCATCGCAATGATGAATTGGGCGGAACGCTATCAGACCGGCCAGATTGCTATTCGCATCTTCAGGATTACAGTAGGGATGCCCATCGTTAAATTCCTTCTCGCAAAATCGGCACTTGTAAGTCGGATAATAAAACGTCTTCACCCCGCATACCTCCTAACCGCATCCACCCGGCACTCCGCAGCGTTCAACTCAAAAATAGCCGCGTCAACAAATTCCGGGTCACAGTGCTCAAAGTGGTTCCGAGCCACCTCCAAGGCCTGTAAAGCCTCCCGCAGGGTGTTAACCGTCGTCGGGATCGGCTCCATGCGGAATATCTTTTTGACAAAATCAGCGATTTTTCGCAGCATTTCTACGCCCCCACATCTTCATAACTTGCCGAGCCGTGAGCCAGCCCTCGACATCATAATGATCAACAAGTGCTAGCCCGCACACCTCGAGTAAATGAGGAAACCCGTAAGTGTACCAACCGCATACCGCATCCCACAGATATGTGCCAGATTTATCTCGAACTGTAATCTGATAGCCCCCATCATGCAGTGCTCCAGGGCCGCAAACTTCAGGCCGGTTTTTATCGTTCTCAGGAAATCTTCTTTCCATCTCATGCGTAATGCCCGCTTTCGTAAGAAGATAATCCAGCTTCTGCATCTCGGTCATGTGACCCCAAACCCGGAGTTTCCAGGTCTTTTTAGACATGTTTCTCATTTCCGCATTTCCTTTCGTCAGCCTCCATGGACTTTGCGATTTTGTGCTGAATATAAAGCACACAGCCAGCCTGACTATCACACCCGAATGAAGCCAATAGTCCAGCAATAGCATTCAAAGAGTTCAAATCCTCTTCAGTAAATATCATTTAGCGTTCACCGTTCCTCCTGATACTCTACAATTTTGGTCACTTCACTCTGAACCCGGCGTAAGAAATCACACGTACCCAAGCAACCGCATTCCGCCAATGCCTCGGCGATATCGCCCAAAATATCCATATCGGTTCTTGTGAGATTAACTTGAGGAATAACTTCAATGTTCTCCTCTGCAATAAATGGGGTATAGTCTCCACAATGGCAACATTTGATGTTCATACGTTGCATACAAGCATCTCCTTCAACGATAAAAATAAAGAGCCGCAGATTTCTCCACGGCCCAGTTTTCTTATTTGTTGAGTTTTGTAATTGTCTCAACAAATTCTTTCCTAGCTTCAATCATATAATTATTGAAATATTCGCTCCCATTATGAGCATTCATATACAGGTCATTGGCACCCATCAACTTCCCCTGATAAAGTCCAAGTGTATATCCGTTATCATATCCTTTTCCATAGCGATCGCAATATACTTTGCGAACCTCTGCATTGTGAATATGAGTCAACACACACGCCCCAACAATACCAGCAATAGTGCTAATACCAATTTTCCATGCTTTTTTCATAATAAGTATCTCCTTTCAAATATGAGTTTACCTCATAAAGGAGTCTGTTATTTTCGCGCCTTCTCTTCAAACTTCACGGGCTTCTTGCTACCCTCCCGTGCACACTCCGTCAGGCACTCGTTGCAGGGTTCATCCGTCTCCAGCACCTTGAAGTTCTTGCACTTCGGGCAGTATGTCGCATAGTCCACTTCGCGCATCCAGTCATTCATCTGATTTTACCTCCCGAATAATTGCTGTTTTCCCACAACGAGGACAAATTCCAACATATCTGTCCATAATAAGGCAGTTCGCTCTTTCATTACGCCATTTCGTAGCAGGGATTCCGAAGTGAACTCCACATTCATTACAGACTACAGGAACGACTGCTTCACGAACAATTCCGTTATCTTTCAGCACCTCTTTCATCTTGACCTCGTAACGGTCATCCAACTCCGGGTGCGTCACCCGCTGGTTCAGCGCCCATAGCAGATTCCAGCAGGCAGCGCGCAGGTGATCCTCGTCGTCCATACCAACCATGTACTTTGCCAGATGCCGAGAAGCACTGTCCAGCAGCGAATGCAGCGGGATACCCTTATCCACATTGTGCTCACCATACTTCAGCGCACCTTCCTCGCAGTGCTTGCTGACCTCCATGATGCCATACCAAGGCAGAAGATCCATCCGCCCCTTTCCTGCGTGCATATCACGCTTTGCACCGGTTTCAAATTCGGTGCGGTCGCCAGAATCTTTAATCATAAAACATCAATCCTTTCTTTCAGCAGTGTTTATGAATTCTCCCCTGCATAACCTTGTTGGGAATGTCCAGCCACCGGATTTTGCATTTATTCTTGTAGTCAGGGCGCAGCTTCTGCAGAATCATCTTCAATGGCTGCCTCTTAATTTCTTCAATCGAGTCCATGAGACAAGCCGTTAATTTCTCGAAGCATTCTGCAATCGCATTTAAGACATCTGTTATTTTCTCACAGGTCGTCGCAATAAACTTTAAAGAATCATAAATATCATGCTCCATAGAATTTCCTTTCATTAAACGCTTTCTTCGAGTTCAGTGCCCTCGAAATCGCCAGATCAATTCCCGCCCTGCTCTTCAGATGATAGTAGAACAGGTTCTTATAAGGTGTGTTCAGCCGGTCGATTCTGCCTGCAGCCTGCTCCATAATTTTGTAGGAGTAGTTCTGCGAGTAGAATATGACGGTATCGGTCTTGATGCAGTTCCAACCTTCTGCACCCGCATTGTACTGGACCAGATATACCCACTTCTTACCGTCAGGGATTGGCTGGTGCTTATGGCCGTTCCATTGCGCTACTTCCGCATCATCGCCATAGGGCAGATTCATAAGAATATCCAGCTCATAATCGAAATTATAGAAGATTATGACTCTGGGGTTGGTCATGCAAATATCCAGAACTTTTTGCGACCTAGTCAGGTCTGTGTTCACCAGTTTCCGCAGCAGATAACAAAACTCGCTGGCGGTCTCAATGGGTTTGTTTTCCCACAGGTTCCAGCGAGTTTTACAAATTTCCAGATACTTAGGCTTGTCATACTCGACAAAAACATTCTCATGGTGAGATACAGTAGGTCGCTCAAAGTTCATATCTACAAGCACCCGTTCACGCAGGCGTACCAGTCGCTGGGTGTTCAGATACCGGTCAATTTTCGGAAATTTGGAAAAACGACTATAGATTACGTGTTCATTGTTGAACTGCGTCCGGTTTTTATAGAACCCGTTTGCAATAAACACCGGAATGTAATCTGTCCAGCAATCTCCCGGAGTAGCGCTCAGAAGAATCCAGTCATTCTCCTTCGTGATTTTCAGGAAGGATTTGACCCATTGCCCGCTGCCAACAACTCTCTGCTCATCGAAAATGAAAAATGCGTTCTTCACGCCGACGTACTTTCCGATGTTGTTCCATGAATCCACAACCACCTTATGATCGTAAATATCAAGGTTGCTGTCGGTGGACATATAGAAATGGGCCAGTTCTTCCTCCCACTCGCCTGTATCGCGCTTCCTCGCAGTGGTGATAATGTACAAGTCGGGTGGATCATGCATCTTAACGTAGTTTTGGGTGTTTACTGCGCCACCACAGAGCGTATAGTAAAACGCCAAACTGGTTCTTGATTTTCCGCTTCCTACACCACCGCATAAGATGCATCCGATTTTCATTCGTTCCAGCGCATCTTTTTGGTAGTCATAGAGCGTTATACCCGCCATCCAATCACCTCATTTCCGTGTGAACATGAATCTGGTCAGGATAGCAATGATTCTCATAAGCTAAAAGCTGTTTGGTGCATTCTTCCTCATCTTCACCTTCACCGCGAATCGTGTAGGAAAAAAGTTCTTTGCCTTCTTTTGTAAAAACTTTCCAGAGTTCCTTTATGTGATTAGTGCAGTCCGTGTTTTTTACAATATTCTGCATACTGAAGCCCCTCCTTGGTAGCCTCTCTCATGATTTCCTGCAGAGTCGGCCCAGTGTACTTCGGGTGTTCCAAAGGCAGCGGCGAATCATTAGTTGCATAGCCAAATCTGCAAAAATCACAGTATTTCCTTGCCGCAGACACGTTGTACATCATAGCGCCGCACTTTGCGCAGCGCTTTGTAACTTTGCTATCGCCCATAGAAATCACCCAACCTTTATTTCATCGCGGATGTTCGGGCAGTAATCTGTGTAGAAGGTCAAATCGAAAGTCGCCGAACCGTCGCTCTCGAAATTTACATTTGCTTCCGCTACAGCTTCATGCTGATAAACTTCAGTCAGGATTGTTCCAAACATCTCAATCACGCTACTTTCGGCTACAGGGAAGGCCTCTGCAATTTCCGCGCTCGTGAATATCCAGTTGCCGCTGGAGGTGTTCTTGGTACCTTCCTCGACCATCCATTTCACCATTGCCGGGACATAGTTTCTTGCGCTCATGCTGTTCTCTCCTTTGTTTATTCAAATATAAGGCTTGCACCTCTGGTGGGTCAGGCAGGATTTGAACCCGCGATCACGCAGTTATGAGCTGCCAGCTTTCAGCCAGACTAAGCTACTGACCCAAAATAAAAAGAGCCTCAGATTTCTCCGAAGCTCTCATGCATCTGTAAAGGAAGCGGATTATTTCGCGTTATCTTCAGGTTCACAGGGGCGAACGTCCAGATGTGTTCTTCCCTGAGCATCTGTAAAGTAATCAAACTCTTCCGGGTTATGGAAAAGCTTTTCGTACCTCTGAATGAGTTCCTGTGACAGGTCGTCGAAATCATCCTTGGTCAGACCAACGATCAGGAAAGTTCCCACTACAATGTCATAGGGAATCCCGATCTCATTGCAAAGAACTCTGTTGCAGTGCTCGAAGGCATCCTCGGCCAGCTTGCCTTCCTCATTGCAGATAAGCGCAACCAGATCATCCCACGGGTAGACCGCCTGAATCGGACCGGCCACTTCTTTCTGAAGAGATTCGAGCGAGCCGTCGATTTCAATAACTTCAGGATACTTCTTGGGCTGGATTCGCAAGACTTTCATACGTTCAACCTCCCAAAATCAAAATATCAATCGAGCTGTTTCCTCTGAGAACGCCATTTGCGACGTGGGCACTCACCGACTGGATCATTCAACCGAGGACCGACCCCGGCACTCGATAAATACCATCAGACCATATGCTGCAAACGCTGCTCCATGATGTCCGGTGCTACGTACGCAATATTCACCAGATACTGCGGTACACCGTAGAGTTTGGCGACATGGTTCTCGATGATGCAGCCATCATAATCTTTCTGGTCATCGAAAATGCCGATGAAGCAATCCGCCTCGGACATTTTCTCAATGGATTTACCCAGATACCACAGACGGTCATTGGCATTTTCAGGAGGGGTGCCCTCAAAGTAAGTCGGGATGACCTCCAGTTCTTCGCCGAAAATAGCCTCGGCGATTTTATGCATCTGGTCCATAGTCGCATGGATCTGTTCTGCAGTGCGAGCACGCATCGGACAGCTGATAAACAGTTTTTCCATAGTATCCTCCTTAGAACGGCACTTCAGGAGCAGGCTCTGCGTACTGAGCGTAGCGCCCCGCATACGGGTCAGCATCAGCATCCTGCTCAACGTACATCACATCGGCGTACAGACTGTACTCGCCAGGGAAGTTCCTCTTCTCAACAAGATTTGCCTGCAGGCAGACGTTCTTGACGCGGATGAAGTCCAGCTGGCTGATGGTGTCCTCGTTGCAGAGCAGGCGCTTGCCAGCAGTTGTGACCCAATAGATGTGCGGCGGCCACTTGGAGTCCATCTTGATGTTGACCGGCACGTAGAGCGTGGGCACAAACGGCTCGTCGTAAGTGCGCTCAGGGTTCGGCTTGGTCTGCTTGACCTTTACGCCAATATCCAGCAGATGCTGCGCGAGCTCCTCGGTAGGAATTACCACGTTGACACGGCGCTGGTCAGAGCCAAAGCGGTCACGCTCCGGGTCGCCGGAGAAGTTGGTGGTAAAGATAAAACGGGTATCATCAATGTTGACTTTCTGACGCTTCTGGTACATAAATATCCTTTGCTCCTTTGTTATCGAACTTCAAAATTTCTTGCTGTTTCTTCCTGCACATCGTCCCACGGAATATCAGGCTTCTGCCAGGGTGGCATTCCCGAATTATCCGAGGCAAACCACTCAAAGTCACCGTATTTCGAGATTTCCTTGACAGCATCATCAACTTCCTTATTGAAGTACGTCTTGTCGATTGACTCCTCCATATGAAGCTGATACACCATCTCACTTTCAAGCCAGCGGTAATCCTTCGCTCCGGTGACAGAATCGTATTTCATTTCGCCGTTCGGTTTTACACCGGCCTCCCGAAGCAGCAAAGCACCACCGGCACCCGGAATGATCGGGCAGAACTGGCCAACACGACCCACAAAAATGTAGTTATGCTCCCCTTCCGGCAGATCCTCGTTCTTGTCAAGATAAATCGCGCCCTTGGAAACGCTCTTCGTCTCGCACAGATCAGAGAATTCGATAGATTCCTTCGAGAACAACGTCTTGAAGACATATGGCACCTGAAACTGAGTGCCGGTAGCTGTCCACTCGCCGCCCTCCTCTGCGTTATCGCCGGGGACATACCCATAGCGGGCCTTACACTGGTCGTCATCCATGTACTTGGCAATGTACACGGCGTTATTCACTAAACACATCCGCTCATAAGTAGCTTCGTGCTCAAACGTGTATCCGTATTTCTTTGCGAAATCCATGCAGAAGGCAATGATCTCAGGTGTGGCATCTGGGATCTTAATGGAATCTGTCTTAATGTGGGCCACGGCGAACCCACGCTGCTGCACCTCATCCTGCAAAGTGCGCATAAATAAAGCCCCTCGAAGCGCCACAATGTTGTTGACGTTCTTGGGGTTGCGGAACGGGTTGTCGAAGCTTGCACTGGTCAACCCGTAAACCGAATTGATGGCGATTTTCAACGCCTGCGCCAAAGCCTTTGCCTGCTGCGGATCATCGAGGTATTTTGCCAGTTTACCGCCAAAGAGCCCCTTTGCCTTCTCGTACTCGCCGTGCTTGACGTAGATTCGCACATCCATCAGGTCGTTAAAATGCTTGGTGTACTCGCCAAAGTAGTTCATGGCAACAGCCGAATGCGGATGCAGCGACGCAACGTCCAGCAGCGCAACGTTCGTATACATGCCGGGTTCTGCATACACATAGCCGCCTTTGCCAAGGTCGGTGCCACGGAACATGTTATGCATCTGTCCGTCGTCACCCTTGACCCATTCATAGCCGGGAAAAGCGTTGATAATGTTGGTATCCGTCAAAATATCAGGCTCTACCTCAACGATTGCATCCGACTTTCCCGTTGCCAGATCAGTATAGACGAGGCGGGGATGCTTTTCTTTGCCGAAGATGATCCGGGTTGTCAGGGTGTTCGTTGTGTCATTGACGGTCATCCCGGCAAGGTCTGCCAGAATTTCACGTGCCACGAAATCGGCCTGCCGCTTCTTGGAGTAGAACAGAGTTTCCGTCGCAATCACGTCATTATCGCAATACTCGGCCACCTTGTCCCACAGGCTCTTCGGCACCGGCTGATCCCACGGAAGTCCCAGCTCCTGATGGTGGATGCCGAGCTCGATCTCAAACTTTTTCAGGCTCTGCTTTTTCGACGAAAAATCGTAAATATCAGTGTACGAGAGGTTGTACGCCTCCCCAAAGAAGCCTTCATGCTGGTTCACGATCCTGTCCGACAAGGCATAGATCTGCTCGATGGACATACCGATCATACGTCCCCAGAGAATATGGTTATCGTATTTGCGGTTATTGAAACCGATCAGTCGATACTTCGTCAGGTTTTCGATTTCCTCAGGGCTGGGATTGACGAGACGATAAACCTTTTCCTGTTTTGCAAACTTCCAGTTCACAAGCAGAAGGTTCGGAAACACCTCACAATCGAAGAATACGATCGGCTTCTTCCCGTCTTCTGTTGGCGGAGCTTCGATATCATCCTTAGACTTGAAATGCATCTTCGCCACGATTTTCAGACAGGTTTCCGCCTGATTGGTGCTGCTGGCAGCGAACCCCAAGATGGCATTCCGCATGTCATCAACATTATAAGGGATATTGCCTTCATATGATAGTTGTCCCGCATCTGGCGCTGACAATATTTGTGCCAAATATCAATCATGCCAGACTGTGCATCCCACATATGTAAGACTCGAACATTATCGCCCAGAAACTGCTTATGCTCGTTTGCATAAATATCAAGTTCCCGGTCAATGAGTTGCAACGCATCCTGCTCTTCGGTACTCCACAAGCCGCGTTCTTCCAGCCAGATCGCATAGAAATCAGAACCCCGGATCATCAGGTCTTTCGACTTGGTGATGATAAAGTTCGGGTACACTTCGATCACCCCGTGTTTTCCGGTTCGCGTGGCGATCCTCAGGAAATCAATTATCGGCAACTGACTTCCTCCTTTCCATGCATTTTATTCCGGATTTTTGGTAATGGTTGCCTTCCCATCGCAGCAGATATCTTTTTCGGGCTCCGTCGCACTTGTGCTGCTCTCCGTCCAGAACTGTTCGGCGTTCTTGCGGTTCACATCGTCCAACACCTGCTGCGTATGAGCCAGTGCCGCATGGAGCTGCCGGGCGTCTTCCTCAGTCTCTTTGCGCTTCTTATCGCTCTCGCTCAGCATCCTGCAGGCCGTAACGGTGAGCCATGCCAGCCCTGCGATCATCAGACTCTGGCGCAGGCACCGACGGTTCAGACGCCGGTTCTGCTTCTGCAGAGTTTCGATGGTGCGGTCGGCAATGGCCAGCGAAGTTTTGGTGTTGACCAGTTCATACATAATGTTCGTCATATCCATGTTGATTTTCCTTTCAAAATTCGTTTTCCTGCAGGTAGTGCATCAGCTGATACCAAATATCAAGCCGACGCATATCTTCGGTCGGACGGTTCACTGTAAAGAGACCGCCGGCACCATTGTATTCATAGTCTCTGCACTCAAACCTGTCCAGAATATAATCTGCCCGGTCTTCGTGAAACCGGCCGTCGTCCATGGCAGCAAGCCCGAGACTGACAACCATGTTCCAGAACCACTGCCCGACACGGTTTCCCGCACTGGAATCCTCCATAATATGTTCTTCGATGCGCACCGCAAGGGCCACCATCATTTCCAGCATACTGCACGGAACACCGTGGAACTCCGCATCGATCTTGTCATACGGAATATCGCATTCGCTGGCAAAACGGTAACGCAGATTCACACCATCTTCTGCTCTGCACTGGTCCATTTCGCAGGCCGGAATATAAGTGCGATTATGTAAGTACATGAGCAGCCGATGGAACGAGAGATTTCTCGGCTCCCATTCGCCGCACACGATTTTGTGGAGCCAGTCATAATACTGTTCTCCAAGATCCGAAAATATCATTCTTCCTCCTCTTCCGGATAGAGGTCACCCCAGTTCTGACGAACCTGAATGATCTCATAGTCCTTATGATAGTTGTTGTTTCGCACATGAATGGTGCTGGGCATGAACTCGCCAAAGTGGTTCAGCGCCTCTGTTCCGATGATGTTCGGAATATCATCGTCGTTCACAGGCATCGTCTCCTCGTCGAATACCAGCTTGCCATCGGCATAATAGGTCAGCCCGCGAGTCTCATAGTCGTCGATGTCACCGAACTCGTCCGGCTGAATGATCTCAATAGGGTCGTGGGTCGCAATATCTTCCGGGTCGGACTCGGTGCGGTACTTTCCCGTAAGCTGCTCCATGCTCTTCTGCTGGGCCTTTTCTTCGATCATGGTATCCAGATCAGCTTCCTTCTTGCGGTAGTGGTCGCGCACATCATCGATTTGTGCATCGGCGTACTCCTGGTATTTCGTACGGAAAACCGCGTGCATAACGTACGCACCTGCGGCAAAACCTGCGCCAAACAGCAAAACATCACGAATTGTCCGATTCATTGTCTTCTCCTTTAATCGTCATCATGGTAAACGCCAGACCGCCAAAGAAAAGGGAGACACTCATCAGAATGCCTCCCACCATGTGGCGCTTGCGCTTGGTATCGGTCAGATAGTCCAGAAACAGGAATGCATTTTCCAAACTGTCCATCGTACACCTCACTCCGAAAGAACTGCCAGACCAGAGACAAAGCACACTCCGGCCATGGCAGCAAACAGATAAGAAAGCGTCTTAATGTATCTGGTCATAGCAAGTCCCTCCAAAATATCAGTCTCAGATTTTGTCGATGATCACGCCGTCACAGTTGAACCGCAGCAGGACAGAGCGCTCGAACCCGTCGATGAAATTGTTCAGCGCATCGTTGTTCTCAACATAGTTGGTTACACCAAAGTCCACACGATTTTCCTTCGTAGGATCATCCTGGCTCAAGATCCAGCCGACGACCTGGCCTTCGGGGGTGTGATGCATACCGTTGCCATAGGGGTCCAAAATATCAATGACATCGTTAAGGAACAGATGGCCTTGGCGGTGGAGTTTCCGGTTTGCAGCAGCCTGCGCCTGGATCAGATGGGACATGTTCAGCTGTGCATCCTTATCCCAGGAGCTCACAGTCTCGTCGTAGATCAGCGTATAGGGGCTGGTGTGTGCCATTGCCACATCCGTATACTCTTTGACAGTCTCCTCTACACCCTGCTCATTTTTCCGGGTGGTCTCCACCTCAACGGCCTTGATATTGTGCTCAAGCTCCTGCTGTACGCGGTCGCCAAAGCGGTCGGTCACACGGCCCTTATACTCGTTGAAGGCCTTATCCAGAGCGATGTAGGCGGCAGTCAGGCTGGCGTTACGCTTGGTCATGATGTGGTGCGAGCCGAACATGCAGCCGAGTGCAACCGTGCCCATGGTTACTGCAGGTGCATAGATCTTCGCCAGCTTCAGACCTGTCTGCACATAGGCCGTGGTCAGGTCCTTCTTGTAATCGTTCTCGGTGTAGGCAGCGCCTTCCTTCAGGATCATTTCACCGCTATCGACCTTTTCCTTGGTCTCATGGATGGCCTTCACCATCTCGTTATGATCCTCCAGAATATCCTGAGCCTTCACAGTCGCCTTGCAGGCAGAGACGGTCGCTGCTACGCCCACAATAGCAGCACCAAAGATCATGATGGTAGGGCTTGCTTTCTTCAGCTTATAGCCATACTTCGAGGCAGTCCGGGTCACAGTTGCCATGAACTCGTCAGTTTTCACGTTTTTCAGAAACTTCATAAAATATCAGTCCTTTCTATCAGCGCAGCGGTACAGTGTGCGGCAGAACCAGTCGGAACCCGCCGGGGATGCCCTTGATGAATGCATCATCGAGGTTGTACCAGCCATAATTGTAGTCGGTCGAATCGTTTGTCACGCCCATCAGGTCCCACAGGTCGCCCACCGAAACCTGCCGGTAGCGGTACAGTGCGTCCCTGAGACCCGCCAGAGTGTCCTCAGCGTCACCCCGACTCTCGAAATCCAGATTCTGCAAGCTTCTGCGCACGGGCGGCGGGTTCTGGCGATTGTTCTGGCTGCCCTGATAATAGCCATCATAGCTGTTGCGCTGACCACGGTTGTTTCCATAGTAATTGTTCGAGCCGCCGCGACTGCGGTCTTCGCCCCAGAGTGCAATGCTGAACGCCGAGTTCAGAATGCTCCATGCACCGTTCTTGAGCATCGGCAGCAGATAATCAGTCAGAATACGGTCTTTCACCGTTTTCAGGTCTTCGGCCAGAAACTGCGATGCGATCTTCTGCATATCGCTCTGCTCTTTCACCGCCACCTTACCCTTGACGACCTTCTCAAGCTTCTTTTTCGGCTCAGTCGGCGTCTGGCCAATGCTGGACTTCGGCATGTCTACTTGTGCCATGTCTTTCCCCTTTCAAAAAACAAAAAGTAAGAGCTGCAGATTTCTCTACAGCTCTCGCCTTACCAAACATTACTTTTCCTCGTCAGAAGGTTCCTCAACAACTTCCTTATCAGCGTCCTCCGTCTTTTCGGGAACGGTCTCCTCGGTGATCGTCCAAGGTGCACGCAGATGGATCTTCTTCTTGGTCTTCGGCTTATCATTCGCCGGCTTGTTCTTTTTGCTCTTCAGATGCTTGATACCGCCCACAATGGCAGCACCAGCAATCACAGCCGCGCCAAGCACAAGCTTCGGATTGATGCCCGAAGTCTCCTCGTTTTCGATCATCTGAACGTTCTCCTCCGGAACAACCTCCACAGAGTTCTCATTCTCCATGACAGTAGTCTCGTTCATGTTATTCATTTCGTCCATTTTTTGTTACCTCTTTCTTAAATATAAAGTTTTGTAATGTTGGAGTTTTACCTCCATAAAGCAAGGTGAATTTTTCGCGTCTGTTCCGGGCATTGAAAAAAAATCAATAGCCCAGCCACTTGGGCGGTGTACGGTAGTCCAGTACAAGGCACGGCATACCGTCTTCATCAAGTTTGGAAGCATAGAACGTTTCCACTTCCATGGTCGTGTCGGTATCCCACCCAAGCAGGTCGCCGTTTCGGTTATGTTCCATTCCCAGATAGTCAAACAGGTCGTTTTCGGTCACACGGAAATCGCTGAGCAGCTGTTTGTTGACCCCGTTGATAGCCCGTTCAATGGCATTCCGTGTGGTCCAAAAGTAGTTCCCGCTCAGGCTTTCCCAGCATTTTACCCGCTGGTCATAGGAAATATCATCCATTTTGACCCCTTTTGCGTTCGGGATCACTGCCGGCTCCGGACTCTTTGCCATCTTATCAAGAGCAACAGCCTCACGGATCTCCTGTTCCTTCTCTGCGCCAATGGTCTCAACAACTTTATTCTGGTAGGTGCGCAGAGCCGTTTCCGAGAGCGTGCACGCTGCAGCCAGCGCGGCGTTCTGCTGGCTCTTCACCTTCAGCGCACCGATCGTGCATGCGGTCGAAAGGCCCATGCTCACGACCGTCGGAATGTATACCGGGCCAGCCGTTTTGACAATGGTCTTCGCATCCAGCTTTTCGACACCGAGCTCTGCCTTCTTTTCCTCCAGCAGGATCATCGCCTTCGGAGTTGCCTCGATGGCGAAGCCTACAGCCATGACGCCTGCACCGATGGCAAAGCCCGCCAGAATCTTGGATGCATTGCGATTCAGCATCTGCCGACTCGCTTTTGCAAATGATTTCAGGTTCATTTTTCATACCTCCGTAAAATATAAAAAGAAAGAGCCTACGATTTCTCGTAAGCCCTCGCTTTCGTCAGATGTGTCCAGTTCGTTTCAAATTCTCGAAGCGAATCGTTTCATCGCGGTCACATTCACGCTCGATCTGGATACAGTACCAGATGTATTCCACCAGTCGGATCGGCTGCATCAACACGTATCGTACTGTAGCATACAGCACACATACCATATTGATGGCCAAATCTACCAGCAGATTTACCATCAGGCTGTCCATTTGTTCGTAAAAATCGTGATCGTACATAAATATCATTCTCCTTTACTTTGTTCAAATTGGATTTCTCTTCCATAAAGGAGCCTGTATTTTTCGCGTTTACTGGTTCTTTTCTGCCAACTGCCGCCGAACTTCTTCTTGCACCATATCCTGCAGGTCTTCCTCGGTCTTTTTATCCTCGATCAGGTCATGACCAAAGCCCATGATTGCGCTTGCTGCCAGCATTGCCATAGATGCAACTTTCCACCAGTTAATGTTCTTCATAAATGTCAAACTCCTTTATAATCCAAATGCCGTTTCATAACATCATAATCCAGAAATTCTTTAATGGGTTCCTGAAATGCTTCTACATAGTAGACTTCCAGTCCATCATCGGTCGTCTGCTTATAATAGTTGAAGTCAATCCAGTAATACTCCCACTCATTGGCGAGATATTCTGCGCACCACCCCAGTGTATCCCCTTCTGGCGTGAAGTCCAACCCCGGCAGATAGGAAGTGAAATCGTTCATTGACAATTCGCCGTTTAATGCAAAATACCGATTTGCATTGTAAAAAGCGTCCGTCAATTCGATCTCGGTGGCATGGAAATATCTTTTCGAGATAGGCTCGTAGCAGAGCAGCTTCTCCTCTTCCATCTTTTCACGGACTTCCGGAAGCTTTTCTTCTTTGATTTGATCGTGAATCTCGGCTTCTTTTTCGATACCAAAATTCTCAATCACTTTCTGCCGATACTCCTGATAGGCCTTTCCAAGTGCCATGTAGCCAGCGGTCAGGCTCGCAATCTGCTTCTTGTTCAACGCATTGGAACCGAGGATGCACGCGATGGTCCCCGCGCCAAGTGCCGCGGCAGGCAGATAAAACTTCCAGCAGTCTTTGACGATTTCTTTTTTCGTCATAGGCTCTTCTTTGTTCATGGTAACGAATGTGGTCGCCTTAACGGTCGCCTTACCTGTCTCCCACATGGTCAGACCAACCCCGATCGAAGCTCCGATGGCAAAAATCGTTCCGCCATGTTTGCGCAGAAACTTTGCGCATGTTTTCGTCAGTTTCATTGCCAAACCTCCATTTTGAAAAATAAAAGAGCCTACGATTTCTCGTAAGCTCCGCTTTCGATTAGCGCTTCAGATACCTTTCGGCCTGATCTGTTTTCAGGAATTCATACAGTTTCAGCTCCCAGTTTGCTTGGCCTGCTTTCATCGCATTGTCGAGTGCATCTGCCGCTGAATCATCATTGCGCATCATAAGCTTTCTCCACATGATTGCAACGGTTTCAACGCAGAACAACTCGGTAATGCCAAGAAACGCCACTGCGCCCAAAGCAACCTTCACCAGTTTCTTCATAGTTCATACCTCCAAAATATAAATCTGAGACTAATCATCTCATAAAGCACACTGAAAATTTCGCGTCACAGCACTCCAGCTTTTTTCAGAATATCATTCAGTTGAGCCTTCGTTATCTCCGCATCCAACTCCAGATGTACCCGCATCTTCTGCTCTTTGTCCACCCAGTTCACCTGAGCTTCTTTCAGCTCCACTTCTACACCGGGTGCCTGCTTCTTCAAAGCCTTGTTGATGATCTGTGAAATGATACGGCGCATAAAACTTGACCGGATCAGCATAATGTCCTCCATAGCGTTCAACCTCCGAAATATCATTTTCAAAAAAAGATAAGAGGGCGTGATCTTTCAGATTTGATTATCCATATCTTTGAATGAATTGTATTTATCAAGCCTCTCTGCCTTGTCCTTATAAGCGATCCACTTATCGTAAGCAACGATTGTCCCGATGACTGCTGCATACAGTCCCAGAGAAATACCGCTCCACTTAAAGCTGTCGCCCCAAGTAATAGGTTTCTTCATAAAGTTTTTGATAGCGTTCATCATAGTAATTTCTCCTTTCGATAAAGCCCTCTTACCTCCATAAAGCAAGGTGAATTTTTCGCGTCCTAGCAAAAAGAAAGAGCCGCAGATTTCTCCACAGCTCAATTCCAGAACAAAGACAAGTTCAGTTCGTACCTCGTTTTGTCATTTCTTGCTAAGAATCGATCGCACAATCAATGTAAACAACAGCACTACCAGACCCACTCCAAGTCCGAATGCCAATGTCACAATCATGTTGCCAATCGTAATTGAATAGTTCCAAAATTTGTTTTCTCGCATAGTATTCTCCTTTGTTCATGGTCTTTGCTCCATAAAGCAAGGAGATTTTTTCGCGTTTGGACAAAATAAAAAGAGCCTACGATCTCTCGTAAGCTCTCTGGTTCAAATATCATTTTGGCATTGCCGCTTCAAATTCTTCCACGCTCATGTCCACGCGAGGCGCAGCATCCTCTACCTTCAGGAGCCCATCGCGGACAAGCCCAGCCAGAATATCAATCTCGACCTTGTGCTTGGCGACTTTCTCCTGCGCTTTCTTTTGTTCACGCTCGACACGATCACGCTCCACCGGGCATTTTTTCATGCATTCGGGATAGCTCGGTTCGCCGCAGGAATTGCACATCAGGCAGTGCCGTCCCAAATCCGGAATATTTTCTTCAAACTCTTTGATATAGGTCGTCCACTTGCCGTTTTTCTTCACGGGAACAATCATGTGCGATGTCACTCTCATGCTCTTCGCCTCCCTTTGTTTCATTATAGCATGGCCCGGACAAAAGCAAAAGACCATGTTTCAGATCTTTTGCCCTCCAGAGTAAGATTTAGGAAATCAACGTCTGGTAGCGGTCATTCAACTTCGCCATCTTGTCTTCGTCAGCCATAACCTTGACGTGGAACTCCATTCGGTTCTTAGCGTTTATCACACTTTCAACAACCAAACCTTTGTATCCTTCGTCATACAGCATTCTCAGGCAAATACCGAGCTGTCTGTCGCTCTTTGCCAGAAGGTATTCCATAACTCTCACCTCCTTCATAATAGAGCAAGTTTTTCTCGCGTCAAAAAAAAGCAAGAGCCGTAGATTTCTCCACGGCTCCCGCCTTTGAGTTACTTTTCGTTTACATATTCATCGAATTTGGCATTGATCCGATCGATAATATCATCCGCCTTTTCCTTTTCTTTTTCGTACACGTCTTCGATTGCTCGTGTTGTCCATCCTGCCTGAAGCCTCTTTCCTTCCTTAATGCCATCAATCCAGCCCTTGTCCATCGCACTCCATGCAAAAATGACACCACCAACGATCATGCCTACGCTCTGCTTAACTAATCTTGCGTCAATTTTCATCTTTCATACCTCCAAAATATAAATGTCAAGACGTAACTCGTCTCATAAAGCACCCTGTAAAATCCGCGTCCTAAATCGTGCTTCTGTCAAACACGGTCTCCCAGCGTTCCTTTTTCAATGGCTTCATCCGCAGCGCCCACATGATCTGCCGCACGGTCACGGTAGGATATTCTCCGTTTTGATTTTTTCGTTTGGCATGGCTGTCAAAATATTCCTTGAACCCGTCATGCAGGTAAATTTTATCGGTCAGCCATGGGTCTATAGCGCTCCAGTAGGTCGCTTTGCTTTCCTCGTTGTAGCGCTGCTGGATCACGCACAGGCCCTTGCTGCGCTCTTTATACAATGTACATACCCGGTACACAGGATGGTTGCAGCGGTAGACGCTCCCATAGTAGTTCGTCCACTCCTGCGGCTGAGCGTTATCGTGGTATCGCATAAAAATAAAGAGAGTCCGCAGCTTTCGCCACGAACCCTCCTCGGTTCCTCCTTTTAATCTTTTTCCGTAAAGCCTCTCTTCAGCTCATGTACTCCCTCGCCGATTGCTCTCGACAGCTGGGTCACGCCGCCCGCCTCGCAGATCGACCAGTACACAGTCATGCCAATCGTGCCTGCAAACGTCAGCGCCTTCATGCCGATTTTTGCCCAGTCAAGTTTGCGCGCCTTCTCCGCTTTCTCCTGATCGAGTTCCAGTTCGTGCACTTTCCGCACGGCCTCGTCCTCTTTCAGCTGTTTTTCGTTTTCCTGCGCTTCATCCTTGAGCTGCATATCGTACAGCTTCAACGCCATGTTTGCAGCCGTATTGTACTCTTCCGTACCCGGCTTCAGATCCTTAAGACTTTCCAGCGATTTCTTCGCCGCGTCTTTCAGCAATTCTTTGTTTTCGTAGTTTTCCATTTTGAAAAATCTCCTTTACAAAATATCATTCTGGAGTCTCCTCCATAGAACACCACGTTATTTTCGCGTCCGGATCATTTTGATGTTCAGCATCACCCGCTCTTTCCCTGCCAGAGTTTCCGGACTTTTCGCAAGGTCCAGGAACATGTAATGGTCTGCATCCTCGTCACCGGGTGCGATCACAAGGTCGCCGACACACCTCTGGCCTTCGCTCAGGTTGAAACCAATGGCGATACCCAGCACCAGCCCAAGTGCAGCAATGCAGATGAAAACGATCAGAAACAGTTTTGCGTCCATTTTGAAATTCTCCTTTTTACTAATATAGTAGAGGAACCTGTCCCCTGCGTGCGGAAAAAGAAAAAGAGCCTACGATTTCTCGTAAGCTCCATTTCGCCTCAGATGTCATTGCGAATCAGGAAAAGCTCATTGCGGTTGCAAGTAACACGCACGATTCCTCCCGCCCGCACCAGCGCGATCGCGTTCCGGTAAGCACAGCGTGCCGTCTCAGCATTCTTATATTCGCGTGTATCGACATACATCACTTTCGAGCTGCTTTCGATGAACACGCGGATCTTATCCATAGCGTTCACGTACCCGCGGTCATAATTCGTCTTTACTCGTTTTGCCATAATAACATTTCTCCTTTAGTTCTTCGGAAGACATCCTTCCATAAAGGGCAATGCGTTTTTCGCGCCAACATTCTATTCTAGAATAGAAAAAAGAAAGAGAATGGGCTTCGGACCCACGACCTCTGCAATCAAGCAGCGCTCTACCAACTGAGCTATCTCCTTCCATAAAGGAGGCTGTATTTTTCGCGCCTATACCGAAACGTCAAAGAAAAGAGCGCATGTTTCCATACGCCCGTTTTCCGGTCAGAATACCCATTAGCGGATACCACACCGAACCTCGTTCAGCATGAGGAGTTCTTCTCCTTCGTTCCAGCCCGCATACGGATCGCTCAGCGACTCGTTCATAGCGGTCAGAACACAGTTCATCATTTCCTCAAAACCTTTAATAACATTCTTCAGCATAGTAAAATACCTCCTAAAATTGTTCATTTCTTTCCATAAAGGAGGCTGTATTTTTCGCGTCAGAAAAAGGAAACGCCATGATTTCTCATAGCTTCATGCTGGTTACATCCTCCGTCAGCATTAACGGCGGAAATTTCTAAACTTCCGCATCCACCCGTAGGCTTCCCATTTATTTTCCTTCCATAAAGCACCATGCATTTTTCGCGTCTGCGTAAAAAATTAAGAGCCTACGGTTTCCCATAAGCTCCATTTTGATTTTCAGTGTTTCTTCTTTGTTCTCTGTTTCACCTCTTCCGTCTTTGCCCCTACCAGGCCAATACATTTGACCAGCAGTACAACAATCAAAATTGTAACGATCAGACTAAACATTGTTCATACCACCTTTCTCATAAAGGCGGCTGATTTTTTCGCGTCCAAAAAGTAAGAGCCGCAGATTTCTCCACGGCTCCCGCCTTTCTTAGTAAACGAGATAATTCGTATACTGCTTCTTTTCTACCTGCTTGATCACACCTGCTTTTTTCAGCAGCTCAAAATCACGGATGATCCCGCCCATGTCGAACGCCTCAAATTCGACGTTGAAGTCCGTGCGCTTCTTCTTTCCGTCTTCGTAGGTTCTGATCTTATAGACCATCTGGCTAACCAGCCTCTGGTCCATCTTACAGTTCCGACGAATGACTTCCTTCATAAGCTCACACCCTTCGTAATCGTCGTCTCTCACGCCTTTCACGATAACAGTCATGTGATTCACTTTGTTGCTCTTAAACATATTGTGTTCTCCTTTGCATTTAAACAGTGAATATTCGTTCCATAAAGCACGCTGAAAATTTCGCGTCACTGCCGTTCCTTGCTCAGGAGCCAGAAGAAGTACCGGTAATGCTCGTAGTAGGTCTCTCTGCAGCAAGGGCATCCATTTGCTTGAAGCTTGTTGTAGCCGTCTCCCTCTGTCACGCCCTTTTTTATGTACGGTGCCAATGCCGTATCAAGTTCCGCAATGCACTTGTCCACGATGTCGATGCAACTGGAGTAGAACACTCTGGACAGTGCGATTCTCTCGGTCGGGCTTTCGGGTGGGCACCCCTTGATGATGCCGGAAATATCATTGGGTGATGTCTGCCAGCCGTCGATCAGAGTCAGGGCCTTCTTCCAGTCATTGTACTGCCTGCAAAAATACTTCAGTTCGTAGTACCGGTATCTCGGAATGTGGTATGGGTTCTTTTTTGACAGCTCCGCACGTTCTCTGCTCATTTTTCGCCCCTCCATTCATAGCCGGTCTGCTCATAGAGGAGCTTGGGCGAGATGTAATAGCTGATCCTGCCCAGCTTTGAGTTCATCTGCTGAACATCCGTACTACGAATTATATGCCCGTCAGTTCAAGGTCATCATCAACCGCCTTGCCCTTGATCCACGTCATCACACGCACGACTGCCGCAAAACGTTTGTCACCATGGCGAAGCGCGCCAACGTCGATGAGTACGCCATAAAGCGCATCATCGGCCATCAAATTGCAGACCTTACAGAACGTGTATATACAGACCGAAGCGTCGACTGGTTACGCTCCGAAATCGAAAAGATTCATTAAAGTTTGTGTGTCCACCTTATCGTTCACTTTATGTATTTTTTCTGTACTTTACATCATTTTTATTATGTATTTCAGTGTTTGATTAGTGTATGAACGGGGTGCATTTCGTACATTTTTTTCACATTTTTTCAAATCTGAAAATATGCAGCTACGTTCTTATAATTTCAGAGAAATCCTTATCCTAGAGATTAACAATTTGTGACGGCTCGTCCAATCAACGTATCATCAGCAAAACCTGATTCAAAACCTTCCGGATCTCCTTTCTTTTTTCTGCAAAATAAAGGGCCGGAAACCCTGTTTTAAGGCTTCCGACCCTTTGACTGCTCAGGAGATCCTGAAGGCTGAATTTTTTCGCGTCCGGTCAGGTCGCACTCTGTTCGGACCGCTGCGCTGCAAAGCGCTCAAAAGCAGGCTTTGGCAGCAGAATACGGCCAGCCAGCGGCTGTACCTGCACAGTGATCTGCTCCTTGGGCACACACTCACCGTCTGCCGTAGCAACGATAGGCCCGCGGCCATCCACGGCGCGCAGAGAGACCTGCTTTGCCCGCCGGTAAATAAAGTACGGCTCTGCCGCCCTGACCAGCTGACCATTCCGGAAGTGCCCTCCGTTTTTGTACATTCCCAGAAGTTTTGCAATGGTCAAACGGCTCACCTTGCGGATGATATACACATCCAGCCAGCCGTCGTCCGGCTGGGCTTCCGGCGCTGCACAGAAGCCACCGCCATAGGTGCGGCCATTGCAGACGGCACACATAAGGCAGTCCACTGTCAGGGTCTCGCCGTCAATGGTGTACTCTACTCTTCGGCCAATATGCCCGCACAGCTGTTCTACGATGGAAAGCGCATAGGCCGCTTCGCCGCCGCAGAGCGGGATGCGCCGGAACTTCGGGATGCCGTAGGCGACCTGCGCATCCAGACCGGCAGCGCAGATGGTGGCCGAAAGACCGAGACTGGTCTGCATCAGGTCAATGGCGACCGGCCCGCCTGCAAGCTGGGCGTCCAGATCCAGAAATTCCGCTTTTGTGCCAAAAGTACGCAGGAAATCATTGCCGCTGCCATAGGGCAGGCAGCCCACAGCCGCATTTTCAAACCCATAGACGCCGGTTAGGGCTTCATTGAAGGTGCCATCGCCGCCTGCTGTATAGATGCGGAGCTGCTCCCCTGCCTGCCGGGCCTGTCGGGCTGCGGCATTGGCAAGCTCCCGGGCGTGGCCTGCGTGGGCAGTGATCCGAATGGTATATTCTCCCCTGGCAAGACCGGCCCGCGCCGCAGCCGCATCGATCTGCCGCGGCAGAGCACGGGTACAGTCTGCCTTGCCGGCAGTGGGGTTCAAAAGAAATAAAGTGCGCATGAACTTCCTCCTGCAATTCTGTTTTTTTCAGATACACCCTGATTCTATGATAACAGAAAACCAGCAGGTTGCAAGATGCATTTTTACTTGGCAGGACGGCGGGGAGTTTCCCCAGCAAATGATCCGAGGGTGGGACCCTGTTGCCGTAGGCAATAGGGCGGGAGCTGGAATGGCCTGCAACAATAGCGACTGCGGCCAGCAAGATGCGAGCGAGAGCGAAGCAGATGCTGGGTGCCGCAACCCGTTATTTTGCGGGGAAAGCTCCCCGATGGCCTGCCGGGGAAGCCACTACTGTCCGATTTTTACATGGTTACGGTTTCATCCTCCCGCAGGATGATAGAGCCATCAGCCGAGCAGTCCGCTGTCCAGTGCTGGCCGGTACTGGCTGTGCCGGAGGCAATGCGGTCTGCAAGGGCTTGCTCTACTGCCCTGTCCACGGCGCGGCGCAGTTCCCGGGCACCATAGGCCGACCGTGCCTTTGCCGCCAGTGCCCTGCCCACCTGAGGCGTATGGTGCAGCTGATAGCCACTGCCTGCTGCACGCTGTTCCAGCTGGCAGAGCAGTTTTTCCGCAATGGCGCACAGGCTGTCATCTGCCAGCGGACGGAACACGATCATTTCATCCAGACGGCCTGCCAGTTCTGGCCGGAACCACTTTTTCGCTTCCTCAACGGCCTGCGCCGACTGCTTTTCAAATACGGCTTCACTGCCCGCAGCAAAGCCCAGCGGAGCGCTCTGACCCGCCAGAAAGCGCGCGCCAAGGTTGGATGTGAGCAGCACGATGGTGTTGCGGAAATCCGCTTTTCGCCCCATGGCATCGGTGAGCTGCCCATCCTCCAGGATCTGCAGCAGGATGTTCTGGATATCCGGGTGGGCTTTTTCGATCTCATCAAACAGGACCACGCTGTAGGGGCGGCGGCGCACGGCCTCGGTAAGCTGCCCGCCCTCATCATGGCCCAGATAGCCCGGCGGGGCACCCAGCAGCCGGGCAGCGGTGTGCTGCTCCTGATATTCCGACATGTCAAACTTGAGCAGGGCCTTTTCGCTGCCGAACCAGCTGACGGCCAGCGCCCTGGCAAGGGCTGTTTTGCCAACGCCGGTGGGGCCAAGGAACAGCATGGCTCCTATGGGCCTTCCCGGCTCCCCAAGCCCGGTACGGCTGCGGCGGATGGCCCCTGCCACGGCAGCGACTGCGCGGCTCTGCCCGACGATCTCCTCGTTCAGGCGCTGTTCCAGCTTTTCCAGCCGTTCCCGTTCCTGCTCTCCAACGCGCTCTGTGGGCACGCCGCTGGCCTGTGCCACCACATGGGCGATATCATCCGGGGTCAGCACGGGCTGGGGCTGCTTTTCCCGTTCCGCACGGATACGTGCCGCTGCGCAGGCTTCATCCACAAGGTCGATGGCCTTATCCGGCAGAAAACGCCCCGGCAGATACCGTACCGAGAGTTCCACTGCCGCCTGCAGGGTCTCCTGCGGAAGCTTTACGTTGTGATAGCGTTCGTAGCGCGGGGCCAGACCGCTGAGGATATCGACGGCCTGTGCAGGCGTAGGCTCCTCCACCTGCACCTTGCCGAAACGGCGTTCCAATGCAGCATCCTTCTGGATATGGGTGCGGAATTCCTCGGTGGTAGTGGCACCGATCATCTGCAGCTCTCCGCGTGCCAGTACCGGCTTTAAAATGCTGGCTGCATCAATGGCACCTTCCGCTGCACCGGCACCTACAATGGTATGGAATTCGTCCACGAACAGGATGGCACTGCCGTCCCGGACCAGTTCTTCTAGCAGGTTTTTGAATCGCTCTTCAAAATCGCCGCGGTATTTTGTGCCTGCCACAAGGCTGGCCATATCCAGTGCCAAAAGACGGCGTCCCTTGAGCGCGCGCGGCACGCGGTCCCCGGCAATGCGCTGGGCAAGACCCTCCGCCAACGCCGTCTTGCCAACGCCCGGCTCCCCCACCAGACAGGGGTTGTTTTTCTGGCGGCGGCATAAGATCTCCACCATGCGGTCCAGCTCCGCCTCTCGGCAGAACACCGGGTCCAGCTCCCGTTCTGCGGCGCGGCGGGTCAGGTCACGGCAGTATTTATCACTGGCCCGGCTGCCCCGTGGTGCACCGGCTGCCGCCCGTGTTTGGTATGGCAGGACGAACTGCCCGGACAACTGGCGGCATTCTCTCACAGCCTCTGTGAGCTGCAGCCCCATGGACGCCAGCAGCACGCCTGCCGTGCAGCCATCATCCTCCAGCATCGCGCAGAGCAAGTGTTCCGGTTCAGCACGGTTCAGGTGAGCGTTCTGCGCCCCGATGATGGCATAGTCCATGGTACGCCTGAGATCTGGTGCAAGGTCATGGCGGTCCAGATGCAGAGCTGGGGCGCGGCGGGTCTGAGCCAGTTGACGGCGCACTTCCGGCTCACAGATCTGTTTGCCTGCCAGAAACCGCGCTGCTGCGCCCTGATCCTGCTGCAGGATCGCCAGCAGCAGATGGCTGGTATCTGCCTTTTCGCAGCCCAGGTTCCCGGCAAGTTCCACTGCACTGCGCAGCAGTCTGTCCGCCTCATGCGAAAAGCCTTTGTAACCGCCAAAGCCCATTTTTTCCCAGATGCTCATTTGCCTGCTCCTTGCTGAAAAATTCGTTTGCATAAGAAGTATAGCCCCAAAGCACCGAAAAAAATCAGTCGTTTGTGTCGGGATGGGAAAAGCAAAGAGGAGATACCGGTGTGGCATCTCCTCTTTGGCAGATCATGTTCAGTTCATTTCAGCCAGAGCCTTTTTCAGGTTCTTTGCGATCTGATCCGGGCAGCTGGTGCTGCGGAAGCCGCATTTTACATCCTCAAAGCGTTCGATGACCTGTTCGGCTTTCATGCCGCGAACGATGCTGCAGATGCCCTTCAGGTTACCGTTGCAGCCGCCGATGACTTCCATGCTCTCAATGGTGTGGTCATCGTTCAGTACAAAGTTGGTCTGCTTGGAGCAGGTGCCGCTGTTCGGGAAGCTGAATTCCTTGCTCATAGTTCAAAATCCTCTCTTTTTGACAGACATTCCGACGGTATTCGTCTTCATTTATTATAGGCCAGTCTGTTGGAATGTCAATGTGACCTGCTACACGGTCATACATCGATCCCACGGCGCTGGTGGGCCAGCTCCAGAATACGGGCGATCTGATCCTCCTCTGTGGTGCAGGTGCCCACCGGGTGCGGCACCTTGTGGTTGGCCCCGTGGAAGTCGGTGCCTCCCGTATGGATGAGACCGTACTGCTTGCACAGCGCCGCACACTCTGCCTTGTCCTCCGGGCTGTTGCGGGGATGCTCCACCTCGATGCCGTCGATCATTCCCTCTTTGGCAAGCTGGCGTACCAGCGGCATGCTTTTGTAAACGGTCGGGTGCGCAAACACCACCACCGCACCGGCTGCCTTGGCTGTGGCAAGCACCTCCTGTACCGAAGGATACTTTACCTGATGCAGTACCACGCCGCGCGGCTCCCAGCCAAAAAGGTAACTGTACAGCCTGCCATATACGGCATCGCACAGGCCCAGCTGATGCAGTGCCTCCATAATGCCGCTTTTGAACAGCACACCGCTGTCTTTTGCGTATTCCAGTGCCTGTTCCGTGCGGAACTGCGGATACAGCGCTTCGATCTCCTTTGCGCTTTGCAGACCGCACTCGTTGCGGCGCTGGCGCAGAATGTCGCAGTGCTCCCTCAGCTCCCGGTTTTCCGGATCCGGGTAATAGCACAACAGGTGCACCCGGTGATGATGCTCGTGGTCGTAGCCGGTGAGCTCAGCCGCCGGGAGCAGATGCACCCCGTCCTGCACCGGGTGCTCATAGCAGTAATTCACACTGAGCAGGGTATCATGGTCGGAAATGGCCATGGTGTCCAGACCCGCCCGCGCCGCCATGAGCGGCAGACGGTGGATGGGCACCGAACCATCGGAACAGGTAGAATGATTGTGAAGATCGCCGGGCATAGAAATTGAAACCTCCATGAAACCCCCTCAGCCGCCTGCGGCGTCAGCTCCCCCGAGGGGGGCTTTTCTTTTGCCAAATGCTTTTTATCCGCAAAAGCTGCCGTGCTCCGTTCCGCTAAAAAGCTCTCCCTTTCGGGAGAGCTGGCATTGCGAAGCAATGACTGAGAGGATCTTTATTAGTTCTTATAGAAATTGATCAGGCAGCCATCTGCCAGGATCTTGCGCTCATCGGCGGTCAGCGGGGCCATGTACAGGCTGAACTCCTTGACGGAATCGCCCAGCACATAGGCCTTGATGTCCTGCAGATCGCCCTTGAGCGCTTCGCGGACGTTGGGGATGAACACATAATCGCCCAGACCGAAGGGCGTTGCGCCCACCAGCTGCAGCGGCAGCATACCCCAGTTGATGAGGTTGGAGCGGTAGCGCTTGGTGGCATACTCGGTGACGATGTTGGCCCCGGCACCCAGCACGCGCTGACAGCTGGCAGCCTGCTCACGGGCAGAACCATCGCCGGGCTTGACGGCAAAGATGGTGGATGCGATCTGCACATCATCCCATGTCAGGGCCTCGCAGCCGGGCACTTTGTGCAGCTGAGCCAGCACCTCGGCGCTGCCCTCGCCTGCACGGCGGGCCTTTTCCTCAGCCTGCACAGCCTTGGCGCGGCCCACATACTCCGGGTCCTTGCGGCTGAGGGTGAACTCTGCCAGACCCAGCGGATTGGAGCGGAAGGACGAGGTCTCGCCGGAGGGGATGAGCTCGTCCGTGGTGGTAACAGGATCGGTGATGTAGGAAGCTACCTTCAGCAGCAGATTCTCGCCCAGCGGTGCGATCTCGGGCCAGTCCTTGATGTTGGGACCCAGCTTGAGCAGTGCATCGTAATCGCCTTTGCCAAAGCCCTGATACACGCGGGTATTGTAGCTGGAAGGATCGTACTGATACTCAGGCACAGTGGGATCATAATCAATGTCGGTGGCCGGGGTCAGGATGCCGCCGTTGGCCGTGGTGGCTGCAATGCTGCGGGCATCCATCAGTGCTACGCCGGAAAGCTGGCCGTTGCCAGGCTTGGAGCCCTCACGGCTGGGGAAGTTGCGGGTGGTATGGCGGATGGACAGCGCGCCGTTTGCGGGCACATCGCCTGCGCCGAAGCAGGGACCGCAGAAAGCCGTGCGGATGGTTGCACCGCTTGCCATCAGGTCGCTGATCACGCCGGTGCGCACCAGCTCCATCATGATCGGCTGGCTGCCGGGGTACACGCTGAGTGCGTAGTCGCCGCAGCCGCCGGTATGGCCCTTGAGGATGGAGGCTGCCTCATAAATGCTGTCGTAAAGACCGCCTGCACAGCCTGCAATGACACCCTGATCCACACGCAGCTTTCCGTTCTCGATCTTGCTGCACAGGTCAAGGCTGACGTCCTTGCGGCCAATGAGCTTCTGCACATCCTGTTCGCAGGCGTGGAGAATATCCTCAAGGTTTGCGTTCAGTTCTTCAATGGTGAATGCATTGGAGGGGTGCATGGGCAGTGCGATCATCGGGCGGATCGCGGACAGATCCACTTCCACCACGCCGTCATAGTAGGCCAGATCCGCCGGGGCCAGCTTTTTATAGTCGGCAGCGCGACCGTGCACAGCAAGGAAGCGATGGGTGATCTCGTCTGTCTCCCAGATGGAGGACAGGCAGGTGGTCTCGGTGGTCATCGCGTCGATGGCATTGCGGGTATCCTGACGCAGGGACGCAATGCCGGGGCCGACGAACTCCATGACCTTGTTCTTGACGTAGCCGCTCTTGAACAGCTTGCCCACCAGTGCGATCGCCACATCGTGGGGGCCGCAGCCTGCGGGCAGAGAGCCGGTGAGGTAGATGGCCACGACGCCCGGGCGGGCAACATCATAGGTGCGGCCCAGCAGCTGCTTTGCCAGCTCGCCGCCGCCCTCGCCAATAGCCATGGTGCCCAAAGCGCCATAGCGGGTGTGGGAGTCGGAGCCCAGGATCATTTTACCGCAGCCCGCAAACTTTTCGCGCATGTACTGATGGATGACTGCAAGGTGCGGGGGCACAAAGATGCCGCCGTACTTTTTAGCAGCGGACAGTCCAAAGCGGTGGTCATCCTCGTTGATCGTGCCGCCCACAGCGCACAGGCTGTTGTGGCAGTTGGTAAGCACATACGGAATGGGGAATTTCTCCAGACCGGATGCGCGGGCCGTCTGGATAATGCCAACAAAGGTGATGTCATGGCTGGCCATGGCGTCAAACTTGATCTTCAGGTTATCGGCATCGCCGCTGGTGTTATGGGCCTGCAGAATGCTGTAGGCCATGGTACCGGTCTTTGCGTTTGCAACGGCTGCTGCATCAAAGCCTTTTGCGGCCAGCGCGGCAGATGCATTGCCGTCTGCCGGCACCCACTCCCCGCGGGCATAGTATGCACCGCCGGTGCTGCACTTGATCATATCCAACATCTCGATTCGCCTCTCTTTTTGATTTTCCCGCCCGCCCTCTGTTGCGGGCACTGCCCCGGCAGAACGATACACCGTCTGATCTGCCCTATCCTGCCGCACTGCCAAAGCAGACGGCGACGGCCCCAAAGCCGTATTTGAATATTATTATAGCATGAAACGCCGGAAAGAAAAAGCACTTTTTTCAAATGAACTGTGAAGGAAAGATGAAGAGACGGACTCTGCGCCGCTCTCTTCCCTCGTCCGGCACAAAAGAAACAAGCCCGAACTGCTGCAAAACAGCCCCTGCAAAAAATGAGACAGGCTTTCCCGAAAAGGATTGCCTGTCTCGTTGTCAGGTATTTTCATCCCGAAGCATTGCCAGAAATTCTGCCTCGGTCAGAACGGGGATCCCGAGTGTCTGTGCCTTCGTCAGCTTGGAACCCGCCGCAGCACCGGCCACAACGTAAGCCGTCTTTTTGGAGACGGAGCCGCTGGCCTTGCCGCCATTTTTCACGATCAGAGCCTCGGCTTCGTTGCGGGAAAGCGATTCCAGCGTACCCGTGACCACCAGCGTTTTGCCTGCCAGCTTATCGCCTTTCGGCTCGCCCTTCCACTGCATGTTCAAGCCGGCATCTGCCAAGCGGTGCACAAGATCGGTGGTGCCTTCTTTTGCAAAAAATTCTACTACGCTTTGTGCCATCACGCCGCCAAATCCGTCGATCTCGCTGATCTTCTCCACGGTGGCTTCCCGGAGGGCCTGCAATGTTCCAAAATGCTCCGCCAGCAGAGCTGCTGCCTTGTCACCGATGTTGCGGATGCCAAAACCGAACAAAAGCTTATCCAGATTATTCTGCTTGGAGCGTTCGATCGCGCTCAAAAGATTTTCTGCGCTTTTCTCCTTGAATTTGTCCAGCGTCAAAAGCTGCTCCCGGGTCAGAGTGTAGATATCCGCAGCAGAATGCACCATGTCCTTTTCCACCAGCTGAGTGGCAACAGCCGTACCAAGGCCCTCAATATCCATAGCATCCCGGGATGCAAAGTGGATGATATTGCGCAGAGCCTGTGCCGGACATTCGGGGTTCACACAGCGCAGAGCCGCTTCATCTTCCAGATGAACGACCGGTGCGCCGCAGGAAGGACAGACAGTTGGCATTTCGTAGGGCTGCGCATTCTCTGCATGGCGGGTGACACCGATCACTTCCGGGATGATATCGCCAGCCTTGCGCACCTGAATGGTATCGCCGATGCAAAGACCAAACTGGTGGATAAAATCTTCATTGTGCAGCGTTGCGCGGGCAACCGTGGTACCTGCCAGAAATACGGGATCAAAGCAGGCAGTCGGCGTCAGCACACCGGTGCGGCCCACTGCGACCTCAATGCTGCGCAGCGTAGTTTCCTTGACCTCCGGCGGATACTTGAAAGCGATCGCCCAGCGCGGGAATTTGTTGGTGGAGCCCATCAAATCACGCTGTGCAAAGCTGTTCACTTTTATAACAGCACCATCCATATCAAAGTCCAGCTTTGCACGGTTCTGCCCGATCTGCTCGATCTCTGCAATGGCCTGCTCAATATCATGCACCACATGATAACGCGTCGACACCGGCAACCCCAGACTCTTGAGATAGTCCAGACTTTCCGAATGCTTTGTGAGAATTTTGCCGCGGATCTGCTGCACATTAAAAATAAAAATAGAAAGCCCCCGGCTGCCGGTTATTTTGGCGTCCTTCTGACGCAGGGAACCGGCAGCAGCATTGCGCGGATTTTTGAAAGGCGCAGCGCCCTGCAGCTCCTGCTCTGCGCAGAGCTTCTGGAACGCTCCGTGCGGCATATACACTTCACCGCGCACTTCCAGAAACTCTGGTGCATTCTTCAATTTTTTGGGAATGCTGCGAATGGCACGGACATTGGCTGTTACGTCTTCGCCTACTACGCCATCACCGCGGGTGGAGGCACGAACCAGCTCACCATTCTCATATTCCAAGCTGCAGGAAAGACCATCGATCTTGATCTCGACCACATACTCCGGCTCTGCGCCTGCTTCGCGCACACGGCGGTCAAAGTCGCGCAGTTCATCATACGAAAAAGCATCCAGAAGGCTCTCCATTTTGACCGTGTGGGTCACCTTAGGCAGTTTGCTGCTGGCGGTACCGCCCACCTTCTGCGTAGGAGACGACGCCGTTACCAGCTGTGGAAACTGTGCTTCCAGCGCTTTCAGCTCCCGGGTCAAGGCATCATACTCAAAATCTTCCAGTTCCGGCGCATCCTGATCATAATAAAGACGATTATTTTTTTCAATGATCGTTCGCAGCTCTTCCACGCGCTGCTTTGCCTGTTCCAACTCCAAAAAATCCACTCTCCCGCTCTCCGACTTTTCCTGCGCTGCATTCCTGACTTGTTGGCTGGACGATGCTGCAGCACAGGCTTCATTTTTGTTAGTATACCACATTTTTCCGTCCTCTGCAAAGGAATACGGTTTGTATAGATCATTTATCCACCACAGTTGAAATCGGTTTCATTTTGCTCCTTCAGTTGATTTATAATCAATTCAGAAGAGATACTCTTTGTTGATTATTGCAATTTTAACACATACTACCGTTTTATTTTCGCTACATCTTTCATTGGATTTCCAGCAATTGCAAGAGGCTTTCTCGGTCAAATCTGCAATGGAGAATGTGAGCACGCTCCTCCGTTCATGCCATAAAAAAGAGCCGTCCCCCCGATCCCTCGAGAGAACAGCTCCATGGTATTGACTTTATAAATATCAGATAGAAATGGTGTTGCAAACGTCCAGCAGCACCGGGTCAAGCGTCTTGGTCATTTCAAGAGCTTCATCCACCGGATAGTCCACCAGCTTTTCGCCTTTCATGCCAACGATACGGTTATACTTGCCCTGCTCCAGCAGACAAACAGCGTGATAGCCCATTGCAGACGCATTCACGCGGTCTCGCAGGGTGGGAGAACCACCACGCTGGACATGACCCAGAATCGTTGCACGGGAATCAATGCCGGTACGGGCCTGGATCTCGTTTGCGATCTCCTGCGCATGGCCGACGCCCTCGGCCACGATGATGATGAAATGACGCTTGCCGGTCTTCTGGGTCTCTGCGATCTTATCCAGAATATCGCGCTGCATGTCGAACTCTTTCTCCGGCAGCAGAACAGCCATAGCACCGGAAGCGATGGCCACGTTCAGTGCAATGTAACCGGCATTGCGGCCCATGACCTCGACCACACTGCAGCGGTCATGGCTCTGGGTGGTGTCGCGCAGCTTATCGATCATTTCCAGCGCGGTATTCATCGCAGTATCGTAGCCGATGGTATAATCCGTGCAGGAAATATCGTTATCGATGGTGCCGGGCAGGCCGATCATCGGGATGCCGCGGTGGGCCAGCTCACGAGCGCCGCGGTAAGAACCATCACCGCCAATGACCACCAGAGCATCGATCCCCAGCTCGCGGCATTTCTCGGCACCCTTGTCCTGACCTTCCTTGGTCTTGAACTCCAGGCAGCGGGCAGTGTAAAGGATCGTACCGCCTGCAGAAATGATGTTCGAGACACTGCGCAGGTTCATTTCAAAGCATTCGCCGTTCAGCAGGCCGTTATAGCCGCGCTGAATGCCGATCATACGGTAACCCTTATGCAGGCCGGTACGGACTACGGCGCGCACAGCAGCGTTCATGCCGGGAGCATCACCGCCGCTTGTCAACACACCAATCGTTTTGATCTGCTTTTCCATACGAGAGATTCCCTCCAATTTTGTCTTCATTTACCCAGTAATATCACAGCGCTCTCCATTTCAACGCTGCTCAGAGCACTTCACTTGCCTTGAATCATTATAACACAAACGCTCCGTTTTGAAAACATTCTGCCTGTTAAGATTCGTGCACAGAAATGTCATTTTGTTGCAATATTGTCTGTGCCGACCAGTCTTTCCAGTTCTTTAAACAGCAGCGGATGGCCGGAAGTGTAAAGATGACGCGGCACCTGCAGATACTGCTTGGTGTCCATCAGGTACAGAAGTACCGGCATATCGCCATCGAAAATATGCAGAAGATTTACCACCTTTGTATATTCCCTGCTGCTGCGGGACGGCACACGGATATAGAGTTTTTTTGCAGCCTTCCGCATCGGGTCCGGGCGGCCCTTGTCCGGCCGGGAGGGATCATAGCTTTCAATGGGGACCACACTCTCTGCCAGCAGCTTGGAGGCTTCGTCCTCTCGCACAGAAAGTTTGCCGTCGATCACGACGACCGCGTTTTCGTGCAGTGAATCGCGGAAGGTGTCCAGCACTCTGGGGAACACGATCACCTCCATCGTACCGGTCAGGTCTTCCACACTGGTAAAGGCCATCATGCTGTTGGACTTGGTGGTCATCATGCGGCTTTTTACCACTGCACACATGATGCGCACCCTTTCGCCGTCCTTCACATGGGCATCCTCGCCGGTCAGATCCTTGATGGAGTGGGACGCGATCCGCGCCGACTGCTCACGGTAGGCGTCCAGCGGATGGCCGGACAGGTACAGGCCGCTGACATCCTTTTCCTGCTGCAGCAGTTCCTTGTGACTGTATTCCGACAGCTGTTTGATCTCATAGCTGTCCGCAGATGCTTCATCCTGCGCTTCCCCGCTCATGACCGAGAACAGGTCCAGCTGGCCGTCCAGATTGCGGCGGGAGTCTGTTTCGATGCTTTTCAGAATGCCCTCCACCGCCTCCACCTGACTGTGGCGGTTGCTGCCCATATGGTCAAAGGCACCGGCCTTGATCAGGCTTTCGACCGCCCGGCGGTTCAATTCTGTACCATGCATCCGCTTGCAGAAATCGTACAAGCTGGTGTAGGGCTTATTCTGCCGCTCTCTGACCACATTCTCAATAAGGTTGCGGCCCACGTTCTTGACCGCGTTCAGTCCAAAACGGATCTGACCGTTGTCATCTGCCGTAAATCCGCCGTTTGAAACATTCACGTCCGGCGGCAGCACCTTAATTCCCAGCCGTGCACACTCACCGGAGTACTCGATGACTTTATCGGTGTTGTCCAGCACGCTGGTCAGCAATGCAGCCATGAATTCGCTGGGGTAATGGCACTTGAGATAGGCTGTCTGAAATGCCACATAGGCATAGCAGGCAGCGTGGCTTTTGTTGAATGCATAGGAGGCAAAGCTGGACATTTCGTCGTAGATCTCGTTTGCCACTTTTTCTGAAATGCCGTTTGCCACACAGCCCGGGCATTCGTTGCCGGGGTCGGTGCAGCCGTGCACAAAGTGCTCACGCTCTGCCTCCATGACCGCGTGCTTCTTTTTGCTCATGGCACGGCGGACATTGTCTGCCTGCCCGAACGAGAAGCCTGCCAGCTCACGGAAGATCTGCATCACCTGTTCCTGATACACGATGCATCCGTTGGTCACGTCCAGAATGTGCGCCAGCTGCGGGGTCTTGTAGCTGATCTTATCCGGCTCGTGGCGGTTGCGCAGATAGGTCGGGATGGAGTCCATGGGGCCGGGACGGTACAGGCTGATGAGAGCGATGACATCTTCAAGGTTCTGCGGCTGCAGGCCCACCAGGACCTGCTTCATGCCGGAAGATTCCAGCTGGAACACGCCTTCGGTATCGCCCTGCCCCAGCATCCTGTAGGTGTCCGGGTCGTCATAGTCCAGCTTCTGGACGGAAAATTCCGGGTCGTGCTTCTGCACGGCAATTTCCGCATCGCGGATGACCGTCAGGGTACGCAGACCAAGGAAGTCCATCTTCAGAAGTCCAAGCTCCTCGATCTCGGTCATGTTGAACTGGGTCACGGGCAGACCATCATTGGTGGCCAGTGGCAGATAGTAGTCCGTAGGCTCCGGGGTAATGACGACGCCCGCCGCATGCGTGGATGCATGGCGGGGCATTCCCTCCACCTTCAGGGCCGTGTCGATCAGCTCCGTGACCTGCGGATCGGTGTCGTACATCCGCTTCAGCTCTGTCGAGACCTCCAGCGCACGCTTCAGGGTCATTTTCAGTTCCATGGGGACCTGCTTTGCCACCGCATCCACCTGCTGATACGGGATCCCCATTACACGGCCGACATCGCGGATGGCGTTGCGGGCGGCCATGGTGCCGAAGGTGACGATCTGTGCCACATGGTCAGCACCGTATTTGCGGTTGACGTAATCAATGACTTCCTGTCGGCGTTCGTAGCAGAAATCCACATCGAAGTCCGGCATACTGACACGCTCCGGGTTCAAAAAGCGTTCAAAGATCAGATTATAGCGGATGGGGTCGATATCCGTGATGCCCACACTGTAAGCCGCAATGCTGCCTGCGCCGGAGCCGCGGCCCGGGCCCACCGGGATGCCCTGACTCTTGGCGTAGTTGACGTAGTCCCACACGATGAGGTAGTAGTTTGTGTAGCCCATCTTTTTGACCACGCCGATCTCGTAGCTCAGACGGTCTTTGTTGGCCTGCGGTACATCAGGCCCATAGCGGCGTTCCAGACCCTCCCAGCAGAGCTTTTCAAAAAACGCCTGATTATCCATCCCGTTCGGTGCTTTATAATAGGGGATCTTGGTGTGCCCGAAATCGAAATCAAAGCTGCACCGCTCCGCAATTTTGGCCGTATTTTCGCAGGCTTCCGGCACCATGGAGAACAGATCATACATTTCGTCTGTCGTTTTGACATAGAACTCGTCGGTCTGGAACTCCATTTTATCCGCATCCTGAATGGTCTTGCCGGTCTGGATGCACAGCAGGATGCCCTGCATCTTGGCATCCTCCCTGCGCAGATAGTGGGAGTCGTTGGTGGCTGCCATGGGGATGCCTGTTTCCCGCGCAAGCTTGATGAGCTGCGGCAGAACGATGTTGTCCTCTTTCAGGCCATGATCCTGCAGCTCAATGTAATAGTTGCCCTCGCCGAACAGGTCGCGGTACCACAAGGCGCTAGTTTTGGCACGCTCATAGTCGCCTGCCAGAATGGCCTGCGGGATCTCACCGGCCAGACAGGCAGACAGGCAGATCAGTCCCTCGTGATACTGTTCCAGCAGCTGCTTATCGATGCGGGGCTTGGAGTAAAAGCCCTCCACAAAAGAGGCCGATACCATTTTGATAAGGTTTTTGTAACCGGTCTCATCTTTGCACAGCAGGATCAGATGGTTATTGCCATCGATCTTGTTCACCTTATCAAAGCGGGTGCGGGTGGCAACATAGACTTCGCAGCCGATAATAGGCTTGATGCCCGCCTTTTTAGCCGCCTTGTAAAACTGCACGCAGCCGTACATAACGCCATGGTCTGTGCAGGCAATGGCGGTCTGCCCGCACTCTTTTACGCGCTCCATCAGTTGATCGATGCGGCAGGCACCGTCCAGAAGGCTGTATTCCGTATGGATGTGCAGATGAACGAAGTCCCTTCCAAGACGGTTGTTCTCACTGATCTCGCTCACGCTGTGCCTCCTGTTCCAGATTCTTCCGCAGATTTTCGGCCAATGCCTCCAGTTTCTTCATCCGGTGTGACAGGCCGGATTTGCTCACCGCAGGCTCAAAGCAGCCGCACAGTGCCGTGAGCGAAAGGTCCGGGTACTGCATCCGTTTGGCGGCAGCTTGCTGCAGCACCTCCGGCAAGGTGGAAAGGGCATCCTGCTCTTCCAGAAATCGGATCGCCTTCAGCGTCTGCGCATTAGCGCGGGCCGTTTTGCCGAGGTTTGCGGTGTCGCAGTTGGTCTGACGATTCGTCTGGTTGCGCACCTGCTTGAACGCCTTCTGCGCGTGCATCTCCTCAGCGGCATTCACTGCCCCCATAAAGCTGAGCAGCCGTTCTACATTGGCTCCCGTTTTAACGTAGATCAGGTTCACACCGTTGCGCCGGGTGCGGTGCGGTGCAAACTCATGCTCTGCCAGCAATGCTTCAAAGTCCCGTGCAAGGTTGGTGCGGGAGGTAAGGAATTCCAGATTATATTCCTTCTGCGGGTCAATGACCGTTCCACTGCACAAAAAAGCTGCGCCAATGTACGCACTGACGCAGATCTGGCAGCGGATAAGGCGGGGATCGATCTGCAGACTGGTTTCACTGCCGGTGGTGCCGAACAGCTCATGCATCCGGGCCACCTGCTCCGGCGCACGGATGTTGAACTCGTACAAAACGCCGCTGGGCCGCTGCTTTTGCAAAATTTCGCCCTGCACGCCGCAGCGGGCAAACAGCTGCTGGGCCGCCTGCACCGTCTCCTGCTGTTCGGTCTGCACCACAAGGCCCCTGGCATCAAAATATTTGGCAAAGCACGCAATGCCATAGGCCGCCGCACGCACACAGCAATCCTTCTGGATGCTGCGTGCAGCGATCTCCTCCCGCGCACGGGACGCAAAACTACTCATATTTCCTCAATTCTGTCAACGCATGGCATCACGATGCTGCACGCCCGGCTCGTAGCCGAGTGCCGTGCAATACTCCGCGATCTTACGCGCAAATGTAATGGAGCGGTGCTTGCCGCCGGTACATCCCACCGCAATGGTCAGCTGGCTCTTGCCCTCCTTGACGTAAAGCGGCAGTGCATACTGCAAAAAGCTTTCGTAGCGCTTGAGCAGCTCCTGCGCTTCCGGGTGCGACATGACAAAGTCCACCACTTCCTGATCCAGTCCCGTCTTGTGTTTGAGCTCCGGGACATAGAAAGGATTGGGCAGGCAGCGCACGTCCAACACGAGGTCTGCTTCCGGCGGAATGCCAAACTTGAAGCCAAAGGACATCACGGTCAGGCGCATTGCACTTTTTGCTCCGCCATTTTTCACAAACAGGTCGCAGATGCGCTCCTTGTTCTGCGCAGTGGAAAGCAGTGCCGTATTGATGGTATAGTCTGCACGCTCCTGCAGCGGCTTCAAAATCTTGCGTTCCTTTGCAAAGGCCTCCCGCGTGGAAATACCCTCCGAAATGCTGATGGGATGACGGCGGCGGGTCTCGCTGTAGCGGCGCATGAGCACATCATCCGGGGCATCCAGAAACAGGATCTTATACAGGATCCCCTGCTCGTCCAGTTTATGAAGCGCCTGCTCGATCTCCTTGCTGGTGCGGCAGCCGCGCACATCCATAGAAAGTGCCACCCGCTCCAGCTGGCTGTCGCCTGCTTCCGAGAACGCAGTGATGCTGGGCAGCAGTCCGGCCGGAACATTATCGATGCAGAAAAAGCCGATATCCTCCAGCGCGTTCATGGCGACCGATTTGCCTGCGCCGGAAAGTCCGCTGACGATCAACAGCTCCATAATTGATATCCCGCTCCTTTTATCTTGGCCAATGTTTTTATTTCACAACACGGATCTCTTTTTCCAGTTCATAGCCGGTTTTTTCCTTCACGATGGCACGCACTTCATCGCAGAGAGCCAGCACATCAGCACAGGTGGCACCGCCGAGGTTGACCACAAAGCCGCAGTGCTTGTCGCTGACGGCGGCACCGCCGTGACGGAAACCGCGCAGGCCGCACTGGTCGATGAGTGCAGCTGCAAAAGCACCTGCCGGGCGCTTGAAGGTGCTGCCGGCGCTGGGCTTATCCAGCGGCTGCTTGTCCACACGCTTTGCCATCAGTTCATCCATTTTTGCACGGATGTCCGCTGCGTTCCCGGGCTGCAGCGCAAACTGCGCCGAAAGGATGCAGCCGCCATTTTCTTCAAAAATGCTGTGGCGGTAGCTCAGGTCCAGCTCTGCTGCCGATGCCTGCACGACCTCTCCCTCTGCGGTCAGATACCGCACCACGGTGAGGACATCCTTCATTTCGCCGCCATAGGCACCCGCATTCATATACACTGCACCGCCCACCGTGCCGGGGATGCCGTAGGCAAATTCCAGACCGGACAGGCCGTGTTCCAGCGCAGCCCTGCACAGGGCTGCGAGCCGGACGCCCGCACCGGCTGTCAGCATATTGCCTTCAACGGCAATATCACTGCCCAGTGCAGAAATGTCGATCACCACACCGGCAAAGCCCTCGTCCGCAAACAGGATATTGCTGCCGTTGCCCAGCAGATAATAGCGGACAGCCTGCTCTTTGCACAGCGCAACCGCACTGCAAAGCTGCTGTTCCGTCTGCGGCTGCACAAACAGCTGGGCGGGACCGCCGATTTTAAAGGTACAGTGTGCCGCAAGCGGCTCATTCTCCCGGAACGGGATGCCTGCCTGCAGCAGCTTCTGTTTGAATCGTTCCATAGTGGGTAGCTCCTAAATCAGTCCATTTTGTCATCCAGACCCAGACGGATCAGCAGCTCACGCGCTGCATTGTAGCCCATCTTCTTCTGGCGGTTGTTGATGGCGGCAGTTTCCAGCACGACAGCCAGATTGCGGCCCGGCGAGACCGGAATGCTGGTGCTGGGGATGCTGACGCCCAGAATGTCGTAGTATTCGTTTTCCAGACCGGTGCGCTGGTAGTTTTTGGTGGGGTCCCATGTCTCCAGCTGAACAACAAGGTCCAGACTTTCGCTCAGTTTGACCGCACCAACACCGTACACACGGGCCACATTGACGATGCCAATGCCTCGCAGCTCAATAAAGTGGCGGATATTTTCCGGTGCGGTGCCCATGATCTGGCGGTTGGATACCTTGCGCAGCTCCACAGCATCGTCTGCTACCAGACGGTGGCCGCGCTTGACCAGCTCGATGGCAAGCTCACTTTTGCCGATGCCGCTGTCGCCCAAGATCAGGATGCCCTCGCCATACACCTCCACCAGCACGCCGTGCCGGGTGATGCGGGGTGCCAGTTCCAGATTCAGCACACTGATCAGACTGCCCATCAGCGTACAGGTCGTCTCATTGGAGCGCAGCAGCGCTACGCCATGCTTCTGGGCCAGTTCCTGCATTTCCGGGAAGGGAGTCAACTCCTCGCTGCGGCAGACGATAACAGCCGGCGGCTGCTGACGAAACAGCTGATCCAGCGCTTCGTAGCGTTTTTCTGCCGAAAGGCCGGACAGAAAGTTCATCTCTGCCAGACCCATGATCTGCAGGCGCAGCTTATCAAAATAATCGTAATAACCCGCAAGAAACAGACCGGGACGGTTGACCTCGGCGATCTCCACACAGATCTGATCCAGTTCCTTTGGCGTATAGACAACTTCCATACTGACACGGTCGGTCAGCGTTTTGAGTGAGACATTGAATGTGCCCATCCTTGTTTCCTCCTGTGCTCCCTTTTGCCGTGCAGCACCGCCATTCCGCCGGGCGGGCACAGCATTCTTTCCTTTTATTATAATAGAATGATTCCTAAAAAACAATACAGCCGCTCTTTCTTTTTCCTTTGCCGGAAAGAAATCTGCACGGCAGCGTGTCCATACACTTTATTTTTACATTTTTCTTACTTTTACACGGATTTTACATTCCGCGGATTTTGGATTTTACATTGCAACAGTATACTCTCAGACAGGAGAGAACCATCAAAACACGCAGGATGCTCTTTCTGTGAGCAGAGCGCCGCTGTTCAAGCGGTGTGCGCTGCGGGTGAAAGCAGCTTCTGAAATCAAAAGTGAGGAAATCTTTATGACCATTTTCAATGTCTTTTCCCTGCTTGGCGGCCTTGCCCTGTTTTTGTTCGGCATGGACATCATGGGCAAGGCCCTGGAAAAGCAGGCCGGCGGCCAGCTGCAGAAGATCCTGAGCAAGCTGACCGATAACCCCCTCAAGGGTTTTTTCCTTGGTCTGTGCGTCACCGCTGTGATCCAGAGTTCCAGCGCTACCACCGTTATGGTGGTCGGCTTTGTCAACAGCGGCATCATGGAACTGCATCAGGCCATTGGCGTCATCATGGGCAGCAATGTGGGCACCACCGTCACCAGCTGGATCCTGAGCCTTTCCGGCCTGCAGGGTGACAGTCTCCTCATCAATCTGCTCAAACCCACTTCTTTCAGTCCTTTGCTTGCATTTATCGGCATTTTGCTGTATATGTGTAAGAGTGAGAAGAAAAAGGGCGTCGGCACCATCCTCATCGGCTTTGCTGTACTGATGACCGGCATGACTGCCATGTCCAACGCCGTCCTGCCCCTGCAGAACGAGGCATGGTTCACCAGCCTGTTCACCCGCTTCTCCAATCCCCTTCTGGGCGTTCTGGTCGGTGCCCTTGTCACCGGCATCATCCAGAGCTCCAGCGCCAGCGTCGGCATCCTGCAGGCATTGAGCGCCACCGGCGTTATCACCTACGGCAGTGCCATTCCCATCATCATGGGCCAGAACATCGGCACCTGTGTCACCGCATTGATCTCCTCTGTGGGCGCCAACAAGAATGCACGCCGTGCTGCCATGGTCCATCTGTACTTCAACATCATCGGTGTAAGCATCTTCCTTGTCGGCTTTTACGGCCTGAATACGGTCTGCCACTTTGCTTTTGTGAACACCACCATCGAGGCATGGGGCATCGCTGTGGTTCACTCGGTGTTCAATATCGTGGCAACGCTGGTGCTGCTGCCCTTCGCAAGCCTGCTGGAAAAGCTGGCCATCCTCACCATTCCGGATTCGCCGGAAAAGGAAAACTTTGCGCTGCTGGATGACCGCCTGCTGAACACCCCTGCTGTGGCTGTGGAGCGTGCCCGCTCCGCTACGGCTGAAATGGCAGAGCTTGCCCGTGTGGGCGTGATGCAGGCCATGAGCCTGACCCATGAGTGGAACGACACACTTGCTCAGAAGGTCCGCGAGGAGGAGACGCAGGTAGACCGTTACGAGGACGCTCTCGGCACCTACCTTGTCAAGCTTTCCAGCCGTGAGCTGAACCACACCGACAGCCAGAGCGTGAACACCCTGCTGCACACCATCAGCGATTTTGAGCGCATCAGCGACCATTCCGTAAACCTGCTGGAATCCGCCGAGGAGATGCACACCAAAGACATCCAGTTCTCGCAGGATGCCCGGGACGAGCTGCAGGTGCTGGAGGATGCCGTGCAGGATATCCTGAACCGCACCACCGATGCCTTCCATAAAGGCGACCTGCACCTTGCCAGCAAGGTGGAACCGCTGGAAGCCGTGGTCAATGAGCTGGTGCGCGCCATCAAAGCCCATCATATCGCCCGTCTGCAGGCCGGCAACTGCTCCATCGAGTACGGCTTTGTTCTGGATGACCTGCTGACCAACTATGAGCGCGTGTGCGACCACTGCAGCAATGTTGCCGTTGCACAGATCGAGGTCGCACAGGACAGTTTTGATACCCACGCTTACCTCAACGAGCTGCGTCACGGCAGTGACACCAAGGAAAGCGAGGAATTCCATCGTCGTTTGGACCGTTACCGTGAGCGCTATCTTTTCCCTGAAAATCAGTCTGCGGAGGATTTTGACAAATGATCTATATTGTGGAAGACGATGCCGCCATCCGGGAACTGGAGCAGTATGCCCTGCAGTCCAGCGGATACGAGGTGGCCAGCTTTGAGAGCTCGGAGCCCTTCTGGCAGGCCATGCACGCTGCAGAGCCGGAGCTGGTGATCCTGGACGTGATGCTGCCCGGTGAGGACGGCTTCTCTATCCTGAAAAAGCTGCGCAACACCCCTTCCCTGCGGCGGCTGCCCATCATCATGGTCACGGCCAAGTCCAGCGAGCTGGACACGGTGCGCGGGCTGGACTGCGGCGCAGATGATTACATCACAAAGCCCTTTGGCATCATGGAGTTTCTGAGCCGGGTGCGTGCTGCTCTGCGCCGCTCGGCTCCGGAAGCACGTCCCAATGTGCTCAGCTTTCACGAGATCCTGCTGGACAATGCCCGTCATAACGTGACTGTGAGCGGAACGCCGGTAGAGCTGACCTACAAGGAGTACAGCCTGCTGCGTTTGCTGCTGGAAAACACCAATCTGGTGGTGACACGCGAGACCATTCTGCAGGTGGTGTGGGGCACCGACATTTCGGTGGAGAGCCGTACTGTGGATATGCATATCCGCACCCTGCGCAAAAAGCTGGGGGATGCCGGCAAATACATCTGCACTGTGCGCAAGGTGGGTTACAAGCTGACCGATGAAGAGGAGGCCGGTGAAGAATGAAGCTGCGCAGCATGGAAGAAAAGATCAGCTACCGACTGTTTCTGATGGGTTTCTTTGGTCTGTTGTTTACAGCGGCACTGTGTATCTTTGTGTTTCATAAAGCCTTTACTGCACAGGCATGGACCGGCCTTGAGCGGGAGGCGGAACTGGTCAGTGCAGGATACGATCTGGTGCAGGATCCGCAGCAGCTTACTTCTTTTGTTTCCAATGATCTGCGCATCACTCTGATCTCGCAGGATGGCAGCGTGCTGTTTGAATCCGCCACGGATCAGCCCATGGAAAACCATCTTTCCCGGCCGGAGATCCGGCAGGCCATGGCCAGCGGCATCGGCCGGGATATCCGGGACTCGCAAACTATGGGGTATGAGACCTATTATTATGCAGTGCTGCTGCCGAACGGCGAGATCCTGCGCACTGCACAGGACGCCGAAACGGTGTGGTCTATCTACGATTCCTCCATTCCCGCCATCGTGCTGAGCTGTGTTGCGCTGATGCTGGCTGCCGCTGTGCTGGCCACCCTGCTGACGCGTGCGCTGGTGCAGCCGGTGCTGAGCATGACCGAAGACCTTGACCATATTCAGGACAATGTGCCCTATAAAGAACTGATCCCCTTTGCAGAGAGCATCCATTCTGACCGCATCCTGCGCGAAAACAATGAGAAGATGCGGCAGGAATTCACCGCCAATGTCAGCCATGAACTCAAGACCCCTCTGACCAGCATTTCCGGCTACGCCGAGCTCATTGAGACCGGCATTGCAAAGCCGGAGGATGTGCCGGGCTTTGCGCAGAAGATCCATGTGGAAGCCAGCCGCATGATCCAGCTGGTCAATGATATCCTGCAGCTCTCCAGTCTGGACAACGCAAGCGAGACCGGCTCGGAGCCTGAAATGGAAACGGTCGATCTGCTGAACGTTGCAAAGGAGTGTGTGGAGCGTCAGAAGCTGAATGCCCGCCGGGCTTATATCTCGCTGACCTGTCTGGGGGAAAGTGCTCTTGTACACGGCAACCGGCCCCTGCTGGATGAGCTGTGCCAGAATCTGTGTGATAATGCCATCCGCTACAACCGGCCCGGCGGAAAAGTGCAGATCACCACTGCCTGCAATCGGGACGGCCATTGCACCCTGACTGTGACGGACAATGGCATCGGCATTCCGAAAGAAGCACAGACCAGCGTGTTTGAGCGCTTCTACCGTGTGGATAAGAGCCGCAGCAAAGCGACCGGCGGCACCGGTCTGGGACTGGCGATCGTCAAGCATATTGCGCTGATCCATGGTGCCCGCATCAAGCTGGAAAGTCAGGTGGATGTGGGTACCACCATTACCGTTACTTTCCCCACTGCAAACTGAGGAATAGAAGCTTCTGCGCTATCCCGGTAAAAATCTCACGACTGTCTGTAATTGCGGACAGTCGTTTTTTATTGTGATCTTCTCCCTGCCTACACCATACTGCAACGCGCTGCGCTGCTGAAGATGCATAAGATCTATCCCCTGCTGCCAGAAACTCTGCACAGTCTGTGTGCACAGCCGGGCCAGCTGAGCGCACTGTGCGGCACCGGGCTGCGGGGTCTCAACTCCACGCTGGCAGTCCAGACGCAGACGCACCGATTCCCCTTTTAATGTGAGCGAAACGCTGCACCGGCGGATCGTCACCGGTTCTTCTGCAAGCCAAAGCGTATGCGTCCCGTACACCCCGGACAGAAGCTGAACCACTGCCGTCTGCTGGGCGTCCAGCTTGATGCGCTGCTCCCCTTTCCGGAAAACACTTGTTCCGGCAGCGGAAAGCTCCTCATCTTGTACGGTAAGCTGCGGCCAGAACATTCCATCCCGATGCTGGTACAGGCGCGGCATCCGGCCCGATTCCTGCTTCAATTCATTCAGGAGTCTGTCCGGAAGCCCTTCTGCAGTTTCAAGCTGTTTTTCCAGTTCTTCCGTGGAAACTGCAAGGATGGAAGCTTTTGCCGCCGCACGCCCCCGCCCGCTTTCCAGAACGATGGACTCATAGGCAGAAAGCAGTTCTTCTGAGGTGTTCTCACTTATTATGAGAAAGTCGCACAGGCGGTAGTCTGCCTTCTGCGGAAGCTTTTTTTGCACGGACGAAAGCGCCTTTTCCAGCGTACTTTCTTCGGCCAGCCGCATCTGCATTGCAGCCGATGCTTCAGATGCATCCGCAGATGCTTCCGGTGCCTGATACAAAAGCCCGACTGTCACTGTTGCCTCGTTTTGTGCAAGATAGAGTGCTCTTACCATGCTTTTCTCCGTGGTCTCACAGCGGAGAAACAACAGGCACCAGCCTACCAGCAAAAACGTGCCGATTGAATGCCGGAGCTGCCGCCTCATCCTGCTGCTCCTTTCCTGCGGTTTGCAGCTTTTTCCCACAGCTCACCTGCCGCTGCACAGAGGAAGCCGATGCGGAAAACAGCGCAGGTAAGCCAGATCAGAAGCAGGAGCGCATCCATACGTGAGAAGATGCCCACGCTCCATGCACGCAGCAATTCCTGCTCCGGATAGTCCGTTCCGCCAAACACAAGGCAGATGCCGCCGGCAAGACACACCTGTGCAAAAAAGGTCAGCCACGGCAGAAAAAGAACGCGGCGCGGCGCAGTTTCTTCCATCAGAAGGGGCCAGAGCAGATACTCCGCGTACAGCGGTACACGCGGCAGCCGGGCCAGCTGCACCGCATCCGGTTCCAGCAGATGGGACCACTCCATCTGGCCTGCAATGCCTGCCAGACAGAGCCCCTCCCCCAGCAGCACGAACCACCACAGCACCCTTGCCGGGGCATCCCAGCCGGAAAGCGGAATGCGGCATCCCGCCCAGAGCAGCAGCGGGAGCAAGCCGATCAGTGCCATGGAATGAAACTCCTGCCGACAGACGCTCTGTGCCTGCATTGCCGCCCTGAACGCCTCTGCCAGAAGCCCGAGGATTACCGCAAAAAGCCAGACCTGCCGCACCGCCGTCTGCTGCCAGCAGACGCACAGCACCGCGCTGATCCCGGTCAGCAACAGTGCCCCGAGCCCTCCATAAAGAAGCATCCCGCGCAGGGAAACGCCCGGTTCAAGGCTCTCTGCCAGAGCTGCCGTCCATACACTCAGTGCCAGTGCGGAAAAAGAGAGTTTCTTCTGCCCTTGCATTCCTTTTCCTCCCGTCTTTGCCAAATGTTAAAGCCCTTCTGCGAAAGGCGGCGGTAGTTGCGGCGGATCACGCCATCCTCTGCCATGGGCCGCTGCGGAAACGGGTGCGCCGCCAGATACGGCACCTGCAGACAGGCCGTACCGGATAGGCTGAGCAGAAACGCAAAAAAAGCCCCCGCAAGACCCACCGGCCCGGCAAGACCTACAGCCAGCACCACACCCAGACGCAGCAGCGTAGCAGGCTCGTACAAAGAGGGCGTGACGAACACCGCAATGGCCGTGATGCTTGCCACAAAGATCACCGGCGTGCTCATAAGCCCGGTGGCAATGGCGGCATCCCCAATGATGAGGGCTGACACCAGACTGACCGAGTGCCCCAGCGACTGAGGCATCCGCAGACCCGCTTCCCGGATGACTTCCAGAATAAGCATGACCAGCAGCATTTCTGCAAACAGCGGCAGCGGCGTTGCCTTTTCTGCCGCTTCGATCCTGTACAGCAGCTGCGGCGGGATCAGCTCCGGCAGATAGACCGCCAGACACACGAACACCCCCGGCAGAAATACGGTCAGATAAAACGAAATATATTTCAGGACGCGCAGAAAAGAGGAAAACACTGCAGTAGATGCATAATCATCCAGACATTCAAAGTTTTCGCAGAAGAGGGCCGGAAGCACCATGGCGGAAGGGCTGCCATTGACCAGAACCACGATTTTTCCCTCACAGAGCTTTGCTGCCGCCACGGCGGGCCGCTCGGTATAGCTCACCGGCGTGAACAGCCGCGCCTTGCCCGGCAGCAGCCACGGTACAAAGTAGCTGGAATCCAGCAGAAGCTCCGGTTTTGCCGCCGCAAGCGTTTTGCGCACACGCTGCACCATAGCAGGGTCTGCTTTGTTTTTACAGTAGCAGATGGCATATTCCGTCCGCATTCCGGTGTCTGCCTGTGCCGCTTCCTGTACCAGCTGTTCGCTGCGGATGAGCCGCCGCAGCAGGCTCAGGTTGACCCGCAGCAGATCGGCAAAGCCCTCGCGGGAACCGCGCAGATTGCCCTCGCCCGAGGGTTCGCCCACCGAGCGGAACTTGAGCCCCTGCACCGAGAATGCAATGCCCTTTGCGCAGCCGTCCAGAAGCAGCACCGCCATACCTGCTGTCAGCCGTTTGGTCAGTTCGTCCATATCCTCTACCGGCGCATTCTCTGCCGGAAAAGCCGAGTCGTGCAGGATCAGCTCGTAGGCCTGCATCCCGGTGCAGCACTGTCCGGGCTGCACCGGCGTGGCCTGACGGCTGGCCGCATCCAGCAAAAGCGTCCAGAGCGAATCCAGACTGGCCATGCCGTCAAACAAAAGAATGACGGCTTTGCAATGATAAATCGTGATCTCTTTGGCATAATAATCCGCAGAAGGGCCAAACATCCGGTCCAGTGCCGCCAGATTTGCCGACAGGTTCTGTGATAACTGCTGCATCCATGTCCACTCCTTTGCACAGCAGTATGCCCGTATGATGCACATTCCATTCCCTTTGCAACCGACAGGAGGTCTTGTTTTTTGAAGCTTCTGATCTGCCGAACCATCATCATTTATCTATGTGTTCTGTTTGCCATGCGGCTGATGGGCAAACGCCAGCTGGGTGAACTGCAGCCGGAAGAGCTGGTGTCCACCATCCTCATTTCCAATCTGGCGTCCATCTCCATCGAATCGGAAGAGGTGCCCATCACATCCAGCCTCATTCCCCTGTTCCTTATTGCGGCGCTGGAACTGCTGGGTTCTGTGCTGAGCTTCCGCAGCCAGAAATTCTTCAATTTTCTATCCGGCAGGCCCAAAACGGTCATACTGGATGGAACGATCGACCAGAATGCTCTGCGGATGCTGCGCCTGACCACCGCCGATCTGATGGAGGCGCTGCGCGGCAAAAACATCTTTGACCCGCGTGAGGTCTCCTACGCCGTGATCGAAACAAACGGGACCCTCTCGGCGGCCCTGCGGCCGGAGAAAGAACCTGTCCGCCTTTCTGATCTGCAGATCAAGGTAAACCATGCCAACGCGATCATCCCCTTTGTGCTGGATGGTCAGGTGCTGGAGGACAATCTGCGCTGGTGCGGCAAAGACCGCGAATGGCTGGAGCGGACTGCACAGGCCAACACCCTGCTGCCCGAGGAGATCCTGCTGTTGATCGGCAGCGAGACCGAAGACTATTTTCTGTTAAAAAAAGAGGACCGCCATGGAAGCGGTTCCCGGTGAGGTGAGCGGATGAAGCGGATCTATGCCTGTATCGCCATTGTGGCCGTGCTGCTGGGTGTGGCTTTTTACAGCAGCTGGAAGGTGCAAAGCTTTGCCGAAGTGATCTCGGCAGACCTTGACGCAGCTGCCGAGGCCATCCGCAATGCGGATCATCCTGCTGCGCGGCAGGCCCTTGCCGATGGTGCCGCCCGGTGCGACCAGATGCGGACAAGCATGAATCACCTGCTGCGCACTGCGGATTTTACCGAACTGGAAGCCGCCCTGCGCGCTGCGGACGGCCATCTGGAAATGAACGCTCCCGAGGAAGCCTTTGGTGAGCTGCGGCGCGCACAGGTACAGGTGGAAACGCTGGAATGGCTCTCCCATCGGCTGGTATGACAAAAGCACCGGAACTGTGCCTGTTCGGACACAGTTCCGGTGCTCGTAGGGTCTATTCTGTTATTTCTGTGATTCCCTGCGGTCGCCCATCAGCTTCTGCAGCTCATTGAAAAAGCTCTCCACATCAGCGAACTGGCGGTAGACGGAGGCAAAACGGACATACGCCACCTCGTCGATCTTTTTCAGCTCCTGCATGGTCAGCTCACCAATGCGCACACTGGGGATCTCACGGTCGTAGGAGCTGAGCAGGGTCTGCTCAATGCTGCTGACCGCCCGCTCCAATGACTCATAGCTGACCGGGCGCTTGGCACAGGCACGCACCATGGCATTGAGCAGCTTCTGCCGGTCAAAGGGTTCCCGGGAGCTGTCCTTTTTGATGACCACAAGCGGAACAGTCTCCACGACCTCATAGGTCGTAAAGCGCATGTGGCAGCTGAGACATTCGCGGCGGCGGCGGATGCGTTCGCTGTCTTCAGTGGGGCGGGAGTCGATCACTTTGGATTCCTCAGCTCCGCAATAGGGACATTTCATGTTCTGTTCCTCCTGTCCGGTCTGACCGGGCCGTGTTTTTTATGCTTTGGTCTTGGGCTTGCGCTCGCTCCACAGCACCCACGCAGAGGTGGAAACGCACAGCGAAGTATACACACCGCTGATCATGCCCATCATCAGCGGGAACGCAAAGGTAAAGATGCTGTCCAGACCATACAGCTTTGCCACGACACACATAACACCCAGTGCCATTACCGTGGTAATGGTGGTGATGAGGGTGCGGCGTGCAGACTGATTGACCGAGCGGTTGACCAGCTCTTCAAACGAGGCTTTCTTGCCCATCAGGGTGCGGTTTTCACGGATACGGTCGTAGACCACAACGGTATCATTGATGGAGTAGCCCAGAATGGTCAGCATGGCTGCAATGAAATTGCCGTCCAGCGGAGTGCGCAGCAGCACAAAGGTGCCAAACACCACCATCAGGTCGTTCACCAATGCCAGCACCGCCATCATGCCGCCGGTCAGGCCGCCGATGTTCTTGAAGCGCAGGGCAATGTACAGCAGGATCAGCACCAGTGCGAACACCACAGCCACCAGACTCTTCTGCAGGAACTTGATGCCCATGGCAGCGCTGACATTGCTCAGGGACAGCTGCTCAAAGTGGTTTTCCGGATAGCTCTCGTTCAGGCTGTCCAGCAGGTCGGCCACCTGTTCTGTGGTCACCGTCTCGGTGCCGGGCATGGAAATTTTCAAGGTCTGGTCGCCGGTGGCAACGTTCTCGCCGGTCTGCAGGGTCAGGCCGGTGCTGTCCAGTGCAGCAGAAGCCGTTTTCTGCACATCCGCCGTGGTAAAGCTGCCCTCGTAGCTCAGGGTGATCATGGCACCGCCGGTGAACTCGGTATCCAGATGGACGCCGAACACCACAGCGCACAGCACGATGGCTGCCATCAGGCAGGTGGAGATAGTCAGGAAGCGCTTGCGCAGGCCCACAAAATCGATGGGCTTCTTCTCTGCCGTTTCCTTGCCGGGCTTTTCAGCGCCGTAAAGCCAGGGGTTGCGCAGTGCCTTAATGGAAGCTGCGCCGCGGATCATCACACGGGTAGCAAACACGCCAAACACAAAGTTCAGCAGCACACCGGTGAGCAGCGTGTAGCCGAAAGCATAGATCGTACCAGCAGTGGACGGGCCAAAGGCAAAGAATACAAAGTGCAGTGCCTTGGCGAACAGGCCGTCCGAGGGGCCAAAAGCTCCCATCAGCACGACCGCCACGATAACGATGGTCACATTGCCGTCAATGATCGGCGTCAGGCCGCGGGCAAAGCCGCTCTTGAGTGCGCCGTCCAGAGACTTGCCGTTTTTCAGCTCTTCCTTGATGCGCTCTGCGGTGATAACATTGGCATCCACACCCATGCCGATGGCCAGAATGATGCCGGCGATACCGGGCAGAGTCATGGTGAAGCTTTCAAACACCGGGAAATAGCCGGACACGAACGCCAGCGTTGCCGCCACCTGACCGGCCAGTGCCATGCAGGCCAAAAAGCCCGGCAGGCGGTACAGGATGGTCATAAATACCACGATCAGCGCAAATGCGATCAGACCAGCCAGCACCATGGCGCTCAGACTGTTTTCGCCCAGGCTGGGGCTGACGGTAGAGTAGCTGTCCACGGTCAGCGCAAAGGGCAGTGCGCCGGAGTTGATCTGGCGGGCCATCTTGACGACCTGCTCCTGCGTGAAGGGATTGGATGCCGAACTGGTGATAATGGCAGAACCATCGGTGATCGCAGTGTTCACGGTTGCGGTGCTCACATTCTCGTCATCCAGCCAGATGCTGATGGTGCCCTTGGACGCGGCCAGCCGGGTGGTCGCATCACCGAATGCCTTGGCACCGTCGTCCGTAAATTTCAGAGAGACGAAATACTCCGATGCACCCCCGCTGGTCACAGGGCCATACTGGGCTGCGGCACTCTCGATCATGGAGCCGTCCAAAATCAGCTCACCGTCGGCACTGCTGCCCTCCCGGAAGGTGAGGTACGCGGTGGTGCCGATCTCGTCGATCGCCGCTTCCGGGTCAAAATCCGTCTCACCGGACTGCCACGGAAACTCGAGGATCAGGCTGTCGGAGGTGTTGTCCACATACAGCTCATAGTCGGTCACGTTCAAAGCGACCAGACGGTTCTCAATTACAAGCTGCGCGGCCTCCAGCTGTTCTTCGGTGGCATCGTAGCCATCCGACGGCACAAAGGTGACGTTTACGCCGCCCTTGATATCCACACCGAAGCGGATATCCTTTGCGCCCTTGATGTAGGTCGTGGTCGTATCGCCGTACTTGGCATACACGCCGAAGAAGGCAGTGTAGACGAACACTGCGATCAGCAGCACTGCGGCGACAAGATGCCATGCTTTGCCTTTTGTTTTCATAAAATTCAGGGAACCTCCAAAAGCAGCAGCGCAGACAGCCGCTGCCCGTATTCTGGTACAGACCCGCTTTCTGCGGGCCGTCTTTCTTCCGCAGGGCAGCCGTCATGCCGGCTTTCCTGCGACAAAACTCCCCTGACGGCTCAAGCGAGCCGCACAGAGGAGATAAAATCAGGAATCGTTAGATCTTAGTCCGCCTTATCAGCCAGCAGCTTTTCCACGACCGCCAGACGCACGCAGACGCACAGCAGTTCGGACGCAGCTTCCACCTCGTCCAGACTGGGATAGGTCGGTGCAATGCGCAGGTGAGAGTCCTGAGGATCCTTGTGGTAGGGATAGGCAGAACCGGCACCGGTCAGGGTCAGGCCCGCATCCTTGCACAGACCTGCCACGCGCTTTGCACAGCCGGGCATCACATACAGGCTGATGAAGTAGCCGCCCTTGGGGTCCGTCCAGTGGGCAATGTCGCCGCAGGGAATGAGGTTGTTCTTGAATGCCGTCTTGACGGCATCGAAGCAGGGCACCAGACGACGGCGATGCTTTGCCATGTGGGCCAGAACGCCTTCCTTGTTCTTCAGGAAGCGGACATGGCGCAGCTGGTTCATCTTATCGTAGCTGATGATCATGACCGAGAAGCGCTTGCAGATATACTTCATGCTGCTCTCGCTGCAGGCAATGGCAGAGACGCCTGCGCCCGGGAAGGTGATCTTGCTGGTGGAGGTGAACATGAACACACGATCCTCGTTGCCGTACTTCTTGCTCTCGTTCAGCAGCACCGGAGTCTCGATGATCTCATCGGTGAGATGATGGACGATATAGGCCTCATCCCAGAAGATCTTGAAATCAGGCGCAGCGGTCTTCATCTTCGCAAAACGCTCGATGGTCTCATCGCTGTAGGTGTAGCCATCGGGGTTAGAATACTGCGGCACGCACCAGATGCCCTTGATATCGGCATCCTCGGCCACCAGCTTTTCCACAATATCCATATCCGGGCCGTTGGGGGTCATCGGCACACTGATGAGCTCAAAGCCAAACTCCTCGGTGATGGCAAAGTGACGGTCATAGCCGGGCACCGGGCAGAGGAACTTGCGCTTCTCCACCTGAGACCAGGGGCACGGAGACTCCGGGAAACCAAACACATAGCCGATGTTGATGAGGTTGTACATCAGCTGCAGGCTGGAGTTGCCGCCCACGAACACCTCGCCGGGCTGCACGCCGAATACATCCGCGAACAGCACACGGGCTTCCTGCAGACCTTCCAGCTCACCATAGTTGCGGGCATCCGTGCCGGCATCGGTGGTGTAATCGTTCATCTTCAGCAGGTCCATGGCCAGATCCATCTGGTGAGGGCCGGGCTTGCCGCGGGCCATATTCAGCTTGAGGCCCTTGGCCTGAAATTCCTTGTACTTTGCTTCAAGCGCTGCCTTTTCAGCAGTGAGTTCATCACGGTTCATTGCAAGATAATTTGCCATTGGAAACACACTCCTTTATCGTACTTCCTGTTACCCATTGCGCTGGTACTGCATCCGAGGGAGCCTTCCTGCCAGGGAACCGGCTCCGTACTGCAATCCAGACCTTAATATTATAGTACATTTTCAGCCCGGAAACAAGAATATTAAAGCAAAAAGCCCTGCTAAAAGCAAAAAGCTTTTAAAACAGGGCTTTCACTCCCCTGCTGTGCGCCGAAGCGTCAGCTCAGAGAGGCTTGGTTTTTGTAGCGTTTGCGCACCGCGCCGTATTCCAGATGGGCTTCTCCGCCCTCCACGGTGTCTTCATCCACGGTCACGCGGATGATGGTAGCATCTGTGGGCACATCATACATGATGGGCAGCAGGATGCTTTCCATCACGCTGCGCAGGCCGCGGGCACCGGTCTTGCGCTCAATGGTCTTGCGGGCAATGGCATGCAGTGCTTCATCGGTGAATTCCAGCTCCACATTATCCATGCCCAGCAGCTCTTTGTACTGCTTGACCAGACTGTTGCGCGGCTCCTTGAGCACACGCACCAGAGCATCCTCGTCCAGATCATCCAGCACGGTAATGACCGGCAGACGGCCGATCAGCTCCGGGATCAGGCCGAACTTGACCAGATCGTGAGGTTCCACCTTGCGCAGCAAAGCGCGCTCGGCTTCGCTGGAGTTATCCTTCAGGCTGCTGCCAAAGCCCAGCGCGGACTTATCGGTGCGGCGCAGGATATACTTATCCAGACCATCAAATGCACCGCCGCAGATGAACAGGATATTGGTGGTGTCGATCTGGATGAACTCCTGCTGCGGGTGCTTGCGGCCGCCCTGCGGAGGAACATTGCTCACAGTTCCCTCAAGGATCTTCAGCAGGGCCTGCTGCACGCCTTCACCGCCCACATCGCGGGTGATGGAGGGGTTCTCGCTCTTGCGGGTGATCTTGTCGATCTCATCGATATAGATGATGCCGATCTGTGCCTTCTGCACATCGAAGTCCGCTGCCTGAATGAGCTTGAGCAGGATGTTCTCCACATCCTCGCCCACATAGCCGGCCTCGGTCAAGGTCGTGGCGTCGGCAATGGCGAACGGAACGCCCAGCATCTTGGCCAGAGTCTGCGCCAGCAGGGTCTTGCCCACGCCGGAGGGGCCCAGCAGCAGTACATTGGACTTCTGCAGCTCCACATCGCCGCCCTTGCCGCTGAGGATGCGCTTGTAATGGTTGTAGACCGAGACAGCCAGCACACGCTTTGCCTCGTCCTGACCGATCACATACTGGTCCAGACCTTCCTTGATCTCGGCCGGGGTCAGGATGTTGATATCCAGACCGTCTGCGGGCTGGATGTGTGCGCGGTTTGCGCCGCCCCGTGCCGGACGTGCGCTTTTGGGCTGATCCGGCTTATCGGAAAGCAGATCGTGGCACAGGCCGATGCATTCGCTGCAGATGTTAACGCCGGGGCCGATGATCATGCGCTCCACTTCGTCCTGATGCTTTCCGCAGAAGCTGCAGACCAGATCCTTTTCATTTTTGTCTCTGCCGGAATTGTTATTTGCCATAGCTGTTTTTCCTTATCCTGGGTAAATTAAATGTCAGCGGCTCAGCGATGGGCAATGACCTCATCGATCAGGCCGTATTCTTTTGCCTGCTGTGCGGACATATAGTTATCGCGCTCGGTATCCAGCTGGATCTTTTCCAGCGGCTGACCCGTGTACTCGCTGAGCATCCGGTTCATCTTGTCGCGGATATACACCATGTGTTCAGCATGGATCTTGATATCAGTGGTCTGGCCGGACAGGCCGCCGCCCTGACCGCCTGCGATCAGCGGCTGATGAATCATGATCTCTGCATTGGGCAGTGCAAAGCGCTTGCCCTTGGTACCGCTTGCCAGCAGGAAAGCGCCCATGGAAGCAGCCATGCCCATGCAGATGGTGGAAACATCGCACTTGATATACTGCATGGTATCGTGGATGGCCATACCGGCGCTGATGGAACCGCCGGGGCTGTTGATATACAGGCTGATATCCTTATCCGGGTCCTGCCCTTCCA
>OATA01000198.1_pt1 | contig 85156 bp, 93 predicted proteins | sample 1516451 | NCBI WGS metagenome assembly OATA01 (sample SAMEA2579905, study PRJEB22360) | human gut metagenome | biome: human gut; feature: human-associated habitat; material: faeces | place: Denmark | collected 2008/2010 | reverse complement strand
TTACGTCGAAAAGATAACCGCCAGCTACGCCGTCTATACCCGTCTCTACGGCGGCTGAATCTCAACCAATGAAGAAGAACCGACAGGCCAAAAACCTGCGGGTCTTTGATAGATGAAGCTGTTTTCATGGCCAGAGTGTGCCGGATGAACGAGGATTTTTGCTTGCAGGCAAGGCGATTTTTCGCAGCGATCCTGACGGATCGCAAGAGAAAGCAACGCAGTCTGCGGGTAAAAAGGCCGGTCAGACGGTGTGCAATGGCCGTGAAAACAGCTTCCAATAAGTATAAGAAAACAGAAAGGCAGGAGAGATCCTATGGCAGAAAAAACTCCGAACCAGCAGCTGGCTGAAAAGCTGCTGTTTAAGCCCGCTTACGTCGGCGACAAGTCCGCCGCCGTCAAGCAGGAGGCCCACGCATTCGCTGAGGGCTACAAGAAATTCCTCGACGCAGGCAAGACCGAGCGCGAGGTGGCCGCTGAGAGCGAGCAGATGCTCAAGGACGCAGGCTACCAGCAGTTCGACCCGAAGAAGACCTACGCCCCCGGCGACAAGGTCTACTTCAGCCAGCTGGGCAAGGCCATCGTGGCTTCCACCATCGGCACCCGCAGCTTCGAGGACGGCTTCCGTCTGGTCATCGCTCACACCGACAGCCCCCGTCTGGACCTGCGCCCGACCCCGCTGTACGAGTCCGACCACCTCAGCTACTTCAAGACCCACTATTACGGCGGCATCCGCAAGTATCAGGGGGGTACCATGCCGCTGGCCATCCACGGCGTGTTCTCCCGCGCTGACGGCACCACCGTCTCTGTGAACGTGGGTGAGGATGAGAACGACCCCGTCTTCTGCATCACCGACCTGCTGCCCCATCTGGGCGCTGAGCAGGGCGAGCGCAAGCTGAGCGACGGCATCCGCGCCGAGGAGCTGAACATCCTCATCGGCTCCGACGCTGTGGACGACGAGGAAGTGAAGGAAGCTGTCAAGCTGAACACCATGATCCTCCTCAACGAGAAGTACGGCATCACCGAGAAGGATTTTGCCCGCGCTGAAATCGAGATCGTCCCCGCTTATAAGTCCCGCGACGTCGGCTTCGACCGCTCTATGATCGGCGGCTACGGCCACGATGACCGCGTCGATGCATATCCCGCTCTGATGGCCGAGATCGCCACCAAGAATCCCACCTTCACCACCGTCTGCGTCCTGACCGATAAGGAAGAGATCGGCTCTGACGGCGTCACCGGTATGCAGAGCATGTACGTCTTCCACTTCATGCAGGAGCTCTGCCGCACCGCCGGTCAGGACGACATCATTGCATTCCGCAACAGTGTCTGCCTGTCCGCCGACGTCACCGCTGCTTACGACCCGAGCTGGGCCAGCGCTTTCGAGCCGATGAACGGCACCTACGCAGGCCGCGGCATCGCGCTGTTCAAGTACACCGGAAGCCGCGGCAAGAGCGCTGCAAACGACGCTTCTGCCGAGCTGGTGGGCTATGTCACCCGCATGATGGACGCCGACGACGTTGCATGGCAGATCGGTGAGCTGGGCCGCCTCGACCTGGGCGGCGGCGGCACCATCGCAAAGTATGTTGCCAACCGCGGCATCCCCGTCATCGACATCGGTGTGCCTGTGCTGTCCATGCACTCTCCCTTCGAGGTCATCCACAAGACCGACCTGTACATGGCTTATCGTGCCTTCGTCCTGTTCAATCAGGCCGCTGAGTAAGCTGCTTCTACGTACCAAAGCCCCGGAAAGTCTGCCGTCTGGCAGGCCCTCCGGGGCTTTTTGCTATGTCGTGGGCAGGGGGACGGCCTGCTCTACGGTAAGGAAGGTGAAGCCGTTGTCCTTGTACCACTGGATGATGTCGGGCAGGGCTTCGGCAGTGGTGCGGGTGGTGGCCGAGTCGTGCATCAGCACGATGCACTGGGTCTGCTCGCCGGTCTCCCGCACGATGTTGCGGAAGATGGTGCCTGCACTGGGCTTGCCGCCCACGGCGTCCTCGGCGCAGACGTTCCAGTCTACATAGGCATAGCCTTTTGCAGTGACTTCTTCTTTGAGCTGCTGCATCAGCCCGCGTCCGCCGTAGCGGCGGCTCACGGTGTTGGTACTGCCGCCCGGGAAGCGCAGATACCGCAGGCCGTCGGCCCGGACGTAAGGGGAGAGACGCTCCTTTAACAGGTCGATGTCCTTCCAGTAAGCGTCCGCGCTCTGGTAGATGTCGCTGTACTCGTGGGAGGCGGAGTGGAGCGCGATCTGATGTCCGGCAGCAGCAGCCTCAGAGATGAGGGGAAGATATTTGTCGTTGTTGCCGGTGGCGACTACAAAGAAGGTCGCCTTTACTCCGGCACGGTTCAGCGCGGACAGAACGTCCGGTGTCGTCTTGCTGGGGCCGTCGTCGAAGGTCAGACAGACCCACTTCTCGGGCATCGGCTCCGGCTCCGGGGACGTTTCTACGGAGGACGCCGAGGCAGGGGAGACGAAGCTTTCGTCCGGCACCGGGGTCAGGTCGCTCTCCCGGCAGCCTACGGGCGGCTCTGCCCCGCAGAATATCCCCAGTCCGAACCCCGCCGCCGCCCCGACAGAAAGCAGCAAAAGGCTCCACAACAATCTTTGATGTTTGCTGGATTTGAAAAAAGTCATTTCCAAAAACCTCCTTCTTAAGTCATTTCTGCACGGAAACTCCATTTACAAGATATGAATGGCAAAAAAATCTATGAAAACGCTTGACATCGCCGGGGGAGTATGGTATTATACTTGAGCAGTCAGCGATACGGCTTAGACCTCAAGGCCGAGAGAAATCAAGATTGCATCAAAACTTCATATGCGAGGGTGGCGGAACTGGCAGACGCGCACGTTTGAGGTGCGTGTGGTTTATCCTTGGGGGTTCAAATCCCCTCCCTCGCACCAGAAGATATCCACGGAATGCCGATGAAAAATCGATGCTTCGTGGATTTTTTGTTATCTGCGTCTGTCGGATACTGCCAGATACTGCGTGATATTGCCTGCTTTTGCTGGGTGTTTTGTAGTCAGGATCGTAGTCAGAAAAAGTAGGCCGCAGCAGGGTTTTTCCGGGGGTTCCCCGGGACAAAAAGTAGTCAAAAATAATGAATCAGGCCGCCGTCTCCGTAAAACAGAGACAGCGGCCTGATTCATCAAGGGGATTATTTGTCCATATCATGGTACGAACCTGCGGGCGGCCGTGCTGTTCGACCCCTCTTCTCCGCAAGATAAAAAATGACCCCAAGCCTGAGCTTGAGGTCATTTTTTATGCGGGAGAAGGGGGTCGAACCCTCACTCCGTTGGAACTGGTGCCTAAAACCAGCGCGTCTGCCATTCCGCCACTCCCGCACGGAAACTTTATTTATAGTAGCAAGATTCGCCGCAAAAGTCAACTGCCGAAGGATAATTCCCTCTTCGCGTCCGCATAATAACCCCAAAAACAGCGAGGGAGGCTATGGGCGTGAAGAGAATGCAGCGGGCAAAGCTTGCGGCGGCATATCTGCTGCTGGCTCTTGCAGCAGCTTTGGGCTGGCTGTACAGCTGTCTGCCGGACCGGGTCTATCTGGAGCCGGGACAAGCCTTATATCTTCCCCGCTTTGCATGGGTCGAGCCACAGCGCGGCCATGGAAGTCAGAATGTTGCCAGCACCCGGGCGGTGGGCAGCTACCAGACGACGCTGACGCTGGGCGGGTGGCTCCCCATCAAGACCATCCGGGCGGTGGTGACAGAGCGGCCCAGAGTGACCGTCTGCGGTACACCGTTCGGCGTCAAGATGTTCTCCGAAGGGGCGCTCATCGTAGGATTTTCGGAGATCGGGCAGGCTGGCGGCGGGACATCGAATCCTGCCAAGGAGGCCGGGCTTCGCCTCGGTGACCGGGTCATCTGCATCGGGCAGACCCGCACCGAGAGCAATGACGCCGTAAAGGAAGCCCTGGACGCCGCCGAGGGACAGTCCGTGGAGGTCGTGTATATCCGCAGCGGTGAGCAGAAGCTGACTGCCCTGACCCCGGTGTGGGACGATGCCGCCGGGCAGTGGCGGGCCGGAATGTGGGTGCGGGACTCCTCCGCCGGTGTGGGTACACTGACCTTCGCCGACGAGGAGCTCGGCGTATTTGCGGGACTGGGCCACCCCATCAGCGACAGCGACACCGGCGAAAGCGTCGCCCTGCGCAGCGGCGAGATCGTTCCCTGCGAGATAACCGGCTGCAGTGCCGGAACGGCCGGAAGCCCCGGTGAGCTAAAGGGCCATTTCCTGAGCGCCCACGCCATCGGCACCATCCGCATCAACGGCGAGAACGGCGTCTACGGCACGACGCGCACCCACTTCTCGGGCCAGCTGCGGGAGATCGCGTTCGCGCAGGAAGTCGTCACCGGTCCCGCTGAGATATGGGCCACCATTGAGGGGGAAACGCCCCGCGCATACCGCATCCAGATCGAGCGGGTCAGCGACGCCGACCCTCGCCGGAATCTGGTCATCCGGGTGACCGACCCTTCGCTTCTGTCTGCGACCGGCGGCATCGTGCAGGGCATGAGCGGAAGCCCCATCCTCCAAAATGGGCGCCTCGTGGGTGCTGTGACCCATGTTCTGGTCAATGACCCCACTCGTGGCTACGGGATTTTCGCCCAGACGATGCTCGAACAGGCAAAAAACGCCGTTCAAAACGGTGCCGAAGCGCAGACCGCAGAATGAACAAGAAAATTTTTGCGAAAATTCCAGAAAATGTAAAAATTTCCTGTTGCAATCCATGGTAAATTATGGTAAAATCTAGACTGTAAAGGGAACTGCACACATTGGAGGATAGTACGATGGATAAAGTAAGATTTTTGATGTCGGATACCAGCGCAGATGTTACGGCAGCCTGCCGAGAGGCACTGGAGCAAAAAGGCGTAGAAGTGACCGTCGTGGAAAAAGACGGCCTTCAGATTTTGCAGAAGATGCTTGTGGTGCGGCCGCAGGTGGTTTTGCTGGATGCCTTCATGCCCGGGCTGGATGCTCTGGCCGTCAAGCAGAAATATGTCGCCGCCGGCGAAACGCACACCACGTTTTTCGTCACCGGCGCCTTCCAGAGCGAGGAAATGGTCCAGGAGCTGCTGGATGAGGGCTTCGCCTACTACTTTGTCAAACCCTTCGACGAGAATGTCCTTGCCAGCCGGGTGCTCAAGGTCGCCCACGGCCACCAGAAGCGGCTTATCACGGCCAGCGTGGACAGCGACGAGCTGAAGGTCACGGACATTCTGCATCAGATCGGCGTCCCTGCCCACATCAAAGGCTACCAGTTCCTGCGGGATGCCATCCTGCTCACCATGAACGAGCCGGAGTACATCAACGCCGTCACCAAGCGCCTGTACCCGGAGATCGCCAAGAAAAACGGCACCACCGCCAGCCGGGTAGAGCGGGCCATCCGCCACGCCATCGAGGTGGCATGGGACCGTGGCGATGTGGATACCCTGAACAGCTACTTCGGCTACACCATCCACAACCTGCGCGGCAAACCGACCAACTCGGAGTTCATCGCGATGATCGCCGACAAGATGCGCCTGGATAAGCGGCAGCAGGCGGGTTGAAAAGAGTATTTTTCTGCGTCATTTTCCTGTGGTATTTTTCATTGATTGCCGGGTGCGAAATTATAAATTACGGTTCCCTCATAATATGGTAATAACAGGCCTCCTGCATTGGAAAATCGATGCAGGAGGCCTGTTTTCTGTGCAAAAGTGATCGTTGGCGGATCAGCACGGCCACCCGCAGGCGGCAAGCAATCAGCCAGGAGGACTGCCATCACAACTTGACGAAAAATGCAAGAATCTCTATACTATAGAACAGAATAAACAAAGAAGGGAATGGATAGATCCCCTCATGCTGAAGATCGCATTTTGTGACGACGAGACCCAGGAGACCAGACGGCTGGAAGCTCTGCTGGAAGAATATGCTGCTGACCGCGGGCAGGACTTTGCCCATACGTCTTATCAAAGCCCGGTCGAGCTGATGGCGGAGGTGGAGAAGGGAACGCGCTTCGACATCATCCTGCTGGATGTCCTGATGCCGGGCGAAAACGGGATGGCTGCGGCCCGGGAGATACGGGAATATGACTCGAATGTGAAGATCATCTTCCTTACTTCAAGCACGGAGTTTGCGGTGGAATCCTACGCGGTGGATGCATGGTATTACCAGCTCAAGCCCATCCGGAGAGAGGACTTTTTCCGCCTGATGGACTCGGCCTGTGCGGCCTGCACCAGGGAGCAGAAGCACAGCCTCATCCTCCGGAGCAAGAGCGGCATCGTCTGCCTGGAGCTGGAAGAGCTGGTCTACTGCGAGGTGATGGGGCGGACGCTCACGTTTCACCTGAACAACGGCGTCGTGCTGGAAAGCATGGGCCGGCTGGACGACCTCTGCGACCAGCTCGTGGAATACCCGAATTTCCTCCGTCCCCACCGCTCCTTCCTGATCAATATGGAGTATATCGCCAACATCGCAGCCCGCTCCATCACGATGCAGGACGGAGCCGTAGTGCCGCTGCCCCACGGGAAGTATTCGGAAACGAAAGACCGCTACCTGAGCTATATTTTTGACCGAAAGCAGGTGGTCATGTAGTGAACGCTCTTACTGTACCAAACGGCGTTGCCGTGGCGCTCTTTGGCATCGCGCTCTCGGCGGCGTTCTGTGACATCAGCTGGACGAAGAAGAACCGCATTATATTGGCGGTCGGCTCAGCAGCCATACTCTTGATGCAGGCGCTCATTACTTATATGGATAGCTGGACGGCGATGCAGGAGACGTATCCGCTTATCACCCATCTGCCGCTTACCATCATCCTCAGCGTCCTCAGCGGAAAATGGCTCTGGCCCACCATCTCGGTGCTGGCGGCATATCTGTGCTGTCAGCTCCGGCGCTGGGTGGCACTGCTGGTCATTGCGATGGTGCCGGGCATCGACTGGCTGCAGCCCGCCGTCGAGATTGTGGTCACGCTGCCGCTGCTGGCAGTATTGCTGCGCTATGTTGCCCCGGCGGCCCGCAGCTTTGCCCGGTATCCGCGCTCGATGCAGCTTCTGTTCGGCGTAGTGCCGCTGGCAGGCTACCTTTTCGATTATGTGACCCGCGTCTACACCGACCTTCTCGCCCAGGGCAATCAGGCGGCGGTGGAATTCATGCCCTTCGTGTGCAGCGTAGCGTATATCGTCTTTGTCCTCCGGGTCTCGGCAGAGGAGCGCACCCGCAGCCAGCTGGAACAGACCCGGAACAACCTCAAATTGCAGGTCGGCCAGGCGGTGCGGGAGATCGAGGCCCTGCGCACCTCCCAGCAGCAGACCCGCGCCTACCGCCACGACCTGCGCCACCATCTGCAATACATCTCCGCCTGCATTGAGAACGGCAGGGGAGAGCAGGCACAGGAGTACATCCAGAGCATCTGCTCCGAGATAGAAGCCAGCAAGGTGACGACCTACTGCGAGAACGAGGCTGCGAACCTCATCTTCTCGTCCTTTGCAGGCCGGGCGGAGAGCTGCGGTGTGCCGCTCAACATTCAGGCTCATATCCCGCAGCTTATCTCGGTGGCCGAGACAGACCTCTGCGTGCTGCTCTCCAATGCGCTGGAAAATGCGCTCCGGGCCTGCCGCAGGATGAAAGCGGAGAATGGCCCTGCATACATTGAAGTCACTGCCCGGGAAAAGAATGAGCATCTCTTTTTGCAGTTCGTCAATCCCTGCCCTGAGGGGATACAGTTTGAAAACGGCCTGCCGGTGACCCACGCCGAAGGACACGGCATCGGTGTGCGCAGCATCTGCGCTATCGTGGAAAAATATAAAGGGCTTTCGGATTTCTCGGTGCAGGACGGCAGATTCATCCTCCGCGTTTCCCTGTGAGCCGGGTCGATTGAGCGCAGTTTCGGGGCGAATCGTGTCAAACTGTCCGCCGCAGGGGCAGAAAAGAGTATACTGGAACCAGACAAAATGTGCTCTCCGAATATCGCACAAGGAGGAAAAGTTTTATGAAACGTATCACTTCTCTTGCACTCAGCGCGGCACTTCTGGCCTCGCTTTCGACACCGGTGCTGGCCGCGCCGGCCATCTCTGTGGATGCGGTCCCTACGGCAGCTGTGCTGGAAGAGGAAAACTCTTTGTGGGAGCTTCCGCAGGCAGACACGCCGGACATGAGCAACACGGTCTGGTCGTTTGCCGGCGGCTACATCGACGGCGGCGAGATGACTCAGGCCGAGATGGACGAGTCTCTGGCGGCATACGGCGGTACGCTGCAGTTCACCTTTGATGCCGCAGGCGGCGCAAAGATGATCCAGGGCGGCGGCACGCTGAACGGCACTTACCAGTATCTCGACGACGGCAGCGTGGGCGTCATCTTCGACTACAACGGTGAGGAGCTGCGCTACGCCTGCATCTTTACCTGGACGGACGAGGGCGAGCTGCTCATGGTCGCCATCTCGGATGCGGAGGGTGCCGACGGCATTTACTTTGTCCAGTAAATTCGTTTCATCGTGTCTTTCGGATGCGATGCAGATAAGCCTTGTCCTGGAACTCTGGCTCTGACAGCTGCTTTTGCGGAAAGCAGCTGTCCTGCGGGAGCCGGAACGCCCATTCCCAGGTGAGGCTGGAGGAATCAGAAACGGCCCGGCAGAGTTTTCTGCCGGGTTTGTTCGTTTTCCGGGGCGGAGAGAAGGACTTTCCAGAAAAAAGTGCAAAAAAGTCAAAATATCCTCTTGCAATTTTTCCGTAGAGTGATATAATATTAAGGCAATCGTTTCCAAGGCCGCTCGAGGGGGTAGCCGATATTGAAGGTTGTGATGGGCACATACATTAAATATGGCCCCAATAAGTCAGAACCAGAAATGAGGTGAAAAGAATGAAACAGGGTATCCATCCGAACTACGTTGACTGCACCATCACCTGCGCATGCGGCAACGTCATCAAGACTCGTTCCACCAAGCCCGAGATCCACGTCGAAGTTTGCTCCAAGTGCCATCCTTTCTACACTGGTAAGCAGAAGCTGGTCGACACCGGCGGACGTGTTGAGCGCTTCAACAAGCGTTTCGGCCGTAAGTAATTGCAACAATTACAAGGCTTCCAAGAGCGTCGTTCCCTTTGCGGGGAGCGGCGCTCTTTTTGCGTCCGGCCGCGAAAACTGCCGCATCAGCGCAAAAGAAACAATATTTGGAAACGCACACAGGTTTATCTTATTTCTGACACATTTTCGGGCTAAAATGATGCAGATATTCCCGGGGACACCCGCAGAGAAGGAGCGTTTTTTGTGATAGAAGTATCCCACCTCACCAAGAAATACGGCAGCCGCCTTGCAGTGGACGACATCTCTTTCACGGTGGAGGACGGCGTCATCTACGGCCTGCTGGGGCCGAACGGTGCCGGTAAGTCCACCATCATGAACATCCTCACCGGCTACCTCGCCGCCACGGAGTTTCTTTTGGCCAGGGGGGGGCGGGTGACGGTGGCGGCCCATCCGCTGCCCGAGGAAGCCGACGCCGCCAAGGCCTGCGTGGGCTATCTGCCGGAACAGCCGCCCCTTTACCCGGAGATGACGGTGGCCGAGTACCTCGACTTTGCCGCCGAACTGAAAGGCGTCAAGAAAGCCGACCGCCCGGCACAGGTGCAGTCTGCCGCCCGCCGTACCGGTCTGGAAGATGTCCTGCCCCGGCTCATCCGCAGCCTCTCGAAGGGCTACCGCCAGCGGGTGGGCGTGGCGCAGGCGCTGCTGGGAAGTCCGCGGCTCATCATTCTGGACGAACCCACCGTGGGCCTCGACCCGGCGCAGGTCATCGAGCTGCGCCGCCTCATCCGGGAGCTGGGCCGAACCCACACGGTCATCCTGTCCAGCCACATCCTCAGTGAGGTGAAGGCCGTCTGCGACAAGGCACTCATCCTGTCGCAGGGGCATCTGGCCGCCGTCGTGGACCTTGCCGCCGAAGAGCGCGATTTGGAAGAGCTCTTTCTTGAGCTGACGACTCCGGAAGAGACTTCGGATAAAAAGGAGGACTGATTCGATGCTTGCCATCTACAAGCGGGAGCTGCGCAGCTTTTTTCACGGCATGATGGGCTATCTGCTCACGGCCTTTCTGCTGGCGGCTTCCGGCATCTATTTTCTGGCCCTGAACCTCGGTTACGGCCTGACGGATTTTGGCTACTATACGCTCTACCGCACGATCTTCATGCTGCTGCTCTATTTCCCGGTGCTGGCCATGCGTTCGCTGGCCGAAGAGCGCCGCGCCCGCACCGACCAGCTCCTTCTCACCAGCCCGGTGTCCGTGTGGGGCATCGTGGTGGGCAAGTATCTGGCCCTCTGCACCGTGTTCGCGCTGCCCTGTCTGGCCGACGGCATCATGATCGTCGTGCTCTGGCTTCTGGGCGGCACGGCCTCGGCCTGCGGGGCAAATTTCGCCGCGCTGCTGTGCTATTTCCTGCTGGGATGTGCAGCCATCGCCGTCTGCGAGTTCTGCTCCGGCCTCACGGAGAACCAGATCATCGCGGCAGTCATGGGCGTTTCGGCCCTGCTGCTGGCCTATATGATGCCCAGCCTCCGCAGTATGTTCAACGCCGGGAGCGCCGTGGCACTGGTGGTCTTTACGGCTCTGTCGGCGGGAGCCTCCCTTGCGGTGGGCCTGCGCACTCGGAGCTTCACGCTGGGCTGCTTCTGCTTTGCGGCCCTCTGCGCCGGGTTGAGCGCCCTGTTCCTGCTGCGCAGCGGATGGCTCACCGAGGCGTTCAGTGCTGTCTTGAGCGCCCTCTGCCTGTTTGCGCCCTTTGAGGAGTTCGTCAACAACAGCTTTTCCATCCCCACGCTGGTCTATTATCTGACGGTGACGGTGCTCTTCCTCTTCTTTACGGCGCAGGGCATCGAGAAGCGCCGCTGGAACTGAGAGGGGGCAGACTATGAAGAAATTTGAGAAAAAGAGCGCAGGCCCGCTGGAACGGCTGCGGCTGCGCAGCGGCATCTATGCCTCGGCGGTCACGGTGTTGGTGGTCGTGCTGGCCGTCCTGCTCAACCTCATCGTCCGGGCCGTCCCGACGAAGTACACCGAGTTCGACCTCTCGGAGGCCGGGCTCTACACCCTCAGCAACAGCTCCAAGGACATCGCCCACGCCCTGACGCAGGATGTCACCATCTATTATCTGGCCGAGACGGGCAGTGAGGACGCCATCATCACAAAGCTGCTGGACCGCTACGCCTCCGAGAGCAGCCACATCAAGTGGGAGACGAAAGACCCCGCCGTCTACCCGACCTTCGCCGCCCAGTACGGCGTGCAGTCGGCTGAGAACGGCAGTCTCATCCTCGTCTCGGGGGAGAAGAGCGCCGTGCTGGCGGCGTCCGACCTCTACGATTATGACTACTCCGACTACTACACCACCGGCAGCTACAGCGTGACCTTCGGCGGCGAAAATAAGCTCACCGCTGCCATCTACCGCATCACCAGCGGCGAAGAGCTCCACGCCTACTACACGACCAACCACGGCGAACAGCGCCTCACCGACACCCTGACCGACGCGCTGGAAGGCCAGAACCTCTCCGTCAGCCCCCTCGACCTGCTGACGGACACCATCCCGGACGACTGCGACCTGCTCATCATCAATGACCCGCAGCAGGACGTTGCATCGGCGGGCGGCCTCGTGGATGAGATGTCGGCCCTGCGCGCCTACCTGAAAAACGGCGGACATCTGATGCTCACCACCGACAGCTATTACTCCACCCCGAACCTTGACGCCCTGATGGCCGAGTTTGGCCTGACCCGCACGACCGGCCTTGTGGTGGAAGGGGACAGCGGCCATTACCTGAACGGCTACCCCTACTATCTGCTGCCGGATTACGCCACCGACACCGAGAGCGGCACGCTGGACGGCATCGACACCAGCCGCCGCGTCCTGCTGCAGATGGCGCAGGGCATCACCATCACCGAGACGGAGAGCATCGCCTCGGAAGCTCTGCTGGTCAGTACCGAGAGCTCCTACAGCAAGGCGGCGGGCTATGAGATGACCACCGCCGAGCAGGAGGACGGCGACCCCGACGGCCCCTTTGCGCTGGCAGCCTATGCTTCCGATAACAGCACCGGCGCAGAGGTCATCTGGGTCAACTGCGGCAACATGGACAACGAGGCCGTCTACCAGACCGTTCCCGGCAACGTGACCTTCCTGCAGGGCTGCGCTGCCTCTCTGGCCGGGCAGGAGGGGACCACCCTTGTGGAGTCCAAGGCGCTGGAAGCTGCGCCCATCACCATCTCGGGCCACACCGCCGCTGTGCTGGGTCTGGTGTTCGTCCTCATTCTCCCGGCGGCTGTGCTGGCCGTGGGCGCAGTGGTGGTGCTGCTGCGCCGCCGCAAGTAAAGAGGCACGCCATGAAAACAAAACGGCGTACCCTCATCGTTTTGCTGGTGTTCGTTCTCGCCGCCGGGGCGGCGCTGGCCCTGCTGACCCACGCGAACCAGAAGGCCGAACAGGCCGCCAGCGAGGCCGAGGACGGCAGCATCCCGCTGCTGGATGGGACCACCGCCACGCTGGAAAGCGTCTCCATCCAGTATGGCGGCGAGACGCTGACGCTCCGGCCCTCTGACGACGGCTGGACGCTGACCGAGGACCCGGCCTACCATCTGGACGATTCGGCCTGCAGCACCATCCGCACCGCGCTGGCAGGCATGAAGGCCAAGCGCCAGCTCGAGGCGCAGCCCGGAGAGGACTACGGCTTCGACGCGCCCCAGCTTGTCGTAAATGTTTCGGCGGCGGGGGAGAGCACCACCCTTACTGTGGGCGCGGAGAACCCCGTCACCGGGGATGTGTACGTCCGGCGGGAGGGCGACGACGCTGTCTACACCGTGGACGCGGCCAAGTTCCGCTGCATGGAGCAGACAAAGGCGGAGCTCTTCGGGACGTTCAGCCCGGCGGGCATCACCGTCTCGGACATCGAGGCCGTGCGCTATACCCTCCAAAGCGGTGAGAGGGTCAAACTGCAGGCTGTCTCCCAGCCCACGGAGGCCGACAGCACCACCTACCAGACCATCTGGCGGCTCACCGACGAGCCGGACGACGCGCTGGATACCGACAAGACGGACGCGCTGCTGGCCGCACTGGCCAGCTATGTCACCGGGCAGGATACTGCCGCCGACCTTTCCGCCTGCGGCTTCGACGCCCCGCTGGTGACAGCAGAGGTGACGACAGCTGACGGCACTGTTACCCTGACGTATGCCATCGGCACCGACGGCTATTATATGATGGTGTCGGGTGACAGCTCTGTCTACACCGTGGACGGCCAGACCGTGCAGGCCCTCTGCCTGACGGCCCGGCAGCTGAAAGCCGACACCTGAGAATTTATCCCAAAAGCACCCGCAGTTCTGCACTGTAGGTGCTTTTATGCTGTATAAGGAAACGCTATATGCAAAATTGATGTAAAACCCGGGTGGGAAAAGCCCCCTCGGAGTCAAAGTTTCGGCAAACATCAGCAGAGTGATTGACATTTTGACAAAGATTGTTTAAGATAGACAAGACAGGGCAGAATAACTGCGCAATGTTACGGTCGTCATGGATGTTGTGCGGGGATGAGTCTGCTCCCACAGCCAGCACAGATTGGATGGGCGAGGGAGCAGACTCAAAGTCACCCTAATGCGATGGAAGGATGGGGGAGTAAACCCCTGTCTTTTTTCGTATCTGAGTTACAAGGAGGATATAGGAAAGAAATGAACAACTCGGTGATCGTTTCGCTGCGGGACATCGTAGTGGAATTTGATGGTCAGCGCATCCTGGATGGGCTGAACCTCGACATCCATGACAAAGAGTTTGTGACGCTGCTGGGATCCTCCGGCTGCGGTAAAACCACCACCCTCCGCCTCATCGCGGGCTTTCTGGAACCGACGTCCGGCAAAGTGCTGCTGAAAGGAGAGGACATCACAGGCGTACCGCCCTACAAGCGTCCGGTGAACACCGTGTTCCAGAAATACGCGCTGTTCCCCCACCTGAACGTCTTTGAGAATGTGGCCTTCGGCCTCCGCCTCAAGAAGATGGACGAAGAGACCATCCGCCGCAAGGTGCGGGATATGCTGGAAGTCGTGGGCCTGAAGGGCTTCGAGCGCCGCAGCATCGGTCAGATGTCCGGCGGCCAGCAGCAGCGCGTGGCCATCGCCCGCAGCCTGGTCAATGAGCCGGAGATCCTGCTTCTCGACGAGCCTCTGGGCGCCCTGGACCTCAAGCTGCGCAAGGAGATGCAGCTGGAACTCAAGCGCCTGCAGCGCGAGATGAACATCACCTTCATCTACGTCACCCACGACCAGGAAGAGGCCCTGACCATGTCCGACACCGTCGTCGTTATGAACGGCGGCAAGGTGCAGCAGATCGGCACCCCCGAGGACATCTACAACGAGCCCAAGAACGCCTTTGTCGCCGACTTCATCGGTGACTCCAACATCGTGGACGGCGTGATGCACCGCGATTTTCTCGTCTCCTTCTCGGGCGTCGAGTTCCCCTGCGTGGACCGCGGCTTTGCCCGGGAGGAGAGCGTACAGGTGGTCGTCCGCCCCGAGGACATCGAAGTTGTCTCCCCGGTGGAAGGCCAGCTGGTGGGCGTCGTCAATGACGTCATCTTCAAGGGCGTCCACTTCGAGATGCATGTGGAGTGCGAGGGCCGCGAGTGGCTCATCCATTCCACCCGCGCCTGCACGCCCGGTGAGACCATCGGTATGCGCATCGGCCCCAACGAGATCCATATCATGTCGCGTTCGGAGGGGTGAGGCCGCATGAAGATTTACGATAAGAAACTGGCCTGTCCGTACTTTGTATGGATGGTGCTGTTCACGGTGGTGCCGTTGTTCATCGTGGTGTATTACGCCCTCACCGACTCCGCCGGCAGCTTTACGCTGGACAATCTGGTGACCGTCAGCGGCTATGGCTCGGTGTTCGCCCGCAGCCTGCTGCTGGCCCTCATCTCCACCGTCATCTGCCTCATCATCGCGTTTCCGGTGGGCTATTTCCTCTCCCGGCTGCGCGTCAACAAGCAGCACATCATGCTGATGCTGGTGATGCTGCCCATGTGGATGAACTTCCTGCTCCGTACCTACGCATGGATGGGTCTGCTGAGCCTCAACGGCCCTGTGAACGCCGTTCTGGGCGTCTTCGGCCTTGGACCCTACAACATGCTGAATACCTCCGGCGCTGTGGTGCTGGGCATGGTGTACAACTATGTGCCGTATATGATCCTGCCCCTCTACACCAGCATGACCAAAATCGACCAGAGCATCGTGGAGGCGGCGCAGGACCTGGGCGCTTCCACCACCAAGACGCTGTTCCGGGTGCTCATCCCCATGAGCATCCCCGGCATCAGCACCGGCATCACGATGGTGTTCGTCCCGGCGGTGTCCACCTTCGTTATCAGCCGTATGTTGGGCGGCGGTTCCAATCTGCTCATCGGCGATCTGATCGAGATGCAGTTCCTCGGCAACAGCTACAACCTCAATGTCGGCTCTGCCATGAGCCTTGTGCTGATGGTCATTGTGCTGCTCTGCATGAGCTTTACGTCCAGCTTCGACGAGGATGAGATGGAGGGTGTGTCCTGATGAAAACGAAACATCTGCGTCTGATGCAGCGCGCCTACGTCATCCTGTTCTTCTGCTTCATGTACCTGCCCATCGCGTACATGGTCGTGTTCAGCTTCAACCAGAGCAAGGGCTACGCCCTCTTTACCGGATTTACCTTTAAGTGGTACACCAGCCTGCTCCACAACGAGTCCATCCTGCACGCGCTGTGGGTGTCGCTGTATCTGGCACTGTTCTCGGCAGTCATCGCCACGGTGCTGGGGACTGCGGCGTCTCTGGGCATCGCCTCCATGGGGCGCAAGAGCCGCCTGCTGGTGACGAATATCACCTATATCACCACGGTCAACCCCGAGATCATCACCGGTATCTCCCTGATGATGCTCTTTGTGGCATACCAGCGCTTTGCGTCTGAGCTGGACTTCCTGCCCGGCAACATCATGGGTTTCCCCACGCTGCTCATCGCCCATATCGCATTCAACGTGCCGTATGTCATCTTCAATGTCACGCCCAAGCTCAAACAGCTGGACATCAAGCTGTTTGAGGCGGCGCTGGACCTCGGCTGTGACCCCCGGCAGGCATTTTTCAAGGTCATCCTGCCCGAGATCAGCCCGGCCATCCTGTCGGGCTTCCTCATCAGCCTGACCTACTCCATCGACGACTTCATGATCTCCTACTTCAACTGCGGTACGGTGGAGACGCTGCCCATCGCCATCTACTCCATGACCCGCAAGAAGGTCAGCCCGGAGATCTACGCGCTGTCCACCATCATGTTCGTGGTCATCCTGAGCATCATCCTCATCTCCAACGCCATGGAGAGCCGCGGTTACCGCCGCGACCAGCGTGCACTGAGAGGGGGAGATGTCAAATGAAGCGTTTCGTCATTCTTCTGCTGACGGCTGTGCTGGCGCTGACCATGCCGCTGTCGGCTCTGGCCGCGGGACAGATCGAGGTCACAGAGGACATTTCTGTTTCGGATGACTACGACTGGACCCGCTTCAAGGGCCAGAATGTCACCCTGAACGTCTACAACTGGGGCGAGTATATCTCCAACGGTTCCGACGACAGCGTGGACGTGGTGGCGGCCTTTGAAAAGCTGACCGGCATCAAGGTCAACTATACCACCTTCGATTCCAACGAGTCCCTCTACGCCAAGCTCAAGTCCGGCGCGGCCAACTACGATGTCATCATCCCGTCGGACTACATGGTCGCCAAGATGATAAGCGAAGGGATGCTGATGCCGCTGGACTACAGCAACATCCCGAACTTCCAGAACATCGACGAGGAGTACCGCAACGGGGACTATGACCCCGAGAATGCCTACACCGTGCCTTACACCCTCTGCACCACTGGCATCATCTACAATACAAAGATGGTAGATGAGGCCCCCACCAGCTGGGCAGACCTGTGGGACGAGAAGTATGCAGGCAACATCCTGATGTTCAACAACAGCCGCGACGCCTACGCCATCGGTGCGTTCAAGAGCGGCAGCAGCGTCAACCCCCAGACCACGGAGGAGGTGGATGCTGTGGTGGACGAGCTGAAAGCCCAGAAGCCTCTGGTGCAGGCCTATGTCATGGACGAGATCTTCGATAAGATGATCGGCAGCGAGGCGGCCGTCGGCGTCTACTACTCCGGCGACGCCATCACCATGATCGACGACAACCCCGACCTGGCCTGGGTGTTCCCTGAGGAGGGAACGGTGCTGTCGGTGGACAGCATGGCCATCCCCGCCACCAGCGAGCACGAGGAAGCTGCAGAGATGTTCATCAACTTCATGTGTGAACCGGACGTCGGCAAGGCCAATATCGAGTATATCGGCTACACCACCCCCATGCACTGTGTATGGGAGATTCTGGATGAAGACCTCAAGTACAGCGAGATCGCGTACCCCTCTGAGGACATTGCGGCCAAGGAAGAGGTGTTCACTGCCCTGAGCGATGAGGTCAACAGCGAGCTGGACGTGAAGTGGAGCGAGATGAAGAGCTACGACGAGGGCGGCAGCGGGTATCTGTTCCTGATGCTGCTGGCGGCGATGCTGGCTCTGGCCTGCTTCAATATCTGGCGCAAGGTGCGCAGGAAAACGCGCAATATGTATTGAACCTGAGGGGGCTGTGCGGAGGCGTACAGCCCCTTTTTATAAGGAAAGGGAAAGAATATGAGTGAATACAGAAGCTATACGGAGCAGATGACCGTGCTGGACGGCGACAGCGACTTCCGCCGCTGCCTGAAGCCCAGCGCCCTGTTCCGGTATGTGGAGCAGGTGTCGGCAGACCATGCCCGGGCTTACGGCATGGACCACGCCTTTTTCAGGGAGCGCCGCAGCGCATTCCTCGTGGGCAAGCAGGCCCTCAGGGTCTGGCGGATGCCGGGCCGTGCGGAGAAGATCAACCTGACCACGGCCTGTGAGGCGTTCAAGAAAGGCACGATGAAGCGGCTGACCACCATCACCAGCGAAACAGGGGAGAAGCTGGCCCTCGTGGACTGCCGCTGGATGATCGTGGACACTGAGACAGGGCGCATCCTGCGCACCCCCGGCTGGACGATGCCGGACTTCCAGAACGACGACCTGCCCGAAGAACTGCCCCAGATCGTCCACAAGAGCCAGCCGCTGACGGCGGCAGGGGAGCGCCGCGCCAGCTACTCCATGTGTGACCTCAACGGCCATATCAACAACTCCCTCTATCTGGACATCGCCTGTGACGCCCTGCCGCAGGAGGTCGTGGAGGCTGCGCCGCTGTCCTTCGCTTCCATCAAGTACCACCGTGAAGTGCCGATGGGCCAGACCGTGCAGGTGTTCTATGCCCCCTCAGGAAACGGCTGGTATCTGCTGGGCCGGAGGGAGGAGTACGCAGCCTTTGAGTGCTATCTGGAATTCGGAAGCTCTGTCACAGAATCTTTACAAAAATAATTACAAAGAAATTACAAAAAACTATTGCAAAAGTCCTTCAAAAGAGTTACAATATGGTTACAGAAAGGGCAAGACCCTTCTGGATCATGAAATCTTTTTCTTCTTGTTTTTTGGAATATCGGGTGTCCGCCATCCTCCTCCGGCTGTTCTCCTTCGCAGCTGCCGGCCGACACCGCACAGGCGATATTCCGCTTCGTGTGCAAAAGAGTCCGTCTGGTTTCAGACGGGCTTTTTTGCGTCCGAAAATCCGGAAAAATCGGCCCATAGCAAGGGAAAGTATGACCTTAGGTCAATTTGCCTGTTTTTCTGCAAAGGACATTTATAAAGTTTGGCGGGGCAGGGGTTTGTATTCCGCGTGGGTTTGTGGTAAAGTATATACAATCAATTCCTAAGTCGAAAACATGAAATTGTTTTGATGTTGTTTGATATGATCCGCTGCGGATGCGTTAAGAGAAAAGGAGTTTGAATATGGCTTATTTTTACGAAGAACCCTCCCGTACCTTTGGCGAGTACCTGCTGGTGCCGGGCTACTCTTCTGCTGAGAATGTCCCCACGGCTGTCAGCCTCAAGACCCCGCTGGTCAAGTACCGCAAGGGTGAGGAGAACTGCCCGCTGGAAATGAATATCCCCATGATCAGCGCCATCATGCAGTCTGTCTCCGGCGATAAGCTGGCCATCGCGCTGGCCCGTCAGGGCGGCGTCTCCTTCATCTACGGCTCCCAGAGCATCGAGAACGAGGCTGCTATGGTCCGCCGCGTCAAGAGCTTCAAGGCCGGTTACGTCGTTTCCGACTCCAACCTGGCCCCCACTGCCACCCTGCACGATGTGCTGGAACTGAAAGCCCGCACCGGCCACTCCACCATCGCCATCACTGCTGACGGCACTCCCAACGGCAAGCTGCTGGGCATCGTGGCCTCCCGCGATTACCGCGTCAACCACACCCCCGATGACGCTCCTGTCACCACCTTCATGACCCCCATCGAGAAGCTGGTCACTGCCCCGGAGAACACCTCCCTGCACGACTGCAACAACATCATCTGGGACAACAAGATCAACACCCTGCCTCTGGTGGATGCCGAGGGCAACCTGAAGTATATCGTCTTCCGCAAGGACTACGATTCCCATAAGAAGAATGCCAACGAGCTGCTGGACAAGAACAAGAGCTACGTCGTCGGTGCCGGCATCAACACCCGCGACTACGCCCAGCGTGTGCCTGCTCTGGTGGAGGCCGGTGTGGATGTCCTCTGCATCGACTCCTCTGAGGGCTACTCCGAGTGGCAGAGCCGCACCATCGGCTGGATCCGCGAGCACTACGGCGACACCGTGAAGGTGGGCGCAGGTAACGTCGTGGATGCCGAGGGCTTCCGCTTCCTCGCAAAGGCTGGCGCTGACTTCGTGAAGATCGGCATCGGCGGCGGCTCCATCTGCATCACCCGTGAGACCAAGGGCATCGGCCGCGGTCAGGCTACTGCCGTCATCGAGGTCGCCAAGGCCCGTGACGAGTACTTCAAGGAGACCGGCATCTATGTGCCCATCTGCTCTGACGGCGGCATCGTCCACGACTACCACATCACCCTCGCACTTGCTATGGGCGCTGACTTCGTCATGCTGGGCCGCTACTTCGCCCGCTTCGACGAGAGCCCCACGAACAAGGTCCGCATCAATGGCCAGTATATGAAGGAGTATTGGGGCGAAGGCTCCAACCGCGCCCGCAACTGGCAGCGCTACGACCTCGGCGGTTCCACCAAGCTGAGCTTCGAGGAAGGCGTGGACAGCTATGTTCCTTACGCCGGTCCGCTGGCCGACGGCGTCCAGACCACCCTGTACAAGGTCAAGAGCACCATGTGCAACTGCGGCGCACTCTCCATCCCCGAACTGCAGCAGAAGGCCAAGCTGACCGTCGTTTCCTCCACCTCCATCGTGGAGGGCGGCAGCCACGACGTCGTGCTGAAGAATGCGACCCCGAACATCATCAACGGCTGAATCTGAAATATCAAAGCACCCGCAGCACGGAAAGGCGCTGCGGGTGCTTTTTGCATATCCGGACGGCATCGATGCCCGTGATTTATCCGAGGACAGAAGAGCACTGCCGGAGGTGCTGGTAAAGATTCCGCAAAAATCATTTTTCTTTCTGCCGTCATTTTTTGCCAAAACCTCTTGCGTCCGCCCGCCAAAGATGCTATAGTGGTACAAACATCCTGTCATGACAGGACGAAACGCGCGGCAGCGCAGAGTTTGTTTGGCTGCACCCGCCGCAGGGGTGCGCGGAAAAAAGAGAGGAAACTTTTCATGAGCGAGATCAAAGTTGTGCCGTATATCCCGGATGAGGACTACGACAATCCGGCAATGGTCGTTGATTTTTACGAATTCACTATGGCCAACTGCCTGTTTCTGAACGGCTTTAAGGATACGACCCTTGTGTTTGATATGTTCTTCCGCAAGAACCCGGATAACCAGGGCTACTCCATCAGCGCCGGCCAGCGCAAGCTGACCCGTTTCCTGCTGAACTACCACTTCAATGAGCAGGATGTCCACTGGCTGCGCACCAAGGGCATGAGTGAGGAGTTCTGCGAGTATCTGCGCACTTACCGCTGGAAGGGCGATATGTACGCTCTGCCCGAAGGCACGGTCTGCTACCCCCATGTGCAGATGGTGCGCATCGAGTGCGACCTCGTGGGCGCTATCCTCATCGAGACCTACCTGCTCCAGACCATGAACTTCCACAGCCTCATCGCCACCAAGGCCACCCGCATCACCGGCCTCAACACTCACACCCCCCGCAGCGTCATGGAGTTCGGCACCCGCCGCGCACAGGGCGAGAGCGCAGGCAACGACGGCGCTTATGCTGCCGTTCTGGGCGGCTGCATCGGTACGGCCAACTGTCTGGCCGAGATGAAGTACGGCTCTGAGGTCAAGGCTGTGGGTACTGTGGCCCACAGCTTCATCGAGTTCTTCCCGACCGAGTTCGATGCCTTCAAGGCCTTCGCCGATACCTACCCGGATTCCGTCAGCCTGCTGCTGGATACCTACAACATCATGGAGAGCGGTCTGCCCAACCTCATCAAGCTGGACGACTACCTCATTGAGAAATATCCTGATGACCCCAACCGCCGCGTCAAGAGCGCCCGCATCGACTCCGGTGACCTGGCCCGAGGCTCCAAGCGCCTGCGCAAGGCACTGGATGCAGCAGGGAAGTCCTACATCAAGCTGGTGGCCTCCAACGGTCTGGACGAGAAGAAGATCGCCAACATGGAGCTGTACGAGCACGCACACTTCGACTCCTACGGCGTGGGCGAGAACCTCATCACCTCGGCCTCTGATCCCGTGTTCGGCGGCGTGTACAAGCTGGTGGCGGTCAAGCGCCCCGACGGCAGCTATCAGCCCAAGATGAAGTGCTCCGACTCCGCCAGCAAGGCCATCATCCCCGGCAAGAAGATGCCGTGGCGTCTCTACGATGAGAACGGCCAGGCGCAGTGCGACCTCATCGCCATGGACGGCGAGGTCATCGAGGCAGGCAAGCCGGTCACGATGGTCAACCTTGACTCCGATGCCATCGAGCGTATCGTCACCATCGTTCCCACCCGCGTCAAGCAGCTGCTGGTGCCGCATATCCTGAACGGTGAGCTGGCCATCGAGCTGCCCTCCATTGCGGAGAAAAAGGCCTATATCGTCAAGCAGCTCACCGAGGAGACCTGGGAGAGCGAGCTGCGCATCGAGATGCCCCACAAGCACTACGTCAATATGACCCCTGCTGTGGCTGAGTGCCGCTCCAAGATGTACGCAGAGCTGCATGGCGGCAAAGTGTAAACTTGACAAAACAGCATTTCTATTGTATTATATGAGCTACTGCTTGCAGGATCGTGAGCGGCAGTTCATTCAGAAGCCACTGTGGTGAAATTGGCAGACACGAGGGACTTAAAATCCCTTTCTGGAGACAGAGTGCGGGTTCAAGCCCCGCCGGTGGCATGGAAAAGCCCCGGTAAGTGCAGAAATGCATTTACCGGGGCTTTTTTGCGTATTATAGCAATTCGACTTTTTAATGCAGCAGCAACAGCGTTGAATTGCATATCGCAAATATGCTGTTATCAGGCTGCGTTATTTTCTTGACTTGCGATAAAACGGGAAGGAAACGATACCGCTGACCGGTATCCGCTCCATCCGAGGGGGTATTTTATTACTCTTCGTTGAACGCTTCTTCCTGCGCATGGAACCGCTCGAGGAAGCTGTGCTCCACACCCTCGGACTTGTAGCCGGGCATGGTATCCAGCGCCACTGCGTGGATGCTGCGGAAGATGCTGTTCTCGATGTTGGGGTTATCCCGCTTGAGGCGGCGAAGCAGGATTTTCGTCTCCTGCCGCTTGGAGCCACCGCCGCCGTTGTCGCACATGGTGCAGTTCTCGGTAAAGCGGCAGGCGCACTGGATGAATTCCAGCTCATTGTAGCGCTTCCACGCCAGAATATCTTCCTCGCGGATGCAGTACATCGGGCGGATGAGGGTCATGCCGGGGAAGCTGGTGCTGTGGAGCATGGGCGGCATGGCCTGCAGCTGGGAGCCGTAGAACATACTCATAACGGTCGTCTCGATGACGTCGTTGAAGTGGTGGCCCAGTGCGATTTTATTGCAGCCCAGCTCCTTGGCCTTGCTGTAGAGGTGGCCGCGGCGCATCCGGGCGCAGAGATAGCAGGGGTTCTTGTCGGTGTTATTGGCCACAGAGAAGATGTTGCTCTCGAAGATGGTCACAGGGATGTGGAGCAGCTCGGCGTTGGACTCGATCTTCTGGCGGTTGATCTCGTTGTAGCCGGGGTCCATCACCAGAAAGACCAGTTCAAACGGCACATCGCTGTGGCGCTGAAGCTCCTGCATCAGCTTTGCCATCAGCATCGAGTCTTTGCCGCCCGAGATGCAGACGGCGATCTTGTCACCGGCCTTGATGAGCTCGTAGCGCTTCACCGCTACGATGAAGGGGGTCCACAGCTCCTTGCGGTATTTTTTGATGATGCTCCGCTCAATGAGCTGGTAAGGTTCCATTTCGCGTTTCATGGCTTTGTCCTTTCTTTTTTCTCACAGCTGGGTCAGCCGGGTGTAGCAGGCGTCAAAGGCGCGGAGAAAGCCGTCCAGCTCCTCCTGCGTGGTCAGGTGGCTCAGACTGATGCGCCACGAGGAGAGGGCATTCTTCCGGTCGCGGCTGACGGCGAACACCGCCCGGGAGGGCAGGCCGTCCGACGAGCAGGCCGACTTGACCGAGACACAGACGCCCTCCGCGTCCAGCTCCCGCTGGAACACGGTGCCTTTGACGTTCTCAACGCTCAGGTTCAGGATGTGGGGGATGGCACTCTCCGGGCTGTTGATGCGGACTTTTGGGTACTTGCTCAGAGCAGTGCGGAGATACAGGTTTGCCTCTTTCACCCGGGCAGAACGCTCCGGCAGCTCATTTACCGCAGAGTTCAGAGCCGTCTCGAGGGAGGCCGCCAGAGCCACTGTAGGCGTACCGCTGCGGTAGATGGTGGTGCTTTCGCCGCCGTGGATGAGAGGCTCAAGCGCCAGCCGCCGCCGCTTGAGCAGCAGGCCGATGCCGTTCAGGCCGTAGAACTTGTGGGCCGTCAGGCTCATGGTGTCCACGCCCTCGAAGGAGACGGGGATTTTGCCCACGGCCTGGGTGGCGTCTACGTGCAGGTGGCAGTTGGGCCAAGCCTGCAAAATTTCCGAAATTTCTTTCACCGGCTGCACGACGCCCAGCTCACTGTCCACCAGCGTTACCGCCACAGCGATGGTGTCGGGGCGGAGAAGCTCTTTCAGGTGCTCGAGGTCGATGGTGCCGTCCCGCCTGATGTCCACGAGGTCGATTTCATAGCCCTGCTCCTGCAGAGCGGTCAGGGTGCCGCTGACGGAGGAGTGTTCCAGCGGGGTGGAGATGATGTGCTTGCCCAGATGGCGGGAGAGTTTTGCCAGCCCCTTGAGGGCGAAGTTGTTGGCCTCGCTGGCTCCCGAGGTATAGATGACCTCGGCGGGCTGTGCGCTCAGCAGCCCCGCGATGCTCTGGGTGGCGTGGTCAATGACCAGTTTTGCGTCCCGGCCTGCCTGATGGCGGGAGTTCGCGTTGCCGGGGCAGCTGCGCTCTACCTCACAAAAACGCCCCAGCACCCGGGAGTCTGCGGGGGTGTTGGCCGAATAATCCAGATATATCATAAGTGTCCTTCTATAATAAATGGTACAACTGCTGTCGTTTCGGATGCCGTCGGCCCAGTGACCAACTGCGGCAATAGGTTATATTATAGTGCGGAATGCGGCATATTTCAAGGCCGTACGGCCTCCGCCGACAGAAAATCGCCGCAAAATACAGAAAAAAGGTTGTCAGCGTCCTTCTTTTATGCTATACTATGCCGAAGAATGAAAGGAAAGGGGAGAGCGAGATGCTGAAAAAGAAATCGTCTTTTGCACGCATCGGCTGTATTTTCCGTTTCCGATTTGGTCCCAATTTTTGAGGCATTGCCGCTTTCCCGCGGTAGTGCCTCTTTTTTTGGGCCGCAGATAGAAGGAGGAAATAATGAGTCAGAATATTGATTACTCCAAGGGCATTTACGACGCCCGCCAGTTGGGTGCCGGACGGATGCTGATCCTGGGCGTCCAGCACATGTTCGCCATGTTCGGTGCCACCGTGCTGGTCCCCCTGCTCACCGGTCTGAGCGTTTCGACCACCCTGCTCTGCGCAGGTCTGGGTACGCTGCTGTTCCACTTTATCACCAAGGGCAAGGTCCCGGCCTTCCTCGGCTCGTCCTTTGCTTATCTGGGCGGCTTCTCCATCGTGGCTCCCATGCTGGCTGACGCCGACGGCAATCTGACCATCGCCAACACCCAGATGCTGCCCTACGCCTGCGCAGGCGTGGCCTTCTCGGGTCTGGTCTATCTGGCCGTCAGCCTGCTCATCTCCACCTTCGGCATCCGGCGCATCATGCGCTTCTTCCCGCCGGTGGTCACAGGCCCCATCATCATCGCCATCGGCCTCATCCTCGCCCCCTCGGCCATCAGCAACTGTCAGGCAAACTGGCTGCTGGCCTTTGTGGCTCTGGGTACGGTCATCGTCTGCAACATCTGGGGCAAGGGCATGGTCAAGATCCTGCCCATCCTGATCGGCGTTCTCGTCTCCTACGCAGTGGCCCTTGTGACCGGTGCCGTGGACTTTGAGCGCATCGCCTCCGCCGCATGGTTCGGCATCCCTCTCCACAAGGAAGCCATGGGCCTTTTTGCCATCGACGGCAGCCCCGAGTTCATCAGCGCCCTGTTCACCATCATCCCCATCGCTCTGGCTACCATGATGGAGCACGTCGGTGACATCGCCGCCATCAGCGCCACCGTCGGCCACAACTACATCAACGACCCCGGCCTGAACCGCACCCTGATGGGCGACGGCCTTGCCACCACTCTGGCCGGCCTGCTGGGCGGCCCGGCCAACACCACCTACGGTGAGAACACCGGCGTCCTCGCACTGAGCAAAATTTACGACCCCCTCGTCATCCGCATCGCCGCTGTGCTGGCCATCATCCTGAGCTTCAGCCCCAAGTTTGAGGCCGTCATCAACACCATCCCCACCGGCATCATCGGCGGTATCAGCTTCGTGCTCTACGGCATGATCTCCGCCATCGGTGTCCGCAACGTGGTCGAGAACCGGGTGGACTTCACCAACAGCCGCAACCTCATCATCGCCGCTGTCATTCTGGTGTCTGCTCTGGGCTTCAACTCGGTGGGCGGCCTGACCTTCGCGGTCGCCGGTGTGTCCATCAACCTGTCCGGTTTGGCCATCGCCGCCATCGTGGGCATCCTGCTCAACGCCATCCTCCCCGGCAACGATTACGAGTTCGACTCTGCCGATGGTGCCGACGCTCCTTCCAGCGGCAATCTGCAGGTCTGACCTCGACAGGGAAGCCCCTTCTTCGGCAGAAGTGACAGCTTTTTGAAATGTTCTTTGGGCAATGTGCGAGACTTCAAAATAAATGAGAATAATTCTTAAAATAAGCCTTGACTAACTAGGAATCATTCGCTATAATAGAGTCACAAACAAGGTCTGCTGTACCAGAGCAGACCCCCAAAAAAGAACAAACCAAATGGAGGATAAATCTTATGAAGAAGTACGTTTGCACCGTCTGTGGCTACATCGCTGAAGGCACCATCCCCGAGCAGTGCCCCGTCTGCAAGGCTCCCGCTTCCGCATTTGTCGAGAAGACCGGCAACACCTACGTCACCGAGCACGTTGTGGGCATCGGCAAGGCTGAGGGCGTTCCTCAGGAGATCGTCGATGGTCTGCGCGCCAACTTCGAGGGCGAGTGCAGCGAGGTCGGCATGTACCTGGCAATGGCCCGCGTGGCCGAGCGTGAGGGCTACCCCGAGATCGCCGAGGCTTACAAGCGCTATGCCTACGAGGAGGCAGACCATGCTTCCCGTTTCGCCGAGCTGCTGGGCGAGGTCGTCACCGACAGCACCAAGAAGAACCTGATGATGCGTGCAGAGGCCGAGTGCGGCGCCTGCTCCGGCAAGATGGACCTGGCCAAGAAGGCTAAGGCTCTGAACCTCGACGCTATCCACGACACCGTCCACGAGATGGCAAAGGATGAGGCCCGTCATGGCCGCGGCTTCGAGGGCCTGCTGAAGCGCTACTTCAACACGGAAGTCTGAGCAAGGGTACTCCAGTCATTGTAATACGCCGCCCCGGCGTGCAGTTTGCAGCTGCTGCCGGGGCGGCTTTTTTGTGGTAAAGCATTTACAAAAGTCTTCGCAGTCGTTCCAGCTCTTCTGCGGTATCTGCATCTTCCAGCTCTTCCTGCCGTGCCGCATATACCGCCCGCACAGACTCCGGATACCGGCGGATGACCACGCCGCCGCCCTTGCCCTCGGGCAGGGAACACAGAGCGCCGAAATAACTGCTTCCGAACAGAACGGGACTTCCCAGCCGCTCCGTGCCGTCCCCGGCACGAAAGCCCAGCCGGAGGATGGCCCGTTCTTTTTTGTCCAGCGCTGAGAAATCGCGCACCATCGCCTCGAGGCTTTCTTTCCGCAAGAGCGGCTGATCCCCGGGCAGGAAGATGCATCCCGCAAGGCCAGGCAGCTCCGAAAGCAGCGCTTCGAGGCCGAGGCGCACCGTGTCGTTCCGGCCCGGCAGGCTGTGAAGGATGGCTTTCACGCCCGCCTTACAAGCGAGTTCAGCCACTTCCGGCGAGCGGGTCACCACCACCCGGGCCGCGAGGGCGGGCGTCTCTGCTGCGTCCAGCGCCCGGGCGATGAGGGGCGCGCCGCCGAAGTCGGCCAGCAGCTTATTGGAGCCGAACCGCACCGCCCGCCCCGACGCCATGATGACGCAGCCCACCGCCGCGTTTTCTGTGTACTCCATCCCGCAGACCTCCCGAAATTTCCGTTGTTGTTCGTTGCCGAATTGATGCTTTCTGACGGTAGTATTATAGCGGATTTTATGATAAAATAAAAGAAAAAGGTCACAGGAAAAAGAGAGGATACTGCATATGATGACCATTCGGGAATACAAGCGGGCTGAAAGCCTCGAGGAGGCTTGGCAGCTCAACCAGAAGCGCCCCAACCGTGTCCTCGGCGGCATGATATGGCTCAAGATGGAGAATATCAATGTCGGCACGGCCATCGACCTGTCGGGCCTCGGCCTCGACACCATCGAGGAGACGGACGAGGGCTTTTCCATCGGAGCGATGGTGACGCTGCGCCAGCTCGAGCTGCACCCCGGCCTCGCCGCCTATACGGACGGTGCCGTGCGGGAGTCGGTGCGCCACATCGTGGGCGTCCAGCTGCGCAACCTCGCCACCGTGGGCGGCAGCATTTACAGCCGTTTCGGTTTCTCCGACGTGCTCACCATGTTCCTCGCGCTGAACGCTTCCGTAGAGCTTTATAAGGGCGGCGTCGTGCCGCTTGCTGAGTACGCCCAGCGCCCCTACGATCGGGACATCCTTGTGCGTGTCCTCGTGCCGAAGGAAAACGCCCGCTTTGTCTACCAGTCGGTGCGCAACAGCCAGACGGACTTCCCGGTGCTGACCTGCGCTGCCGCAAAATTGGCAGACGGCAGCATCCGCGCCGCCATCGGTGCGCGTCCGGGCAAGGCTGTGCTCTACACCGCAGCGCCTGAGGCGGGGGAGACCGCCGAGGAATTTGCTGCCCGCTTTGCCGCCGAGGTAAAGGCCGATATCAAGACCGAAAGCAATCTTCGCGGCGGTGCCGAATACCGCCGCCATCTGGCCGGCGTGCTGACGAAACGCGCCGTCTGTCGTCTGGAAGGCTGAGGAGGACACCATGCAGATAACACTTACATTGAACGATAAAAAGCTTACCGCCGACGTGGCCCCCGACACGCTGCTCATCGACTTCGTGCGCAGCCACGGCTGTCTGAGCGTCAAGCGGGGCTGTGAGACGTCCAACTGCGGCCTCTGCACGGTCTTTCTCGACGACAAGCCGGTGCTGTCCTGCTCCGTTCTCGCGGCCCGCGCGGATGGCCATAAAGTGACCACGCTGGAGGGTCTGCAGGACGAAGCCGCCGAGTTCGGAGCCTTCATCGCGGATCAGGGCGCAGAGCAGTGCGGCTTCTGCAACCCGGGTTTCATCATGAACGCCCTCGCCCTCTTCCGGGAAAAGGAGTACCCCACCGACGAGGAAATAAAAGAGTATCTTTCCGGCAATCTCTGCCGCTGCTCTGGTTATGAGGGTCAGCTGCGGGGCATCCAGAACTTCCTCGCGTGGAAAAAGGCGAAAAAGGAGGCGGCAGAATGAACACAGTCAACAAACCCTTCCGCAAGAAGGATGCCATGCAGCTGGTGACGGGCCAGCCCGTCTATATGGACGATCTCGTCCCCGCCGACTGCCTCATCGTGAAGCTCCTGCGCTCTCCCCACGCCAACGCCATCGTGAAGAGCATCAACACCGCTGTGGCGAAGAAGGTGCCGGGCATTGAGGCCATCTTCACCTGGGAGGACGTGCCGCAGGATGCCCGCCGCTACACTCAGGCCGGCCAGACTTACCCCGAGGCCAGCCCCTATGACCGCCTTCTCATCGACCGCCACGTCCGCTTTGTGGGCGACGTGGTGGCCATCGTGGCAGGCAAAGATGATAAATGCGTCGATAAGGCGCTGAAAATGATAAAGGTCGAGTATGAGGTGCTGGAACCTGTGCTGGACTACCACACCGCAAAGGATAACCCCATCCTCGTCCATCCGGAAGACAACTGGGAGAGCCTCTGCCCTGTGGGGGGCGATAACAAGCGCAACCTCTGCGCCCACGACGAGTGCGGCAGCGGCGACATTGACGCCGTGCTGGCCGACTGCGATGTGGTCATCGACCATATCTACCATACCAAAGCCTGCCAGCAGGCCATGATGGAGACCTTCCGCACCTATTGCAGCATCGACCTCTATGGCCGGCTGAACGTCCTGAGCTCGACTCAAATCGTCTTCCACGCCCGCCGCATCATTGCAAACGCGCTTCACATCCCGAAATCCATGGTGCGTGTGACGAAGCCCCGCATCGGCGGCGGCTTCGGCGCGAAGCAGACGGCTGTCTGCGAGGTCTACCCGGCCTTCGTGACCTGGAAGACCAGGAAGCCCTCGAAGCTCATCTTCACCCGGGAGGAGAGCCAGATCGCCTCCACGCCCCGCCATGAGATGGAGATCCATCTTCGCCTCGGCGCCAACAAGGATGGCCGCATCCGAGGCCTCGACCTCTACACCCTCTCCAACACCGGCGCTTATGGCGAGCACGGCCCCACGACGGTGGGACTTTCGGGACATAAATCCATCCCGCTCTATAGCAACGCTGAAGCTTTCCGCTTTACCTACGATGTGGTCTATACCAACCATATGTCGGCGGGCGCATACCGCGGCTACGGCGCGACTCAGGGCCTGTTCGCGGTGGAATCCGCCGTCAACGAGCTGGCCGCGAAGCTCCGTATGGACCCCTTCAAGATCCGAGAAATGAACATCGTTCACGAGGGGGACGTCATGCCCGCCTACTACGGTGCGGTGAACACCAGCTGCACCCTCGACCGGTGCCTTGCAAAGGTCCACGAGATGATAAACTGGGACGAAAAGTACCCCCGCCGCGACATGGGCAACGGGAAGATCCGTGCCGTCGGCATGGGCATGGCGATGCAGGGCTCCGGCATCTCGGGCATGGACGTGGGCAGCGCGACCCTGAAAGTCAACGACGAGGGCTTCTACACCCTGCTCATCGGTGCCGCTGATATGGGTACCGGCTGCGACACCACGCTGGCCCAAATTGCTGCCGAGGTGATGGAATGTGACCTCGACAATATCACGGTCTTCGGTGCGGACACTGACACCTCGCCCTACGACTCCGGCTCCTACGCGTCCAGCACCACCTACATCACCGGCAAAGCCGTCGAGAAGTGCGCGCTGAAGCTGCGGAGTCAAATCTGCAAGCTGGGCGCACAGCTGCTGGACTGCAGCGAAAATGACGTGGAATTTGACGGTAAAACGGTATTTGCCTCGGCTGACCCGTCTGAATCTGTCTCGCTGGGTGATATTGCCACGGCCTCCATGTTCGGCCACGACATCCCGCTGGAAGTCACCGAGACCCACATGTCGCCCCTGTCGCCTCCGCCCTACATGGTGGGCGCGGCCGAGGTGGAAGTGGACACCGAGACCGGCGAAGTAAAGCTGCTGGAATTTGACGCCTGCGTGGACTGCGGCACCCCCATCAACCCGAACCTCACCCGGGTGCAGGCCGAGGGCGGCATTTTGCAGGGCATCGGCATGACCCTCACCGAGAACATCACCTACGACCAGCGCGGCTGGCCCATGGAGAATTCGCTCATGCAGTATAAGATCCCCACCCGTGTGGACGTGGGCAAGATCCGGGTCGAGTTCGAGAACAGCTATGAGCCCAACGGCCCGTTTGGTGCGAAATCCATCGGCGAAGTGGTCATCAACACGCCGCTTCCCGCCATCTCGGACGCCATCTGCAACGCCATCGGCACCCGTTTCTACGAGCTGCCCATCACGCCCGAAAAAATCGCAATGGCAGTGGCCGAAAAAGAGGGCGCGGTCTGATGACCGGCCTCAAGGATCTGCCATTCCTCGGAGAAACGGGACACGTTATTTCTCTGGTGGGCGGCGGAGGGAAGACAACATTGCTCTATGCGCTGGCCCGCCATTATTCGGCGCAGGGGCAGCGGGTACTCGTCTCCACCACGACCCACATCCGGCGTCCGGATGCAAATTACGCCCCCGATGAGGCGGCGCGGGACGCCCTCTGGCAGGCTGGAACCTACGCCGTGGCGGGGGTGCCTGCCGAAGGCGGGAAGCTGACCATGCCGCCCCATCTGGCCGACTGGATGGCCGAGGCCGACACTGTTTTGCTTGAGGCGGACGGCGCGAAGCGCCATCCCTGCAAGGCCCCGGCCGCTCATGAGCCGGTGCTCCTGCGGTCAAGCGACATCGTGTTGGCGGCAGCCGGGCTGTCGGCGGTGGGGAAACCACTGCAAGACGTCTGTTTCCGCCTCGAAGCGGCCTGCACCCTGCTGGCCGTGCCGCCTGAGACGCCCTTGACGCCCGCTCTGCTGGCAAAGCTTCTGGCAAGCGAAGCGGGTGGGAGAAAGTGCGTCGGCACGCGGAAATTCTACGCCGTCCTCAACCAGGCCGACGACGAGGCCCGCCGTGCAGCAGGGGAACAGACGCTTGCCATCTTAAAAGAAACTTACGATGTAACAGGATGTTTGACACACTTTGAGAAAGGGGAGAGAGCCTGATGGCAAAAGAGGATAAAATCGTCTTCTGCACGGGCGGCGGCTGTACCGCCAAGCTCGGCGCGGGAGTGCTAAGCCATATTCTGGAAAAGCTGCCCCGGGGTGAGAAAGACCCCGACCTTCTCGTGGGCTACGACAGCCGGGACGATGCGGCCGTCTACCGCATCACCGACGACATCGCGCTGGTGCAGACGGTGGACTTCTTCCCGCCGATGGTGGATGACCCCTACACCTTCGGCCAGATCGCGGCGGCAAACGCTCTCAGCGACGTTTACGCTATGGGCGGCGAGGTGAAGACTGCACTGAACCTCGTCTGCTTCCCTGAGAGCATGGATCTGAACATCCTCGGTGAGATCTTACGCGGAGGCGCCGAAAAAGTGGCCGAGGCGGGGGGCATCCTCGCGGGAGGCCACTCCATCGCCGACACCGGTGTGAAGTACGGCCTGTCCGTCACCGGTCTCGTGGACCCCCGCCGCCTCACTGCCAATGATACGGGAAAGCCCGGCGACAAGCTCATCCTTACCAAGGCGCTGGGCGTGGGCCTCATCTGCACGGCCAACCGCGTGGGCGAAGCTGCCCCCGGCGCGATGGATGCCGCCGTGGCCTCCATGACGACTCTGAACAAGTCTGCCGCCGAGATAAGCCGAAGCTATGATGTTCACGCGGCCACCGATGTGACCGGGTTCAGCTTCCTCGGCCACCTCCACGAGATGATGGGCGGGCGGCTGTCCTGTCGTATCGACGGCAACGCTGTGCCGGTCTTGCCGGGTGCGTGGAAGGCCGCTGACGACTGCCTTTATACCGCCGCCGGTCAGCGCAACCGCAACCACACCGGGCCTTTCGTCCGGTTCGAAAATGTGCCGTTTGCCATGCAGGAAATTTTGTTCGACCCCCAGACCTCGGGCGGACTGCTGCTTGCCGTGGCTCCGGAAGAGGCTGAAAACCTCCGGGACGAGCTGCAAAAAGCCAGTCTCCCCGCACAAATCGTGGGAGAGATCACAGAGAAGCGGGACGCCGAAATAGTTGTGTCCTATCCTGAATAAAACATACGATAGAGAGGGAAAACTATGCTGAAAGTTGATGCCAGAGGGGACGCCTGCCCGCTGCCTGTAGTGAAGGCAAAGAAAGCGATTGCTGAACTGAATGGCGCAGGCGAAGTCGAAGTGCTCGTGGACAACGAGATCGCCGTCCAGAACCTCACCAAAATGGCCCAGCAGAAAGGCTACCGGTCTGCCGCCGAAAAGCTGGCCGAGCGGGAATACCGCGTCCTGTTCACCGTGGGTGAGCCTGCGGCAGAAGAAGAGGAAGCTCCGGTCTGCACCCCTGACGCCCGCACCGATACGGTGGTGGTCATCGCGTCCGACAAGATGGGCGAGGGTGCTGAGGAACTGGGCAAGACCCTGCTGAAGGCTTTCATCTTCTCGCTGACCCAGCAGGACAAGCTGCCCAAGACCATTCTCCTCTATAACGGCGGTGCGCACCTCACCTGCGAGGGTTCGCCCATGCTGGACGACTTCAAGGCGCTGGAGGCTGAGGGCGTCGAGATCCTCACCTGCGGCACCTGCCTGAACTTCTACGGCCTGACCGAGAAGCTGGCCGTGGGCGGTGTGACGAATATGTACGTCATCGCCGAGAAGATGCTGAACGCCGGGAACGTGGTCAAGCCGTGATCTACCTCGACAACGCCGCCACCACCCTGCAAAAGCCGCCCTGCGTGGGCCAGGCTATGCTGGACGCACTGGAACATGCGGGCAATCCGGGCCGCGGGGCGCATGAGCCGACCCTTCACGCGGCCCGGATCGTCTACCATGCCCGTGAGACACTTGCAACACTTCTCCATGCGGAAAGCCCGGACTGCATTGCTTTCACGGCCAACGTGACCCAGGCGCTCAACACAGCGCTCTGCGGCCTCGTCCGCCCCGGCGACCATGTTATCACGACGGTCTGCGAGCACAACTCGGTGCTGCGGCCGCTTTATCGCCTGCGGGAGCAGGGGGCAGAAGTGAGTTTTGTGGAGGTGGACGACACCGGGCGGCTGCGGTATGAGCAGTTCGAAAAATTTCTCCGCCCCAATACCCGCCTTGTCGTGGTGACGCATGCTTCCAACGTCACAGGCAATCTTACAGACCTTGCATTCGTCTCCGCTTTTGCAAAAAAACACGGGCTTACGCTGGTCGTGGACGCGGCCCAGACTGCGGGCGCACGGCCCATCGACGTGCAGGCGCTGGGGGTGGATGTTCTCTGTTTCACCGGACACAAGGCGCTGCTGGGTCCGCAGGGAACCGGCGGGCTGTATGTCCGCCCCGGGCTGACCATGGCCCCCCTTGTGGTGGGCGGCAGCGGCATCCACAGTTTCGATGAAACACACCCCTCTCAGATGCCCACAGCGCTGGAAGCGGGGACGCTGAATGTTCCCGGCCTCGCGGGCCTCGGGGCAGGCGTGGAGTGGATACTTTCGCAGGGCGTCGAGGTTTTGCAGGAAAAAGAAATGGCTCTGACACGTCTGTTTTATGAGAAAATCGTCCATGCTCCCGGTGTGAAAATCTACGGCAGTTTCGACGAAACAGACCGCGCGCCCATCGTCTCTCTGAACTTCGGGGATGAGGACGCCGCCCGTGCCGCCGACATCCTCTGGGAGGACTACGGCATCTGTGTCCGGGCGGGCGCTCATTGTGCGCCCCTCATCCACAAAGCCCTCGGCACCGTGGAGCAGGGGATGGTGCGGTTCAGCTTCTCCCACCAGAACACAGAGACCGAGGTGCTCAGAGCCGCCGAGGCGGTCTGTGAGCTGGCTGAGGAGAGCTGATATGCGCCGCAAAAGACAATACATCGTTCTTTCGTTTGCTTCTACGGCCCGCGCGATGGGCTGGGAGAAAGAGTGCGCCGCCCGGGGGATCCCGGGGCGGCTCATCCCGCTGCCCAGTGAGATCACGGCAGGCTGCGGCCTCGGCTGGCGGATGCTGCCCGAGGACTGGCGGGCGTGGCAGTCTCAGCTGAACGATGCGGGCTACGATGCTGCCACACCGGTGGAACAATAAACCATAATGGAGAAATTCTATGTCGATTCGTGAGTTTTTGGACGCTTTGCGCAGCACACAGGGGCAGCATACGCTGGCCTCCGTACTGGAAGGGCCGGAAAGCGGAGAGCGACTTCTTCTTTGTGAAGGCGTACCCGTCTGGCCTGCAAGACCGGAGGGTCTGCTGGCCCGGAATCTCCCGGCGCTGGCCGGATGTGGTGCAAGCGGCATCCTGACTCTAGAAAATAAGCGGATCTTCGTGGAGAAATTCGGAGGCGCGCCCCGGCTCGTCATCTGCGGCGGAGGCCATGTGGCCGAGTCCGTCGTCCGGCTGGCCGTCATGCTGGGCCTGCCCGTCACCGGTCTCGAGGAGCGGCCAGAGTACGCTGACGCCCTTCGCCGTGCCGGGGCAGAAAAGGTCCTCTGCGGTCCTTATGCCGAAAATCTCACGCAGGTGGAGGGCAGTGCGGAGACCTACTTTGTTGTCGCCACCCGCGCCCACTCCTTCGACGTGGAATGCCTTACCGAAATATACAAGAAACGATTTGCCTACGTTGGTATGCTGGGCAGCCGAAGCCGGTCGGCCCTTGTCCGCCGCCAGCTCATCGAGGCCGGAACTGCCCCGGAAAAAGCTGAGTCACTCCACGCCCCCATCGGCCTCGCCATCAAGGCGCAGACAGCGCAGGAAATCGCACTATCCATCCTCGCGGAGATCGTTGAGATAAAAAATGGCCGTCAGCAGACGGAAGGCTTCCCGCCCGAGCTGCTGAATGCGCTGGATGCCTGTACGGGACAGGGGAAGGCTCCTGTCCTTGTGACCATCGTTTCCCGCCACGGTTCGACCCCCCGGGAGGTAGGCGCAAAGATGCTGGTGCTGCCGGACGGCAGGTCCGTGGGCAGTGTGGGCGGCGGCATTATGGAATACCGTGTGCAGCAGCTTGCATCAAAAATGCAGGCAGGCGAGGCTGCGCCCTGTCAGCTGGCAGAGTATTCGGCCAGCGCAAAAGAGGACGATGCGGCGCTGGCTGCCTGCGGCGGCTCGATGAACGTGTTCCTGCAGCTGCTCAAGGAGGAAGAAAATAATGAAGCGTGATGACGTCATCCTGGTGCGCGGTGGCGGCGACCTCGCCACCGGCACCATCCATCGACTGTGGTCGGCGGGATTGAAAGTACTCGTGCTCGAAGCTGAACACCCTGCCGCCATCCGCCGCCAGGTCTCGGTAAGTGAGGCCGTGTATGAGGGCGGGGCTGTCGTGGAGGGAATGCGCGCTGCCCTTGTAAAAACGCTGGATGAGGCCGTTGTGGTCTGGCATCGCGGCGATGTGCCGGTGATGGTGGACCCGAAAGGGAAGCTCATCCCGCAGGTGCGGCCTGCCGCGCTCGTTGATGCCATCCTTGCAAAGAAAAATCTCGGAACGACGCGGGATATGGCTCCGCTGACCATCGCACTCGGCCCGGGTTTTACCGCCGGTGTGGATGTTGATCTCGTGGTGGAGACCAAGCGCGGCCACCGTCTGGGCCGTATCATCCGGGAGGGTGCGGCCATCCCCAACACAGGCGTACCCGGAGTCATCGGCGGCTATGGCGCTGAGCGTGTCATCCACGCAGAAAAGGCCGGTATCTTCCGGAATGTGTGTGCCATCGGAGATATTGTGTCGGCGGGTGAAACGATCGCGGAAATCGAAACGCCGGACGGCATCCGCACTCCGGTGACGACCCGCATTGCGGGCATCCTGCGCGGTCTGCTGCGGGATGGCTACCCCGTCACGCCCGGCTTCAAGGTGGCTGACGTGGACCCCCGCCGGGAGGAACTGGAAAACTGCTTCCTCATCTCCGATAAAGCGCGCTGCATCGCGGGAAGTGTGCTGGAGCTGATCGCGGCAAATCTGTGGAAATAATAAAAAGGGAAGAGGCTGCCTTAGGCAGCCCCTTCCCTTTTTTACATCAAATATCCAAGCCGGTAATCTCCGAGACACACCCGAAGTGCGCCCCACGTCGAGGAGAACTCGATGCCGTGAGCCCGGAGCTTCCCGGTATCCATCGCGAGGTTGCGGGTGAGATCGGATTCCTCGATCTTCACATCCGCCTGCAGTAAATTGGCGAAGCATCGCGCAGTCTCGACCATGTCTCCGTCGCACTCGCTGCCGAAGTTGTAGACACCGCCGGGCAGCTCCATCGCAGGGACGAGGTTCTCGATGACCTCCCGCACATAGCCCACGCCACGGTAGTCATTGCGCGAAAAGCGCAGCACTTCACCGGTCTTTGCCGCTCTCAGGATGTTCAGCGGCAGGTTGCCCCGGATGGGCAGATGATAGCCCGGGAGGTCGTACATCCAGGGCAGGCGGAGCGCCACAGCGCCCGGGCAGCGGGCCAGCACCCGGGCCTCGGCCTCGAGCTTGTGCTGTCCGTAGACGTTGGAAGGGGAGAGGGGCAGCGTCTCCGCCAGCGCCCCCCGCTGCGTCACGCCCGCATACACCTGGTCGGAGCTGCAGGAGAGCAGCTTTGCGCCCACCTCCTCCGCTCCCTTCGCCACCCACTCGGGCAGCAGGACGTTGGCGCGGAAGGAGTCCTCCGGCTCCTGCTGGCAGTACTGGGTGTTGGAGAGGGCCGCCGTGTGGACGATGACGTCCGGGTGCTCCTTCAAAATGAAGCGCAGCACCGCGTTTTCGTCGGCGGTGCGCAGGGTGTCGGACGGGAAGGCACAGAGCGCAAACTGCCCCCGCCACATATCGAGGATGCGCGCACCCACAAAGCCGCCTGCGCCGGTTACAAGGACTCGTTTCATAGGGCAGTCACCTCAGTGAACAAGGAACAGTTCCAGCACGAAGACGACGGCGCAGCAGGCCACCGACACCTGGAACAGGCTGGCCCCGAACCATGCCGCTGCAATGCCCACGACCAGCGCCACCGCACCAGCTGCCGGACTCTGGGTGGCGTTGACGATGGCCGGGAAGGTCATGACCGCCAGAGTGACGTAAGGGACGTAGTACAAGAACGACTGGATGAACTGGTTTTTGATGGGCTTCCGGATGAGGGTCAGCGGCAGGATGCGGATGGTGTAGGATACTGCGAACATCACTGCGATGTAAAGCCAGTTGCTGCGGATCATTGTTCAGCCTCCTCACTCTGGGTCTTGACGGGGAATAACAGCGCACCTGCGCAGGAAATAGCCACTGTCAGGATGATGGTGCGGGTGCCGTCCGACAGGGCGGAGATGCCCGGCAGATAGGTGCAGGCAAAGCTCAGCGCAAAGCTGATGGCCACCAGCGCGGCCACGATCTTATCTTTCCGGGCCGGAGGAATGATGATGGCGAGGAACATGCCGTAGAGCGCCACGCTCAGTGCGCTGACGGCCCGCAGGGGCAGCAGGTTGCCTGCGATGATGCCCAGCGCCGTACCCGAAGCCCACGCCGGCGCGGCCAGCGCGATGGCACCGTAGGTGTAGAAGGGGTTCAGGTAGCCCGGCCGGGCGATGGTGATGCCGAACAGCTCGTCAGTGACGTCATAGCCGATGATAAGCCGGTGGAAAAACGGTGTACCGGGGGCGAACCGCTGGGCCAGCGCACAGCTCATCAGCAGATAGCGGGCGTTGGCGATGAGGGTGATGATGGCGACCTCGAGATAGGTCGCGCCGCTGGCAATGAGGGCAAAGGCGGCGTACTCGCCCGCCGAAGCATTGTTGAGCAGGCTGGCCACGAAGCCCTGCAAAGGTGTAAAGCCCGCCGTCCGGGCCGCGATGCCCAGCGAGAACGACACCGCAAAATACCCCAGCGCGATCGGCACACCGTCCCGCATCCCCTCGCAGAACACCTTGCGGCTGAAAGCGTAGGGTTTGGCGGGCTGTGCGGAGCAGAGAGTCTGGTTCGACGACTCATGCGTAGTTTCCATGAGAAAAGCTCCTTTCCAATTTCAAACATAAACCCTATTATAGCATAGTTCGAGAGAAAATGACATCGGTCAGAAACGAAAAAACCACAGCTTTCACCCCTGAAAGCTGTGGCATTTTCAAGATGGACTGCTTACCGGAACAGCTTGCGGCCAGCCCAGATGCAGACACAGGCGCCGATGACCGAGACGATGATCTCACCCACGAGGCCGGTAGCGGACAGGCCCACGAGGCCGAAGAGGATGCCGCCCACAAAGCTGCCCAGGATGCCCAGCACGATGTTGCGCAGGGCGCTGGTCTCACTGCCCATGATGCGGCCTGCGATGGAACCGGCCAGCGCACCGATGAGAAGGCTGAAGATAAAACTGAACATAAGAAAAACCTCCTGAAATATGTAAAATCAGACGTTGGATGCTTCCTCCCGTGCGCAGCGGCAGATGTCCGAAAGACAGCATTTTTCGCACTCCGGCTTCCGGGCATTGCAGACGGCCCGGCCATGCATCACGAAACGGTGGCACAGATCACTGCCCTCTTCGGGCGGGACGATCTTCCAGAGCGCCATCTCCACCTTCTGCGGTTCCTTGATGCCGTCCACAAGGCCGATCTTGTTGCACAGGCGGATGCAGTGGGTGTCGGTGACGATGGCGGGCTTGCCGAACACGTCGCCCATGATGAGATTTGCGCTCTTGCGGCCCACGCCGGGCAGTGCCAGCAGTTCCTCAAAGGTGGTCGGCACCTTGCAGTCGTACTTGTCCCGCAGCATCCGCATACAGGCTGAGATGTCCCGGGCCTTGCTGCGGCCCAGCCCGCAGGGTTTGACGATGGCTTCGATGTCCTCGGGCTCTGCCTCGGCCAGCGCGGCCACCGACGGATATTTTGCAAACAGGTCCTGCACCACGATATTCACCCGGGCGTCGGTACACTGGGCCGCCAGCCGGACGCTCACCAGCAGCTGCCAGGCGTGGTCGTAGTCCAGCGTGCAGCCTGCGTCGGGATACTCTGCCTTGAGCCGCCGGATGACCTCCAGAGCCAGCTCTTTTTTGGCCGTCAGGTCTTCGGCAGAGATGTTTTTTCCGCGCATACATTTCCCCTCGTTTCTTGATTGGAATGGCACAAGCATATCATGTTTTGCGAAATTTGTAAATGCTTTGTCGTTTATCTGAGAATCATTTTCATTATTTCTCTTGCCGCGGCGTGCAAAATGCGCTATACTATAAAAGAGAAGGATTCTCATGATCATTTTTGGAGGGAAGACCTATGAACGAACCGCTGGCGCAGCGTCTGCGCCCCAAAACGCTGGCTGATGTCTGCGGCCAGCAGCATCTTCTGGCCGAGGGACAGGTGTTCCGCCGCACCATCGAGAGCGGACATATCCCTAACATGATCTTCTACGGCCCCTCCGGCACGGGCAAGACCACCGTTGCCCGCATCATCGCCGAGAACAGCGGCATGACCCTCCATAAGCTCAACGGCACTTCCTGCGGCACCGGCGACATCAAAGCAGTGCTGAAGGACATCGGCACGCTGGCCGGGGCAGGGGGCATCCTGCTCTACCTCGACGAGATACAGTATCTCAACAAAAAGCAGCAGCAGAGCCTTCTGGAGTGCATCGAGGACGGTTCTGTCACCCTCATTGCCTCCACCACCGAGAACCCTTACTTTTACATCTATAATGCACTGCTGTCCCGCTGTACGGTGTTCGAGTTCAAGTCCCTCTCCGCCGCCGACGTGGAACGAGGCATCCGCAACGCCCTGAAAAAGCTCTCGGAGTCGGAATCACAGCCTGTCGTGATGGACGAGGACGCCTGCGCCTACCTCGCCGAGAGTGCGGGCGGCGACCTGCGCAAGGCGCTGGGCTGTCTCGATTTCGTGGTGACGGCGGCCCCTGTGGACGGAACCGGAAAGCACATCACCCTCGAGATGATACAGCAGGTCACCCGCCGCACGGCCATGCGGTACGACCGGGACGGCGACGACCACTACGACATTGTGTCGGCCTACCAGAAGTCCATGCGCGGCTCCGACCCCAACGCGGCCCTCCACTATCTGGCCCGTCTGCTGGAAGCGGGCGACCTGCCCTCGGCCTGCCGCCGGTTGATGGTCTGCGCCTGTGAGGACGTGGGCCTTGCATACCCGCAGATCATCCCCATCGTCAAGGCGGCAGTGGACGCAGCCAACATGGTGGGTCTGCCGGAAGCCCGGCTCCCGCTGGCCGATGCCGTCATTCTCGTGGCAACCAGCCCGAAATCCAACAGCGCCCACGACGCCATCAATGCGGCCATCGCCGATGTGCAGGCGGGGCGCACCGGCCCCATCCCGCGCCAGCTGCAGAACAAGCACTTTGACGGCGAGGATGCTGCCGTCAAGGGCCAGAACTACAAGTACGCCCACGACTATGAGAACCACTGGGTGGACCAGCAATATCTGCCCGACCTGCTCAAGGACGTGAAATACTATACGTTCGGCGACAACCGCACCGAACAGGCCGCCCGAGCCTACTGGGCGAAGATCAAGGGGGAAGACAAGCTCTGAACCCGGCCTTTATCCCGATACACACCCCATCAGAAAAAGGAGAAAGACCATGCGTTATTCCAAACAGCGCGAGCTGGTACTGCAGAAAGTGGAGCAGCTCTGCGACCACCCTACTGCCGAGGAGATTTTCGACCTCGCAGCCAAGGAATGTCCCGGCCTGAGCCTTGGTACCGTCTACCGCAACCTCAACAGTCTCGTAGATGCAGGCCGCGTCCGCCGCGTCTCCATCCCGGGCAAGGCTGACCGCTTCGACCACACTCTGGGCTGGCACAGCCACCTCTACTGCAACTGCTGCGGCGGCGTCGTGGACGCTGACGTGGACGAAAAGCAGGTGATGAAGCTGGTGCGCAACCAGAAGGGCGTCGTGCAGGACTGCGCCGTGGTGCTGTTCGGCCTGTGCGAGGCGTGCGCCGGCAAGCAGGCTCAGTAAGCTGAAATTGTAAAATAAACGCAAGAGAAATCCAAAAGATTCTCCTGCGTTTATTTTTTTGCGCATTTTTTTGGGAAAGGGGTGGAACAGATGGCAAAGCACATGGAGTTCGACGACCGCAAGAAGCTGGAACGCCTGTACAACTCTGGAATGAACGGTATGGAAATTGCCCCGCTGATGGGTTATGACTACTCCACCATTTATAAGGAACTGCGCCGCGGTGATACTGGCCGGATGGATGAGCGTGGCCGGGCTGGGTACAGCGCAGACCTTGCGCAGAAGCGGCTCTACCATACGAAGCAGCGGTTACGGTATCGGGCGGAATACCCCGGCGGGCTGAAAGAATGAAAGCACAGACGTTTGAGTTGAACCGTTGCTACAATGCAGACTGCATGAAAGCAATGGCCGCTTTCCCGGATGGTTACTTTGATCTCGCTGTGGTAGACCCGCCCTATTTCAGCGGACCTGAACGCCGCGGATTCTACGGCTCAAGGGTCAGCCGGATCGGAGTGCATCGGGATTACCCAGTTTCTCCCGTGTGGGAAGTGCCGGGAAAAGAGTATTTCGACGAACTGATGCGAGTGAGCCGACACTATATTATATGGGGCTGCAACTATTTCAGCTATGGCTTTGCTCCGGGGCGTATCGTATGGGATAAGTGCAACCAAGCGACAAGTTTTTCCGACTGCGAGATTGCGGCAACAGACCTACTCAAGACGGTCAGACTATTCCGCTATATGTGGAGCGGGATGATGCAGGGCAAGAGCATTTCCGAAGGGCATATCATGCAGGGAAACAAAAGCCTGAATGAAGTACGAATTCACCCAACGCAGAAGCCGATTGTTCTGTATGACTGGATTTTTCAGAATTTTGCAAAGCCTGGACAGAAAGTTCTTGATACTCACCTCGGAAGTGGCAGCAGCAGAATTGCCGCCTATGAAGCGGGCGTTGACTTTATCGGCTTTGAAATCGACCCGTTCTATTTCAAGACACAGGAAGAACGCTTTGCGAATTACACGAACCAAACCAGTTTATTTCACATGAGGTAGAAAAATGCTTGAACTTGCAATCTGGCTATATCACATCGGCACCCCTGATCTGGCGGTGAGGATTGCGACAGATGTGGCGACGGCTCTTTTTCTTTTGTGGGGCATCCTGAACCACTACGCCAAAAAGGAAGCTGAGGAAGCATTTCTTGAGGTGTCCAAGGAGGCGCATTACTGGAAGATGGTGGCGAATCACAGACGGGATATGTTGGATAAGACCCGGGAGAATTTATACAAATGGTATGGATCAAGGAAATCGTGATGGCTGGGATTATTACGGTGATTGCCTGCGCCGGAATCTTTGAGCTGCTGGAACGCCGTAAGCGGGCAGCGTTCAAAGAGCAGATTCACGATCTGGCGCAGAAGTACATAGACAAGATGAAACAGGAAGAACACGTTAAAGAGTGAGCTTCCGGGCATGGGCAGACCTACCCGCCCACCATGCGGCTAGTCTATCTAGGGGGCGGCCGCCCGGCTACCGCAAGGCCAGGGCCCTACCTGCTGGGGGCAGAAAGAATACAGCGGGGCGGCCCGCATGGGTGGCGGCTACCTGTCCGATGCCGCCTTTTTATCTGGTACGGCCAGTGCAGGAGGGTGTGCATTCCCTTCCGCCCGGTGCTAACCCCGGGGCGTACCGCCAAAGACCGAACATCCACCCACCAAAGAAAGGACTACGATATGAACGACGAAAAGAAAATTGGTTTTTCCGTAGAACTGGAAAACAACCGGGTCGATCTGTGGGCGCACGGCGATGATGAAACGCTGGTAAACCTCGCTGTTGCGGCACTGGCAAACATTGTTGCTGCTGCTTGCCAGAACGCCGAGGGAGCCAAGGCTCTGCTGCAGGACGTGAAAATCGGACTGGATGTAGCACTCGAACAGGCGTTGGAACACCCTACCCAGGAAATCAACACGGAAGACCTCAAGGCTATCGGCCCCGCTGATTTGCCCGCAAAGCCTATCCTGGAAGCTCCTGCGGCGGATGAAACTTGATTTCGGAGGAAAGGAACATGGAAGACCACGAAACGTATTCCCCGAAAGAGAAGTACCGCCGGATGTTTGATGATGCAATCGGGCAGAGGATGGGCAGCATGGCACTGTGGCGGGTGCTGGACGAGATCGGTTTCTTCACCAGCCCAGCCAGCACCAAGTATCATTTGAGTGTTCCGGGCGGGCTGCTCCAACACTCTATCAATGTGGCAGAAGCGGCGATGGAACTGTGCGAAACGCCGCGATTCAAGACCTGCGACAAACGGGCGGTCTTTGTTGCGGCCCTTCTGCACGACGTCTGCAAGGCTGGGAAATATATCGAAAAGCCGGGCGGCGGGTATCGCTATGAGGACACACGGATGCTGGGGCATGGTGAAGAATCGGTCATCCTGATCCAGAGGTGGTTGCATCTGACAGACAAAGAAGTGCTGGCAATCCGCTGGCACATGGGAGCCTACACCGGGGAGCGGGACTGGGATACCCTGAGCAAAGTGTATGACAGCTGCCCAGAGGCTCTGTGTGTTCACATGGCGGATATGATTGCTACTCACATCATGGAGGTAGGAGAGTGAGCAATTACTATGTCTACATGGATACTCCGAACGGTGAGCGAATAGAGCTACCAGCAACCATGCGGGACATTACAGAGGAAGACACCCCCCTATGGGATGGGAATTTTGAACTGCCAGAAGCCGTAAAAGAAATGCTCAAGTGGGCGGATGAAGCGGCTAAAGAATGGGATAGTGATCCCTACTTCCTCGAAGGGTGGTTGAAACCACGGCGGCGGATAAACTTCAACCCGCCGGAGCACTGGGAAGTGGTGCAGGACAAACGCCGCAACACATCACCGCTTGGGCGGTGCAGCTACCTATATAAAGCAAGGAGGGTCAAGAGCTTGGCGAGGAGCGCACATATCGGAATTGCACCTCACAGGGGCGCAAAGAAGAATGACGTAGAGCAGTGCAAGCACACGTTCAAGATCACCACTGCACGATGTGCCCCGTGCAGTGGTTACGACGTGAAGTGCAAGCACTATGAGGGAAACGATGCTGCTGATACAAAGCATTGTCCCCGGTAGAACGATAGGCAGCCCTGCCCGCAGAAGCGGGGCTGCTTTTTATGTGGCGCGGGGTGCCTTTCTGGTACAGGGGCACTGTGAATGGGGCCGAACCCCATCTGCGCCTGCTTAACGCTTTCCATGAAAGCCGGGCACGGCCATGAAGTCAGCCGCCCGGCACGGCGGAGCGGTGCTGTACAGCAGCGTCCTCCTTTCCGTTCAAGCCCGATGCAAACCCGGGCTGCCGTTCTTGCCGAAGCCGCACCCGCATGGATATGACGGGAACGGGTGCGCCGCAGTGTGAGCGCAGAAACACCCTGTTCAACTTGCTCAGGCCAAAAGCAACAGGCCATTGCAGTGGCCGTCCCGCTCTGTACCTCTCTTACGGAGCGGGTCTGATATGCGAGCGCAGGGTGCCGCCTGTTTCCGATTCCCCATCATCAACAGGCGGGCCGGTTCGATGCCGGCCGTTCGCACAAGAAAAGAGGACAACTATGGAAATCAAATGCTTGACCCAGGACTTCCCGCAGGGAAAACGGGTATACGATGCGGACGGCGTAGCTCCTTCGCTGATGCACACCGCCAGCACCATGCGGTCGCAGGCCATTCTGGTTCGAGGGGGGGGACAGCGGCGTGAACGCTGAGAAAGACGTGTGCTGCATTGCATCCACCCAGACTAACGCCGAACGCCTGATGAATACAGCACCAACCCTGAGCCGTGACAAGGACAGAACCATTGTAGGCTACAACTCGTTCTGCCTTGCCGGGAACTTCGTTGATCGAAACACAAACCAAAATGGAAGTGGTGTCCGGGAAAATGCCTCGTTCACGCTGAACACGCAAGACCGTCATGCGGTGGCATACGATGCAAGAAACAACCGTCTGAATGGCACGGTGAGCGGAACGCTCCAAGCGAAAGAATCAGGGGGATGGAGTTTGAATTACATCAACCCGGTCATTCAGCCGGATGTGCTACGCCTGCCGGAATGGATCGTGCGCCGCCTGTTGCCGATGGAGTGTGGACGATTGCAGGGCTTTCCAGATGGATGGGGAGAAATTGCACCGCTGGCGAATGAAACGGAAATCCAGTTCTGGCGGGAAGTGTATCTGAGAAACTGCAAGATCAAAGGGCAGAAGCCAAAGAAGATCATTGCCAGGGCAGATGGAGCCAGAAGCGATGCCGCTGTGAAGAAATGGCACGACGAGCTGCACAGTCCGTCGGCGGAGTATTCCATGTGGGGCAACGGCATGGCTTTGCCGAATGCCCTGTTCTTCGTCCAAAATGCTTTCCGGGAATTGGGGAAGCCTGCGGCGGAGGTGAAGCTGGGCAGCCTGTTCGATGGAAGCGGGACCATGCCGCTGTGTGCCGTGATGTGCGGCGGGCGGGCTGTGTGGGCAAGCGAAGTGGAGCCTTACCCGATTGCTGTTACCAAGACACACCTGCCGGAGATGCAACACATCGGCAGTATAACGGACATCAAAGGAAGCCGAATCGAGCCGGTGGACATCATCACCTTCGGTTCTCCTTGCCAAGACCTGAGCATTGCAGGCAAGCGCAAAGGACTGGGCGGCGACAAAAGCTGCCTGTTCTATGAGGCAATCCGGGTCATCCGGGAAATGCTGTCGGCCACCGGCGGAAGGTATCCGCGCTTTGTCATTTGGGAAAATGTGCCGGGCGCACTGTCGTCGCATGGCGGAAAGGATTTTGAAATTGTTCTCAACGAACTTCTGCACCTCCGAGATTTTGCCGGAGGTGGAACAGATAAGCCTATTCGCCGGCATGGACGATGGGCGAAAAGAGCTTCCTACGGAACTGTTGCCTATCGAATTGTCAACGCTCAATACTGGGGAATCCCCCACCGTCGCAGAAGAATATATGCTGTCTGCGATACTCGTGGAGAATCCGCCACGATGGTCGCTTTTGAGCGTAACGGCACTGAATGGCATTTTAGACCGCGCCTCCCGGAGGGGGGGCAGACCGTTGCCTGCCTTGCTCCTGACTGCTATTCATGGCATGATCGCATGGTGGCAGCAGGAAAACCCCTGCGGGGGGGGGCGAACGAGCCTACACCTTGAAAATTCGCCAAGGATGTGAGGGCGGCGGTAAGGGCCCGCTGGTGCAGACCGAACTTTCTGCTACGCTGGCAACACACCAAGATCAGAGCTTGATCCAACGTGCTGCCGGGTTTGACCTCGGAAATTCTGGCGGGATAGCCTATTCGGAGGAATGCAGCCCGACCCTGATGACTGGGGCAGGCGGAAATAAAACCGCCGTCGTACAGGATCAAAGGCTGATGGAATCGCTGGTGCTGAACGACCAAGGCGGGAAGAATATGGACGTTTCTGTGAATGTAACAGGAACACTCCGCGCACAAACACATGGGCACCTGCCTGTTGTGTTCCAAAAATCGGAGGATGAAGAAAATGAGACCTGATACCCTGTCGAAGCTGGCTGTAACTGCCGCGATTTGCGCAACGGTCGCCAGCGGAATTGCCGTTGGCATGGCAAACGGCCGGATCAATGACTTGGAGATGCAGCGGGATATTTACAAATCCCGCGCCGAGGACTGGGAGGGCACCGCTGGAATCGTCGCCCAGTACGCTGACGATCTGGCGGACGAACTGAAAATCAGGAGCAAACTGGACGAAAAATTAGATGTCGAGTATGCCGGGATTTTCAAATGCACTGCCTACTGCACCGAGAAATGGTCGCACATTTGCGGCACTGGAACCGGGATCACGGCCAGCGGTCAGCCGATTCAGGCGGGCGTGACCGTGGCGGCAGACCAAACGCTCCTGCCCTATGGCACAGTGATCTACATCGAAGATGTAGGAATCCGCATTGTTCAGGACAGGGGCAATGCGGTGCAGGGCAATCACCTGGACGTTGCTGTTTCTGGCAGCCATGAAGACGCTTTGAACTGGGATGGATACGGCGAACACCAGGTCTGGATCATCAAGGAGGCCGGCTGATATGCAAAAAGCGATTGCCATTGATTTCGATGGAACGCTTTGCACAAATGATTATCCCAATATCGGAGAGCCGAACTGGGAAATCATAGCAGAAGCGAAGATGGAACAGGCAAATGGCGCAGGGCTGATCCTCTGGACCTGTCGAGAGGGTGAAATGCTGGATGCCGCTTTGAAAGCCTGCGAGGAGTGGGAATTACACTTCGATGCGGTAAATGAAAGCCTGCCGTCTTGGAAAAAAGAATATGGAAATAACCCGCGGAAAGTTGGAGCATCCGAATATTGGGATGATCGCTCCGTTCGGGTACGGAATGGACGTTTTGAGCATCCAGAGAATTTAAGCAAATACTCTGGATTGGACGTGGCGGACGAATCCGAGGCAGTGGCGGTCATGGAAATCGGAGAAGATGTTCTTGAGAAATTGGCAAAGACAGTTGGAGTAGAACGCGAACCCGGTGAATCTTGGCGTAGGCTGCGGAGAAGAACGGTTGAACAGATGGTAAAGGCGGTGAGATAAACATGGATTTCCCGGATAAAAAGTATTCCGTAATCTATGCTGATCCGCCGTGGAGCTACCGTCAGTGTGGAACAGGACCTAAAAGCCGGGGCAATGCGGCTCAGCACTATCACACAATGACGACGGACGACATCTGCGCATTGCCGGTCAATGACCTGGCGGGGGGGGCACGGCCTGCTTCATGTGGGCTACGTTTCCACAAATTGCCGATGCTCTGCGAGTTATGGAGGCGTGGGGTTTTGAGTACAAGACCTGCGCCTTTGTTTGGATCAAGAAAAACCGCAAGAGCGATACAAATTTTTGGGGCATGGGGGCTTACACGAGGGCAAATGCGGAAATCTGTTTGCTTGGTGTAACGCCTGGATTCAAGGCCGCTGATCGGGTCAAGAGCCATGCTGTACATCAAGTGATTGAAACACCGATACAAGAACATAGTGCAAAGCCGGACGAAACGCGTAAGCGAATTGTAGAATTGCTGGGAGATGTTCCTCGTATTGAATTGTTCGCCCGAAAGCGTACTCCTGGTTGGGATGCGTGGGGCGATGAATTAGAATAGAAAGGAATCGACATGAAAGTAAGAAGAACCGAGAAAATCAAGGTTGATCTGTTCCGGGTAGGCGATGTCATTCGCTTTAAGCTGTCCGATGGTGAAAAGGTAGAGATGCTGGCCGTCAAGGAAGAAAACAACGGTATGATCTTCTGTTTTGCGGACTGCCTGGCAAAGGAATACAGCATGAACGCACAGAACACCAATGCGGGCGGCTGGGATGCCTCCGACCTGCGGAAGAAGCTGAACGGTGAAATCCTTGACCGCTTCCCCCAGAAAATCAGGAAGCTGCTGCTGCCTTTTGAAAACGGCGACCTGCTGCGCCTGCCGACGGAAAAGGAAATCTTCGGCTCAAACCCGTGTGGTGAAGATGAACCCGAAAGCGTGAGCCAATGGAAGCCGATGAAGCAGAGGAAGAATCGCATTGCTTCCCAGGGCTTGAACGGCGGATGGGAATGGTACTGGCTCCAGAATTGGGTGCCGAACTCGGCAGCCTATTTCGCCGGCGCGACCTACAGCGGGAATTGCTACTACCCCAACGCCTCGAGTGAGGCTGGTGTCCGCCCCGTCGCCAAGATCAAAAATCCCATATCCGCACCTGCCTGTCAGGTGCGGAACGATGAAGACGAGCAGGAAGGTTGAGGTAAAAAGCATGGATGGACTGGTTAAAACTCTCGGTACGGTTCTGCTTCTGCTGGCCGCGGCAATTTGGGCGGCGGTTCTGCTGCTGGCACCCGCTGCACTGGCTAAACTCTGCTGGCTGTATCTGTTCGCATGAGGCTGGCCGGGATGAAAACGTATGAAGTGGTCTTGAAAGGCTGTGGCCGTGGCTTGCCGTGTTGGTTGATATACCGGGTAAAGGCGGCGTCTGCCGAGGAAGCAATTACCCGCGCCAAACAGCAAGCTGCTGCGCACTACATAGAATTTGAATGGTTTGAGGTTCAGACCATCGGAGAGGTATACGCATGAAAATTGCAGCGATTGCCAAAGTAATTAAAGACCGTGGCTCCTGCCACATTGTCAGGATTCACGGCGCAGAAGATACCGAAACGAGTATGTTCATTGGCACAGGCTCTGAACTTTACTCGCTGGAAGGGTTCCCTAAGCCGTGGACAGAAGCGGAGATTATGACGATGCTCGGGATGCAGAAAAAGCAGTGGGAAGATGTGATCTACAAAGAGTATCTGTGCGACACCGCGGAGGACGTATGCGGGATGAACCTTGAGGACGCACTTCAGAACGAGATTGAGTGCCGAAAAAGCTCCATCAATCTTTGCATCGGAGGGGCACTCCTTATGGGGCTGATGACCCCGGACGAAAAAACAATAGATTTCATCCCGGTCAGCAAGCTGGCACCAGTTATGGATGAAATCAAAAAGAGCGACTACATCAACTATTGCTTGCGCCGCGCAAAGAACGGTTCCCGATACTATGTTGTCCGTGACGGGATGATGGTGCGGGCAGCAATTTTGCCGATCACGCTGTCGGAAGGTCTGGTGAAAGGTATGCAGAATATCGTGAATATGACCCAGAACACAGTACAGTCGTGTAAAACGGAGGATAAAGAGGCGGAATGATTTTAGCAAAAGAGGCAATCGAGAAAGCCGCCAACTGGTGGGCGGAAAGAATACTCGAAGATCGGCCACACAGCAATGGAGATAACAGTTTCACTTCCGTTACTGCGTGTCTCCTTGCTGACATGGGGCGGAAGAACATAACGCCAGATCAGGCGGACATGTTCAAAAAAGCCTTGGCAAAACGCATGGCGGAATACGCAGAAAGTGGAATGTTCAACCACTTTTCCATCATGTGCGATTATGGCCCGTGCAGGATGCTGGCCGATGCAGCCAATGAAGCGGGAATCAGTACCGCAAACTTCCCGTTTAAGACAACGATGTTTCTTACGGAAAAAGATGGCATTATGGTACGCGATGGTTATGGAGCATCAGTTGTCAAGCTGTGGGGGTAACGACATGGACGAGAAAAAGAACGCGTCGGCAGAAATCGAAACAGTCACCATAACCATGAGCCGCCCGGTAGCTGAGGCGGTAGCAAAAGCCTGCGAGATGTACCTTCGTCTGCATCTGGGGCAATTTGAAGACCTGATTGACGAGCTTTGCATGGCAAAGTTCTATGCTGCGCTGGAAAATGATTCATTTGACGGCAAAGAGGAACGGGATGAAATCTTCCATATCTCGATTGACCGCCGAAACATCATGCAGGAGGAAGTGGACAAGCTGTACAAGAGATACGTCCTTTCCGCTCCGCTTGATTACTGCATGAGAATCCCGTACCGGGCAGAACAGATCTGGCTTGCGATCCGTTACGCTCTAGCATGGCACGATAACCCGAAGGGCGACTACACGGTTCAGTACGACAAGCCGCTCAATCGTTCGGATCAGCCGCAGCCGATGGTGCAACTGTACGAGGCACCCACAGAAGGAAAGCCTGCCTGTGATGGCAAGTGCGCAAAGCGCGGGAGGTGCTGATATGCAAAAGATGTTCAAGGCTATATTTTGCGATATATGCAGGAGAGTTGCATTTCAGGAACAGTTTGAGGGCGGGTTTCAGGATACGCTGACAACGCAGGACTGGGTGACTGACTGGCAAGTGACAACTGATTTTAACGGATTCCCTTTGAAGTATCCAAGAGTAATTGACCTTTGCCCGCAATGCCGTGCAATGTACGGGAAAAGGCCGCTCAAGGTCGGAGGAAAAATACAGCATCATGTGTGAGGTATTTACATGAGAAAGAACGGCGCAATGTTCATCTGCGACCGCTGCCGCAAGCAGGTATTTGCAGAGCGGATCGACGACGGAAAGTATGACAGCAAACCGCTGGACGGATGGGCACTTGATTGCGAAAGAACCTGTGGCGTTGGCGATCTGTGCCCGGACTGCTTCAAAGCGTACCGGGAGGCAATGGATGGATTCTGGAATGGTGGAAAACATGGGACCTGAAAAAATTTGCTGTAACTGCCGCTGGCATGAGGAGTATACCTGGGTCTGCTTCAATGGCTTGTCGCTGAACTGCACCGATGTCACCGACGTTGAGGATAGCTGCGAACACTGGGAAAAGCGGACGGACGAAAACGGCATTGAAGACTACGAGGTAAACTGAAATGACAACCAAGAGAATGAAAAAGCTCCTGATGGGCATGGGGCTGTCCCGGAACCAGGCAACCCGGATGATTCAGGAACAGCGCACCGAAGGATCGAAGGACGTGAGCAACGCTCTTTACTTTCACGTCTTCCAAAAGGACTTCAATCTGATCGTGTCCAGCTGCGGCGGCGAGGTGCTGCCCTATCTCAACAGCTTCATTTTGAAGTGACTACAGGCTGAAGTCGTTTCCAGAGAACAAGCAAGCCCGTCGTAAAATTGCCGCCCTGACGAGGCGGCAAGGGGCTTGTATACCGAGGATAAACTAAGGGACACGGGAGCAGCGGCTTGCTTAAAGTTTGCTTAGAGCTTGCTTAGAGCTTGATTAGAAGCAGCCGTTCCCGTGACGGGGGTACAGGGGGAACCCCCTGTATTGTCTCCCCGCGGCAGAAGGGCGTAACGGACAGCAGGGCTTCCCGGAGCGGGGGCGGGGGTAAGCATAAAAGTACACGGGCGGCGGGCGGTTTGGCCTTTATTCAGCAAATTGGACGTTTACGGGAAGGAGGACGTAGTGGGTATGGGCGGCGGCTTTTATGTCAGAGAACAGAAATACATCTGCGGCAAAAATTATGCCACTGCGCCCACCATGCAGGCGGAGTTTTTCGAGGTCTCCGAGAAAGAGCATAAGGCCAGCACCCGGCGGAAGAAGGAGCTTGCCACCAGTCTGGCGAAGGAAGCCTACAACCTCCGTAAATCTGGCCGCTATCTCGTTCTGCTGGTAAATACGAACTTCCGGCCCGGTGATTACTCTGTTACATACACCTACGACGACGAACACCATCCGGCTCCCAATGACCTTGCCCGGGCTGACCGGGATTTCTCTAATGCAATCAAGAAGTTGTACCGCCTTTGCGATAAACAGGGCATCCAGCGTCCAAAGTGGGTCGTAGTGACGGAGTATTGCACCATGGACCCGGTGACGGGTGAAGTCCTGGGGCGGCACCATCACCACGTCATTATGACCCACCCGGCGGGGCTGACCCGGGAAATGGTGGAACAGGCATGGAATGGACGGGGTATGGCTCGGTGTGAGCCGTTGCACTTCGACCACAACAGTGTGGAAAGCCTTGCCCGGTATATCGTGAAGAACCGCCGCTGTAAACGGCACTGGCGGCAGAGCCACGGCCTGCAGCCGCCCAAAATGCCCAGGCCGAACGACAACAAAATGAGCCGATCGAAGCTCAAGGACGTGTGCGAGAACTGTCTGGAAGACCGGGCGTATTGGGAACAGATGTACCCGGGGTATACCCTGCATCGGTGCGAAGTCATCATCACGGGCAATTCGACCCGTCACCTGATCGTGAGCCTGTACCGCAAGGAGCAGCCAAAGAGCAAGAACAGGAGGAACCAGCCTTGAGCGCAAGAATGGAACTGGAAGACCTGCCGCCCCGGTATCGTGCCCAGGCGGAGAAGCAAATAGCCGCCCGCTGCGCATGGAAAGCCCCGGCGGGGGCGGTATCGCTGGAAGCAGCGGCCAAGGCTGCCGGGGAGATCGGGAAGACCTTCGAGAGCAAGGGCGAGTATGATTTTTACATCGGCACGGTGCTGCCGGGCATCCAGTCCGGCAGGATCATCAAGGCAACGCCGCACGTTGCCTTTCCTTTGCTGCCCGCGAAGGATTTCTGCGCCGTCCACCTCCCGGCGGCAAGGTATACGGCGGATTATGTGCTGGAATATGTCGACGGAACGGTGGAAGTGGTGGAGATCAAGTCAAAATTCACCCGGCGGGCGCAGAGGGACTACATCTACCGCCGCAGGCTGTTTATTGACCTGATTGCAGAGCCGCGGGGCTATGTGTTCCGGGAGATCATCACCCCGGACACGAAAAACGAGATCAAAGAATGGAAACGTCTGGCTGAACAGGCGGGAAAGGAATCATCATGGGCAAAAGCAGAGCAAGAGTGCCGTCGTACTACCGGCAGAGCGTCCAGAACGCGGTAAATCGGCAGATCAACCTTGGCCGCACCAAAACGGCGGCATCGCTGAACCGGGAAGCTATCGGGCAGGTCGTGTCGTACTGTTTTGTGGCAGCGGCGCACGACATTCTGAATTTTGATGCAGGAAGAGCGGCTGTGCTGACCGTCAAGATGAACAATGCGGCGGAACGGTACACGCTGGATCGGGACAAACGAGGGGCGCGGAAAGCCCGCATTGCGCTGGAAGACCGCACCACGCCGCTGATGGTTGAGCGGTTCTTACTCCCGGCGGGAAAGCTGGGCAAGACGGCCAATGAGCGGGAAATCCTTGCTGAACGCCGGGACGCCGCCGACATGGTGACCCGGTATTGCGTGGAAGCCCTGCACGACATGAGCTATACCGTGGAGCAGATCGCCGCTGTCATGCAGGAGACCCGCTCAAACTTCGAGCAGTTCCTTGGATGGTCCGAAGATGGCGAGATGGTGGCTTACGAGAAGCTGCGCCGTGTGGTGGAGGACATCTACGGCGTGGGGGCTATGGTTGAGCGGGTAAACGGGCAAGGCCCCATCTTTGGCACTGAATTTTGATTTTTCGGGAGGCAGAGCATGAAGACACACGAGGCGGAAGCAATTTTGAAATACTGCGCAGATATTCCCCGTCGGCTTACAATCATCCGCCGCCAGTGTGCCACTCTGGACGACGAAGTAGACACGCTGAAAGGCATCAACATGGACGGTATGCCCGGCGGCGGGCTGCCCGGTGACAGCACCGCGGCAATGGCCTGCAAAATGGATGAACTGGGCATCGGTGACAGGTTGAGAAGTCTGGAACGTCAGCAAGCCCTTTTGAAGTCCGATGAAGCTCTGATCCGAGGACAAATTGACCGACTGGACAGTGTCCACAATCTGATCCTGACAGAATACTACATCGGCCACAAAAAATGGGCAGAAGTGCAGGTCGATGCAGGGTACAGCATCCAGCATTTGAAACGGCTTCGGAACGTCGCTTTGCTGGCCTTTGGCCGAGGCGTGGAACGGCTGCCCGAGTGCCCCGCCTTATTATCGCGCGCGTATAACGTGCGCGAGACCCTGCCTAGGGCAGATGCGTGGCTTGAGGGCGATATTCTCCTATAGGGGAGAGCGACCGTCGGGGCCTCACGCAAATGCGCTTCCGCAAATTGTGTCCACTCGGCGCAGAAAAACAAACACGACTACCCGGAAATGTGGAAAAGTTGGCAAGAAATTACCCGGTGGGCTGTGCGGCCTGCCGGGTGCTATAGAGAAAGCCCGTCAGGTCATGGACCCGGCGGGCTTTTCGTTACTCTGTGGGGACGGTAAAGGTTATGCCAACCATTTGCGTGGATGGGGTTTCGGTGATGGTGAAGGTACGAACTCCGTGTTCGTCTTCGCTGCTAGACACCGTGACTTCATCGGTGGAAAGGCCGTGCATCATGCAATATTTTTGCTTCACGGCAGCTTCCGCCCGCTGCACGTTCTGATCCAGCTGGAATTGCTCCACGGCAGGGGTGCAGTTTTTTACAAAGTCGTGCTTCAGTTGGTCAATAACCGATTGAGATTCCGGGAGAATGTGGCTCATTGCTTGTCCCCCTTTTCGTTGGGCGCATTGCGCTTGAGGATGATCTGCGGGGCATCCGGGGCGACTCCCTGCTCTTTGGCGTACCGGGCGATTTCATCCGGCAGCCCGACGGGGAAACCGTTCTCGTCAAGCGGACCATCATAGCCCGCAAAGTCCACGATATGCACGGCGGGCGGCTCGGGGATCGTTTTGTAGTATCTGCCGTCCTCGTAGTTCTGATCTGTGACCCGGTTCCAATAGCCAATGTCGCCGTGCTGCTCCTGGGCGGCAATCATAGCGTCATAGGCTTGTTCCTCGGCCAGTCCGTCGAACAGGAGCCGGGAACCATCGGCAAAGGCGGCAACCAGCCGCCAAGGGGCGAAAAACTCTGCGTCATTCACAGAAATACCTCCATTTCGGTAGTTAAGCCCTCAAATTGTAGGTTTTGTATCAAAAAGGCGGGTTAAATATGCGGAAATGGCATCCTTATCCGCCAATGTGCATTTTTTTGCACATTTCATTTTGTGGGGATGTACCCGTGCAAGCAGCGGTTGTGCCCATATTTCGTGAGGGCGGCAGTGACACGATCTTCCGGGAAGTAAAATACAAGTTCATTTTCGTTGGGAAGACCTGCCCCGGCGGGATATTCAATGCCGCTGTACCAGTCTGTTTCCATCTCATACTTGCGCCGCAGGTATTTGTAAACATCCCGCTGTGCTTTGTCGAACACCTCCACGAAGGAGAAGGAAACACACGGTGGCATTTCGGAAGCCAGCATGGGTACATTTTCGGCGATCCATGCCGCAAGTTTGTCTTTGGCGGCGTTGCGGCGGGGCTTGTCATCGCGGTGGATGGCATCCAAGATCATTACCAAAGCTGGTTTCGAGAGCTTAGAAAGCTGTTCGGCCAGGGGGTAAGGATTTTCGTGCAGCAGGGGCGACGTGCGCAGTTCATCGGCGAGATCGAGATCATAGCAGGTAACAGCCCGCTGGCGGTCGTCTACCCGCTCGCTGGTGTAGTACAGCATATTTTCGATGTGCTTTTGCGCAGCCTCGGAAAGCTGCTCCACAAGGGCAATGCTGTCCTCAAAGCTGATCTGCGCTTCGTTCCGTTCGCCGCTGCTCCTGCCCGTCTTATAGTCCAGAGGGATGATCCCAAGCTCCATAGCAAGGCGATAAACGTGCTTGCAGGGCTTTTTCCGTTTCACAAAATCGTTGCAGGTGCAGGCGGCAAGGCTGGTCTGATAGGGCAGCTTGCCGGAGCCGTAGAAAACCCCGGTTTCGTGTTCCCGGTCAATGCTGGTGGGGCTGGTCTTGCTCTGCTGGGCACTGTTCAGCCGCTTTTCTTCGTCGGGTCCGGCGTTCTGTTCAGGCCAAGGGCCAAATGCAGGGATCGTATACATGAGAATACCTCCTTGTCGGTTTTTGTTACTGGATTTCGTTACTACCATGATAGGGCAAAACGCAAAGAAAAGCAATAAAACACAAGAAAGATTTCGTGTGGAATCCCACAAAATCCCCGGCGGGTGGCCGGGGCGCAGAAATCAGGCAAAGCGGATGGTGTTTCGTGCCATGCGGCCGCGCAGGGCGGAGAGCGTCAGACTGCCGCAGGCGTTATCCAATCCACCCCCGGCGGCGGGAATGTAGGGATACAGGGTGCGCGGGTCGTTGGAATCCGGGTCAACGAGATGGTGGACGCACCCGGTTTCATCGTCCGTGTAAACGTCCCATCCTGCAATGCTGTGGCGGGTATAGGTTTTCATACTCGAATCCTTCCTTTCGTGTTTCGTGGTGGGCGGCGGCTCAGGCTTCGGTGAAGTGGGAGACGGTGCGGCGGGACAGCGCAAAGGCGATGGCGGGCACATCGTCGTCCGTTTCGCTGCGGGCTTTGATGGCCTCGGCGATGCGGGCCAGATCGTCCGTGGTAATTCCGCCCGGCTTGCGGCTGCTCTCGGCTGCATCGTTCAAGATGCGGTCGTATTCTTCGCAATCGCACCGGGTGCAGTAGTCGTTGGCGATGCAGGCGTAACGTGCGCCCTCGGCATCCAGGATGCGGGTTTCTTTCAGTTTCATTTCGTGACAGCTCCTTTTCGTATTTCGTGAGGTTGGATTTCGTGATACTCCCGGCGGGATGCCGGGGCAGATGGGGCGGGGCTGCTTTACGGTGCTTGCCCTGCCAGAGTGTCCGTTTTCGTTATGCGTTCAGCTGTAAGAAAGTGGATTTCGTGGGGATCAGGTGCCGGGTGAGGGTGTCGGTGTAGCTTTCCTCGCCCTCGAAGCTGTCCACCACCTTCCGATCAGCGGCGGGCATATCGTGATAGCTCTTTTTGCCGTAGGACGGGGGCAGCCAACCCTTTTTCTGGCTGGCGTAGAGGTTGAAGGACTTCAAAACGTCCTCGTTTGTGAACTCGATGTGGCAGGTGCCCTTTTTGTAAAACGTGGCGGTGAAGTAGTGAAGCTGGATCTTCTGGCTCTGCCCGGCCTGCTCTGCGGCTTTCAGGGCTGCCCGGAGTTCGTCGCCGTTGTACTTCTGGCCGTTGGTGTCCAGGTAGTGCAGCACCCGCTCGATCTGAGAAAGTGCGCTTTCCACGCGCCACGACGGTTCAAACCTGCCGGACCAGTCACTAAAGGCACAGCAGCGGAAAATGACCTTTTTGCCGATCTTGTAAGCCGAATTAGTACACCAGCCGTTGTAATAGTGGATGTTCTTTGAATACTCGGAGCAGTAGTGAAGGTTTGTCCAGTTGTCGAACAGCCCGATTATTTCATCTTCGATGCCCTGCACGATGTTGGCGGACATTTCTTCCCGAACGGTCAAGATGTTATAAGTGCTGAAATCGTAGTCGGAAAGCTCGGCGATTCGTGAACGGTATTCGTTCTGCATATCGTTGGTGAGGTTGTCCCGGATTTGCGGCAGGTCAAACAGCTTTTCCCAGTACAGGGCGCGCAGGCGGCGGATCGCCTGGTTATAGTCCCGGTTGAATGCAAGCACTTCGCTTTCATTGTCGTCTGCCGTGGCAGAGGAAAACAGGGATTTGATCCCGTTGTATTCCTCGAAGATTCGGCGGATGCCCTCAGCTGCGGCGTTGTACCGCTCAATGGCTGCCGTGATGGGGTCCGCAGATACCAGCGCGGCAAGTTCGGGATCGGTCTTTAGGCGTTCCGTGGTTTCGTGCTGCAATTCCAGGCGGATTTTGCTTACTGGCTCCCGCTCGGGGATGTCCACCGACACAAGCGCAACCTCGACCCGGGCGGCACGGCGGGCGTTTTTGAAAGCGTCCGGGATGTACTTCACTGTGGCATTGAGCTTTTCCAGCTGTGCCGCAAGCTCTTTTCGTTCGTTGGTGCAGGGGTTGCGGATCGTCTCCGCGTTGAGCAGACAGCGGATTTTGCCGCCGTCCTTCATCACGTCCAAGGCTTTGAGCAGGTGGGCAGCCCCGGCGGAAAAAGGCGGGTTCATCACGATTGCCGCATACTTCTTGCAGGGGCGGAACGTGAGAAAATCGTCATGCACCACGCGGAAATCGTCTTTCTTGAGCTTCGCCCGGAGATCACTGGAAAGCTCGATGCAGTCAAGATCAACCTTTTCCAGCCTGTCCAGATACTCCCGGCGGACCTTTCCCGTTTTGGGATCGTGGTAAATGCCGCTCGTGGTGTGAATCTGGCGGGCAAGTGCCCCATCACCGGCGGACGGTTCCAGCACGGGGCTGGGGAAGCGGCGGAAGCCGTGGATTTCGGTTTCTAGGCTGTGGACCATCTCCCATGCCAGATTGTCCGGCGTGGGGTAGAAGTCCAGGGCATCGTTTGGCGTTGTCATGGTGTGAACCTCTTTTCGTGTTTCGTGATAGCCCCGGCGGGGCGATGGGGCGGGGCTGCTTTGGTCGGTGCAGCCCTGCTAGAGCGTCCGGCAGAGGGTCAGGCGGTGTAGAAGTAGCCGCGGCGGGCACAGATAAGGGTGATCCGGGCGGCGTCGATCTGCGGTTGAAGTTCCGCAGCCTTGCCGGGGCTGTGCTGAATCTCACGGCGCAGGGTCTGGATTTTCCACTGTGCGGGGAGTTCCACGTTGATCTGCTCGAAGATGTTGTTAAATTTCATGGTATGTTCTCCTTTTCGTTTCGTGATATGCCCCCGGCGGGCTGCCGGTGGGAAGTGGGGCGGGGTTGCTTTCATCGGTGCAGCCCTGCCAAAGTATCCGGGGCGGTTTCGCGTCATGCCAGCAGGCCGGCGGCAATGCTTGCAAAATCAAGCTGTTGCACAGCGGCGGGGGCGTTCTCAGCTTCCGCAACGTCTTTTCGTGCCTTGCGCCATGCGCTGAGGGCTTCGGCCTGCGCCTTGCGGTCCGTTTCGGGCACGGCCAGGAAAGCGGCCTTTGCCTTGCGTTCCGTCTGCTTGAGGGCGGCGGCGTTGCTCTTGGGTTTCGTGGTGGTGCGCTTGGCGGGCTTCTTGGGCAGCGGCTCGACGTGAACCAGTTCCGGCAGTTCGTGGCGTTCTTCAATGACGACGGGCGCAGGAGCCGGGGCGGGTGCGGGCTGTTCCGGGGCGTTCAGCTTGTCCAGTGCCAGCACAAAGGCGGCGGCTTCCCGGTCACTGCTGATAAAGTCATCCATCTTCTGGATCATCCGATCAACCAGGGCATGGAAAACGGGGTCGTTCTGGCTCTTGTCGTCGAAGACCTTGGCGGCGTTCTGCTCTGCCTTTTCGTCGTCGGGGTCGTCGCTGTTGTAAAGGCGGCTGTACTCTGCCGTGTAGAGGGTATAGAGCTTGTCAAGGTCGATCTTTGCGGCCTTGCGCTCTGCGGCCAGCTTCTTGTTATAGGCCATGATCTCAGCGACGGAGCCAAAGCGGGCAGCGGGTGCGGCCTTGGCATCCTCAACCTGCAGGCAGCTGAACAGGTAGGATTTCGTGGGGTAGTAATGCGGGGCGGGGGCTGCTTCCTTGCCCTCGGCTTCGGCGGCTTCCCTCTGTTCCTTGCTGGGCTTCGTGGTGTACTTCCACAGATAGCAGGTGATGAGGGATTTTTCCCCGGTGCGGATACGCTTCTTTAGGCTGTTCCACTTGGCAATCGTGTGCAGCTGCTGGGCGGCAAGGATGATTTCAACATCCGCGACGCTGGCGGGCTTCTCGTTGCCGTCGTCGTCGGTGGTGGTGGCCTTGGCAGCGATGGCGGCGATCTGTTCCGGGGTGTGGTGCGCCGTTGCGATGGCGTGTAGGGTGGCGGGGTCGAGCTTCGCGGCTTCGTTCAAAATGATCTGTTCGTTCGTCATGGTACTTGCTCCTTTTCGTGTTGTGGTTGGTGTTCGGGATGATCTCCCGGCGGCTGCCGGGGTAGTGGGGCGGGGTCGCTTTACGGTGCGGCCCTGCTAAGGTGTCCGGCGGGGGTCAATCGTCGATGGAGCAGCAGCTCAAAAAGGCATCTTCCACGGTGTCGTCGCTGAAATCGTCCGGGGTGCCGTTGGCATTCACAACCAGCTGGACCCGGTCGAAGATGCGCAGATCGGTTTCGGCATCCACCAGAAAAAACCAGTCGTCGCCGTCCTTCAGGTCGCTGCACCAGACTTGCACCCGGTCGCCGTAGGCGTACAGCCCGCGCACCTCAGCCGGGGCGATGTACCGCCCCAGAGGGCCGACGGTGTAGGGGCAGGCGGCTGCAGCGGTGGGGGCCAGCAGCCCGGCGGCAAGTGCCAGAGCAGCGGCGGCGGTTGCGATCTTCTTTGAAATTCTCATGGTTCAAATCTCCTTTTGCTTTTCAGGTTTGCCCCGGCGGGCTGCCGGGGTAGTGGGGCGGGGCCGCTTTGAGCGGTGCGGCCCCGCTGGGGTATCCGCTTGACTATCACCCCCGATCTGTGGTAAACTGGCTTACAAGATGGACGTTCGGAAATTCATCTTGCAAGCCTGTCACCTGCTCAGTGGGTGGCGGGCTTTTTCTTTGCCCACTGTTCGAGCAGTTCCGCCCAAATCCGCCGCTTGACGGATTCGGGGAGCTGGAAAAACTCTTTGCTCATGCGGTTCACTCCTTTCGGCTTACTCGCAACCGCTCCGGCTTGTCGTCCGGCTCGCTTGCTGTGGCCTTAGTCTAACCGTCGACGGTTACAAAGTCAAGCCCTTTTCGGTCGATTTGTAGAAACTCACAAAAACCGTAGACGGTTCAGCCGAGCGCATTGTGCAAGATGACCGTAGACGGTTTTCGCCTTATAATATATAATAAAATAAACAAGAGAGGTGATAAAATGGCTGTTTCAGAAGCACACAAAAAGGCAAGCTATAAATATAACGCAAACCGGGACAGTATCACGATTCGCCCGGAACGGAGCAAAGGCGCAGCAATCCGCGCCGCAGCTGTTGCCAGCGGAAAAAGTTTGCAAAATTATATACTTGATGCCCTCAATGCCAGAATGGAGCAGGAAGGGCAGCCGCTGGAAATTGAGCAGACCCCGGCGGAATCCGGGGAAGAAGGGGGCTAAGGGGGGATAATAGGGCGGCATAGAACCTAGTTCACCGTTACCGATGGGGCGATATGCCGTTAAGTGAAGAATCTGACCCCTCCGGCAAACGGCAAAGTTGACCCGGCGGAACGGTGCCAGCGGGACCCGTGCCGGGTGCCCCGTGCGGGTGGATCAGGTGCAGCCGGAACAAGTGCCCGACGACCCCGGCCCCGATCGGCACCGGGAAGGCCCCGCCCCGCCTCGATCAGCAGCAGAAACGAAAAAAGCCAGAGTGAACGGCCCGCGCCGCCCGCCCTGGCTTTTCTTCTGCCCGCTGCCCGCCCCGATCAGCACCGCCGCCGCCCCGATCAGCACCGGGAAGGACCGCGCCGCCCACGGTGATGGCCTGCCCGATCTGCCCGGCCTGGGCGGTGTCGGCCTGCCCGATGAGCAGCGGACTGCCCCCCCGATCACCTGCCCGGCCTACTCCTTCCAGCCGGACACCGCCGCCGCCCTGATGACCCCGCCGCCCTTCTGCCCGCACCCCTGCCAGACCTACCGACAACGCCAGCCGCCAGCCCGCCAGCACCCCGCCGCCAGCCCAACGCCAGAGGGGTCAGATTCTCCACCTAACGGGATATGGCTTTAGGCTTAGGGCTTAGACCTAGAGAGATAGAACTCGCCTTATCTATCCCCCTGCCCCCTTCCTTCTCCGGCCCGGCCTCGGCCCTCTCCGGCACCGCGGCCGCCCCGATGAGGAAGGTACTGCCCCCCGGGGCGGGGCGAATGCGGGTTCGGAAGCCCCAAAAGTTTTCTAGGTGTCAATTTTTTTGAAGGGCTTCCCCCCTCCGGCCCGAAAAATAAGGGGGCGGGTCAAAAATTTCAGGGATTTGGGCACCATGGCGGTGGCGGCACCGGGATGGTGCATACCATATTGGTGGAACCAACAAAATGGTGGCTGCTTACAATTTGTAAGCGGCTGATGATTTTGTTGAGGGCAACAAAATCGGGTGGAACCATCTTGCAGGAGGTGAAGTTCACAGAATGTTTACATTTGCAAACCCCGAAACGGCCTTTTGGGGCAAAAGATGAGACACTATGAGACGTTTTTAGTGGTATAATTGGTACAGTGGATTTATGAAAGAAGCCCCACGGTGGAAGCACCGAGGGGCTTTTCTCATATCCGGGTGTGCCGCAGGACCGGCGGCACCACATAGATGCTCTGTCAGACTTTTTGTCTGGCAGGGCATTTTTTATTGCTCAAAAAACGGAGGGGTCATAAATGGCAAGGCGAAGCGATGAGCGAGAAGCCACCCGCGCTGAGTACATGGCCCGGAAGGAAAAGGGCGGCGAAGTCAATCTTCGGCAGCTGGCGGATGATCTGCACCTCAAGTACGATACCGTCCGGCGGTGGAAGTCCAAAGACGGGTGGGATACTCCCACCGGCAGGAAACCCGGCGGACAGCCCGGGAATCAAAACGCCGTGGGAAACAGCGGCGGCGGGGCACCGGCGGGCAACCTGAACGCCGAGAAAGACGGTGCCTATTCCCGAATCTTCTTTGATAAGCTCACCCCGGCGGAACAGGATGCCTTTGACACGGCACCCCGGAACGGCGTGGAAGCCCTGCAGCACGAGATGGGATTGCTCAAACTGCGGGAATTGAAGATTCTGGATAAGATCAAAGAGTACGAGGACATGAACCCGGACACATTGATAACATCCAGCGTGTTGGATATGCGTGTGCCGGGCAAGACCGGGAAGGGTGGCAAGAAGGAAGACGGCAAGGTGCAGACCATGGGAATGTACAGCCGTGATACTCCCTTTGCCCGCATTTTGAAATTGCAGGATGCCTTGTACAAGACCCAGGGGCGCATTGCTGCTGTTGCCGGTGCGCTGAGGGCGGCGGAGGAAGCCGACCGCCGCATGGAGCTGGAACGCCAGCGGTTAGAGCTGCTGCGGATCAGAGCAACGGGCGAAGTGCCGGGGGGCGGTGACGAAGATGGCTCTATACACCAGTAAGGCCGTGGCGGAAGTGCTGGGCGTAACGGAACGCCGGGTGCGGGAGCTGCGGGACGAGGGCGTGCTGTCTGAGGAACGGCCCGGCATCTTCAACATGAAAACCGTCGTCAAACAGTATCTCGCCTATAAGATCGGCGACAAGGACGATTCATCCCGTCTCACGGCTGCCCGGGCGGACCGGGAAGAGACCCGGGGCAAGATCGAGAAAATGAAGATGGAGGAAGCCAAAGGCGACCTGCACCGCACCGAAGATGTGGAGCGGGGTCTGAAAGCTATCTTTGCCAATTTCAAGAACCGTCTGGAAACCATCCCGACCAAGTACGCCAAGACCATGGCGCAGCTCACAGACCCGGTGGAGGCTCACGACATCCTGCAAAAAGCGGTGGAAGAAGCCCTCATTGAGTTAAGCAACCCGGATGTTGCACTGGCCGAGCCAGAGAAGGAGCCGGAAGATGAGCAGGAAGAATAAATGCCGGGGCTGCGTATGGGGCACCCGGCTGAACGAGATCACGGCATTCTGCCCATTCCGGCAGTGCGTCAAAAAGGGAGGCGGGAACCATGGCGATGATCCATCTGGAACCGCAGACATTGGAGATGTTCAGCCGGGCACTGGACGGGCTGAAACCGCCCCCGAACCTGTCACTGAGCCAGTGGGCGGATAAATACAGAAAGCTCTCTGCCGAGGCTTCGGCCTCACAAGGGCAGTGGAACACGGACGCTGCGCCGTTCCAGCGGGAGATCATGGATGCTATCGGAGATGTTCACATCCGCAAGGTGGTTGCCATGATGTGTGCGCAGGCCGGGAAGACCGAGGGTCTGGTCCTGAACACCATCGGTTTTTATATGAGCTACCACCCGGCATCCATCATGGTGATGCAGCCCACGGTGAATCTGGGCGAGTCCTTCTCGAAAGACCGCCTGACCCCGATGCTGCGAGATACGCCGACACTCCGGGGTCTGGTAAACACCAAGAGCAGATACTCCGGCAACACCATCTCGAAAAAGAATTTCCCCGGCGGAATGCTGGTCATCGTGGGAGCCAATGCCCCCACAGACCTGCGCAGCCGCCCCATCAAAGTGCTGCTGGCAGACGAGGTGGACGCTTACAAGGCCAGCGCAGGCAAAGAGGGCGACCCGGTCATGCTGGCAGAGGAACGCCAGACGACCTTTTGGGACTACAAAACGGTCATGGTGTCCACCCCGACCACAAAAGCCGCCAGCCGCATTCTGGACGAGTTCAACAACTCCACACAGGAAGAATGGACGGTGCCTTGCCCGAACTGCGGCTTTTATCAGCCCTTCGTGTGGGACAACATGGTGTTCGACAAGGACAAGTGGCCGGACGGCGGTGTGCAGTACCGCTGCGCCGAGTGCGGCTGTCTGGACAACGAATACCGCTGGAAGAAAGGCAGCGTAAAGGGCAAGTGGGTGCCGGAGCACCCGGAACGGTCCGTGCGTGGCTTCCACATGAACAAGATGGGGTCCACGCTCTGCGGGTGGGACGAGATCGTGACAAAATTCATTGCTGCCGATCTGGACGCTGCCCGCGGCGATTACGAGAAGATGCAGGTCTTCGTGAACACGAACCTGGGTTTGCCGTGGGAAGAACCGGGCGAAACCGTGGAATCCGCTGCTCTGATCGACCGTCGGGAGTTCTACGAGGCCGAAGTGCCCGACGGCGTGATCTACCTGACCGCCGGTGTCGATACACAGGATAACCGTTTCGAGATTGAAGTGGTGGGCTGGGGCATCGGCAAAGAAAGCTGGGGCATCCGCTACCAGCGCATTTTCGGTGATTTGAAACGGGGTCAGATATGGGCTGATCTGGACGAGTTCCTATCTCAGACGTGGAAAAAGAAGGACGGAACAGAGATGTCTCTCCGTTCTGTCTGTATGGACAGCGGCGGCCATTTCCCGGATCAGGTCATTCGGTTCTGCAAAGAGCGAGAAGACCGCCACATCTGGGCAATCAAAGGCCGCGGCGGTATGGATGTACCCTACATCCGAAACCCGACCAAGAATAACCGCGTCGGCGGTGAGCTTTTTGTGCTGGGCGTTGACACCGGCAAAAATGCCGTGCTTGCCCGGTTGAAAGTGCTTATCAAGGGTCCGAACTACTGCCACTTTCCGGCGGCAGAGGATGCAGGCTATGACGAGGCTTATTTCAAGATGCTGACCGCAGAGCATAAAGTGACCCGCTGGAAAGGCGGGCGCAAGGTGGAACGGTGGGAGCTGAAAGACCCGGCGCAGAAGCGCAATGAGGCTTTTGACATCAGAAACTATGCCACCGCCGCGCTGGAAATCAGCAATCCCCCCGGCCTGGAAATCCCGGGCGAGGATGCACCGCGCCCGGCAAAGCCGCAGCACCAGTACCGCAGAAGAAGATCGGGAGGAATTTAACCGATGTCGATCATATCAAAAGAAATCGCAAAGCAGCATTTGGAGATGTGGCTCAAGGCGGAGGAAGCAGTTTCTACCGGCCAGAGCTACCAGATCGAGCAGATGCAGCTTACCCGCGCCAGCCTGAAACAAATCCGGGAAAGCATTTCCTTTTGGGAGGGCAAGGTGGCAGAAGCCGAGCGGGAGGAACAGGGGCGGGGCAGAAACCGTATCTACCATTTCGCCCCGCATGATGTGTAAGGACGGTGGGAACCATGGTAAATATTCTGGATAAGGCAATCGCGGCGGTTTCCCCCATTGCGGGCTATCGACGCGCCACGGCCAGAGCAGCCCTGTCCATCCTGAACAACGGCACGGGCTATGGAAACTATGGCGCATCCCATACGTCCAGAGCCATGCGCAGCTGGCACGTCGGCGGCGGATCGTCAAAAGAGGACATCGAGGACAACCTTGATACCCTGCGCAAGCGGAGCCGGGATGCTTACATGGGTATCCCTCTGGCGGCTGGCGCATTGAAGACTTTGCGCACCAACGTAGTGGGGTCTGGTCTTGTGCCAACGCCGCAGGTCGATGCAGATTATCTGCATCTGACCGAAGAACAGGCAGACCAGCTGCAAGCGCAGATCACCCGGGAATTTAACCTCTGGGCAGACAGCACGGCTTGCGATGCAAGCGGCATGGACAATTTCTGGCGGATGCAGACATTGGCGTTCACCAGTTTTCTGATGAACGGTGACGCTTTTGCCGCAGTCCAGTACAGAGAACGCCCGAACTGGCCGTATGCTTTGCAGCTGCGCTTGATCGAAGCGGACCAGGTGTGCAGCCCTGGGCGTTCGGACCGACTGGCACCCTGCAAGGTGGGCGGCGAAGATGTGTTCCAGATCGTACAGGGCGTGGAAACAAATGAGGCCGGAGAAATAATCGCTTACTGGGTCGCCAATCGGCACCCGCTGGAATATGACAACCCGGTGCCGCTGGCATGGAACCGAGTAGAAGCCCACGACCCGGCAACTGGCGCACCGAACATCCTGTGCATCACGCAGAGAGAACGCGCCGGGCAGCGGCGGGGCGTTCCGATCCTTGCCCCGGTATTGCCCACTCTGAAACAGATGGGGCGGTACACGGAAGCGGAACTGGCGGCGGCCATTGTTTCGTCGTCTGCAACGCTGTTCATCCAGCGAGATGCAGAAACGAACCAGGCACCGTTTGGCGAAGAACCGCAGGATAAAGCTGCTGATCCGAATACCCCTCCCGATGAACTGGCAATCAACCTTGGCCCGGCGGCGGTGTTTGATCTCGCCCCGGGCGAAAAGGCGAACCTGATCGACCCGAAGCACCCGACCACGACATACGACGGCTTTATGTCGGCAATGTCGAATCAGGTTGCAACGGGAATCGAAGTGCCAAGTGAAGTGCTGTACAAGAAATTCAGCTCCAACTATTCTGCATCCAGAGGCTCCCTCAATGAATTTTGGAGGACGTGCGGGGTGATGCGGGATAGCTTTGCAGACGATTTCTGCCAACCGACTTACGAGAAGTGGTTTGCCGAGGCGGTAGCCCGTGGGCGTATCAATGCCACGGGCTTTTTTGATGACCCGGCCATTGCAAAAGCCTATACGGGCTGCATCTGGAACGGACCTGCTCGGACGAACCTTGACGCCAAGAAGGAAATCGAGGCGGCGATCCTGCGCATGGACAAGGGAATCAGCACTGCCGAGCAGGAAACTGCGCAGATGACCGGCGGAAGCTGGCGGGCAAATATGCGCCAGCGCAAGTCCGAAATGGAGAAAATAAAGGAGGTAGGGTGCGATGGGCAAACCCAGTTCCAAGACGACCCCGAAGACGACAAATAACAAGTTCTGGAAGTTCTGCAATCTGGCTGACAGCCAGAAAGCGGAGCTTTTTCTTTACGGCGATATTTCTGAAACGAGCTGGTGGGGTGATGAAGTTACCCCGAAACAGTTTGCGGACGATCTCGCCGCTCTGGGCGATGTGACCGAAATCACCGTGTACATCAACTCCGGCGGAGGTGATGTTTTTGCAGCTCAGGCCATTGGCAATCAGTTGGCCCGCAATGCTGCCACTGTGACCGCCCACATCGACGGCCTGTGCGCCAGTGCTGCCACCATCGTTGCCTGCCACGCCGACAAGGTGGTGGCAGCAGCGGACAGCACCTACATGGTCCACCCGGTCAGCATGGGGCTGTGCGGGTATCTGACGGCGGACGAGATGCGGAACTACCTGAAAGCTCTGGATGCTACCAGGGAGAGCATTGTATCTCTGTATGCCAAAAAGACCGGCCATGATGCGGATGAGTGCGCAAAGTGGATGGATGAAACAAACTGGTGGACGGCAGACGAAGCCAAGGAAAACGGCTTTGTGGACGAGGTGGACGACGCTGAGGAAGACGCTGTGGTGGAGAACCGCAACGGCATCCTGTTCGTCAACAGCGTCGGCACCCACCTGCCTTTCAACGAGGCACCCGAATTTGTCAGAAACCGGGCAAAGGCTAAACCGCCCGCCGTCCGGCCTGAAAATAACCACCCGGCGGAACCGCCGGAACACAACGACCATGGGGAGGTAAAAGACATGGAAATCAAGACCAAGGATGATCTCCGCAAGGCGTACCCTGATATGGTGGCGCAGATCGAGAATGACGCCGCCGTTGCAGAGCGCACCCGCATTCAAGAAATCGAGGCCATCACGATCCCGGGCACCGAGGATCAGGCGGAGGAAGCCAAGTTCACCAAGCCGGTGGATTCTGCATCCTATGCCAAGACCGTCATCGCCAACATGAAGGCCAAGCAGCAGACGCAGAGCAAGACCTACCTGGCACAGGCGCAGGCCGCAGCACAGAACTCTGGCGCAAACGCCATCGGCAACCCGCCGCCCGCAGATGTTGAGCCGGAGAACGCAAAGGGCAACGCCCTGCTGGATGCCATCCACAAGGTGAACGGCGTGAAGTAAGGAGGACAAGGCTATGAGCATGGATCTGGAAAAGAAGACGTTCAGCACTGCGCCGGAGTATTTCCTTGCCGGCGCGACCATTGGCATTGCCAAGGCCACCAAAAAGGCAAGCGCAGCAGTTGCAGCACACGCCCCGGTTCTGCTGGACAGTGACGAGGTGAAGCCCATCGCAAAGGTGGACGGCAGCAATCCTCTGTCCGTTACCGGGCTGTACGGCATTACCGCAGACAGTGCCGAAGCGGGTGAGGAAGTTCCTGTTTATCTGACGGGTGAGTTCTTCGCCGATGCGCTGGTGCTGCCCGAGGGCGTGAAAGCAGCGGACATCGAAGTTGCCCTGCGCAACCTGGGCATTTTCCTGAAGTGATAGGAGGATAAAAAGCTATGGCTAACGAAGTAAGCATTTACGATCCCCGGTATCTGGCAGAGGTCGTGCGCACCACTCCCCCGGTGCATACCTTCTTCCTTGATACCTATTTCAGCAACATCAAGACCTTCCCGACCAAGGGTGTGGACATCGACATCGTGAAGGGTGACCGCCAGATGGCATCTTTCGTGCATCCGCTGGTGGGCGGTCAGGTACTCCGCGATCAGGGCTACAAGACCGAGAGCTTTACCCCGCCCCTCATCAACCCGCTGACGATCACCACCGCCAATGATGCTCTGGAGCGCGCACCCGGCGAAGACCTGTACTCCGGCAAGACCCCGGAGGAACGCGCCGCACAGCAGCTGATCGAGGACTATAAGCGTCTGGACGATGCTGCTACCCGCCGCGAGGAGTGGATGGCCGTCAAGACCATCATGGACGGCCAGATTCCCATTATCGGCAACGGTGTGAGTAAGGTCATCGACTTCGGCTTCACCAACAAGGTAAAGCTGGAAGGAACCAAGCAGTGGGGCAAGTCTGCCGCAAAGCCGCTGGACGATCTGGAAGACTGGGTGGATCAGGTGCTGACGAACGGCTTTGCCAATGTGGATCACGCCGTCATGGGCAAGACTGCCCTGCGGAACTTCCTGGCAGATGCCGAGGTGCAGAAGATGCTGGACAACCGTCGCATCGAACTGGGTAAGATTGACCCCAAGGACCTGCCCAACGGTGTGCGTTACATCGGTCACCTGAACAAGCCCAACCTGGACATCTACAGCTACGGCGAAGTCTATCTGGACAACTGGACTGATCCGGCCAACCCCGTCACCAAGCGGCTGGTGGACGACAACAAGGTCGCTCTGCTGCCGTCTAATCCGGGCTTTATGCGGGCTTATGCGCTGACCTCGTACATCGACGACACCAAGCGCACCATCACCGCACAGACCCCGCGCCTGCTGCGTACCTATGTGAAGCACGGTCCTGACCGTATGATTCTCGAACTGCAGACCCGCCCGCTGACGATTCCTGACAAGGTGGACAGCTGGCTCGTTGCGGAGGTCTGCTAAGACCATGCTGGACGTGGATGACAAGTACGGCACACCCGACACCCCATTGCAGCTGCCCACGTTCAAGGACTTTGTGGCGCAGGATGTGCAGACCGTTTTCTTTAACCTGGACGAGTTCGCCGAGAAACGCTACATCGACGGGAAAGAAATGGCCTGCATTACCCAGCACCCCGGCGTAACCGAACGTGCAGCACACTGGGAAGGCGGCGCAAAGCAGAGCTTCGACCAGGGAATGTACAAGGCTGACCTGCTCTTGTATGTCAAGAAGGAGGACTACGGTCCTATGCCGAAGAACGATAAGCTCATAACGCTGGATAAGAAGCGGGATTACAAGATCAAATCCTGCTCTCTGAAAGCCGGCGTATACCGCATGGAGCTTGAGCGCGTGAGAGGGTGAGATAAGTGGCCTACTTCAAAACCAGCTACGATGCTTCCAGCACCACGCTGTCTATCGACGATGAACAGGTTGCCCGTGCCCTCGGAGTGCTGGCGGACAAAACCCCGGCGGCACTGAAAGTGGCAATCAACACCACGGCGCGGCAGACCCGAAAGGTGATGCTGCAGGAAGTGAAGGAACGGTATGATCTCAATGCTGCCGGAAAGCGCATGATCGAAGACCTGCGCCAAAGGCAGAAAGCCACAAACCGCCGCCCGGCGGCAATCCTTGCCATTATGAAAAACGACCCCGGCGCATTCCGGGCAGACCTGGGCTATTTCCGAACCAGCCCCACAAAACCCTATATGGGTCCATCTGTCCGCAATGCGCCGCCATTTTTCCAGGCACACGTCCTGAAAGGCAGCCCGATGATTGACCTTGGCGGCACGAGCAGCAAGAGCAAGGGCTTCCTTGTGAAATTCCAGTCTGGGCATATCGGTATGGTTCAGCGGCAGCTTGGCGTACCGGCTGACAAAGACTATACCGCCAGCGGCAAGAAACGCTGGAAGCCCAATGAGAAACTTGTGACGATGCCCAGCCCTTCTGGCTCTGCCATGCACCATACTGTGTGGGAGATGCAGGAACAGACAGTGGAGCAGATGTTGCAGGACAACACCGAACGGCGCGTTCGGCAGTTGATTGCCAATGCGAAGCGAAAGGGCGTGATCTGATATGGCGGAGAAAATCGCTGGATATACCAGCGAGATGTGCCAGCAGGCCATGATCGACGAATTGACTGAACTTTTCCGGGGAATGACGTTTGGCGGGCAGGAAAGCCCCAAACCCCTGCAAATCTTCAAGCAGTTCCTGCCGATCCAGACGACCGACGATGATGAGGCGGATACAAACGATTCCCCTTACCCCTGCATCATCGTAATCGAGAGCAGCGGCGAACAGGACAACGAGCATGACCCGCAACTTGTCCTGTTGCAGCTTGTGATCTGCTGCTATGACCGCGGAATTGACCGACAAGGGTATGTAGACACCGTGAACGTGAAAGAAACTATTATGCAGCACTTCAAGCGGAAGCCGATTTTCGGCGGTGCTTTTGAAGTGTCGTACCCCAGGAAATGGGAGCTTTCGGACGATGACGCGGATTACTACTATTGGGGAATCGTGAACCTCATTTGCAAAACCCCGAATGGTTTGAAAAATGAAGAAGTGGAGGCTCTGATATGAGTGACGAAAAGAAAACCACTGCGGCGGCAAAGAAAGCCGCGGCGGTGCAGGAGGAAGCTGTGGTGTACTGTGGCCCGACCATCAAAGGTCTGGCTCCGCAGTACACCGTTTTTGTGGGCGGTGTGCCCGCGAAGCTGGCGGAGAAGATGGAAGCAATCCCTGTGCTGAAAGCCTTGACGGTTCCCCGTGAGAAGTTCGCAGAGATGCGGGTGAAGGTCGAGCAGGACGGCACCAGGGAGAACACCCTCTATCAGCGGGCGGATGCTCTGCTGAAAGATGCTGTCACGAACACTGCGGCAGCAGAGTAAGGAGGATGTGAACTATGGCTGTTTCTCATGGCTTTAATCTGACCGAAGCGACCACCAGCGTTTCCGCGCCGGTACAGGTCAGCTCTGGCTTACAGATCATCGTTGGCACTGCCCCTGTCAACCAGCTGGCAAACCCGGCGGCGGCAGTAAACACCCCGCTGTACGTCAGCACCTACAAGGAGGCTGTGGCAGCGGTGGGCTGGTCCAGCGATTTTGCAAAGTACACCCTTTGCGAGGCAATCTCCGCCAACTTCCAGGTGGTTGGCACTGCACCTATCGTCGTAATCAATGTTCTTGATCCGAAAAATGAGAAGCACATCACCGCCCTGGACGAAACCTCTGTGCAGGTCAATGATGGCGTTGCTGAGATCGACAAAGTGGGCATTCTGCTGGAAAAGCTGGTGGTGAAGAAAGACACCACCACGCTGACGGCGGATGTGGACTACATCGCCAGCTTCAACGATGACGGCACTGTGAGCCTTGCGCTTATCATCGGCGGTGCAGGCGATGGAGCAACCACGCTGACCGTTTCCGGCTCCATCCTGGATGCGTCCAAAGTTACCGCGGATGATATTGTTGGTGGCGTGAATGCTGCTACTGGTGCGGAAACTGGACTTGAGGTGGTTCGCCAGGCCTACCCCAAACTGAGCAAGGCACCCGGCATCCTGCTGGCCCCGCGTTTCTCCAAAAACGCACAGGTCTGCGCTGCGCTGCAGGCCAAGTGCCGCAAGATCAATGGCCTGTTCAATGCCGTGTGCTTCATCGACCTGGACTGCAGTGCTGACGGCGCACAGAAGTACACCGATGTTGCGGAGCAGAAGACGAAGCAGACGGCGACCTCCCGCGAGGCGTACGCCCTGTGGCTGTACGTCAAGGTTGGCGAAACCGTGTACAGCGGCAGTTCCATGGCGGCAGCGGCGACCGTGTACAACGACAGTCAGAACGGCGACCGCCCCGTTGCAAGCCCTTCTAATGTCACAATTCCCATCTCTGCCGCCTGTCTGGAAGACGGCACGGAAGTGCTGATGGATCAGGAACAGGGCACCTTCCTGAACGACTTGGGCATTGCAACCTTCATCCGCTCCGGCACCGACTTTGTAATTTGGGGCAATGAAACTGCAGCCTACCCGAAAAACACCGACCCGAAGGATATGTTCCTGTGCATCCGCCGCTTCTTCAACTACGCATGGACCAGCTTTGTTCTGGACAACATGAGCAAGTTGGACAAGCCCATGAACCCCAAGCGGCTGCAGTCCATCATTGACAGCGAGAACATGAAGGGCAGCAAGTACGTTTCCGAGGAAGCCTGCGCAAGCTATCGCATGGTAGCTGACACCGAGAAAAACACCGCTGCGGAACTGGTAGCGGGTCACTACCACTTCTACCTCTACTGCACTCCGTTCCCGCCTCTGAAACAGGTGAATGTCACGATGGAGTATGAGGCATCCTCGCTCGTTACTGCCCTGAATCTGTGATAGGAGGATATGAACGATGAGCCTGAATATTTCGAGCAACCTCGTCCCCCAGGTCGTTAATAACTACAATGCCTACACCGGGGACGACAAGATGATCGGCTTGGCAGATGAAGTCACGCTGCCCAAGATCAAAAACAAGACCACCACCGTCAACGGCATGGGTATCGGCGGCGATGTTGACAGCCCTGTGCCGGGTCAGTTTGAGAGCATGGAAGCCACCCTGACCTGGAACACGCTGTACAGCTATGCCACCAAGATGCTGCATCCCGGCCGCTCTGTGCAGATTACCCTTCGTGCTGCTATGCAGAACGAAGACAAAGACGGCGGCTATACTTACAAGGGCCTGCGCATTGTGCTGGGCGGCAAGCCGAAAGAGCTTGACCCCGGCAAGCTGAAGCGGGCATCCACCATGGACAGTTCCACTACGCTGGAAGTGACCCGCTATCTTGTCGAGATCGACGGCGTGACCGTCATCGACATCGACAAGTACGCTGGTCGCTACTATGTTGATGGTGAGGACATCCTCGCCGAAGTAAACGCGCTGATCTGATAAGTTGGAAATTCAGCCGCTCCACTGTGGGGCGGCTGATTCTTTTTAGAGAAAGGAACATCAAGATGGGCAATATCGTTAAGTTCGCAAAACCGTACAGCTTCGAGGGCACCGAGTACACCGAGGTTGACCTCTCCGGCATGGATAAGCTGACGATCCAGGATATGATCGACATCCAGAAGAGCCTCGCCAACGAGCTTGCTTCTCTGGCTGCACTGGAAGCAACCACGTCCTTTGCACAGGAGATGGCGACCAAGGCCAGCGGCAAGCCCGTTGAGTTCTTCAAGCTCATGCCACGCGCCAAGATCAAGCAGGTGCAGACGGCGATCCTGCTGAGCCTGAACGCCAAGACCAAGAGCGACCCCGCCAAGCATATCGTCAAGTTCGACGCGCCCTACACCTACAACGGTGAGGAAAAAGCCGACATCAAAGGCAAAACCTTTGAGAGCGTCGATCTGTCCGGCGTAGGTGAACTGAACACCATGAGTGAATCCATGGCGGAAAATCGCCTGGCGGGTTATGGCTTTACCCCGGTGAACACCGGGCACAACTATGCCTATGTGTGCATCATCGCCAGCATGGGCACCGGCTACCCGGTGGACTATTTCACGGGTCTGCCCCTGTGCGAGGCGGCAAAACTGCGTGATGCCGTGGATGCGGATTTTTTCGAGTAAAGGGTGGAGCCAAGGCTCTGCGCCGGGCGGCAATTCAGCTGTCTATTGCCACGCACTCTAACATGACCGACTATCTTTCCATGCCGCGGAAAGAATTGATCCAGCTGTGTGAGGAGGTGTCCGAGGTATGGCAGGAAATGGCGCGTTAGACCTCAGCATCCGCATTATGGGCAAGGTCGATCCTTCTCTGGCGAAAAGCATAAGCCAGGTGAAGGGGCTGACTGGTTCCCTGACGGGCGGGCTACGGACAACCAACTCTCTTGCGAGTACGGTAGCCAACACGATAGGTGTCATCGGCAAGGCAGGACTTGGGCTGGCCGCTACGCTGACAGGCAGCGTGTTGGTAGGCATGAAGCGGGTGACGAACGAGGCATCCAAGCTGGAAGCGCAGATGGCCCCGGTCGTGCGCTATGTGAATGGTCTGGCAGATGCAAGCGGCAAGGTGTCCGATGCGATAGCTGACAACGGAAAGACGTTCAAGCAGAACTACTCCGATATGGAGAACTACATCCAGCGGCTTAGTATGGACATCCCCCGCACCACAGAGCAGCTTACGACTATGAGTGCTGCGCTGGGTCAGTCTGGCAAGGACGTGACTGAGCAAACCAAGACTGGCATCCTCCGCGATACCGCTGTGGCAGCCACGGCAATGGATTTGGACGATCAGACCGCCGGTGACTACATGGCGAAGTGGGAAGCGTCTTTCACAAAGAGAGATGCTGACGGCAATAAGGTCAACTACTCCCACGACGATGTTATGCGGCTGATGAATCAGATTAACTATTTGGGCGCAAATAACGCAACCACGGCGGCGGAAATTGCATCCAGTGTGAACAAATCGGCTTCCATCGGTCAGCTTGCCGGTGTTGATCCCTCGACCACTGCGGCCATTGCAACGGCGATGCAGGCTACCGGCGTTGATACGGAACGTACCGGCACTACGATTTCCAGAATCTATACCAACATTTCCAAGGGCAGCAGTGCAACGAAAGCTCAAAAGGAGATGTGGGAAGAACTGGGATTTACGGCAGAGGGCGTTGCAAAGTCAATGCAGACGGACGGCACGGGAACTTTGATGAAGGTTTTCGGTGCTGTCAACCAGCTGCTGGATGAACGGAAAATCGCCGCGCTGAACACATTGTTCAACCAATGGGCAGTTGAAGGATCGGCAAAGGTAACGAACAACCTTGATCTGCTGATGAAGACCCTATCGGAAGTCAGCGATGAGGCTGCTTATGCGAACAGCATGGAGCGGGAGTTTGCCATCAACACGGGAACGGAAGAAAGCCTGCGCACCATGCGGGATAACGCCAAGACTGTGCTGATGCAAGACCTTGGGGAGCAGCTCTTACCAGCACAAAAGGAACTGACCCGCTTACAGCTGGACATCTACAAGGGAATCGACGAGAGTTTGCCCGACCTGTCCAACCTGGCAAACTCCATCCTGCCCCTGCTGCGCACAGCAGTTGAGGGCATCGGCGATGCGGCGAAGGCTGCTCTGCCGTGGATTCAGAAGGGCGTGGACTACCTTGCGAACAACGGCCAGCAGGCGGCGGGTGCCATTGCTGCAATTATTGCAGCGTTTGGGGCTATGAGTATGGCTCCTGCTGCATATAGCGCAGGAAGCACCGCACTGAGCGTGGTGAAGAACCTGACGATCGGCGGCAAGGCCAGCGGCGCACCCGGCGGACGATTCGGCGGGATCACCGTCGGCAACCTGATGGGGCTGCTCAGTCCGACCAGCCTTTTCCAGAACACAGTTTCCGGCGGCAGCGGGCTATGGAGTAATCGCGGCAATATCCTGAAATCGGCAAAGATGGGCGCATGGATGGCGAACAGTTCCGGGCAAGGTGGTATTGCAGGGCGGCTGAGTTCTTTGGCAGGCGGCGTGATCGGTGCCCTGAACTCGGACGCCTTGACGAGCGGAAAGAAAAAGCCCATGCAGGCTGTCGTCGGAAAAATCTTTGGGGCGGCGGGTTACATCAACAATGTGGCAAATATCCCGACCAATGCGATGAATGCCATGACCGCCGCAGCGAACCCAGCGGGCACGGCGACGGCGACCATCGGAAATGTCCTTGGTGCTGGCGCAAAGGCTGTCTTTGGCAAAGGCGGTCTAAACCTGACGGGCGGCATTGGTGCTGTGGCCGGAAAACTGGGCGGCGGCTTTATGTCGTTACTTGGCACATTCGGCCCCGCCATCACGAGCCTGGGCACGATGGTTGCGGTGGTCTCCCTGCTGGGCGACCATTTTGAAGATGTGCGGAACATCGTCGGCCAGATATTTGGCGAGGGTGGCCTTGCCGTCTTTGATGCGTTCACCGGGAAAATCTCTGGCATTGGAGACACGATCAAGCAGGTTTTCGGTCAGCTCACTACCCCGGAAGGGCTACAGAGCATTCAGCAGAAATTGTCTGGCTTCAACATCGGCGGCCTGAATCTGGGCGACGTGTTCTCGGCGGCAATGCCTGCCATCCAGACGGTCATGCCGCTGATCCAGTCCTTTGCGGGGGTATTCAGCCAGATCGTAGACCTCGGCGTGAACCACATCAAACCGCTGCTGGTTGAGGTGTTCGGCTTTGTTGTGAACCAGGGCATCCCGGCGGTCATGCCGCTGCTTTCTACCGTCGTCAGTCTGGTGGGCACAGTTCTTGTGAATGCCATCAAGACGGTAATTGACGTGATCGGTAAGCTGCTGCCGGTGGCGGAGCCTGTGGTACTGGGCATCATCGGGCTGGTGAAGGGCATTGTCGGCGTTGTGGTGAACGTGGTGAACGCAATCATCCGCACACTGAACAAAATCAACTTCACGGTTCCCGATTGGGTGCCCGCTCTGGGCGGCAAGCGGTTCGGCTTCAACCTGACCGAAGTGGCCCTGCCGAAGTTTGCGGACGGCGGCTTTACCAATGGGCCGTCTCTGGCTGGCGAAGCAGGCACCGAAGCAATCATCAGTTTCCGCCGCTCTCAGCGTGAGCAGAACATCGACACATGGATGCAGGCTGGCAAGATGCTGGGCGTTCCCATTGCATCGGCTATGATCCAAGGCTCTGACTTCGGTGTGGCGTTCCGGCGCACGACGGAAATTGCCAACTATGCGGCAGATGCGCTGGAAGGTGCGGCAGCATCGGGCAACGCAACGGCGCAGAAGGTGCTGGATAATTCCAGAGTGCAGCAGGCATTGAGCTTTGCTCGAAGGGCAGATGTGGCGCAGGCGCAGCTTGAGCGACTGTCTGATTTGGACGGTTACGATTTGAGCAACCTCACCTTCTTCCCGACGGCGGGCGATGCGGCCTTGACGCGGCAGAACCTTGCCATGCTGGAAAACCTGCGGGATCACCAGCAGGAGGTGGAAGTGCCGTCCATCACGGGCGACAATGGCACAAACTCCGGCTCCGGGCAGCCCGGCGGAACGGGAGGCTATCAGCGAAGCTATACCAGTTCCAGCGGCAACACCTACGTTTACGCTCCGAACTTCATCATTTACGGAAGCATGGACCCGGAAGACCTGCGTTCTCTCATGGATGACGGGTACGAGCGGTTCTGTGAGTATGTGGAGAAGTACGAACGGGAAAGGAAGCGTATGGATTATGGCACTTGAGTACACAACGAAGTCCGGCGACACCTGGGATCAGATCGCCTACACCGTGTACGGCAGCGAGTTGAAAGCTGACTGGCTGATGCAGGCCAATCCTGAGTATATCGAATTTACCCGGTTCGATTCCGGGCTGGTGCTGTCAACACCGACTCTCCCGGCTGAAAAGAGCGGCACCCTGCCGCCGTGGAAAGCGGGGGCATGAGCATGATGTTGGCAATAGCGAGACCCAAAGGCCGTCAGGCAACGATCCTGCTGAAATATGAAAACAAAGATGTTTCGGCAGAGATCGCACCTGACATTGAAAGTTTTCGGTATACAGATGCCGCAGCATCGCAGAGCGACAGCGTGAGTATTACGGTGAATGCCAAAGCCGACAAGTGGAAGAATGACTGGATGCCGGAAAAGGGCGTGAAACTCTACCCGACCATCGTAGTCAAGGACTGGAACATTGGAGGGGTGAGCAGCGGCTACCGGGATTACAGTGCCGAATGCGGCGCATTTGTGCTGGACGACATGAGCTTTTCCAGCACCCCGGACACCCTGACAATGGGCGGCGTGGCAAAGCCGAACGATACCAGTTTCAGTGAACGGAACCGCACCTTCACCTGGAAAAAGACCAGCGTGAAGAAAATTGCGGAAACCATTGCCGGGCGGTACGGGCTGGATTTTGAGTTCGACGGCGACGACCACGACATTGATGCCAAGGAACAGGATGCCACCGACAGTTCATTCCTGCAGGACCTCTGCGACACCTACGCCCTGGTTATCAAGGTCTACGCTGCAAAGCTGTGGGTCTATGACCGGGAGAAGTACAAAGCGAAGGATGCGGTCTGGACGGTATACGAGGCGGCTCCGCCCGGGAATCCGACCGCGCTGTGCGTGGAGCGGGGCAGCTTCAAGTGGAGTACCAAGTTGACGGGCAGCTACACCGGCGGCGTGTACACCTATACCAACAAGACCAAGAAAATCAATATCAACGTCAAGGTGGGCACCGAGGAACGGCAGCTGAAACTTTCCGGCAAGGTGAGCAGTGAGGCAGACGCAAAAGCCCGGCTGATCGCCAAGCTCAAAAACGCCAACCACGGCGCAACGACCATCAGCTTCACGATTCCGGGCTACCCGGTGGGAGCATCGGCGCAGTGCATCAACGTGGTGGGCTTCGGGAAAATGGCCGGGAAATACTTCATTGACGAGATGGAACATAGCTATTCGCCATCCGGCGGATATAAAACCCAGGTCAAGGCCAGCAAGGTGGAACAGGAGGAATTTGCATGAGCGAAGTTAGAGTGGGCTATGTGAGTTCCATCGACTACGAGAACGGCCTTTGCGAGATTCACTACCCGGATCGTGACGATACCGTGACCGAGATGGTGCCGTTTCTCTCCAACCGGGAGTATCGAACGCCGGAAGTGGAAGATATGGTGCTTGTGCTACACCCCGGGGATAGCCCAGAAGATGCGGTGGTGGTGGGCACGATCTGGAACGATAAAATCAAACCGGCGGAGGGCAAGAAGGGCATCTACCGCAAGGAGTTCTCCAACAAGGATGGACAAGCATACCGAAAGTTTGATGCAAACGCAAAAGAACTGACGGACCATGTGGACGGGAAGCACATTCTCGAAGCAAAGAGCCTGGAAATCAAGGTGGGCGGCGCAACCGTTACGATCAGCGAAAGCGGAGCCGTGTCGGTAAACTCCCCGGCGGGAATCACCATCAAGGCTGCCGGAACGCTGGAACTGTCCGCCAGCACGATCACGGCCAGTGCCGGAACGGTGAACATCACCGGCGGCGGTGGCGACGTGGTAGTGTCTGGCAAGTCTTTGGTGAACCACATGCACACGGGCAACCTGGGCAATCAGACCAGCCCACCGACGTAAGGAGGTGCGGAAATGTATGTTGGCATTTTCGGAGATGTGATTTTCTCCGTGGGGCACCTGCGGACGCTGACCCTCTCCAACTTCAAGGGTAGCACCGGCGCAGAGTGGGTTGAGCATAAGGTCATCAACGGCAAGGCGAAGCCGGAGTACGTCGGCCCGAAGCTCAAGGAGTACACCTGCGATATTCTGCTAGATGCCGCCCATGGCGTGAATCCGCGCAAGATGCTGAAACGCTTGACGCAGATGGCGGAAGACGGTGAGGTTCACTACTTCATCATCGGCTTTGCCCCGCTGTCAGAAAACCGATTCAGAATCACCGATGTAAGTGAAAGCTGGGATGCCGTGATAAAACACGGCCTGCTGGTACAGTGCAAGGTGAGCCTGACAATAAAGGAGTATGTATGATCGACATCAGCAACACGATGCTTGCCCTGTCCGAAGACAGCGCAACGCAGGAGGAAATACAGGATGTTGCGCGGTGCCTGCGCACACTGTACTCCACCCCTCTTGGAAGCCAGGAGGGTGACCGCAGCCTTGGTATTGACCAGGGCGTTTTTCTTGATAAGCCCATCGAAGTGGCAAAGGCTCTGTATGTCCGGGAAGTGACCGAGAAGACAGCAGAGTTTGAGCCGCGGGCACGGGTGGTGCGGGTTGACTGGCTGGAAAGCGACGTCGTCCGCGGCGAAGTGATTCCGAAGGTGGTGTACGAACTTGTCTAAGATCAAGGCTTTTGAAAATCTCCCCGACATTGAAGTTGAAGGTGCTGAAACGCTGGAAGAAGCCATTGAAGACTGCAAGGCACTGTATGCAAAGTTCGATAAGGAGCTTGACGGAACAGAAAGCACCCCGTTGGCACGGTGCAATGAGGCGCGGCTTGTCCTGCTTACACTGGCGCACCGATCCCATCACACGATCGAGTATGCCACAAACGCTCTGAAAGCGGAACTTCTGCCCACAAGCACCGGGGCAAACCTGGACAACCTCGTTCCTTTCGTGGGAACGGAACGCCTGCAGGCTGGATATGCCACCACGGTGTTGCGGTTCACGCTGGCCGCTGCCCGGACGAGTACAACGATCATCCCGGAAGGAACGCAAACCAGGACGGCAGACAAACGGTATTTCACCACGAGCGAGTATGCGGAGATTCCGGCTGGTGAGTTGACCGTGGATGTTCCGGCGGTGGCGGTAGATGCCGGCGCAGACAGCACGGGAATTGCCATTGGCGAGATCAACGTGCTGGTTGACCCGATCCCGTATGTGGCATCGGTGGAGAATACCTCCGTAACCAGCGGCGGCGTGGAAAAAGAGGACGACGATTCCCTGACAGAACGTGCCTACATTGCGCCGTCCAATGTGTCCGTGGCTGGCCCGGTCGATCTGTATGAATACTTTGCCCGAAGCTGGCGCAGCGACGTCACCGCCGCAAAGCCTATCTGCGAGGATGGGTACACGGTCTATATCTATTTCCTGCTGAAAGATGGCCGACTTCCGACGGAGGAAGAATGCCGAGAGCTGGAACGCTACTTTGCAGACATAAAGAAGCCGATGGGTGATCTTGTGGTCGGCGTTCCCCCGGAGGAAGTGCCGTACAGCATCAACCTGACCTATTACATCGCATCCAGCAATGTCAAAAATGCAGGACTGATCCAGGAGAACGTAGAGAAAGCAGTGGAGGAATACAAGACCTGGCAAAGAAAAATCGGCTTGGACATCGACCCGGCGGAACTCATCATGCGGGTGCGGGAGGCCGGGGCGAAACGCCCGCGGCTGACTGCCCCGGTTGATACCGTGGTGTCCAAAATCCAGGTGTCGAAGGTGACGGAGTGCAAGATCACCTACGGAGGTATCGAAGATGATTAAGATCGGTGATACCGGCCTTTTGGAAGGTCTGCCGCCCGGCATTGCAGAGCAGCACTGGGTTAAGGTCATTGACGCAGTATATCGGGAGCGGCTGAAAAAAGAACTGAAAGTCATCGAGCGCATCCACGTCTACACCGCAATAGATTCTTTGCCGGAAGACCTGCTGGATGTTCTGGCGGTTCAGTTCAAGGTGGACTGGTATCGGGATGATTACCCGGTGGAAACAAAACGCCGGGTCATCAAGACGGCCATGGAGGCGCGGCGGTACTGCGGCACTGAATGGGCGGTGAAGCAGGCAATCTCAGCAATCTATCCCAACTCGGAGATCGTGGAGTGGTACGACTACGGCGGAACGCCGGGGCACTGGCGGCTCCGCGTCAACATCACGGAGAACGCCGACATCTCCTACTACACCATCAAGAGAATGGAAGACCTGCTGGGATATGCCCGCCGCTGTACGGCGCACCTGGAAGGGATCAGCTACCTGATCTTCAACGATACGACCACAGCCTACGTCGGAGCTGGCTACCACGGCACAACCCAGCGTGTGGCCGTGCCCATCGCTGGCACCCTGCGCCCCCGTGAATTGCTGTCCACGACCTACGCAAAGGCGGGAGTGTGGGGCACCCGGCAGCAGGAATCGACGAAGATCATCGGAATCCTGCGGCCGAAGGACCACAAGGCTGCCACATACGCCCCGGTGGGCTGCGCTGCTATACGGATGCAGATGACAGCCTACATCAAAGGAAATATTCGCCCGGCGGATCACAAGGCAACAACCTTGGCTCCGGCGGGCATTGCTGCATACAGGCAGCAAATTGAAGTCAGAATCGGAGGCATGAATACATGAGTTGGAACAAATCTGTCTTTACAACCGTCGGCACGGATATGATGTCTGAGGTCTTGTCCGGCGCAACGATGACGATCACCAAGGCCGTGGGCGGCTCCGGCACCACGGAGGAAGCTTCGCTGGCAGCCCTCACCGATGTGCAGGAGGAAAAGCAGACCCTTAAAATCCTCGGCATCGAAGATGCAAGCGACAACACCGGCAACGATGCTGGCAAGCGCATCAAAATCCAGATCACGAACGGTGATGTGGAAGCGGGCTATATCCTGCATCAGGTCGGTGTATACGCAAAGCTGACCGACGGCGATGAAACGCTGCTCCTTATCATGCAGGATGACCGCGGCGTTGAAATCCCGTCCCACACCGAGAACAGCGACTTCGTAATTGAACTGTTCGGTGTCATGGCAATTTCCAATATCGCCAACATCAAAGTGACCGTTGACCCGAGCGCGGTTGCGTCCGTGAAGATGGTGAACGATCAGGTTAAACAGATCAACACCAAAATCGACGATACCAAAAAGGCTTTGCAAGATGAAGCAAAGGAAACCTATGTGCCTCTGTCCGGCGGTACGCTGACGGGTCCGCTGGTTATGCCCGGCGGTGGCAAGGCCATCAGCATCCTGGATAATGCTGGCACCCACAATATGATCTACCGGGGGAAAAACTTGGGCAGAAGCCTGACCGCAGAGCAGGCCGCTGCTATCAAAGCTGGTACGTTCGAGGATATTTACCTCGGCGATTACTGGCAGATCGACGGCGTGGACTACATTGTGGCCGGTTTCGACTACTGGTATCAGTGCGGCGATACTGCCTGCACCACACACCATGTTGTCATCATCCCCCGCAACCATCTGTACACCTACCACATGAACGCCAGCAACACAACTGAGGGCGGCTATGTGGGCAGCGATATGTATAAAAACGGCCTGACGCAGGCAAAGGCAACCTTCAATGCTGCCTTTGGCTCTGCCCACATCCTGAACCACCGTGAGCATCTGACAAACGCCGTGTCCAACGGCAGACCGTCCGGCGGCACCTGGTATGACAGCACCGTGGAACTCCCCAACGAGAACATGATGTACGGCAGCCACATTTTTGCACCCGCTTCTGACGGCACCAACATCCCGAACAACTACACGATCTCCAAATCCCAACTGCCGTTGTTCCGGCTGGCACCGTGGTTGAGCTTCACCCGTAGTTATTGGTGCTGGCTGCGAGACGTTGTCTCGGCAGCCTATTTCGCCGGCGCGGCCCGCGTCGGGGATTGCAACTACGATGGCTTCGA
>OATA01000191.1_pt1 | contig 86769 bp, 111 predicted proteins | sample 1516451 | NCBI WGS metagenome assembly OATA01 (sample SAMEA2579905, study PRJEB22360) | human gut metagenome | biome: human gut; feature: human-associated habitat; material: faeces | place: Denmark | collected 2008/2010 | reverse complement strand
TAACTCTAATAGACCTACTACCAGTACTGGTATTCTCAGAAGCACTAAGAGTAGTACCTGATAAGCTAAATCCTGAGGTACCATTGGTACCTAAACTTGGAGTAGCACTATCAGAGCCATCCCTTGTATTTGAACCCGAAGTATAATTCGCATATCTTGGTCTACTAGCCCTTGGGTACAAAGTTACACTACCTCCAGTATTACCGATGGTATAAGAACTTGCAGTTAAGGTTACATTCCAAGAGCCATAAGTATACCCAGTAAATTCGTTTGCTGCCTGGTATACTGGTACACTTACAGATTTAGTTTTACCATTTAGTGATAAGGTACCAGTAAGGGCTCCTACCCGGGTTCTAGATTTAACCGTAGTACCCAAAGAACCTGCACTAACTGCAGTACCATAACTAATGCTAGCACCGCTTGTAATTGTGCCACCTCCAGTTGTAGAACCATTCCATCCCCAAGTCTGAGAATATGAGGGCATAGTTGAGAATGAACTTCTACTTCCTCCACTTGCAGGTATATCGGATACACTTCCTCCACTTGCAGTGATTTCACTATAGGTTCTATAACCTGCCGACTGAGAACAAGATAGGGTTAACTTCTCCCCTGTTTCAGCTTGGGTTAAGGTTACCGTACCACTTCGTGTACTGGTAGAAGTATTATTACCCATAGTTACAGAAGTACCACTTCCAGATACACTACCAGAGTTGGCTCTAGTATAAGTTAAAGCAATTTGGTTACCATAATTATGCCCATTTCTTAATTCTTGCTTGTAAGAAGCAACGGTAAAGGTTTTAGTATCTCCTGTAGCCCCAAATAATATAGAGGTAGGTGATAAACTCCAAACATAACGCCAAGATTGAGAAGCTGCAGCTTGAGTGAAAGTAACCGAGACCGTTTTACCTGTTATATTTTGTGTAAAAACTAAATTGACCGAACGTTGACTTAATGCAGTATTTTCGGTAGCTACCCAATTACCATTACTACCATCGTTTAACCAATCTGGTATAGTAGAGACCCCATAGGATATACCCTCTGAAGAACCAGAAGTAACTCCATCCAAGTACTTCTGCCGAGTAGAGGTTAAGTTTACATAACTTGGGGTAGATCTCCCACCTAATGCTGGAAAGTTAAGGGTAGTATTTTGAGCAACAAAAGTATACTTATAGGTTACCTTGTGTATATCTTCCAGCTTTACACATTCATTATTTCCATAGGAACTGGCATTGGATAGTTCCAACCCCACATAACTTTCCCCTGTTCCTGTAGGGGAGAGTGCTAACAATTCAGCCTTGGTAGGACAGTCATTTCCTGTCTTACCAAGGCCTACTTTACTTTTGACAGCACTCCAGGTTGCTATCTCTCCCATAAGATTTATTTGTTTTTAAGTTCCTGAATCTCTGCCTTCAAAGCCTTGATTTCATCGTAGAGAAGTTTAACACCCTCGATTGCCAAAGTTGACATCTTGTGATATTTAACTTGTTTTACGAGTACATACTCTTCTCCGTTGATTTCTAAGGTTTCGAATTCTTCTGGATTGGGTACCGTAGATTTCTCTACTGGAACTTCTTCCACATATTTACCAAAGCCTAAGCCCTCAAGGTTCTGAGCAATAGTTCCCTCATCCTCCTTACCAAGCATAGTAAAGGACTTAGTAGGTATCTGGCAAATTTGTTCCAGAGTATGATTCAAATCTTTAATGTTATCTTTGAGTCGAATATCTGAAGACTCTTTCCAGAAACCGGAAGGAGCAGTAGTCTTAGCAAATACTACCTTGTCAGTAGTTGCCAATCCCAATTGAGCTCTAGTTACTGTATGAGGATTATCCTTTCTACCTGCATGACTATTGATAGAAGTTTGAGCAGCAGTACCTGCAGCCTTAGCATCGGCAATAGCAGCAGCCTGAGCAGTAGATACTGGTTTATTTGCATCCGATGTATCGTTAACATTACCCAAACCAACCTGGGATTTGGTAACTCCATGGGGATTAGATTTATTGGCAATGTGGTTATTTACCTTAGTTTCCAGGGCAGTTATATCTGAACCATTATCGGCAATCAATCCATCTACGTAAGTTTTTAATTCTGTACGAAGAGAATTGATAGCATTGGTTCTATCCGTAATCTCATTTGCCAAGCCTTGTACCGTATTATCCAGGTTAGTTTTATCGGATGCCGTCATTACACCAGCAGCAGTTTTGGTTGCTGCAGGGATATTAACATCTACATCAGTACCTTTAGCATATGAACCTTCTTTAGTATTCTTTACCCATCTAAAATATTTTAGAATGAGATAATCCGCAGCTGGATTAATAGAGTTAATTACCGTCATCATTTCAATCGGTAAACTATTAATCAGCTTATCATGAGCATTATCTTTTGCAATACGGGCCTCTTGTTCAGCTTCAATAGCATCTGGTAAGGTTTGATTAAGCATTATTACACTATCGGCATCCATCAGACCAGCTTCTCGAGTAGTGGCTGGAGTTAGAGGGATTACCATCCCATCGGGTTTATCAATGTAATGCCCTTGACCATCCGTAGCAGAATAGTTACATAAGATAATAATATTACGCTTATTTTTGTTAGCTATTGAAACCTTACTAATTAAATTTTTAGGCATGCTAGATACCACATCCTCAAGATGCTTACCTCTACTACCTTCGAAAGCAGTACCTGCGATTTCCCCAATGATAAGAGACGAAGTATTACTGTCTACGAATTTAGTACCTGACCAACGGAATTGGTATGGAGGTTCACCATCGGCAACATTTATATAAATCTTACCAGATTCTCCAACTACGGGAGTTTGGTGACCTGCATCCGTATACAATTGAACATTAGTAAGACCTCCAGTGGGGCTTACATCATAGGTAGCATATACTTCAAGTACATCATCTACATATGAAGGCAAATGGTTAGCAGGTACTAACCCATTCCCATCCAATGGAGCAAAGCCATCAGCCTTACCCTTAGTTGCTACAAAGGCATCATGCTTAGCTTCTAGAGTGTTAATGTTATTCTGCAGTTTATTATCAAGGGCAGTGTCTGCCTCAGTTCTATCAGCAATCTCTTTATCAATCCTTGCACCCAATGCAGTATCAGCAGAAGTACGAGCAGTTGCTTCATCGTTTACAGCTTTAGTAAACTTGGTATCTAAAGCAGTATCTGCAGCTTTTCTATCAGCTACTTCTTGAGCAAGAGCGGCTTCTGATTTACCGTCCAAAGCTTCGATAGCATCTTTACGGTCCTGAACCTCTTGAGCAATAGCATTGGGTAATGTCTCATCCAGATTAACTTTATCTTGGGCGGTCATTACACCAGCTTTCTCTGTAGTAGCTGCTGGGATATAAGTAGTCTTATAATCTTCAGGCTCATGAGTATAAATACCCTCTTCTTTTTTAGAAGAGAAATTATGAGTTAAAGTAACATGACTGCTTTGTTGACCTACCTCAACTGGTTTATCACCAGATAAGATAATAATATTATCTGGTATAGAATCAAACAGCTTCTTATCTGCTGCAGTTTGTACACCAGCTTTCTCTGCAGTAGAGGCAGGCAATGTAATAGGATTCTGTTCTACTGTACCATCTTCAACTACGGTCTTAGTAGCAGCTATGCCAACAGTAGTTTCATTGGGAGTTACTGCACCAAGAGCAAAGTTAGCCGTAGAGATTCTATCTAACTCAACCTTATCCTTAGCAGTCATCGTACCAGCCTTAGTAGCCGATACCTGAGGCAAATCGAAAGTTTCGGTAGTATCAGCATTCAAACCGTTATCCTTAGTTACGGTTACTGTTACCTTATTAGCATCAGAAGCTGCAGAGAGATCAGTTAAAGAATTTGGGTCTAACCCATCTAACTTAACCTTGTCTGCAGCAGACATAACTCCAGCAAGAGTTTGAGTTACCGGAAGTAAATTCTTGGTAGCTTCTACTTCTTCACCATATTGGTTATTTGCCTTATCCTTGGTTGAAGTCTTTACTTTGAAAGAAAGCTGAGTACCTGTTCGGGTTACAGTACTAACATCGGTAACCATGGTATCAGGCAAAGCATCAGAAGTACCTTCTTCAGCTACCAGTCTTTCTTCATGGTCATTGGTAATGTTAGTGAATTTATTATCTAAGGCAGTATCAGCATCGGTTCTGTCCTGAATTTCTTTATCGATACGTTTACCCAAAGCTGTATCGGCAGCAATACGGGCAGCTTCTTCTGCATCGATGTTATCCTGGAGAACTTTATCTGCGGCCTTTCTTTCCTCTCTCTCTGTATTTAAGTCAGAAGTATTCTGGTCAATCTTTGCTTCTAATCGAATATCCTCAGCCTTACGAGCAGCGATTTCATTATTCAGCAAATCGGTAATGGCAGTATAGTTACCATTAATGTTATCCTGAATACCCTGAATCAATTCCAGATTACGTTGAATATTAGCAGCATTCTGAGTTACCAGAGCATTGGTAGCATTCAAGGAAGTTAACAGCTCCGTACGAGTTTCAGTTACGAAAGTTCTCAACTCATTTACCGTAGTAGTAAGAGTATTACTTAAGTTAGTGAAAGTCTGTTGCAGAGTATTATCTCCTTGTTCACGCAGATTCTTTTCAGCTTCAAGCTTATTCTCCAACTCAGTAAGCTTAGCAGTCATAGTTGCTGCAAAGTTAGGGTCATCACCGAGAGCCTTAGCAATCTCAGCCAAAGTATCAAGTACCTCTGGAGCAGAGCCAATAATCTTTTGGATAGCTGCCTCTACTTGTTCAGCACTCTGGAAATCTGAATCGTTTAATAACTCAGATACCTTAGTGATGTAGTTTGCATGTTCTTCGATGCCATCCAACTTGGCATATAGCAAGTCAGTAAAGTCATTTGAAGAAAGTACTTTACCGTCTACTTTATCTACCTTCTTTCCATCCATTGCCTGGTCAGCAGCAATTCGATCTGCTTTTTCCTGAGCAATAGCATTATTAATAAGGGTATCTTGGTTAGCACGTTCTGTAGCTTCCTTATCGATATTATTCTGCAACTCAGTATCACCAGCTAAGCGGTCATTCTTTTCGGTAAGTATATTTTGGTTGATACCCGCCATATCATCTTTATGGTTCTGAAGGTTGGTATCAATCTTTGCCTCAAGTGAAGTCTCTTTGGCAATTGCTCGGTCTTTCTCTGCATTAATAGCAGTAGTATTAGCATTTACCTTTGCTTTTAATTCATTCATAGCATCGGTATTACCTGCCTCTAGAGAATCAATACGAACTCCCAAAGCATTATCACCAGCAATACGGTTTTCCTTTTCTTGTTCAAGCTTAGTATTAAGGCTAGCTACCTCAGATTCCAAAGCCTGCTTAGCATTATCCAATTTAGCCGTAAACTCAGTACTCAAGGCTTTATCGGCTACAGTACGGTCTGCTACTTCTTTATCCAAATTTACCTGAAGAACTTGGTCTGCAGCTTTTCTTTCTACACTCTCAGTATTAAGGTCAATATTGAGAGTATCGATACGAGAACTCAAAGCACTGTCGGCATTCGTACGGTCAACGATTTCCTCGTTAATCATATCCTTAACTTCCTTGTAGTTATCCCCTACAGTCTTAGTTAAGTTTGTGATTGCCTCTGAATTTCTTTCGATATTATGTTGGTTAGTAGCGATTGCCGTAGTATTGGCATTTACCTGCTCGGTAAGCTCATTACGCAAGGTATTGATAGACTCTTGCATACTCAAAGCCAAGTCTGAGATACGCTGGTTAACATTAGCCAAACTTTGAGTATATGATTCATCGGCAGTCTTTCTTTCGGCAATCTCTTTATCCAAGTTAGCCTGAATTGTGGCATCGGCATCTTTACGGTCTTGGATTTCCTTGTTAAGGTTATCCCTTACAACCCCGAGTGCAGCATCTCCAGTAGCAGACTTATTGTCTACGTATTCTTTCAGTTTAGTTTCAAGGGCAGTATCTGCATCCTTACGAGCTTGAACTTCAGCAGCTACCTCAGCACTGTTTGCCTCGTCTCCTGCAATACGGTCTTCGATTTCTTGGTTAACCTGTTCTGTGATTGCAGCCAACTTCTTAGTGATAGTAGTTGCAAAGTTGGGGTCATTTCCAAGGGCATCAGCAATTTCCTTAAGAGTATCAAGTACTTCAGGTGCTGAACCAATAATCTTTTGGATAGCCGCATTTACTTCCTCTTCAGTTTGGAAACCGGCATCATTGATAAGCTGGGAGAGATGGGTAATATAGTTTGCCTTTTCTTCGATGCCATCCAATTTAGCTTTGAGTATATCGGTAAAGTCATTCTTAGTCAAAGAATAACCTTCACGTTTATCTACCTTCTTAGCATCAAGGTCTTTATCCCCTTTTTCTCTAGCAGCAGCCTCGGCAGCAATAGCATTAAGCAATTGTTCTTTGTCTTCTACACCCTGCTCTTTTATATCCTCAATTTTATGTTCGAGAACTAAATCCTGAGCAGCACGAGTAGTGGCCTCTAAATCTATATTGTTCTGTAATATCTGGTCTGCAGCAGTACGTGCTTGAGCTTCCTGGTCAATTTTACCTTGAAGAGCATTGTCTGCATTGGTACGGTCTGTTACCTCTTTAGAGATTTCGTTGTGAAGAACTTGGTCCTCAGAATAACGGTCTACCTTCTCTTGGTCAATCTTACCTTGAAGAGCTAAAGTATCAGCCTGGCGATTAGTGATTTCTTCATTAATCTTAGAATCCAGTACGGTATCTGCATTGGTACGATTTGCAGTTTCTTCAGCAATCTTTGCCTCGAGTGCGGCCTTATCATTGATATGGAGAGTCTTAAGGTTATTTACACTTTCCTTAATCTCATTATCGGCAGCGATACGTTCATCTTTTTCCTTTTGAATAAGGCCCTTGAGTTCTTTCTCAAGTTCATCATTATCTTGATTTACCTTATCTTCAAGGTCTTTGATGTCTTCAGCATTCTTATCTACCTTCTTCTCAACTCGGTCGATTTCAGCTTTTAAGTCTGCCTTAACGGTATCAATCTTCTTATTGATTTGGTCTAACCCATATTCTAGGTTATCCTGAACTGCAGCTACTGCAGCACCCAGAGCAGCTTCGGCTTCCTTAGCACGATTAACCTCTTCGGTTAAAGCAGTACGAAGGTCGGTTAATTTATTAGTGATAGTAGTTGCAAAGTTGGGGTCATTGCCCAATGCTTCTGCCAACTCTTTAAGAGTATCAAGGGCATCATCAGCACCATCAACCAAATCACTAATCATCTGTTTAACTTCTTCCTCGGTTTGATATTTCAAATCATTCTCAAGCTGAGAAACTTTAGTGATGTAATTTGCATGTTCTTCGATGCCATCAAGTTTAGCCTTCAACTCATCGGTAAAATCATTTTTCGATAAGTCGTATCCTTCTTTCTTATCTACCTTATTCTTGATAGAAAGTACGAAGGCCCAGAACTCATTTATAGTTCCTCCAAAGCCAGCTTTAACAAAGTCATCATAGTAACCCTGTAATAACCGCTGGTCTATTTCTTCGCAGGTATAATACTTACTTACATACATATTTTATAAAATTTAAGGATTAATTACTGCACGTTGACGACCCAGTAAGAATTCAGAATCGATATCCCTGAATGGTTCTCCCTCTGAACCACAGAAGGCATTCATTGGTACATCCGGATTTTCGGGGTCTACATCTCCACCGTCCTCAATATCTCCCCGTATGCAAGCATAATCAGGAAGCCTATTTACACGGAACTTTATTACCTGGCCTATACCAGGATGAGGTATTATTTTATCCCAGATATCCCCGAAGTAATCTTGAAAGCAGGTGACAAATTTGTTTCCGGTCATCGATTGAAATGCCGTTACATCATTGCCATTACCTTTCATTTCAATATGAACTCCAGAGGTACCATTGAGGATAACCAGATTACTATCAAACCAAATTCCACTGTTTGTAGTAATTGGTGTCCACCTCAGTACTAACATCTTTGCCATATACTTTATTTTTATTCTACAAATTCAACTTTGGTATCTCGGTCTCTCTTTAGGACAATCATGAAAACTAAAGCCTCATCCTTTGCCTGAGCAGTCTGAGTATCTCCAGAAGGCTTATACGTTATACCATTAATTACAAACCTATCTTGTTCCCAATTAAAATCCCAATAACCTTCCGGTGTAAGATAACCGATTTGTTCTATATAAGATTTAGAAATTAGTATTGATAAGTTTTCATCATCCAATTCTCCTGAAATAGTTGCCTTATTGATAGGCCAGTTTCTGAAAGCATTGTAGTAACATAATGCCTCGATTTGGATGTTATAATATTTAGGTATACTGTCTTCGGCATGACTGAGAAGCTGATTAACATGTTTGGCCCAGGTTATGGATTGCCTACCAGCATCCCAATCTAAGAAGTCAGTGATAATTTTCTTGTATCTATCCCAAGAGCGGTTCTTTACCATTCTCCAGGGTTCTTTTGTCATAACTTAGTTAGAATTGATTTCTTACCACCTTTCACTGGAGCACTTGGATTTGGCCCATCTAATACTCCAGGTTGCCTTCTGTTAACTACTTTTGGGACTACGGTTCTAAATACTTCATCACAGAACGGTAAGTAGATTTCCAATCGTGAAGCTAACATACAAAGGTTCTTCCTTAATTCATCTATTAATCCACCTGGTTGCATTGCTTGAGAAAGTGTTTTCCATAGGGAACTTGTAGCATCTGCCAAGGTATCATAATATTGCACTTCAGTAGGCCCAGTAGTGATTTGTTTAATCCTATCACCTCGGGCAAGTTCGGGTTTAGAAGTACCATCACCAGTTTGTTCTTTGGTAGAAGTTAATTGACTTAGGTATTCTGAAGTACTTGTTAATAGATTAAGTATCTTCACATTGAGAAAGTCCCATGCTGCCAATTCCATTATTAATTGGTTTTCTAGTGCTTCATACCATAATTCATCAGTATACTTATCTGCAGGAATTTGGTGATTTACTAGAGGACCCATATAATATTGCCATTTGGTGATGTAGATAGATTTATCTTCCCTGGTCATTCCCTCTGATATCTCTGAAGGAATATAGTGGTCGATTAAGTTATATATTGTATCGGCTAATGCCGTATGACCATAATCACAAACTACCAGAGTCTTATCTACGGTGATATCTAAACCATTAGAGTTGGTTACATGTAGGGTTACTGTATAGAAACCGGGAGTTTCATAAGAATAGGAAACATGTCTTCCACCATTGAAAACCTCTCCCTTATCATCGCCAAAGTCCCAGTCAAAAATGGATTTGGCCGGGACTTTGGATATGACTCTGAATGAAACTTCCAGACCTGACGTAACGTACAAAAAGTCCAGATTGTTATTCATATTAGTCTGTCTTATGTAATTTTCATATATTACCCTTTAGAAGAGGATTCGAATTCTTCCAGCAAAGCCTGAATAAGTGTTTCTACTGTATCATCTTTCTCGGCAACGATTTCATGAAGACCTGCTACCAGTTTCAGTTCTTCCAGTGAATAGCCCTTTGCAAGTTTTTCAAGAGTCATGCCTTTCTTGAACTGAGCATTCAGTCTCTTATCCAACTTTTCGATGTCGGCCTCTGAATACTTTTCGATTTCTGATTTATCAGCAATGATAATCAGATGGCCAGAGGCAATTGCCTTCTGAATCTTTGGTGCACGGAATTGACGACGAGAGAGTTCCTTGTCTTCTCCTCTACAAACGGTAATACCAGTTGATTGGTCATGAAAACTGTAAGCTCTTGGTCCCACAGTTACTGTATATTTATCTTTAGCCATATTTCCTAAGATTTAAAAATGATTAAAGAGAGGATAGGTCTTTTTAGTTACCTACCCTCTCAGGGAATTTATATAGATGAAACCGGACGTCCCTTATTATTCTAGGTTAACCATCAAATATGGGTCTACGTTCATGAACTCGGGGAAGCCGAATTCTGAGAACTTCTTGTCAGCAGCCAGCAACAGAGTTGCATCCTGGTACATCTTAGAGAAGCCAGTAGTCAAGCTTGCATAGATTGCCTGAGTCTGGTTAGAAACGATTCTTTCAGATTCAAGCATCAACTGACGAGCAGTAAGCTTAATCAAGGCAGCAGATGTATCAATCAACAGCAACTGTTGGTCGGGTGTACCCGGGTGAATGTAGAAGTCAGCATTCTTGGGAACAGGAGACTTAACATTCAGGGTAGCTTCTGTAGTACCAGAGTGACGATCCTTGAATTCCGGCAAGTTCAGCATTTCGATTGCCTGGTCTTCACCACCAATCATAGTTTGGAAGTTACGTCCCATACGAGCAGCACGTACCCAAATATGCAGAAGGTCTTTGTAAGTGATACCGTTAGTTGTTTCGTATACACCGATTACCGGGGCAGACTCAGAGCCATCAGGGTTGTTACCATTGATAGCAACGTCCATAGCCAGAGTATCCAGAGCATAACCCAACTGAACACCAAAATCACGAAGGTAGATTCCCAAGACATCGAGCGAAACATAGTTACGAACTTCATCAGTAAGTTTGAAACCTTTTCCGATTTTGAAGAGGCTAACTGATTTCTGTCCGAAGCTAACATCACCCAATGGGATAGTTTCTGCCTCATTAACCTTTGCAGGGGCAGCATCCGACATGTTAACCATCGGCATGATTGCTTGTAAACCATTGATTGGTTGGTCAGATGCAATGATATTTGGATAGAACGGAGCCTGGCGCATACCCAATGTGATAGCAGCACGAATTATTTCCGGAACAATCCAACGAATATTCTGTTGGGGCATTGTAAAGATGTTCTGCATCGTGTCCACTTTTGGATTGATGCCCATCTTTTCAAAAAGTTCATCTTCTGAAATACCCCATTTACCGGTAACCAATTCTCCAAAAGTTACCTCTACAGGCTTCTTGTCCTGTGAACCGGAACGAACAGCTTCCAAGCTTCTTACCATTTCCGGCAGCTCATTCATAAAATCCTGAGCCTTCAACTTTGTAATATCTATTTTATTTTCCATAACTTCTTTTCTCTTATTTGATGAGTACTTGAATTACCTCATTTGCCTCTTCTGCTGGATTAAGGGCAATGAACTGGGTTGAAGTTGCTTGGTTAGCTTTTACGAATCTATCGTTAAGCAATTTTCCATCGGGAGTTACATAGCCAGCTTCGATATTTTCGTTTGATACCCAGTTACAAATCATGTAACCTTCCATAGCTACTGTTACCTCTACCGGGAAATTTCTTTGAGGTTGATAAGCAGGATTAACGTTATCCGTTACTGCTACACCCAAATAAACTTGAGTAGCTGTATCAGTGCAAGGGTAAATCAAACCTTCTTCATTCAAAGCCACTGGCATACCCTGTACGATTTTCTCTCCAGCTTTAACATTGAAAGCCTGGTGCAATTTGTGTGACTCACTTTTGTAAATCACCGCTCTCGGGGTTCTTTCCCCAAAGAGAGTAAGTTGCTGAGGGTCGTTTACGATTTTAGTTTTTTCCATAACGCGGATTATTTATATTAGTTATTTGATTTTGTTTCGATACAAGTTATCGATTACATTCTTAGTACTCGGAGATTCTGAATTCCGTTGGGTATCAGTACCCTGGGTTCCAGTTTTACCCTCGGTATCATCCTCAGCAATTGAGGAAGCACGGTTGACGTCCTTAGAACCACATTTTGAGCAAGTGAGAGGGAACTTCTCTTCCAAGCGAGCTTGGTAATCCTTGGTCAAGGAAATAAGAGTAGTAATACCAGTAGTCTCGGCATTGAGCATCGTAACGATTGTCTCATCTACCTTATCACCCATCAACTTCTTGTAGGTTTCTACGGCATTTTCACGTAGAGAAGCAATGTGATTCTTTCCTACGGTTGCCATTTCCTTCAAGTTAGCTACTTCGGCATTCAAGTTGGTAATCTGTTCCGTAAGAGAAGTTTTCTCTGTAGTAAGATTATCTACTGAAGTTTGCAATTCGTTTCTGGATGATACCAAAGTCTGAATGCAGGCAATTACATTTTCCTGATTCATCTCTTTACCTTCTTCCAGGGTAAGCATGTTATCCCCAAAAAGGCTTTCAAGAAATTTTTGTAATTCGTTCATGTTATCTTTATTTGAATGATTATCATTGGCATCATTATCATTAAAAGAACCCTGAGTATCGTTCTTTTCTTGATATGGTGTTAAATCTGATTTATAATCAGTAAAGAAGTATTGCTTCGATTTATCATCTCTGTATTCTTCATAAGATGCCCAAGTTCTTTTGGCAAAGGTTGGGTTAATGATTTTACCATCCGAGCCAATTTTCTGGGCAAATGAATCAGCACCATGTGAAACTAGTGAGGTCTCAAGGTAACGAACAATTTCAGTAACCATTCTACGTACCATAACTCCCTTAGAGTCATAAGTACCCAGTTTCTGATAAAATTCGTTATCTTCCATTTGGGGATGGGATTTATCCCACTTAAATTGTACAGTAACTGAATTACTATGAATTGAAGGTGGCTCCATAAGGATGCCTCTAGCAATTCTTGGGTTTGCCTTACCATCGATTTTCAGAATACCGTTGATACCAGCGGGTATAGTAAAGCTACCGTCTTTATAGGATTCCTGCCACATTACTTGTGATACAGCACCAATAGCATTACCGATGTTGGTTTCATGGTCACAGTTTACTGTTTGACCAAGCAACATCTTCATAGAAGCCTTTAGTACTCCATTCTGACCGAAGTCTGTAGGATTCCAATTTTTCGATACGATTGTTTCCGAAAGTAATCGGAACATAGGTTCGATAAACTCTTCATCCTTTGGAGTTAATTCCGATTTATCCAGGTTAGGGTAATAGGTATTATAATCTATATCCCCTCCCCAAAACCCAAATTGAGCAATGGAATCCGGTGTAGGATTTTTCCATTTGTAATAATTCTCGGAGAAAGTCTGGGCTCCCACTGCTTCTGGGATATACCCAGCCATAATGGTATGGCCTTGACCTATCACCATAGAATCAAGATGCTCTTTGTTTTTCTTTGTGAATTTACTCATCTTGCTTTAGTATTTTGGTCTCCTCGAGAAGGAGCCGGGTTTGTCTTATCTCTTGACCTACGAGCAGATTGGTTTTTATCATCCTGCCTTTGTTTCTTCTTGGTACCCTCTTGTGGGTCTGTATTACCTCCCTTAGCAAATTGGTCCTCAAGTGAAACTCTTGGTTCTTTCTCATCAGGAGAATCATAACCCATTGCCCAAGCATATTGCTCTTGACTAATGATACCAGCCTTATACAATAAGTCAAGGTTCTGTATCTTATACTGAAGACCTTGTTGGATTTTAACTTCATCAGAAACTGTAGAAGTTCCCCAATCAATCTTCATTCCCTTATTATTAAAGCCTGCCAGACGCAGTTCTAGAGAGTAAAGTCGGTCCAATACATAAGCTACAAGCATTTGGATATTTTTTAACTGGCTAATCATCTTAGACAGCATTATACCAGTTGCACCTTCACCAGTAGTAGATGATACCCCAATTATAGAGCCATTAACTCCCAACCCATTTGCTACAGATTGTTGGTTCATATTCCAAGGCTTCTCGATATTACCGAGCTCCTTAGTAGTAGAATTTAGTTTGAATTCATGGTCATCTATGTAACCAGCAACTACTCCATCCTTCATACCCTCTTTAACATTACGTTTAAGGATATTAAGTTCATGGTATAATCGGGATTCATAAGCTTTTATACTCTCATTTGGTCTTTGTGGAGATTTCTGCATCTTAGCTTCTAAGAAACCAACCATACCACAAATCTCCATGATATGTTTGAAGTTAACCTTCATATCATTCTGACCCTTGAGAGAATCCAATGCAGGCATAAATGGAGGAACTCCATAAGGTTCATCGGTATCATTGAACATACCAACATAGAAATAGGTTTCTGGGTTAAGCTTAATGTAATCTTGTTGCTTAACAAAGAAATTTATATTCTTTTGGTAAGGAGCATACACCCCATTTAATTCACGTTTAAACTTGATGTGTTCTGGCTTAAGGAATAATACAGTAGCCAAACCATCAAGCTTATCATTTGGTACTCCTTCTACGGATATTGCCCCACTTACAAGAAGTTGAACAATCATTTTATTAACTAAACCATCTATACCAGCAGTATATCTGGTCCATCCCTTGGTGGCTTTCTTAAGATGTTCTCTCATCTTTGAAGCCTCTTCATCGGTATTATTAGGGAAAGTTACTGTATGACTGGTGTTAGCTAACTTAAACATATCTTGCAATGCAATGCCCATATCAGGATTTACCTTATATAAATCCCGAATTAAAGGTATCACATCAACACGAAAAGAGGGTTCAACTAATTTAGTCAACCCTTGTAATGATGTAATTAAGTTATCGCTATCATCGTCAACTGAAACCCTACCAGGCGAAATCGATGTGGCAGGCTTCTCCTCTTTATTAGAGGATGTACCATTCTTGGGAGGGTCCTTCTTACGTCCCCAACCCCAACTAAAATTGAAGTACTTTTTCATCTTGGTTGTACGATTACGTTAGTTTTTCCTTTCCTTATGTGATTACATATTGCTTTTCCAAAGATATCATCATCGGCATATACATCTCCTTCAAGGTCTACATCTACAGCTGAATAATTGTTAGCCCTATGTTTACCCATTGCAACAGGTCTACCTAAACCATCATAGATGAAAGTATAAGCTTCTTGTACAAAGAATGGGTCCTTAATGATTACATGATCTAATCGAATATCTTCTTCCAAGTTCTCTATTATCACTGAACGATTCTTTTGGGTGGTTAACCAACCAGGGGATTTATCCATTTCAGGTCTACTTTTACCTTTTTTCTTTAGCATCTTCTGGTAGTAGTAAAGGTTAGGGTAGCCTTCGTCTTGAAGCTTAGAAGTTACTGATAAACCAACGTCATTGGATTCTGGAGCTATTACTGCCCAGTTAAACAACTTCCCAGTATCACCAAGTAACTTAGCATAAGCTCCCACTGCCATTCTTCCCTTATATACTACTTGTTCTTCTCCTAGCTTATCCATACAAGTAAATGAAGAGTAGTCAGAAGCTCTACCAGTTGAAATGTCTGCACCAATGAAATATTCTTTATCTGATTCGGGTTCACAGAATTGTCGGTATTGACCATTAAATCTCTTCTTAATAACTGGGTAATCACTAAGGCAGTCTTCGATAGCTTTAATATCGGCTAAGTCGAAGACTGTATTACCAGATGATAAGAAGTCACCATCAATTTCTTGTGCAGTTCGTTTTGCTCCCAAAGCAGAAGACATTTGGTTATACCAATTGATATCTCGTTCTGGGTGCATTTGCCAGTATAATCGAATTGGGTTAAAAGGATTACCTCCTGCAATGGCATCTACCCAAGTTGAGTGATAGAAATTACCAACTCCATAGGGAGTAGAATTGACGATGGCAGCTCCACCAGTGGAAAGAGTAGGGAATGCAGCAGCCCAAATTTGAGCAGCCCATCTTACTACTGCTGCCTCGTCAATTACCAGAAGAGAAAGGGATTCCGAACGACCGGCTTCGGATGATGTCGGAATAGATTCAATGAATGACCCATTATCAAATTCTATCATGGAAGCAGAGCCATATTCACCAGCTCTACCGTTGATTATGGGAGTTTGAAGGTACCATGGAAGATTCTTGTACATGAACTTAATCTTCTTAAGCACCTTCTTAGCAGTTGTGTCTTTGATAGAGATAATGTTTATCTTTTTGTTGGGATGGTACATCGCCAACCAAAGACAGTACATAGAAATAAGTTCTGTAATTCCTGCCTGACGGAATTTGAGAATGATATTGAATCGTTGGGCAATGAAATTGTAGAGAACTGATTTCTGAAATGGGTATAAATCAAATCTTACCTTTCCTCTTACTGGATGTATCACATAGCAAAAAAGGCTAAAAAAGAAAACATCACTAGAAACTCGGGATAAGTTTGATAGCTCCTCCCGAGTTAATGTAGTTCTAGTTTCTGAGATAGTCTTTGCCATTACTTAAAAGTTATACGTTATTTGAAATTCGATGTCAGTACCCATCCCTGATTTTATCTTCGGGTAGTAAAAGGTATTGACTCCGAATTTGTAATTAAATCTCTTAGTCTTGATTGAAAGACCAGCTCCCATATCGAAGAGATTATTGAAAGGTCTGTATTTGCCATAAACGTATGGACTAAGTGATAACCTTGCAACTTTCTTTCGAGTTAATTGACCTTCATACCAGTTGTAGTTGTACTTATCTAAGTCGATTGGGAATAGTCTAGTTGAATAAGTGTTAGTCTCCTTATTGAACAGACTTAAGTTCAACTTATCTTTCTTCAAAACAATTTGAACCAGGGAATCTTGGTTACTGATAACTGGCTGCCTTAGCATGGAATCAGGAAAGAGAGTTGACTGTCCATTATCGTAAACTAAGATCCTATCTGGTTCTTTTTCTTCAGAGTACTTCTTCTCTGGTTTGAATGGTTTCTTTGTGTAAACTGTATCTGGAATTTCATTGACCGCTTGTTCCAGGGAATTAACCTCTCGAGAAAGTTTGTAATTCCTGAAGCAAAGGTAAATAGTAAATCCTAGAAGTACAATAAACAAGGCATTCTTAAATGTCTTCATATTTGATGAATTTCTTAATTTTACTCTTCAACCAATAACGTTCTACTGGACTTAAGTTTGACTTAATGATGTGGAACTTGAATTGGAAAGTACTTTTGGTTTCAATAATCTCAAAACGTATCGAAGGTAAATTCCGATAAATAATCCGAAAGAACTTAATGATGTTGTTAATGTTCAATTCGGTAATTGGGTACTTTGCATTAATCATTCTCATAATTCGGTGTATTAAGTTTTCAAATCGAAATAGTCGCACGCTTTAATGATACTATCTATTCGGTAATCGCTTAGCGATTACCTTTATCGAACGAAGTGAGATAATATCCAAATATACTACTTACGATATGATATATGAATAGCTATATATACGCAGATAAATATATAGATATATATACGTAGTATATTATATATCTATATATTTCAAGGCACCCCAGAAACTTATATATAAGACTTTATATATAAAGCTGAAACTAGTAACCTTGGATTAGGTACCTCTTTAGACGACTTCGTACTATTTCCTTTTGAAATACAAAATTATTACCTATGAAAAAAGATAACATCCCAGGATTTCCTGGTTATTACGTTTCCAAACGAGGTCGAGTATTTAGTAGAATCCAGTTCTCATTCGACACTGGTTCAAAGGGTTGTAGAAGAATATATTCAAACACTTGGCATGAACTTAAGCTGTATCAAAAGAAAACCGGTAAATACCAAGTATCTCTTTACAAACTCAACGATAGGAAAGTATATACTGCTCAAGTTCATAAATTAGTTGCAAAGGTTTATATACCAAATCCCTTAAATCTACCCTTTGTATGTCATAAGGATGATGTAGGTACTAACAATTACTACAAAAATCTTCAATGGGGCACAGCTAAAGACAATGCTCAGATGAGAGAATGTAATCACATCACTAAAGGATTAAAGAGACATAAACCAAAAGGATTTATGTCTGGTAAACTTAATTCCATGTATGGTAGCATTCGTATTGGTAATGCAAGTAAATATTCTCTCAAAGATATATTAAGTTGGTATAGGTCTTATGAAGCTGGTAATTCTACATCTGATATCTGTAATCAATTCAAAGTACCCTATAAAGTAGTAAGTCGTAAAATTAAACTAATTAAGTCTAACCCTAATAAATACCTTACTTATTTGACTCAGCTCGTTTCAAACAACGCTTGAACCAGATTGCAATTTCAAACACGGAACCCTTGGCAATTGTGTACCTTGCCTTGTTAAGCCAGTAATGGTAATCCTTAAAATCACCCTCGAAGGTATCACCATTTTTGTGAAGGTAAATTTCGAATTTATCGGGGAATCCCATAATTGCCTTGAAGTCTTCGATTCCCAAGGGGTATCCATCGGGTCTAAATTGCCTATCTGCAGGTCTGAGAGTTAATGGGGGTTTATCATACTCTAATCGATATACTCCTGGAAGAGTACTCATCTTTGCAGTTTTGATAGGCCACTTCTTTTCATCTTTAAAATCTCTAACCCAGAGTCTATGTATCTTTGCTACTGTAAGATTCTTCTTTTCAGGAAGCTTCCGATAGTCATACATTGCCAGAGTCTTACTCATAAATGGAATCTGGTTAGTATTATTTTCCTGAGAGAATGTGAGTGGTTTAAGTAAATTTCTAGTAGTTGTTGGAGTTTTTACTTGAAATACTTCATCAAAAGCATTCAAGTATTTCTTACCAGTCTTTTTATGTACTCCAATGATGAGTAATCGCTTCCTTGACTCCTGGGAGTTTCCGTAATCTAAAACTGACCTTTCGTGAAAAACTAATTTATAGTCTTTGAATGTTTCCTCAAAGAAATCCTTGGGAAGCAGTGTTAGCAGTCTTGGTAGATTTTCTATAAGAAATATCTTAGGTTTATACTTGAGTATTGATGCAATTACTAGATTAAGACTACGGTTATCTTTTGGATTGCCTAATTCTTTTACTTTAGATAACCTCATTACTGAGGCTGCTCCGCAATCAGGGCTTGATATAATTATGTCTACTTTCTCATTGAATTCTTGTAAACAAAAGCCCTTATAGAACGGTATATCCCCAAAATTTAATTTCCATTGTTCTTCGCCTGGAGTGTGGAATACTCCCCTTATCTCTATGTTCCCTAACAAATTCTTCTTAAAAGGGAACAGGAGTGCACCCTGTCCAGCGCACACTCCCAATACCCTTAGTTTTTTCATTTCTTGTAGCTTCTCAATTTAATGTACTTAATCCAAGCAAATGGCTTACGGTCTTCCAGATAGCTCAGATTCTTATCATTATTGTGGGCTTCTTCTTCGAAACTTACATCATGATACCTTTCATTCTGTTTATCCCATTTGGCAAAACACAGAATGAGAAGATATTCGATAATATACCAAAGGTAGAAGAGACCAAAACAGAGAACTACTACCCACCAGAAGGATATATCGAATAATACCCAGAGTATGATACCAAGTATCAAACCGACTATACTACACTCAATCTGTTGTACCTGGTGGATACGCTCATGATTGATATCATCGGGTTTACAATCTTCTACTTTGTGTTTGAAGAATGAATTATACACCAGAGTAATGGCTTTGTAACTGGGGAAAAGGAATACTTTTGCTACCCAGCTGTTAAAATGACATCTTTTCATAACTTATCTTTGAAATTTTCGTAAGCATTTCTTAACTTTTGATCATAGGCATTCTGGGCATACCCAGGACCATTATACTTTCTGGCAAAGCCAGCCCAGTCTTTTGCTTTGAGATTACCCAAACAACCAGAGTTTTTCATGAAATAATACATGAGTTCTAGTTGATTTGCATGAGATTCAGTCATCTTATGAACGAATTCAAAGACATCTTTACATTCACAAAGATTGTGATTAAACCCACAAATTTGGAACATTCCCCAACTGGCAGACTTCAATGCACATTCCTCATCAATTTCTTTGGCTAATTCGAGTCTCTTATACTCGTGTACACCTCCCAAATACTTCGATTTATCCCACTTAGGGAAGAAAATCGTAGAATATCTCTTACAAAGGTAAGCTAAATCTCTGTCAGGGAATTTCTTATGTACTTCTTTGTACATAATGTGACCCTCAAAGAGGATTTGAGGCCTACCATCAGCTAAAAACCCATCTCTACCTGCTGCTTCTACCAATTGAACAGCTTTCAATAGAGCAGGTTCTAGACCTAAGCGAATAGCAAGGTCTTTAATCATTTCATTTGTTAGTTTATCCATAACTTATCAGTTTTAATGGTTCAATTTTAGTAACAAAAGTATTGCTTATAACCCATTTTTAGGATGTTTCGAGGTTCTATTATCATATATAACTTATAAAATAATGCAATATGGGCAAGAAAAATGAATGCCAGATATGTGGCAAACCAATTAATTTAGAGGAATTCGATGAAACTAGAGAGATTCCTCAACTTATGGCAAGAAAACAAGTTTGTTTTAAATGTGCTTTTTGGTTTAATCGATTAGCTTATGATAAAGAACTTGAAAAAGAGAAGAAAATTGCCGTAATTACTCCCGATTATTCCCATTGGATAACTAGAATACCGGGAAGTATTCTAATGGTTCCTTCGGCTTTCGGGGGGATTTACCAAACTAAACTCCAACCAGTCAACACACTTGGTGTTATAGATGAAGATAAAGAGAAACTTTTCATCATCCGTTATAATAACATCACTCACCAAGGTACTATACCGGAGCATCTAAGAGATGCTTTTAAAGTAAATGGGGTATTTCTATCTCTACAGGAATACAAAATGCTAGAGGATTACCGGGGCAATTCCTATGAATTTATAAAAAATAAAATAGATAATGCAATAAATAAGAAATAATTTCGTATATTTGCATAAAGAAAAATTCTTAATAAATAAAGATATGAAAAAAGAAAAGAAAGAAATCAAAAAGCTTAAAGAGGGGGATGAGGTTCTCTTCACATTATCTGGAAGACCCATCATTGAGAAAGTTACAGTGGAATCTATTGATAAGAAAGGTGGATTTGCAATGCTTAGTAACCGGGTAAAAGTTGCAAGAACTCTCGGTCCAGATAATACATATCCAAGATTGGATGGGCAAAAGGGGGAAGTTCTTCCTATTACGGAAGAGAATGAAAGAATATTCCTTGCATACAAGGCTTATTTCTCGATTAAGAGAAATATAGAATTCCTTGACAAGGAAATAAATGGTATGAAAGATACAGATGCTTTCAATACGATGATTGAATTTGATAAGAAACTTACCAAGATTATTAACAAATACTTCAGAGAACAATGATTACAGTATTAGCTATAATTTACTTGGTATGTTTGCCATTCACGGTATTCTTCGTAAAGGTTTGCTTAGATTATTTACCGTACACTCATAGGATTCATTCCCTGATATTATTTATATCGGTATGGATAGTATTACCTCTATTTCCGATTTACCTATTAACCAAGTACCTAAAACATAAGTTGCTATGAGATTCTTTTTTGATAGACACGGTGATTATGCTGGGACATCAATGCAAGGGTGGGAGATACTTCTCCTACTCTTATTCCCAGTTACTTTAATAATCTTCTTCGTATTCTTACCTTTCTTCATATTATATAAGTATGATTCTAGAGAAGAAGATAAAAAATACGAAGAAGAACATCCAGAAATACTAAAAGCAGATTCTTATATTACCTGCTGGTATCCCTGGCATAGGTATTCTGTTGCATATACCTTGGCTCTGATATTTTGGGTATGTGGGTTACTAATTAGCCTACTGAATTAATTATATGATTGTTACACTATATATGTACTCAGAGTCTTCTTGAGGAGAATAACCATACTCTACTATTTGAGGATTAGCTCCATCTTGAATGGCAAAGTTATTTCTTGAAGTTCTACTACCTTTGAATAAAGTATAAATATACTCTTTTACATCACCAGGTGATACACCATATTGAATCTGTAATCTAAAGATTATATCGTTAGCTACTGGTCGATCTGACCTTATATCACAAATGGCAGAGGTGTTAGAGGTTGGGCTTTTACTTACGCTTATTATGATGTTAGCTGTAACTTTAAATATCTGAGTTACCGTGAGATTGATTCTGTTATTAGACTCATTTTGGGTAAATATCAGAGTAGTAGACCTTGAGGACTCAGTATTTTCTGAATAGTTAATTTTTACATCTAAGTAACCATCTCCAACGGTAACTCCTCCCCAAACAGCCCAACTTACGGAGGCTGAGTCCAAAGTACAAGAGGGTGTAGAGGTTGAAACTACTTTGCCATTTACCAGTTTCCTTTTGAGGGAAGTGATACGGTAGGTTACAGTACCACCCTCTGAAGATACAGTATCTGTACCTGTATCGGTAATTGCACGTGCTAGTTTAAATAATGTTTTTTCTTCCATATTTTATAAAGTTTTTGGTTTATAGAAAGAACTTTGATATTGTAATCTACCAGAGGGATAAGGAAGGATGCTATGATATTATATAATTTAAATTCATAGAATATGGTAAAGATAACAGTGGTATGTGATAATAGGGATAAGAGGATTCTTAAATGCAGAGAGGGTAATCGTATTTGGTATCAGATATGGATTACCCAATTGGATATGAATTGTATTGAAAGGTATTTTGATGGCTATGGTGAAGTTAAGAGATGGTGGTTAAGGGACCTTCAGATATGGTATGTTTTCTTCTATGAGAAGAAAGGTGGTAAAGTTCGAGGAGTTCTTGGGAAGGATAGGACTAAGGATTTAATTAAGAGTATTCTGTAGAATAGGTTGCCAGGGATTAGGTCTCTGGCTTCTTTGTGAGTATGTGTGTGGTGTGGGATATCTTGGCATGCCTCTAATACGAGGTGTCAAAATTTCCTGGTACTAAAATGTGTATTTGCCTTCAAGGTACCCCTTATAGCGAAAGCCTAAAATCGTGGGGTACTAAAAACGGACTACGGTTCCCTTAAATTTAACATTTGAAAATAAAAAGTAAGGGACAAACATTTTTATTTACATTTTTATTTATCCCTTTGCTTTCTTTAGTCTTTAAATGTTTCGTTATCGTCTTTCAAAATTTCTTTTAAATCTTTATAGCATTGAATTGTTAAATAAATTACACCAACAAATAAAAATATATTTAATATCATAACTTTTATTTTTAAGTGAGTAGGGAAATATTTCCCTACTCTGATTTGTTTTTACTTCAAAGAGTTTTTCACTATTTCAAGCCCTTTTATTAAAATTGCTTTCTTTTCTTCTTTTGTATTTTCTGATGCAATAGAATTAAATGAAAAATCATTCAGCGTATAGACTTGTTTATAAAAGTCTATAAAGCCGTCAATTAGTTTTTTATCTGCATTGTTTGCAATCGTAGAAAGAAAATTGAAAGTTACATTTCTGAACTTTTTGCGTAACGATTTGATTTGCTTTTCGTTTGCACCCTCAAAAAGTTCTTTTTTGTAAATTTCTGTTTTTGTCCCTAAAGACGTTTTAAAAAGTCCAGCGTTTTTTTCTTTTACGCTTTTCAATACGTCTAAAGCAATCAAACTATTTGCTTTTGCGTTTGCACTTGCTTTTTCTACATTCACGTTATTAATCATAATTAAATTGCTTGAAAGTTTTATTATTTATTATTTTTATTACCTTTTCAAATAGACTTTCAAGACTTTTTAAACTATTCTAATAAGGTAGTATTTATTTCGTTTCTGTATTGCAAATATAAGAACTATTTTTTAATCTACAAAATTTTTAGAAAATTATTTTTGTGAAAAAGTTTTAAATAAAAATTCATTCAAATATCGCTTTGTTTTTCTCACATTGCAAAGATACGAACTTTATTTTAATCTACAAACATTTTCAAGAAAATTTTTTGAGAAAATGAATAATTTTATTTTCAAAATTATTTTTGTGAAAAATTCATAAAATAGAAAATATTGTGCACCCTAAAAAGGACTTAATATTTGCACTTAATTTTGGGGGTTCACAAGGGAAATCTTCACACGCCTTGTAGTGTGGGCATATATGATATGTATATGGAGGCTTATGCCTGTCCTCTTGAGAGTGTATTATATACCTGTATATTGATAAGGCCATTAATGGACTAAGGTGATAAAGAATTAAGGCCGATTAGCTATATCCCTATTATTGCCCTCTATAAACCTATTAGGTCCTAATTCAATAAGGCCATATAGGGACTATGGTAAGCCTATAGGGATTAGGATAGCCTATAATGGCTTACTAAGTTAGCGTAAGTAAAAACCCAGACCTAAGTTAGGCCTGGGGCAATGTGTTAGTATTCGCAAAATTCTCGTTCAAGGTATATATTGAGATCCTTGAAAAGTTTAATGCCAGGTATAGGACCATCCTTTTCTTCGTCCCAGGTATAATATTCGATAGCGGTTTGTTCAATACCTTCGATATCGGTAATGAATATTACCCAGATTTGGTCCGGGATATAGTATTTAATAAAGCCTTGAGTAATGCCCTGGATGATTCTAGGTTCCAGATTAGAGATACCTGTAATGATGTTAGTTAATCGATTTTGTAATTCGTTGAGTTCCATATGTATATAATATAAACGGGGGCTAGATGCCCCCTTGGGTTAAGTAATTAATCGAAGTATACCTGAAAGGTTATATACTCGATGTTGAAGGTAAAATCGGGTTCAATTTCCTCTGGGTCAGGGATTTCGGATGAGAATTCCATAAGGCAATCATCTGTGTTAAGGTAGATGGATATTTCCTTAGCTTTCGATTGCATTAGTTCTGGCAATATCAAATCGAATTGTGAAAGTGAATTGGCAATGTAGGATGCCCATGGATAATCCTTAGCGTAATTTATTAGGGTAAGGATGATGAGGTTTGAAATTTGATTAATTGTTCTCATAACGTCTATATTTAATTAGTTATTATTACAATGCAAATATAAATATAATATATTATATATGCAATAACCTCAATTGCCTTCGTAGGTTATTAAGGGCCTTGAATTATATTTGCCTTAGTCCTTGAGGCCATGAATGGAGATTGCCATTTACCTTCCCTACCTATAACCTATATTATATAATACCTAATGGTTCTTGGTAATCAAGGTACCTCTAAATCACAAAATTGTCCTAGAATACAAAAGTTAATGCTAATATAAATACTAAGCAAATAAATTACAGAGTTACTAGGAATATTACCTAAATATGCCCCTTGAAGGCCTTAAATCCTATAAACCATTTAGCCCTAAAACCTAACAAATAATTTGCCTTGATTACCAAATCTTATTACCTAACCCCAACCTATATGTATTATATAATACATAATATAATAACTTGGTGAAGGCAATCAAGGCTAATTAGTGATGGCCATTAATCGACAATGTACTAAAGCTATACTACCTACATACATAGAAGCTACATAATATATCTGTATTATATAATCCCCTACCTTCGAATTACCTTGAATGCAATCTATATAATATATACATATAAAGGGTACTCAAAGCAATCGGATTTATGGGCCATTAATGGTCGGATTTTATTGCCTTTTTAGGCCTTTTTGAGTTTGCCTTTAAAGTGTGTAGTAGAGCTATATGGTATAGTGGTGAGTGGCTTTGTATAGTAGAGGGGTTATCACTTGCCTTGTTTGCCTAAATCCCCAAAACCCCCGGCGAGGTACCTTGATATATGTATTGGGTATTATTATATTAATAGATGGTATATTAGTTATAGAGGGGATAGGTAGATATTATATTATGTATAGTTAGTATGATTTTGTTTTATTTTTGTGTTGGGTAGTGTGGGAGGTACCCGGTATTTATTCCAGGTACCTTGTGGGTATTTATTCGATTAGGTATACCTGTATGAAGGCATATACTAAAAGGATTATGATTATTCTGTAGATGAATTTCTTTGTTAGGTGGGCTTCTTCATTTAGGATTAGAAGCCAGATCGTTACGATGAGTAGAATTAGTGATTTCATAATTTTTAGTATTATTATATGTATCTTAGTATAATCCTATATGTGTAGGATACCAGGATTAGTGATGAGGTGTATAGGGTTAGGATTATTAGCTGTGAGATGATATACCTTATTTTGTTTGTTGGGTGGGTGTACTTGTGGGCTTGGTATATTTTCTCATTGCGTATGAGGGTTAGGATAGTTCCTACGGATAGGATTATTCGGATTATGTGATAGATGATGTTCATGGTAGTGATATTATATCGATTATGGTTATATCTCTTAGTGGGATTTGTAACATTTCTCTTATTTGTAATCTGATGTGTTCGGAGTGGAGGTGGTTGTTGTTTATCTCTTGGTTGGGGTACCTTAGGTATGGGTTAAGTTCCTCAGTTCTGTATGGGATTACCATTTCCTCTGTGAATCCCTCTGTGTATTCTTTAGTGTGACCTGGTACCTCGAAAGATACCAGGAATTTTCCTTTTGTTAGCATGGCTCTAGTTCATTAGTTAGGATTCGGATATCGGTATATTGATTCATGTATTCTCTTTCTGAGGATATGTCTAAGCATTTACATGCTATATAGTGACCGTACATTGATATACCGGATTCGTAGCCTTGGTCTTCGTTTAGGAAGTTAGCTAATGGTATCTTGTCTACTGAGCATATCTTCTGATGACCTGGTAAGGTTTCTGAATCTGTATATCCTACAAAGTCATAAGTATCAGTATTATCTGTCATGGTAGAGAATATTTCGATTAGCCAGTTAAAGTCCTCTAGAGGTACTTTGTCTAGCCATTCCCATCCGATTGGATAACCATTTATTGTTATGATTGGTTCCATGATATTAGTTGAGTTGAAGGTTAAACTTTGGTTTACCTAATAGTACGGTACGTGGGCGTTCATCTTCATCCAGGATTCCAAGTATGAGATACATATTAGGATCTTTGGGTATTTCGAAATAGAATCCCGGTTTAGGTTCATCTCCATTGAATGATACATGTACTATTTCGGTGTTTTCTAGTAATCCATTTAGTTGTACATGGGATAAATAATTGCGAATAGCCGTATGAGGTTCTTCGGGATTGTTATCCAATGAGATGAGCATATCGTTAAACCATTCGGGATGGTTGCATAGTTTGATTAATTGGTTTTTGATGTATTCTGTCATAGGTTATAATATTTTAATAGGTCCTCAATGAATTGTTCCTCTTCTTCAAAATAGTCCTGGTCTAATACATATTGAGATACGTAATGATGATAGAGTGGGCCAAATAATAGGGTAAATAGTTTACCCTTAGCTTCATCGGCAATTTGTTGAAGTTCATCGGCCTCTTCTTCTGAGAGTTCAAAAATTTCTTTTACTATTCGACCATCGGCAGTTTTCCAAGTTTTTACCAGTTCCCTGGCTTGTTCATGTACCCCTGAAGGTAATGAGTCTAGTATATATTTAAGTTCTTCGGTAATCATAATGTTATTTGTTTATGGGTTTAGCAATTACTGATATGAATCCTTGTGGATATAAGGTATACATAATCTGATAGTTCCCTGTGGGCAAGAAGACCTGCATTATGTTTGCAAGTAATGGGTAGATTTTCCATTGGTTTTCCTCTAGAAAGTTATTCCAGTCATCGGATTCTTCTGGATAATTACCCGATAGTTGGATATGGTACTGTTCCTGGTCAGCAATAAATAAATTGGTTACTACCTGTATTTCATCTGATTCCTTTTTGTATTGGGTGATTGGATACCAGATGCCTTCGGTTTTCCATTTATTAAGTTGGAACAGAGACATGCCCTGTTCCAGTACGTTGAGTAATTTATATAAGTTTACCATAGTGATTATTTATTTAGTTGGTTAAATAATTCTGATACTGCAAGTTGTTGGAAGATTTCTGTTTCCCTGTGGTCGGATTCCCATTTTTCGATAGCATTATAAATGCTGGTATATTGGGATATCATGTCCTCATCTTGTTCATCGTCTTGGATAAATTCCCGGAGATGTTTTTTGAGTCCGGTTATGATATAATCCTGATGTTCTGGGGTTAATTGAAGGATTCCGAATAAGATAGCCTCTACCTGTGCGGGTGAATAATCATAATATTGGTCGTCGGCACCCTTTGTTAAGTCCATGTGAGAAATAATGTTTTCCCGGAGATTTTCGAAGAGAACTTCCTCTGAAGCATATGTGATGATATATCCCGAGATATAATCAGCAAAAGGTTCATCCTCTAAGTCGATTGAGTAAACCTGGATATTGGTATCTTCCTTGTTAATGAGAAGACCATCGGAGTAATCATAAGTATAAATGGGGTGGGAAGCAAGCAGTTCCCGGATGGCCTCTAAATTTTTTAATTCTTTCATAATATGTCTATATTAAAATTATTTGAGAAATATTTCTCACTGCAAATATACAAAATTATTTCTAAACTTGTTTTTATAACTACTTTTATTTTTATAAATAGGGAGGTTCTGGGAGGCACCTAAAACACCTCCCAGAGTGTTTTGTTAATATTGCCCTGTCATGGTAATGATAATGAAAAGGGATTCATCATTGAAATGTACCTGGATAGTATCTCCATAGGAGTTTGACATGTAATGAGAATTAGGGTTAAGTTCTTTTAATGGGTGATGTTCATCCCAATGAGAATTAATGAATTCTATCACGTATTGTTCAAAAGCATCGGATTCTCTGCAGTAGGTTTCTGCCTTTTCGTCATCGTCTATAGGATAATCCCGGAATTGGAGATTAAGAGTTCCCATATATGATTCATCTGGGTTTGAGATTTCATTAACTGATTGAGCAGTGTAACCAAAAGCATCAAGAGTTCCATTGAAGTAACCCATAATGTGATTTGAGATTTCGTTAATAGTTGTCATAAAAAATAAGTTTTGTGACCCTGTTCGAGGTCGATTAATAATTATATTTATTTTCTCTTATGCAAATATAGAAATAATATTTTAAATATGCAATAATTAAGGGAGCCCAGATGTTAGTGTTTCTGAACTCCCTGAGGATATATTAACTGGTTAGGGATTATTATAATTCATCGGCCAGCATTGGTTCCTTGGGATTATTTAATTTCTCCTTAGAACGTCTTGTAGCCCAATTCTCGTAGGGTTTGTAACTGAAGGTACGTGTTGTTTCATCGTATGCAGCATATACCATTTGTTTACGGGATATTCTCCTTCCGTAAGTTTTCTTAAGATTAGCAAACCAATCTAGATACTCCTGTAAAGAGTTAAAGATTTCTTTGTTCCCGTCTAAATCATTTTTAGGACGGGTTTTCCATGTTGCTTCTATATAGCATTGATGTAGGGTGATTGAAATAAAGTATCGGCACCAACTACCACCAAAGATAGTGCCCGTGTAGAATTCTATCTCCCGAGCAACTAATGGACTAACGTTATACTTTGTCATGAGATTGAGAAATTAAGTTGGAAAATCCAGTTGTTTCTATCGAGTTGATTGAATGATATGAACCTCCCATCGTTATCGGTAAATTCATTCATGAATTGAACTGCAGCAGATGCTAATTGCCCCTTATAGGGATTAGTATCGGCAGTTACCACGGATTCGAAAATGAAAGAATAATAGGTAGTATCATAAATTTGTACCTGATTAATATCCAAGCAATTGAGTTTGTAATCATCCTCTAGTTTGATTAAGAGTCCCATTAGGAAATTAAGAAGACTACCCTGTTCATCAGAGTCAAGTTCAAATGTAGATTTCTTTTCTAAGAAATTGCGAACTACCTTAGTTAGTTCGTCTGCTTGATTGTAAGTTACTGAGCTTGTTTTCATATTTTTGTCTATTTTTAAAATGATATGCAAATATAAGCATTTTTATTTTTATAGAAAAATATATCTATTTTATTTTTAAGGAGGCTGAGGATGTATATACGCTAAGAAAGGCAGTGAATTAGACTGCCTTTCAATTATTAAGGTAATGGGGGAGTTAGCAAATATAGAGCCTTTCTTATAATTGAACTCTCCATAGGTTCTAAAGAGGGTTCCTTATACATTAGCCCACCTTTCTTCTTTTCGTTTTCAAATACTTCATGTATGGCTTGCTTTAGTTTAGTAGCTAATATCTCTGATAACTCCTGAGATTTAAAAGAGGTAAGTAACCCATTTCGTATTTCCCTAATATCCTGGTCATTTTCAGTGATAGGTTTTGCTTCTACTAATTCTTGTATACCTGAGGAATACTTATTAAACTCTTCATACCCTAAATGTTGTAGGTCATTAATGAAGATACTAAATTCATCATAGGTAAGTCTAGTATCAAAACCTACTCCATGATATAGTTGTACTAAAGGGACAAAGATTCTCCTCAGTGTATTGAAATCTTTTAGATGGTCCAATTTTATTCCTGATTCGAGAGGTATTTTATATACCTTTTCACCCTTCAGTACTACTAACAGAACCATTAGTCTTGGTGGTAATCTTTTCTCGTTCATAAGCAAGTTTTTGTATTATGAGTTGTACATAGGTATTTCTCTCTTTATAGATAAACATTACCGATAGAAGTATCTCATGTTTCGGTAATATCATCTGTATGAAATTGCCTGGAGCAATTACAGTAGCTACTACTGGAGAATCCTCCTGAGAGAAATTCTCTAATATCATTTCTGCCCTCTTAATGGGTTCTGGTTTTGTTGGGTCCAAAGTTAGGACTGGAGCAGTTATACATTCCTTGATGCCCTGTGTTAAGGCATTATATAACCATTCATCTTTTATATCCTCTACTTGGAGGTTTTTCATTGTAATCATATCCTAAACCTATTTAGAGTCCATACACCCAGGATATTAGAGAATACCCATAATTCCCAGTTTTTGTAAAAGTTATAGGGTTTACTGAATTGAGATGTTTGAAATATTATCTGATTTGGTGTTCTAGATAACATTTCTGCATGGCAAGTTAATACTCCAGAAGATAATTGAGCTTTAAAAGCTTTAATAATATCTTCATCACTTTTAGTCTCTAATGAGGTAAGCAATTTAATAAATTCTACCTCTACACCTTGAGACATGTTTACATTTCTGAAGGCAAACTTTTCTTTATTTTCCATATTCGTCATTTTTAGATAAGAACTCTTGAGCTAGTTCATTTTGAGTTCTTTCGATTATGTTCTTTACTATTGTTTTATTTTCTACTCTAGCCCACATATATAGCATGCCCAATTGAGCATCCATATAGCAATCTATAAGAGATGGGTCCTTTCTAAATACATCCCATTGTTTTACGAAATTTGTTCGAACCAAATCCCTATAACCCTGGTCTGATATGCCATCTTGGTCTATATAAGCAGATACCCTTTTCTTGACTTCTAAAAGGATTTTCTCTAAGCTTTCGGGTAATCTGAAATTTTCTGGTAAGTTATGATATACCAAAGCATTAGGTATCAATTCCTCAAAGGTAAACTGATTATCGAATAGATTTTTAGGATATCTACCTGAAAATATCAATGGTAGCTTATACCTTAGCAACGATGGTACTACGTCGTATATAGCATAATGTCTTCTATATTCTCGGTACAAGTCAAAATATAGATTCTCATCGAATATACCCGATTTCCTCATTATTGCCTGTAAAGTATTATAAGCAGCATTGATATGAGTATTACTCAATTTGAATACTAAGTTGCCATTTTTAATAGCAATGAGTTCACTACAGCATCTCTTTCGTCTAAATAAGTTCATGTGATTAAAATGTAAAGTCAATGTATATGTCTCGATTTCCCTTTAAGAATGTCTCATGATTTGAGTCTTCATATTTATGACAGGCATAAGAAGTTTGAGTAGCTCTATCGAAATGGTCTCTTACCCATACTGGTGCAGTATCGGTGGGTTTTAATTTAAAGTAAGTACCTTGATTAATCTTATTAACCTTAGTTTTCTTGTAGTCTTTCTGTATTCTCATTTTCCTCAAGATTATTTGACTTAAAGCTTTATATATGTATTCTTCTGGACTTTCCTTTGTATTAGGAAAAATATTCATAAAAGTAGAAAAGGTTACATTTACTACTTCTCCTTGAGGATTAGTCATAAGTAAGTGTACCCGATTATTAGCAGCTAAATAAAAAGCATCCAATTGATAAGGGTCATCAAACAGCCTTATTTTAATAGATTCAGATAATTGAATATGAGGAACTCCTCCAGATTTAGTTCCCTCTGGGTCTAGAAAATCTTTCCTACAAAGGAAAGATGCCATTAGTTGTTCAAGGTTTTTCATATTTTTGTCTATTTTAAAATTGATATGCAAATATAATTCTTTCTTTTTAAATATGCAATATCCGGATATAACTATGGAAGCTTACTATTTCGGAGGAATTGAGATGCAAATGAGCCGTCCTCTTTCTCTTCTTCCTCAAAGTCTTCATATTGGTATAACTCTGGGTCTTCTTCGTCTGGGTCTATACGCATTTTGATTTCTCTACGTAGTTCATGATGTTCTTTAGAGAATGAAGACATAGCTCCCTTATAATCATCAGTAATTTGCATTAACTCTGCTTTATTAAGGTTAAGACCCTCTTTACTTGTATCTACTCCTTCTTGTTTAGTAGCAACTACTTCAGGTAGAGACTTAATGTCATACCTATCCTCCAATAGTTTAGCCTCTTCTGGTTTATCTAATACCCTTTGTGATTCCAATACGATTTGACGTGCCTCTTCAACAGTGATTGCATTTTGCTGTGTTACGTTGTTCTGTTGATTAAATTGGGCAAAGATATTTGTAGTACTTCCTCCAGTAAGATTACGTACTATTGATTGCAGAGATGTAGAGGATTCAAGCTTTAATTTAAGGGCCTTTCCCAGCTCGGCAGATATAAACGGTACGTATTTCCCTCCCTGAGATTCTCTTAGGATATTAACCTGATGGGCTATTTCCATACGGTCTTCTAATGCCCATGCTAGTTGTTCTCCCATTAACGCTTGAAGTAAATCTTCTGCTTTTTCTTTATCCCATATTCTAGAGCTTAATAGCCTATCTCTCATAAATACCCGTATGTAGTTAATATCTATACCCATACGGTATGAGAATGTATTGATATCATAGGTGATACCACATAATACACCATTACCCATCAGCCATTGATTAATAATGTAGTTGTGTATCTTTATCAGAAGTTCATCATTTGGGTTCTTCTGATATTCTAATGCCATTGCAGTAGTCCCCATAGGTCTTGGGAATCTTACCATTTTATTTTCCTTTTCTGACATACAAATGAGATTTTCTGATATCGGAACTTTCATCATAACCCATATACTCTAAATCGAACCTTACATACAGATTCAAAGATAGGTTATAGAAATATCCCTTATATTTTTTCTTACTTACTGATAAATTAAAAGGTTCACCAGAGATTAGGTCCCTGGTGAATACTAAATTACCTTTCCCAGTGATGGGAATATTAAGGCAAAGTTTATAATCTCCTATCTTAAATTTATTCCCATGCAGGTCTGTGATTTCCCTTGTCATAGTTTGCCTTTTTATGGTTCGTAGGTTTTTTGTCTTGTTTACTACGGTTATTGGTTATCCCCTTTTGCTCTTCGATTAATTTCTGAACCTTTGGGAATAACCTTTGCCTTAAAGGAACTACCTGAGTAGCGAAAAAGGCATTCCATAATTTCCGAGTTAATGGTTCTCCTATTTTAAGTTCTGAGATTGCCCAGAATTTAGTTTCGAAATTCTTAACTATTTCCCTAAATCGGTAATAGTATATATTGCCAGTCTTTTTATCTATCCCAATTGTAGTGGTTTGGCAATAATCTAGAAATTCTTTACCTAATTCGGATATAAACTCTTCCCTTTTAAAATCATAATTCTCTTGGTCGAGCTTAAATAATTTTACGTAATCGATTGCTTCCATATAGATTTAGTTTGTGATTATTAAACGAGGTATACTTTCATCTGTAATTTGAAATAAGTACCCTCTTACATCATCCTCATAATAAGAGGACCAATATGTTCTTCTAACTCTGAAATTATCAAGGATTGCCCCTTTGGGTACTCCAGTAACAAATAAGCAATGCTTAGGCATCATTGGAGTAATCTCAAATTTCCCATCCTTGAAATTACCATAGGTACCGTAGTCGGGCATATTACCCGTAAACCCCGTATTCTGTAATACATCCTGAACCAGAGTAGTTTGGGGTATTTCCTTTTGGTTACATTCTATGGTTAACTTCGATTTGCCTATATATAGGTCTTTAACTATTTCTCTAAACATTTGTATACGATTATATGGGTAATACCATTTTTCTTGAAGTAAAGGTTATTCTGTGAACGTTCCTCTAACTTCTTTAATTCTCTTCGAGATTCAGTACAAATTCTATCAGATTTCCTTAATATATCTGATACATTATCCCAGATGGGTGCCATTGGTTCTACTGGCCCTGCATAGATAACCTTATGTTTAGTTTCTATTTGGGGATATTTAGATTTATACTGATATTTGCCTTTGCAGTAAAGTACGTTATACTTTTCTGGTTCGTTTCTTTTTTCGTTTTCCATTTTTGTTAGGATTAATGTAATCGGATATTTCATCAAGTTGCCCTAAAAGCAATGCCTGAATGAAAAGGTTTATAGGCCTGAAAAAGAAATTCCTTACGTTATCAGTATTTATATACCAATCGTAAACGATAAAGAACTTCTTAATCTTGGAGTGCTTAAGTGAATGTTGGATTAGATAGGACTTACAACATCGTTTATGTAATTCTACCAATTCTTTGTCCTGCTTAAGCATCTCTTTATCAGAGAAGATAGTGTAATCCATTTTGTATGAATTGAGATGCCCAGGTAATTATCCCGGGCACCTGGTTAATAAAGGTTTATGCAACTTGTTCTGGTTTGAGGACTTTCTTTCTAAAGTCCTCGTATGCTTTAGCAGCAGCCTTGAATTCCTTGGAGTTCTGGTCCTTGATACGAGCCATTGCAAGTTCCAATCGATGGAGTTCGTTTCGAGTTTGTTGTCTCCATTTCTTCCGAGCAAGAGTATCAACTACATCGGCAGGGTATACGTATTTAACTTCCCGATTAGAAATTACCTGTTCGATGATGGATGGTTTTTGTTGTTCCTTAACTTCCTTGACAACCTGTTCCTTTTTGGAAGTTTTGGTTTTAGGAGAGAGTTCTACCAATTTGGCATTGGCAAAATTAGTGGCAGCTTCTTGAGCATCTTTTACCAATTCCTTTTTAGTCTTTTTGGCCTTAGGAGCAGAAGCCTTAGCAGTCTTAGAATTTTTAATTCCTTCAAGTTGTTCGGCAACCTTAGTTGCAACCAGGTTAGTAACCTTTGTTTCATTCTTTTTCATAATGTCTATATTTAAAATGTTAGTAAAATGATTAATTTCTTTTTCTGATACAAATATAAGAACTTTATTTTAAATAGAAAAATTTTATTTGAATTATTTTCTATTTGCTCGGGTTAATCGGCTAGGAAGTCGAAGATTTCTGGAGGATAGTTAATTTCATCCTCTGGATCATTTATGTAATCTTCATAATCCTCGTTATATTTATCGTAAATGTTATCTTGTGATGTATTGGGTACCCTTGTACATCTTTCAGGATATTTCTTTACGAAGTCATAGGCTTCTTGAGTAGTCATTACCTTGTCTGAGGTAAATTCGTAGGTTACATAAGAATAAGTTTCACCCAATCTAGAAACTTCATATTGCTGGTATCCAGATTTCTCAATCTTATAGATTTGATTTTCTGGAATCGTTTCTATTTCTACCCTATATTTATACCATTGCTTCTTCTCTTCTTTTGGTTTAATGCCCATGCTATCTTGAAGAGAGATTAACTTGGTTATGGGACTTTCAAAATGAGAAGGAGCAGTGCTCACTTCTACTGGATGAGTTTTATTCTCACCAATAAAGTAAATCACTGCCCCCAAGGTTACCAGGCCCAATATGAATTTAGTTTCTGAGTTCATAACCTGTAGTTTCGAATTTATTTTTAATGTTCTTTGCAAGGTATTTACCTTTTGATTCTGCTTGATGTAAACCGTTGCAGATTTCATAAGGTACATCATCATAGCGATAAACTCGATTACCTTTAAAAGCAACCCAAAGTTGTTTCTTCTTTGAGTCATAACCAAAGCCCTCAATATTAGAGGATTCGCAAGGAATCATTTCGACTCCAGTGTTCATTTCTACTGATTCTAAGTATTCGTTCTTTTCCATGTATATTAAAATTTTAAAAGTGTTAGTTCTGGGTGGAATTTGAGATTTGCCCTTTGGAAGATTGCCCAGGTACCAAGTACTCCCTGAGAATTAGTATGTACCCATTCATCTTCCATTCTGAATAATATGTGAGAGCATACCAGCATTTGGTATTCACTTAGCATATTTATCAGTTGAGGAGTATTCTCAATTTCTACGTATAATTCAATGTGCTCATCTAGTGCTCGAATTATTTCATCATCCTCAATCTGAAGGAGTTTTTTGATTAAGTCTTGGGCAATATCATTTCCATTTTTAACGTCCTCTTTGATTGAGTTGAGTGATTCAATCTGAATACCAGCAATGAGCTTTACGATGTCTTTTGTTTCCTTGTCCATAATTAAATTTTCTTTATGCAAATATACTAAAATTATTTTATATAAAATACTCTTTTAATAAATACGGAGGTAAGTGTTAGCGGTTCTTGATTTCCTCTATCTTTTCCTTGATTGAGTCGGGGAAGATAGCATCATCTACCCATCGCATAAAGAATTTAGAAGGCTTCTTTTCTGGATTGAGAAGTAATTGTCTTTGCTCTGTAGAGAACTTAATACGTTCATCTTCCCTCATATACTTGGGAAGTTTAGTGAATTCTGCCTGAGAGAAGGAGATTACGTTTTTACCAACTTGGGCCCTTAATGGTTTCTTCCTTTCCTTATAGAGATATGGGATAATCTTTTTCGAGGGTCCCCCAAGAATGCTAAAACCAAAGATTACCATTGGGTCAAATTTATCTGCTTTTGGGTCCTTAGCTCGTTTGATACATCTTGCCATCCAAGAGAATGAATTTGGATATTGCTTATTGTCGGTTGCTTCTCCCACATCCTTTTTATTGAACTCAAATCCAGGAAAGTGAAATAGAAAGTCCTCAGTAAGGATAAATACAAATCCCAATCCCCTAAGATATTTAATGATATCTTGTTGGCTTTTACCCTCTTCAATCATTTTCTCTACATCTGCAAGAATGTCCTCCCTTGGTGATTCCAATTCCTTAGTTGTAGACCCTGCAGGTCTTCCTCTGCCAACATTAGGTGCCTTAGCAGGCAATGTACCAGATAACCTATCTAAGTATTCTTTGAAGTTATCAATATCTTGTTTATTAGTAAGAGTTACTTCTACTCTTATGGGACCGTTATGCTGTACCTTTGGACCTGAATTCATCTCGGTATAGGCATCTACCAACCTATCAGATAAGGGAGTACCATTCTCTGATAGTGTAGTGATTCTAAGTTTTGGTTTATATACTTCTTGTTCCATTTTCGACTTAATTAGAAAATAAAAGGCCTGAACAATTTTTATATTGCCAGGCCTTCTACCATTATTAACGAATACTCAAAAATATGATAAGTAAAAGTAAAAAGTGCTCTTATTAATCCTCTTCTTTAGCGGCCTTCTTTTTCTTCTTGTCTTTGGCCTTCTTATCTTTCTTATCGGAAGCCGGTTTTTCTTTTACCTTTTCTTCCTTCTTTTTCTTAGTTTCCTTTTCCTCCTTGGGAGCCTTACCTGAAGCAAGTTTTCTTTGCTCCATACGATATTTTTTCTTCTCAGCCGAAGTCATTTCTCTGCCATCGATGAGAGGATAATCGTATTTGGTAGCTGTTCTACCGCCATTTCCTTTCTTTTCCTTTTTCTCTTTGGCAGCCTTCTTCTCAGCTTTTTCCTTCTTCTCTTTTTCCTGGAGTTTTACCAATTTCTTGTTGTTCTCTTGGTCAGCTTCAGGATAGGCAGCAGCAACTTTGTCTCTTTCCTTATTGAGCTTGTTTACAAGTTCGGTAACCTTTTTACCATGTTTCTTGTCTTTGGTCCAATCCTTAGTAGGGTCCAACTTGTTCTCTTTAAGGTAAGCATCCAAAGCTTTCTTAGCCTTTGTGAGTTCCGGAGTCTTGGATTCCGATTTACTCTTCTTTTCTGTTTTCTTAGCCATTTTCATTTATATTAGGTGAATAATTGAATTTCCTATTTACATAATACCATAGTTATACCTTCCTAATTTGGGTTGGGATTTCTTTAATTTCTAGGATTTCTAAACTGCATTGTTTTAAAACTGCCTCGAGTTGAAGTATATCTTCTACCTCTTTCTGAGATAAGTCCGTAAAAGTTTGTTCAAAAGTTTCTTTCTGTTCCCCCCTTATAAAATTAAATTGGGCAACAATATAAGTCCCATGAAGTTTTTTATTCAGGGCTCCTTTAAGAGATATGAGTTTTCTTTTCAAATAATTACTCTTCAACCTATGGGATTGGTATTCGCCTTTCTTACCCTTACTAAGAGCTACCTTTTTAAGGTACGAAACATAATCTAATTCTCTGAGAGTTTGATTAATGTTTCCCACTAATAATCTTAAGTCTTTTTCCATTTGGGTCTTTGCATTACTTGGTTAGATACTTCCTGAGTTTCTTCTGATAGCATTTCTCTTGCCTCATTTATTATATTGATGGCAAGTTCCCTTTCATCTGGTCCCAGGTTTAATTCTTTATCTTCTAGTACATCAGTATAAGTATTTATTAGATTATCCAATGCAAGTATTCGAATATTCTTTCGAATTGCTAATTTCTCTTCTTCCATGGGTATAAAAAATTAAAGCCCACTACCTTTACAGGCAATGAGCTTTTGGCTGAACAACGTCCTAAGTGTAGATGTTATTCATATGAACTTAAACTCTAAATTTATATAGCAGACATATGGGATAGTAGTTAGTAAGTTAGAGTTTAATCTTCTGATTCTTCCTCTTCTTCTTCCTTAGCCTTTTTGTTTTTCGGAGAACAAATAACGCCATGTCCTTTCTTAGACTTAACGGTAAGAGTTCCCGGAACGAATGAAACTGAAGTTGATACCGGTTTGCCATCCGTAACCAATACAGAAGTAACCACTACACCCTGATAGCCTTCCTTGTTCTTAACGGCATAACCAAAGTTCATTACCTTGGATTTGTCGTTAATGGAAATAACGTCGATTTGCTTGCTGTTAGGGCGTTGTTCAGCCGGCCGATTCTTAAGTGCCTCTTGACGAGCCTTACGTTTAGCTTCTTTTTCGGGGTCTTTTTCTTTATCCCCTTTCTTCTTGGAGTCTGATTTCTTTGTTGCCATAATTTTTAATGTTTTATAAGTTAATGGTTATTATAAGTAAACTTCTACGTTTATTAATAGTTGATAGTAAAGGTAGGGAAATTTCCCTACCTTCTTTTAAATCTTGAATACAGTTACCAGATTACTTCCCTTTCTTGCCTTTACCTTTGGTTTCTTTCTTTGCCGGCAATTTGAGACCGAGTTCTTTGGCAATTGCTTTACGGAGTTTTTCGACGTCGTTTTCATCGTAATCGTCTGGGTCAGTTTCAAGATCTTTGTCGTCGCAGACATCCTCAAGTTCTTCGAAGTCCATTTCGGCAAGTTCTTCACCGGTCAGTTCTTCCTCTTCTTCTTCCTCTTCCTCTTCTTCTTCCTCTTCGGAATCATCATCATCATCCGATTCCTCTTCTTCTTCCTCCGATTCCTCTTCTTCTTCCTCTTCTTCTTCCTCGTCATCATCGTCTGATTCTTCCTCTTCTTCTTCCTCGTCATCGGATTCAGAACCGAAAAGGTCTTCGGCTTCTTCGGCAGAAAGCATGATAGGAGCAGGGATAATCTTTACTGAGCCGTCTTCGTACTTAATGATGATTGCACCATTGATTTCTGTTCTGGAAACTTCTTTCAGTTCCACTTCTTTTTTCTTCTTAGCCATTTTCGTAATGTTTAAGTTGGTTAATAATTTATTTATATCACTCTGTTATAAGTTTCTTTACCAGTATGGATTTCTGAGTATACCCAGATTTTAATAATTCCTCCTGAGCAATATTGAATTGTTTTATCTCATCTAGAGTTGTCTTTAATTCTAATTGAGATTCAATTGTTATTGCCTGAGAGGCAAGTTCCTTGTCACCTTGATAAGTGACTATCTTAAACTTCTTACCTGCAAATGGGTTTGCTGGTTGATGTGCTGTGATTTTAAAACCTTCGTTATTATTCATTGCTATATTTAATTTTAGTTATCCCAGGAATACCCACCTTCCCAAATACTTCGGTATAGGATTTGTATTTCCCTTTTATCATTGTTTTATAGTTATCGGATAATCGAATTGGGTAGACCCATATTTTATTTTCTATCATCCTATTTGTCATTATATAAGCATAAGATCTTCTAAGTTTAATACTCTCTAATGGAACAAACCCTTGAAATAATAAAGACTTCTTAATAAACCTTTCTTTAGGCAAATACCCTAAAAATTTAAGTGATGCCTCATCGAATATTTCAAGCATATCCCTTTGTGCTTTGATAAATAGTACCTTTTGTATTGGGATGTTCATCTTCTTTCTTAAATATAAAGCCAATGAACTTACCAATGGAGGATACTGCAAGAATAACAGATTGAATTTATTTTTCTCCTCTTGACTCAGCCTGTTGTAAATCCTGTAGGATAGCAAGATTGATTTGTAATCTCTTTTGCCTTGTATACTTGGGAGATATGCCTTGCCGTTGTCCATAGAGTTTGATTGAGTACCTTTCATTGAATTCCTTTTTTCCTTTAGACTTAAAGACTCGGTGCATTTGTACCATAAATCTTCTTCGTCGGTGTTTATCTATGTGATATTCATCGGGCATTATGAACTTCCTTGCTTTTACGAATTTACCCTTAAACCAGAATTTAGTACTACCCTTTTTAAGAAGTTTACCATTCATATCGGATAATTCTCTAATGCCTTGTTTTATAAGTTTCCTCCCAGATATTATATGGATATATTGAAGAACATCTACACCATAAAGATAAACTAAGGTAACCTTTACTTGGTGTCTAGTAAAATATGGTATACCGGTTAGATGTTTCCTATATAATTTCTTTTCAGTAACAATCTTATTGGTAGTATCTGGTCTCCAAGTCCATATATAATATCTATCTGGTCGTATGGGTCCGTTGTTACTTTCCTTTAGTTTTACCATTTATATTCCTCTTTGCCATTCTATACCAAAGATTGATAGATTTCTCATTTGCTTCGGGGAATTTCTTTTTCATTCTCCGAATAACTCTATCAAGTTCAAAACCTTTTGCAGTTAATTCGAATACATAAGATTTCTTTGTACCCTTGATAAGATTAAATTCATCCCTCTCTCTTGGTGGTTTCTTTTCTCGAGGTTTCTTTATCCCAGGAACTCGTTTGGTTCTTCTTTGCCCATTTTCCCCTTCTTCTCCGAGAAACCCAAGCCTTAATCTGGAATTTCTTAATGGGTCATCTTTCGAATACCCAATATTTTCTAATTGCTTATCCATCCAATCGTCATATTTATCAATTAACGATTTATCGGGCTTTTCTTCTGATACATTGATATAATGTAATAAGTCAAATACCCCAGCAGAACAAGCATCAGGGAAAGGCATCCCTAATATGATAGCCTTTCTCTTTAAATCCTTATAAGTCATGTTTCTCCCAGAAGCACCAAGGAAATTTGATTTCTCCTTGGATGGGGCTTTCATGTCTTTTCTACTCTTTTTTGCCATATCATCAATATTTTTAAATATTCATTTATTTTCTTTGCAAATATAAGAATAAATAATTTAATCTTATCTTATTTCTCTATTTATTTTTATAAAAATCCGAGGTTTTTGCTCGGTTCGCAGCAGTGGATTTAGGTTTTTTATGCTTTCTCTTGATATGTGTGTTATAAGCCATATCCAATTTCTTAATATTGAATTCTATGTTGTTCACTTGATTATAGTTTACTGCTTTTTCCACACAGCAACGGTACTCTGGCCAGAATTTTTGTCCAAGCTTAACAGATTCGGTTTTAATCATGAACTTAGATACCATAAAACCAAAGGTATCAGCATCATCTTTAGTTTTAAATACATACATGTAGAATCTACTAAATTCATCTACTACTTCATCCAAAGGTCTTACTGGTAACAATAGATAACCATCGGTATATAGGTCCTCAGATATTAAAGCTACCCAATACTTTTTCTTTCCTGGTTTTACTTTATACCTAAACCTTTCCTTGAGTTTAGTGTGCATCCAATCCGGTACCCTATTAAGTAGGTATTTGATATATATCTTATCCTTCTTATTCGACCGCCTTTTAAATGCAGATGGCTGTTGTAGCATCCTTGGAAGTATTCTAAAGTTATTCCACCTATCAAATTCAAGAATTAATCTTAGAGTATCTATGTCCCATTCATCCTCAGACTCCTTTAACCTCTTCATGTTTCTCTCTATATTTTTAGAGTTTACCTTTGGGAGTAATTGAGCTGAGTCTCCTGTGAATAAGCTTGCTTCTTTTCTCTTTAATCTTTTCTCTAAACATCCCTCCATATAATCTTGGAAATTCCTCTCACAGGGGCAATCTGGTCGAAAAATAGAAGTGTGTTTCTCAAAAAAATCCGAGAATAGCCTAAAGAATTTCTCTGACCGTTCCCGGATTTCAAGATACTTGTAATGAGATAACTTTAAAATTTCACCAGCTTCCCATGAAGATTTACTTTCTGATAGTTGAAGGAATAATGATTGTTGTTCTTTATCAATTAAACAACTCCAGGCTTTTTGTTGAGCTTCGTTCATAATATTAAATTCTCCTATATCTCATTATACTATCAATTGCTTCATTGGTTATCTGATTAGGGTCATATTCCTCAGAATTAGCATAAAGCTTATCTGGGTCATAATTTAAATATACACTATAGATAACGTTGTCAAAAGGTAACCATACTTCCATTCTTCCCATTTCGGGGTATATAAGAACTTTTACTCTTTTACAAAGATGGTCAACCTCTAATACTGTAGCATCTACTCCCTCATAAGGATAACCCCGTAATACTAAGTAATCTCCAGGCTTTACATTGACTAAATCATCCACTGAAAACTTCTTATTCTCTCTAGCAATACGTTTAAATCGCCTTACTTCTTTTCTACTACAAGTAGCCACTAAAGAAAAATCATCAAAGTCTTCTGCATTGTCAATCCTTACCTTTTTCTTTCTTGGGTGCATTGTCTCGGTATTACGTAACCAAGTTCTGATACCCGATATATTTCTACGTAACTTATTAAGAAATGGCCTTGAGAATGCTAATTTAGTAGGCATTCTCATAAAACCATAATTGAATAATACTGGTACTTCTTCGAATACCATCTTACCTTTTGTGGTTTTTCTTAATACGTTTACCATAGGAATAATTGCCTTGATTTGGTCATACCCCTTTTCTTTGAGTTCTTTATTAATTTTATCACAGTACTTCCTTTCAAGGTAAAATATACAATATGAGTATGGGGTATGCTTCTTCATGGGTTACCGGTTTTTAAGAATTAACTTAGCTTGTTTATGTACTAACTTATAGTTTACATTCTTCAGTATATCACTAGCCATGAATACATAAAGAATCTCACCTATCTTTGGTACATCAATTACCATAATATTGGCTTTATCGAATAGGGGTTTATAGAATACGGAAGATAAATCCTTTCCAACTACAAAGAAAAATTCTTCTGAGGGCATTGAATTATATCTCATACAGAGTATAGGAACTTTATTTGCTCTTTTTGCATCCTTAGAAGCTTGTTCCCAGAATTTCAATATATCGCATCCCTTATTACCTAAGAGTAGATGTTCAAACTTAATCTCTTTATAATTCTTGCATTCGATGGATATCTTACATCTATGAGCATGCCTTTCATCAGTACAGGTTAAATCGGAAGTGGAGTCCTTGTTTGAATGCCAAGCTCCACTCCCCGCTCTATTCCTTTCAAATTTGTACCCGGTCCATTTTGTAAACCAAGCACCTATCTTTCTTTCGAATCTTGAACCCTTATTTTTGCTGTTTATTGACATAACAAAATTTATCTTTATACTTAATAAGACCCTTACCTTTCAAGATTCTACGAACTGAAGAGATATGAATCGGTAATATGTTAGCTATCTCCCTTACACTCAAACCTTGGTTATAAAGGTTATGTACATCGTTATAATAAATAATCTTATTTGGAGTTGGTAAACAACCATCAAACCAAGCCTGTAAGGTATTATCTAACTCGGTGCCCCATTTAAGATTTTTAACTCTGCAATCCCTTTTGTTATTATTGAGGTGCATTACTACTGGTAGACCATCCGGGTTAGGAAGGTAAATAGTAGCTACTAAACGATGTAATAACCAAGATTTTAAATCTATCTTACACTTTAGATAACTATCGGGTTTACCATCCGAATATACGGAAATCCTTACCCATTTAAAATCCCCAAGATATCTGTAAACTCTGCCATTTTTAGAAACATAATACTTATGACCTGGTACATTGGGTTTCCATTTAGGCCTAAGTATTATGTTTCTACCATGTTTTATAGCAGAGTATAAATTACTAAAAGTTTTCATCTTCCTGTCTTGTTAAAGTTATATATCCTTATAGTAATTGGTACCTACTCAGGCCTTGGGTCTTTTCCACTTGCAGAATTTTGGTATTACCAAGAGGAAGTGAATCTAAGTGGGTTATCAAGAATAGAGTTTTCTCTTTGAATATGTGACGTATTAGTGAAGTAACTACTTCTACATTATCTGAACTTAAAGATTCGAATACCTCATCGAGAAATGCTAAGTTAATACCCTTAGAAGCAGTAAGAGCTTCATTCATTGCAAATGCCATTGCAACATTACATAATTGTTTTTCTCCACCGCTAAGTTCATCATAATCAATTATTTGCCCATCCCTTTCAATAAAAGTAACAAATTCTTTTCTAGCAGTGCCCAAATCAATATTAAATTCAATCCTAAATCCCAATACCTCTGAATACTTATCAAGGCATTTATTTAAGAACTCAAGGGATGAATCAAATAGATAAGCCTTAATCCCATTATTACCCAATGGGTCATTAATTAACCAGTTATAATTCTCTAACTCTAACTCTTTATTGTGAAAGTCTTCATCAACCTTCCGTAAATTCTTCCTAATCTCCTTAAGTTTTTGTTTATACTTTGGAGACATGACCTTAAGCTTTTCTTGCTTGAGCTTAGCCAGGTCTTCGTCAATAGAAGCAATATCAGAAGCAATATCATCACAGTCTGATTTTAATTTCTTATACCTATCATTTACACTACTAAGTTCTTCCAACCTCTCTAAAGCCTCTTGATACTCTTTATCATATTTGTCAAGGTCAGAAAACGCTTTATATATTGATTTAGCATCACGTAACGCACGTTTGTAGTGACCGGCTTCTAACTGTATTACCAATTCTTTGATTACTTTCTTAAGGGGTACATTCGATAAATTCTTTGCATCTTTTATCTTACCCCTCAAATCAAGGATTAGTTCATTTTGTTTTTTAATCTTTATCTGAAGCGAAGCATCTACTTCATCCTTGATTTGTTTTTGTTTTTCAATTAGTAGCTTAGTTAGCTTTTCTCTATCTTGCTTTAACTCTCTTCTTTCTTCTTTGATTTTTTGCTTGAAGGATTTTTCTCTATCTCTCATATCGAAGTAAGCTTCCTTGTTAGCCTCTAATTCTTTCTTAAGCATTTGAGACTCATGCTCTACCTCATTTATTTGAGATATCAAGTTATTTTTATCTTGTAATGCAATGCCTTTAGCAAGGTTTAAGAACTCTAAATCAAATACTTCTTCGAATATCTTTTTCTTATCCGAATTAGATTCTTGTATAAGTCTCTTTATACCCTGACCAAACAGGATTGAGTTCATAAACAGAGTATATGATAAACCTATCTCTCTGTTTATAAAATCCTGTATCTTCCCCTTCCCTTTGATATCAACTATATCCCCATCTTTCATGAAGATAAGTCTGTCTTTACCTTTAGCACCATCCTCAAGTACTTCATCATACTTTTGACATCTAACTATCTTATATGTATGAGAATCTTTCTGAAAATATACTTGTACCTTAGTACCCTTGTAATCTTTAGGCCTTACTTGCTTCCAAGTATTTACCTCAGAAACACCCTTTAGGTTTTTCCCATATATTGCCCATACCAAGGCAGAGAGAATAGTTGATTTCCCTTTCCCATTTGGTGCCTTGATAAGTATGGTACAAGTTGGGTTTAATTGTAGGTGTAAGGATTCTATTGAACAAAATCCTTCTGCCTCTAAGTTTAAGAACGTTAACATGACTCAGCCTTTTTAAGTGTTTCAATTAATAGATTAGTTTTAACCTCATCTTTAATACCTTTCTCTCTTAGGTATCTCTTTGCTAGAGACTTCTTAGAAAGTTGCTTAGTAATCTTATGTTTGTTATTAACTGGAGTACTAGCTTTTTGAGGGATTACCGTATAATAATTGCCATCATCATTAATATCCTCTTCCCTTTCTACATCGATGAACTTTGGGAAATTTTTCAAAGGTACAAACTTCAGAGACAAATCTTCATAGATTTTCCAATACCCCAATTCACATTCCCTATCGGTTCTCCTCTGATGGTTAGGGGCTCCAATCATATAAACCTTCTTTGATAGTCTTTGTGGTTTGTGTATATGCCCACATAATACTAAATCGAACTTATTGAGAACATTCACATTTAAGTTTTCTACGGAATCTATCTCTCTACCATCGGTATCCTTTGCACCAGGATAATCAGTGTGTAGTAAAAGAATATTCTTTTTACTTTTATCTAATTCTAACTTCTTTAAGTATTCACTTAGACCCACGTTATTATCAATATAAGGAACCCCATATACCATAATATCTTTATGTGTAGAAGATAGTTGGGTTTTTTCATAATCTAATATCATGATACCATACTTCTCTACTTGATAAAGCCAGCTGAACGGTTTAGTACCAACCTTACTTATTTTCTTAATATCATGATTTCCAGATATGGCATATATCCAAAATCCTTCGATTAGTTCATTATAACATATCTCTGCTAATTCTTGGTCCATTGTTTCGGCCTTATGAAATAAGTCTCCACAAAATAATGCAGGACAGTTAAACCTTCTACATAATTTCCGTATAATCGACAAAACCCTGAAACTATTCAGGGTCCTGTGATTGTTCTCATTAAACTTAGCCCATAGATTTATATGTAAATCTGAAAAGGCTATTGCTATTACTTCTTTCCCCATATCCTATCTAAATGGTAATTGATTTGTTCCGTTCTCATACCTAAATCGAGCTCAGATATACAAATAGTGGGTATTTCCCAATTTGCAAGCAATTCCCCCATAAGAGATGATATCTGAACTTGGAAGAATCTGTTAAGTATTCTCTTACCATTATCTTCCATTGACCAATGCTTATAAGTATCTAGATTTAATGGTAAGAAGATTGCTACATCACATTGATCTTCCATTAAAGTCTTACATTGACAGAAAAAATGTTCCATTTCACATTCTGGTAAAGTTCTTGATTGCTTATACCAAAAATAAGCAGCCAAATCTGCATAACTCCTATCAGTTACGAAGTATTCTCTATCCTTGAATAACCTATTCCTTTTGTTCAGAAGTTGAAAATCTGCTTTATACATTGCCTCCGAACCGAGGGATAATATTTCATTATGTGATACCCCTTCAGTAGCAGGTAATAAATCTGACATACTACCAGAAATAAAAGGTAGATCTTCTCTCTTAGCTATATACTTAGCTAAAGTAGTTTTCCCTATACCAGAGGGACCCACAAACATAATTCTCTTACTCATGATGTAATGCTTTAAATGGTTTTATAAATTCATTTGTCAAAAATGATGCTAAAGAGTATTCGATACAAAGCTCTTTGAATTTCTCATACTTAAACTTCTTCTTTGACTTAATTGGTAACTTATCCAATGGATTATGTCTTACAAACCAGAAAAGGTCGATTAACTGTTCATTCCTTTTCCATATTTGAAGATATTCTTTGTTCTTACTCTGGGCAATAAACTTCTCAATTCTACCCTCATCAAGGATTTTCCTTGCTTTTACTGGGCCTATACCCGGGAACCCTGGTATATCATCGGAAGTATCTCCAACCATTGCAAGGTACTCTACCGTTTCATGAGAATGATAACCGAATAATTCTTTGCAGTTATCCATTCTTATCATCTCATCTTTTCTGGGATTATATATCCTCAGGTTATTTGATAGCAACTGGTTAAAGTCTTTATCCGATGATATAAGTATCATTTTCTCGGATTGGAATTTTTTAATTGCAAGGTATGCTAAGAAGTCATCTCCTTCATATACTGTAGATTTCTTTTTATCGAAGATATAATTAATTCTTAGCATACCCAGCATTTTCATTATAATTGCCTTTTGCTTTTGCAATGATTCGTAATCTACAGATATATTTTTTCTATGTCCCTTGTAATTGGGCAATAACTTCGTCCTTACTGGTGAATGACCATTATCGAATGAAATATAAACCTCATCCGGTTCGAACCTTGTAAGATACATATGTAGAGATTTGAAAAATCCGAATATTGCCCCACTCGGTTTGCCATCGGTAGATTTAAGTTTTTCGAACTTATGAAAAGACTGATGGAGAATATTCTCTCCATCAATCAGTAATATTGTTTTCTTGCTCATCGTCCAAAATCTAATTCATAAAGTGAAACTTCTTGAATCTTTTCCTCTCCAAGATATACATCTAAATAATTCTCTGGTGGGCTATAAGCATCTAGATACCTAACCCTAGATTCCATTCTCAAATTTTTCTTAAGGTACTCTTTAATTACTTTCTCTATACCTTCTACCTCTTTCTTATTCATCGTCTTCCTCCTCCTCTTCTGAATCTGAATAGTTTTCATATTCTACACCATCGACTGGGAATAGATTTGTTTCTATTTTCCCCAGTTGTTTTTTAGTAGTACCTATGGTATTTACTCCAGCTTTCCGTAAAAGTTTTCTACGAAGTTCATCGTCTTCTTCCAGAAGCTTTTGGAATTTCTCTTCTCCTCTTGCAAGAGTTTTCCCTTTCAATTTATACCCACCAGTAGTTTTTTCGATTACATCGGTATCTACCAATACATCTTCTAAAGCATAGCATCTATCAAACCCGACTTCGTGGAATTTAGGATTGAAATATACAGGGCATTTGCTGATTGTAGGTCGAGGAGGCGCAACTTTATTTTTAATAAGTCTGATAGTGACAAGTTTCCCAGCTTTCCTTTCTTTCCCATTTTGTTTAATGGTAACAGACCTTCCTGAATAGAAAGCAGCTCTGATTGAAGCGTAGAACTTAAGTGCTGCACCTCCTGTAGTTGTTGTATTATCTTTTCCAAATCCGACATTTAAAGCAGTTCTTAATTGGTTAATATAAATCTGAGATACTCCCAGCTTGTAGAATAACTCACTTCTGATACGGAAGTATTTGTAAAGAGCCTTTGCTCTACCTCCCATCTCTGCCTTACCATCAACCATCTTAGCATCTATATTATCAGTACAGTCAGTAGCTGCAATGGAATCGATTACTAAGAGTATCGGTTCATTGTGAGTTAATTGAGAACGTAAATAAATTGCTAAGTCTGCTACTACGTCTGCAATATATTCAATACGGGTATCATTAACAATAGTTACTCTTGCAGGGTCTACTCCATTGATTTCAGCCCATGAATTCATCCAGGATTGTTCAGCATCTACCCATATCACATGACCTCCAAGTTGTTGAGTAGCATAAGCAAAGTTATAAGCCACTAAAGATTTACCAGAGGATTCCTCTCCAGCAATCTCAACGATTTTACCATAAGGAATACCCTTACCGAATAAGTAGTTCAAAGCAAAGAAAGTAGATGGTATATATAAATCGGTATCAGTTACTTCTGAAGCTAATTTAATCATACTCCCATATTTCTTTGCCATCTCATTTGCTGTTGGTACTTTTAAACCAACCTTAGATTTCTTTGCCATAATGTAATGTCTTTAAACTAAAGAAGGTGATAACAGAACGAATCTAATTACCACCTTCGAATGAAACCATATTACTAACCCTTAAATATCCGATTTGTATTTTCTTTTCTTTTTCTTAGGTTCATCATCTTCCATGTAATGGTCTTTGTGAACTCCCTTTTTCTTCTTGGGTTTATCATCCTCATCGTCATCCCCATGGTCTTCATTTAGATACTGTGAAAGCAAATCTTCCAACTCATCATAGGATTTGATTTGAGAACGAACTATTCCCTCAAGGTCAATTGTACCTTGATATTTCTTGTCCAACTTAGTTGGTTTGCAAGCACGGGCAGAATAAGTGGTATCTAGTTTACCAGACCCGGAACGAATTACCTTGATATCATATCCAGTTTTTGGATCTGTCATATCACCTGCCTCATCTTCATCAAGGTAAAGGTCAATGATATCCTGGTATACTGAGCGAGGAACTAAAACTCCCTTATCTTTGCCTTCGTAATCTACCTTACTACCCTTTTCATCTGAGTAAATGATACCACCGATGACATATCTTCTTCTTGGCACCAAATTCTTGGCAAGTTCCTTGTCATCTTCATCCTTAGAGTTTTTCAATTCTTGATATTTCTCCATGAATGGGCAAGGTTCATCAAAAGTAGCCGGAGATATAACTCCTCCCAAATTGCCACCCAGATAGAATTGAATAATTTCGATACCCAATTCTTGGTCATCACCCGGAGATTTAATTCTCATTCTCAGGGTTCCTTCTTTTGGATATACCAATCCACTTCCGTTTCCCTTAGATTCTAGCTGTTTCTTTCTAGCTAGCATCTTTTCTTTTGTAGAAAGTCCCTCTGATGAAACTTTCTTTTTCTTCTTGTCTTTTATCATAATGATTAGTTTTAATTATTCGGTTCTGAGTAAACTACTTCGTTCATACTCAATACGGTAAGAACGTTTTTCTCTAAAAGTTGTTTGAGAGCAGGAGATAGTTTGTCCGTTTCGAATTCAAGTTCTTTACCTGCATACAAACCATAGGTAACTATTCTACCTACAGCAACCAATTCTCGGTAGGTTTTGTATTCTTCAGTAATTTCTCCACTCTTTACTACAACCCCTTTACGAGGAACTCCCTCTTTTACTTGTTCAGGGATAATCAAACCGGATTTAGTTTGGTTTACCTCCTTGGGAGATAAAATAAGTACCCGGTTTTCTGTTGGGCATCCGGGTAATTCTTGATTAAATTTCTCAGCTACAAGAGGTGAGATAAATGTCATTGAATAATTCATATTCTAATACTGTTTTTAAAAGTTAGTAATTGTTTATAGTTCAATGGGTTAACCTTTTCTTAGGTTCGCATTAATAGTTCTTAATATATTTTCGCGTGACTCATAGCACTTACATATAGTTATGAACTTATTTGCTTTTTCTACAGCTTTCAAATACCTTTCATTGATAGAAGAGTATTTCTTGTTAAGGTTTGCCTTATGAGATACGTATTCATTATTCCATCTCTCATTAGCATCCTTATAATATAACCAGGCATTCGAATAAGCTTCTTCTTTTTCCCTTGCTAGAGCATCTCTTTCTTTTATATACTTATCTCTCAGGGAAGCAAGTACATAATAACTAGAAGGAGATTCTCGTAGCTGAGAATTGATGATATTCTCATTGATAGATAATTCCTTTTGAATATCAATCTCAATAAGTTTACCTTCAAATTTAACCTTTAGTTTTTTCAGTTCCGTCTTCATAAACTTCTAATAGGTTTTTAAAGTCTTCTTTACTAAATTCCCCTTTGCTTATTGCTTTAGTTACTTGAGCAAAAGCCATTTGATAAGAGAGTTTCATACCGGGCAAATTAAGAAGAGATTTATAGATGCTTACCTTATCTACCAAAGCCATTAATCTTAAGTCGCATAAGTTATCAGTACCACCCCTATCGAGTAAGGCTAAAAATGCAGCCCAATAAATATGGGTGGCATCTTCATAAGCAAGTTTACCATCCTCATCCGTAGCCATTACTTTAAAAGCCAATCCCTCTAAAGTAGTAAGATTAGTTTGTACTTGAGATAACTGAGTCTTTAATCGGTTAAGTAACATTTTTTCTTGTCCACTCAACCTTAGATTAACCACATCTAAATACTTAAGTAAATTTTCGATAGAATAACCTAAGCAACCTGCAACCATATAAGTAAGGGCAGTTAACTTACTTGCATTATCAATCTCTTTCTGTGTTGCCATAATTCCATAAATTTATATTATTTATGTAGACATAGTATCTTCTCTTTTCACTCCTGTAATGGTAGATACTGAATCTGAATGCTTTATATTAGTTTTACAATTAGGACATTGTACTATCCTAAAATAATCCCCAGATTTATTATAAACCCCAAAAGTTTCACTGGTATCATATTCAAATTCGCAATCACATACTGGGCATTTAGCCCTCCATACCGTAGGCCCGTTTAAAATCTTCTTCATTTCCTTAGTTTTATGTTATTATACCGTAATATTTTATATAATACTCCAGTTGATATACCGAATTCTTCTAGTATATCTTTTCTTGGTATACCCTCTATATACCTAGAAATTAATAATTCTACATTTACCTTACGTTCTCGTTCTTTACCAACAAAATAGAATCTTTTATCTTCTATACACTGACCCATATTCATCTTAGCTGTACCCCAATATAAATTACCTACCCGATTATCCTCTGGATTGTTATTTTTATGACATACTTGAGGATAATTGTTTGGGTTAGGGATGTAAATAGAAGCAACTAACCTGTGTCTATAAAAGTTCTTCCGTTTACCACCATCTCCTACTAAAGAGTTAGATAAATAACCATTATCTTTCATAGCAGGTTTTACTAATTTCCAACTACCAGTAAATTTCGAGTATAATTTTCCAGTACGGGATATGTAATAATTACTAAACCCGGGTATATTACCCTTTTCTCGATTTTTCATATTCTCGTTGATATTTATGGATTTCCTTTTTATATAGTTCCATAAATACTTCTGGTGAAGCTGCACTAAAATTACCAATTTTACGAGTCTTAAACTTATGGTATTCCTCCATGTACTCTTCTACCGAAAAGTCTGGTTTTAACATTCTAGTATAATCATATCCGGGCATAAATGGTAATTCTTCTGCCATAGACCGGCCTATTGTAAAATCCATTGATAGAGTTACGTCATCTACTTGAAAACCGAAATACTTCTTAGTACTTGGATTACGTAGGATATTCCAAATGGTATATACAGTCCAGGTATTTATATCTTCGGGTTTAGAATACATATATACTGCATCATGTACCGTACAAGCTTCTTTCATCATAGGTAATTTACCTTGTCTCATTAACCAATAAACAAGAATAGCCCCAAAGTTGGTCATATTTGCTGCAGCACCTTGACATGGGAAATTAAGTCCCAAACGAATAGCATAAGCAACTTCTTGTTTGTCGTTTGAGTATATCTGAGGTAATCTTCTCTTAGTACCAAATAACTGGGTATAATACCCATGCTTACGCAGGAATTTCTCTTGCTTCTCTTTGAACTTAAGTATCTTTGGGTGTTTCTCAAAGAACTCGGCCATTTCTTTATGGGCTTCTTCTTTAGTAACTATAATACCAGCTTTTGGGTCAGATAGTTTTACTGCAAGTAAAGCTTCTCCAATACCATAAATCAAACCGAATGCAATTTGCTTAGCTTGTTTTCTTCTAGTCTTCCATAACTTATGGTCAGGATGATTTTCATCTTCGTATATTTTAGATGCTTCTTCAATTGATACACCATATTTTGCTGCTGCTATGCCCAAGTGAGGATCAGCTCCTTTTGCAAAAGCATCAAGATAGGTTTCATCACCAGATAGATGAGCCATCATCCTTAACTCTGCCTGTGAGTAGTCAAATGCCATATATAAATACCCAGGAGGAGCAACTAATTGTTTCTTGATATTAGGGTCTACAGATGTCTTTGGTATCTGCTGCATATTTGGGTCTGCAGAACTAAACCGATTAGAGTCTGTACCATGTATATTGTATCTACCGTGTAATCTACAATCATCTTGTACCTTTTCCCACCATCCATAAATATAGGTCTTATACATTTTTTCTAACCCTCGTAATTCAAGAAGCTTGTCAAGGAATATTGCCTTTGGTGAATCTGGCTTTTTAATGGTTAACCTTAAGTTAGTAAGAGTTTCTTCATCAGTACTTGGTTTACCAGATTCATTATCCTTAATCACATCAAAATGAAAACCATCATCCGAATACATCAATGCAGGTAAATCAACTGGACTACCCAAATTAATGGGTCTTATTAATTCTTGTTCCTTTTTAGTTGTGAATATACCTGCCTTGATATTTGAAATTTTCTGTTCCCTTGATGCAATCTTACGTTTATCCTTTGGGTCATTATAATCTAACTCTTCAAGTTCTGATTCGATAGATTGAATATACTTATCAATCTTTTCTTGGTTATATTTCTTTTCAAATTTCTTTACTCTTGGCAAAGCGTATATTGCATCTCTAGCAGCATCTATTTTTGGCTTATATTCTTCTAAAAGTTTTTTATTGAACTCGGTATCTAGATATAAACCTTCTTTCTCTACCGAAGTAAGTACTCGTGAATTACACATAAATAAATTACGGAATACCGAATACATACCCAAGTCAATCAACTTCTTTTCAAAAAATATCATTAACCTAAGAGTATAATCCGTATCTTGACAACCGTAATGACAAAGTGGGTCTAATTCCTTTTTATCCCATGGTATTTTATCAAAGGCATCTTGCTTTTCATAATTACCATACTCTGGTAAATATCTTCTTACCATTGACTTTAAGTCATGAGGTTTTTCCTCGTTGAGAACATATTTAGCAAGCATCCCATCTAAACATGTACCTCTGTAGAATATCTGATACTTCTGATTTATCTGGTCATCAAATTTCCAGTTCCATGCAACCTTAGTTATCTCATAATTCTCGATTACCTCTTCCCCAAATTTCCTTAACATCTTCTTCCAGTTCCACCCAGGTGAAGTATATTCTTTTGTTTGGAAATGGTCTAAGGGAATAGAAGCACCAAATCCTGGCATCCAAGATACTGAAAGTATGGTTGGCTTAAAACCCTTATTATATATAGGTTCTGCATTTGTTTCGTAGTCACAGCAAGCATAACCCGTAGCTTTACAACAATCAATAAGTTTCTTAAGCTCCCTCTTGTTTTTTATTATTGTATACCGTGTCTCCATATTTTAAAAATAGAAAAAGGGACATACCCACCAGTAGTAGATACATCCCTCATTATTAGTATTTCTCTTGTAAGTCTTCCAGATTAGAAGCTAATGCTGTCCAATCTTTCTTATAAGCATGGAGAGAATCAATTGTGTGATATAGATAACCTGGTTTTACTCCTACCTCTTTAGCTACATATTGCATGAGTCTCCATGCAAGATATACATCATTACCGAAATGTTGTACAAAGTCCGAACTTCTTTGATGATAGCAAATATGTAATACCTTCTCTCCTTTACCATTCTGACGGATAAGGAAATCATAATACATTGAGCAAGGTATACGTTTACTTCCATCAAGGAATCTTAAATCTGTACCATGGAATATAGGGAGTACTGCTTTACGAGTATCATTATCCCTCTTAAGAAGTTCAATAACTGATTGCATTGCTGAATCACAGTTAAAAGAAGTACTACCATAAATGTCTAACGAGTTCCAAATACGCTCTGGGTAGGTGTAATCAAACTTACCATTCACCAAAAACTGTTCCCATAAATCTTTTCTCAATTCCCAAGCTTTACCTGGATTTAAATCATACCAACCAATTCTTTCTTTAAACTCTGCATCTGCCCATTCCTTTGAATGAGAGAATATGAATAACCATACTGGGTCTCCAAGTGAAGTTAAACAGTATTGTTGGCAAATTAGTTCCTTTGTTTCAAACTCTTCTTTACCTTCAATCACTTTATTCTGATAGGTCTTTGGTTTTACAGTTTGACCATAACTGTTGAGTTCTCTACCCATTTCGGACATTAACTCAAAACTGTTAGAATATATCCTCATATTATATAAATATTTAACTGTATGACATTGTAGAATTAACCCAGGTCATATGCCAGTAGCGAAATACAAAATTATCAAAATCCTCTACCTCTTTCATTAACAAGGGGATATCTGGTTCTGCACCGTTCTTTTTAATCTCTAAAACTTGGTAATAAAATTTGTTTACTAATCCTATCCGCTTCTGATTTAAAGATTCCCTAGCTTCCATTGTTGTTCTTTTGTTTTAAAAGTTTCTTCTTATAGGCTTTACGTTGAGAGTAAGAAATTACATTCTCGGGATATTCAATATCTTCGTATTCAAGAAGTAATTCTTTTGCTTTCATTGATTTATATGTTTCTTCATATAAATCTGGTCTGAGCACTTTAAAACTTCTAAAGAATACCTTGAATGAAGAGAATTCCTTCTCTGTACCCTTTTGGAATTTCTTCCATATCTCTTTTATTCTCTTATTCCAAGCATTCTCTTCTGCCCCCTTAAGTACCTTCTTCAATGGCTTATGGGTATCATACATTAGAAGTGTCTCCACATTTCCGTACATTTGAGTCGCGAATAGGTTGATTTGTACTGACTGATCCGGACCATATACGTACTCTGACATTCGTTGAATTAATAGGAAATCGAATATTAACCTCTTGGTAATCTCCGAAGCCCGAACTACCATTGTAATAACTGGGATGTCCTCCCCGAATCGTTTTGAAAAAGTCGCTGCTATTAGACATTGCTTTCCGTTATCATGATGATTGTTAAACATATAGGTTATATTGTAATTCTGATTGTACTTATTTCTCAGTACTCTCAGTTTACTACGCAACAAGTCAAGCTTATTAAAGTCTATGTAGTTATTCAATAAGCTAGTCCACTTAGTTTCTTTATAATTGAAACATCTCCCATAATCAAATTCTGGGTCTACCCAGGCATTGCGTATCTTTATGAATACGTTATACACTACTGCTACCCCACTATTGGCAATAGCCCCCTTTGCAAATAAAGCAGGCTCTAATCTTAGGAATCCCTCATTGAGTTTTTCCCATGCCTCTTGTGAAGTAGCAAATTCTAACGAATGGAGGGACTCCTCCGGATTAAGTTGAAGTCCCTCTAATTTATGGTTCCATCCTGACATGCTAGTAATTAGTATTTTGTCTCCATAAATTGAGACGTTGTTTTTTAAAGAATAAACTAAATAATCCGCAAGGAGTAAACCCATTCATGGCTAAAAATCCCATATAGAGATAGAATGACTTTACCAAAGATTCCTGAAAATCTATTTCTTTGGTCATCACTTGAGTTTGTTTCCAGGGTCTACATTTAAGGAAGTTCCTTGCTTTATTAAGTTCATATATTACTTCCCATAAATATAGCTTCTCATTTTCATGAGATATCTCGCTCATTTCATGAAAACCTGGGGTATAAGAAACTATCTTATCATATTCTGCTCTATCTTCTCTTGCCCAATCAGTTGGACTTAGTATAGGGTATTTCCTTACACTTCGATGGTCTGGGTACTTGATGAGTAAGTCTTTGACTCCAATTGCCATTACCTCAAATAAACTCTTTGCATCTTGGTATTTTAATATATCTTCTGGCAATATATTAGAATACAAAAGCAAAGTAAAGAAGAATCCCAAGGCATCTGCTTGTTCCTCATTTGCATTTGCTAGATGATTTAATACCTGAGTATATTCCTCTGAGGTTAAACAATCATTATTCCATCCATAATCACGATATATAGATACTACTTCATCGGTAGATTCGAATCCTTCAGTTAACTCTTCAATAACTCTACCAATAAAATCCTTTAGAATAACTTGGCTCTTTGGATTATTTATATCTAATGGGTAATCTGGTAGCTTTTCTATGGATTTATACCCAGAGAATTGCTCTATCCCAAGAACATACATTTCCTGTAGTACCCGTGCCTCAGTTTCTTCTACCTGAGGCACTTGTTCATTTATATTCCTGATGTCCATGATTATTTACTTCCTGATGAACCAAAACCATTCCCTCCTCTACTTCCCCACATCTGGGATTCAGTATAAAATTCCTCTTGTTGAATCTCTTCTGGTTCAGTAATATAGATAGGTACATGAATAAATTGTACCAGCTTCTGGCCAGCTTCAATAACCTGGGCTTCTTGAGAAGTGTTGTATACTCCAATGTGTATCTCTCCAACATAGGGAGAATCCACTATCTCGGCAGTAAAGATTAATCCTTTCTTAGTAGCTATACCAGATTTGTTTGCTGCCATTAACATAGATGCAGGAGGTTCTAGCAAACCTTTGATACCCGATGGGATAAGTATCCTATGCCCAGGTTGTAAAGCTATATGCCTTACGAAATGTTCACTAAAGGGTATATCCAAATCATATCCTCCTGAATCAAATTCATTCTTAGAGTGGATATCCTCTGAAGTCAAGTTGGTTGGTACATAAAAATCTAACCCAGCATCATTTGGGTTTGCTCTGTTGGGAGATACTACCTCCCTTACTTTGATAAATCTAAATCTGTTCATAATATATTACATTTACGTAAAAGTTGTCCAAAGGTTAATTTCTCGGGTCTAGAAACATGTACTTCCAATGAATTACACATCCTGATTACATCGGAAGAACCTTCCATACAAAGGTTAGCAAGTACATCTTCTTGCTTTACAAAATAGTTTGGGTTATTAAGGTATACCTTGAACATAGCCCATATCATCTCTATTGGTTTCATTATTTAGTACACTCTTTATAAAGTTCTCTAATACGTTTTCTGGGTACTTCGAATTTCTCAACAGTTTTGGTAATAACTTCTTTTTTGTCTTTCCCTTTCCGAATCAAGCCTCGGATGTATTTCTTGATACCAACCGTATCTTCTAATACATCCAAATCCTTGTATTGATTCTTCTGTTCTAGCTCTTTCCTTGTGATATTCAAGTTCTGAGACATCTTGAATGCACATAGCTCTGAGTCTCCGCATAGCTTACACTCTTTAGTTGATAGGTCATACCCAATACCGAAGCAAGGGTCTCCATTAGTTCCCAGAGTACTAACATCTATGGGAGTAAGGATATCTTGCTTCGATAAGTCAGGAAGTTGTTTCTTTTTCTTAGCCATTATATATCTTTTTTTACGTTTATAAAATGTATATTTCACTGTTATCTTCTATGGGAACATAGGAATAACCGATGTTATTTATAAATAGTTCCCTGAGTTTATATAATTCTTGGTATGAATTTCTATCATAGCTCTCTTGACATACTTTGACTACCATACCATTACTCCAGTACAAACAAAAGAAATGAGTAAAACATTCGGGGGTATTTTGAGAAGTTTCCAAATTTGATACCCATATCAAATCTCTACAGTTGAATACGTGTTTAGGATTATGTACCTCCCCCACAACAAGAGACTTAAACGACTTAAACCATTCTTTAATCTTCCTCATCATAAGTATAATTAAGGTGTTTACAATTGGCAATTGGGACAGACCCATTCTTTGATGAAATGCCATCCCTTGATTTCCAAATCCTCTTTATGAAAACGTTTCTTACATGAATGGCATTGATAACCATCCTTAGAAAATATGAAGTCTAAAGCGAGTATTATTATCATAATAACCACCGCATTAAAATATATTTCTCCATCACTGAAAGCCTTTAATTTTCTTTTTAGTGTTATTGGGTTTTCCTTAAGAGTACCCAGCAATAAATACCTGATGCAGAGATTTGGATTATCCTCCAACCTTCTGATAAGAGAGTAGTTAGTTTAGTATCATCTTCATCTCTGATACATATTAGTTTATCATTATTCATAATGCCCATATGCTTATTAATTGTAATCTTCTTTTCCTCCTACGGAGAAAAAGTAAATACTCATAGTACTTCTAGTTAACTCTTAATAAGGCTATGGTTAGGATGTTTCTTCCATAGCTTATCTAACAATATTACTTTCAATTCTTGTCTCTGATAATATTGCTTCCTATGCTTACCATGCCTATCTAAATAAGGGCCAGGATAATGAAGGTCATCCAGGTATACTTTCTTTTTCGATTTATCGGTTCTTACCAAACGACCAAGAAACTGAATAGATTTTTCCTGACTATCCATGCTTGCTGCATTAAGTAAATACCTAAGCTTAGGAAAGTTTTTACCTCGAGCAATGATTGTAGTTGATACCAGGATATCTATTTTGCCTTCCCTAAAATCCCTCATTATTTGTTGTCTTAACTTAGAGGGAGTATTAACATGCACGTAGGCAATATTATAGGCATCGCCCAGTTTCTTTTTAAAGAACTTATATAGATTTTCACAATGTGCAATATGCTTGCATACTACAAGAGCAGGATATCTACCTTGATTAATATTCCATCGTAATCGATTATAAGCCATGGTCCACGCGGTATTATTTTCGGTAATAGAATCATCATATATCTCCTTATAGGATATACAATCAGATTCCCAATTACCATACCAAGGTTTACCGGGTACCATCTTTACGATAGTTTTAGTTGAGTAACCCTTCTTGATGGAATCCTTAAGTTTAAACTCAGCAATCACTTTACCAAAGAAACATTCTAGATTCATATTCTTAACCTTATCCTTAGCAAGCTTACTCATATAAATGGTACCGGATAATCCTATACGAATTCGGGTATTAAACAGTCGGGTGATTACATTCTGATATTGTTTACTACCTCCCTGGTCAGCCTCATCCACAAGTACCATGTCTATCTGAGATAGTTCTTTTTGATAGAATCTCATGTTCCTCGAAATAGACTGAACCATACCTATAGTAAAATTACTCCAGTTTAAAACCTTGCCTTGAACAAAAGTGATATCTTCTCCCGGAAGATATTGCTTAAATTCTTCTCTAGCTTGATTTAACCAATCTGAGTCATTAGTTATTAGCAAAGTCTTTAACTGCTTCTTATAGGTTAAATATAAAGACGACATGATAAGAGTTTTACCGGCATTAACCGTGTAATCTAATACACCAATATGGAAAGGTGTATCACCTACTCGATTATTAATCACAGACTTAACTGCTTTCTCTTGCTCGGGTCTTAATTTATATTTACCTATATTCGTAACTACTTTACTGACTTTAGGTAAGGGTTGTCTCATATCTACAACTTTAGGTTTAATCCCCATTTCAATACACATATCGTATACCTTAGGAAGTAAACCTATTTTAAATTGCCCAGTCTTGGTAATGTAGTGAATTTTACCATCCCAATTCTGCATACCTCTTTGCCTTGTACGTAAGTAGAAAGCATTTGGATGTCGAATGGCAAACTCATTATAAAGTTTCTGTGCGAACTTAAGAGGTAAGTCAAGTTCACACATATTTCCATTCTGAATAATTAGCTTACTCATTTGATAATTACAGTTACACCTTTAGTAGCTTTATCCATACCCATTGCTTCCTTGAGAAGTTTCATATGATGCTCCTCATCCGCAATCAATTTCTCAAGGAAATAATTCACGTCATTATAATCAGAACGTTCCTCGTATTGAGCAATTGCTCTTTGGATTTTCTTGTAGTGACCAATAGTTTCTATCTCAGAATTCAAAGCAATCTTTAAAGCTTGTTCCCAAGTAGAACCAATCTCAATTGTAGGATTAATATTCATGGTAGAGTAATCCTCGTATGGGTCTGCCCTTTGTAAGAAATCAGATATCTTGTCAAGATGCCTCATCTCTACCAAACCAATACCCAACATCAATTCTGATACCTCCTCGAATCTAGAAGACTGTTGGGTATACATAATAATTGCACTTAGTTCTGAAAATTTGGCATTCTTCCAAATCACATAGAACATATTAATTATCTCATCAGGCCAAGGGTCGATATCCTTAAAATCTGGATAAGTTACCGATTGGTCTGAATACTTGAGGACATCAATAAAAGCATTAGCTGCATCCTCCACTCTGTTTCCGAAAAATTGTAAACCTTTCATATTACTTTTTTAATTATTAATTTTTTCCCAGAGAGAACCTTCAACTTCGGGTTCCTCTTCCAGGGATTTTTTGTTCTTATACTTATATAAATACTTATTGTATCTTTCAATTGCTTTATCCGTATACATCTGTGCAATATCTGGTAATCCATTACACCATGCAAGAGATTCAAACTGAGCATCAATGAATGTCTTATAATCCCAACCCTCTTCTTTTAGGAATTCTCCTACCTTTGCAAAGTGTACATACTTCTCTGGTTTGTTTTCATAAGATTCATAAATACCAGTTGCCTTAGCAATCTTACCTATGAAATAATCATGTATCTCTTTAGTAAGCTTTGAATCTGAATATTGCAATTCTATCTCGGCATCTACTTGATTAGTAATGTTATCCTGCATAGATATTAACCTTTGCATAACATTCCTATAATCAGTCATCCTTTTTAGTCCAGTCTCTATATACTTGATAAAACCTTCCCTGGTATCAAGTTTAAAATCCTCACAAAAGGTATTACATATCTCTGCAAGCTTTTTACAATTTGCCCATTCTCGAGAATTACTTTCATTTATTTTACGAACTCCCCTATGCTTTAACTTTATACGAGTTGCATATAAAATATCAGCAACAAGGGCAGCATCCCCCTTAGATGCTAGTAAAATGTTATTAACTCGCTTAGTATTCTTATTATTAGAAACTAAGACTGCTCTATGATTTATTGCCTCCTTTCGAGCAATAACAAAAAAAGCCTCAACTGGGAAGTTATCTACCTCTAAGGTATTTAATATTTCCTCAAATTGAGACTTAGTTATATGGATAGATGGGGAACGTTTAGTATTCATAATCCTGAGGTTTATTAAGTACTCTATTAATGGTATTTGGGTGTAATAACAAGATACGACTTAAACTTCGTTTATTATAACCTAACCGATGTAAATACATGATACAAGTATGAACTTCTTTAGTAACTACCGACCGAGGGGATTTAGAACCTCTTTTACCATATAGATTATTCTCTTTACCATACCGAGGCTTGGGTAAAAAGAAATTCCCATTACGTATACAATCAGAAGTATTCATCTTAGGAGTACCCCATCTTAAATTAGATAATTTATTATTTAAGGGATTATCATCTAAATGTCTAACTATATTATACTCATTGGGTTTGGGGTTTATAATCCAAGCTAAAGCTAATAATCTATGTAATGGCCAATTTTTTCCTCGAATGGTAAGTCTTAACCTACCTTTATTAATCTTAGGTATTATTTCATACCAAACACCCCGTTCTTTCAAAAATACTCTACCAGAACGAGTAATTAAAGAATCTTGAATACCCGGAATGGGTTTGACAGCTTTAGGTATATTTGATATGGATACCTTAATTCGATTTTTTATATTCATGTTATTAATATATTATTTTATAATATAATAGGAACTCCCTATTTCAATAAGTTTCTGATTGATATCAATTCTTGATAACTTTGATACCGAGTAGCATATACTAACTTAAGTGTTTTAGATTTCCCCAAATCGTTTACATCGAATCCTTCCGGTAAAAACACCACCTTAATCTTTTTATAGGACACAAGTTTGAGCGCCAGATTGATTGCGTATTGCTTAGCGTCTGGGTCCAAAAGAATAATAAATCTCTCGCATTGGGATTTAAGTAACTCATTGACTTGGAATGCAGATATAGCTTTACCCATTGTGGCAATTGCTCTATCTCCGAGAGTGAGGGCATTAAGTGCTCCTTCGCAAATGAATACCGACCTGTACATCTCCAACGCATCATGATTAAAGATGATAAATTGTTTTCCCAAACCGGTGATGTCTTTGTCTGGGTTATTATATCTGGGTCCTTTGCCAATAACATTTCGAGCATTGTAATATCTAAGTTGGCCTTTGTAATAAAAGGGTATAATGAGGTACCCATACGTTGAGCCGCTTGTTCCATAGCCGATACCGTATCTTGAAAACTTATCGAGGCTAAATCCGCGTTTCTTGATATATCCCCGAATGCTTTTTGCAAGTTGGCTATCTCCGAGCGAAATATTTCTAAATCCATCTGGGAGATATACGGGCTTACTTTCGGCAAGTTCGATTTTCTCTTCCTTAAACTGTAGTTCATCAAATTGGCCATTGTTCAAAAAATTAATTAGTTCATGGTACTCAGTAAATCCTTCTATGTCCATTATTAGTTGAGCAGGGGAAGGATGGGCATTACATCTAAAACAATGGGTTCTATACATAGAAAGGTTAACTCCCAACTTATGTTCTCTCCCACAATAGGGGCAAGTTGGTATACGCATCCAGCCATGTCGATATTCAAAAGCTCCAAGTCTTTTAATGAAATAAGTTTTGAGCTTAGACTTAAACTGATTTGTTATTTTCATAAACTTCTATTTAAGTAGTGACTAATACTAGCTTTACTTAGCTTATACTTTTCTCCCAATTCTTTATTGGAGTAACCCTTGGCTTTATCCCTAATTAACTCTCGTACCCTATCATGTCCTAATCTATATCTCTTTTTAGTTTCTTTAACGTATCTATGAATATGGGTTATATTGTATTTCTGTGTACCCCAATAAAGATTAGTATGTATATTATTGCAAGGGTTATTATCTTTATGACATACATGAGGTTTACTCTCTGGGTTGGGTACCCAAGCTAAGGCTACTAATCTAGAAGCCTGAATTCTTTTATGTTTATTACTATCTCTTAATATATGATATATCCTACCCCGATTGAGGGTACCTTTTAATAACATCCATACTTTTCTTTTAGGGTAGTATCTATATAACCTACTTCTCTTAGAAATATAATAATCTGGCCACCCTACTATATTAGAGATTAACTTTCTTTTAGATATCACCTGATTTCTTCTCATACTTTTCTTTATTTGCAGAAGGATTATCTTTAGAACTCTTCATCATAGAATCTAATACTCCAGAATACACTTCATCATATTGTTTACGTTGTTCCCTTGTAAATTCCGTACATCTTTGCCTTTCGACATCGCATTTGAATAATGCTCTACCGGAAGGAAGACCATCCCTTTGTACTACTATCTCAGCTCGAAGAATATTATCTTTTTCTTCTTGCTCAGTAGAGTTAAGACCCATGATAACCTGGGCATTACGAACAATGGCAATTGAACCAGAGATATCATTCTCATCATATCTAGTAAGCCTATGCTTCTTACCTTCACGGGTAATGTGATGGGCAGTCCATATAATATCTAAATGTAATTCCTCTGCCAGATTCTGAAGGTCTACATATACATTAGATATCCTTTCGAAATCTTCTCTATCACCCGCTATTGATGCAAGCTTACCAGCGTAGTCAACCATAAGAACTTTAATATCGATTCCTTGATTACGAAGTTGAATTATCTTTTCCCTTATATAAGTGGTATTAGTAATCATCGCTGGTACACGCTCAACTACTAATTCAACTCCAAACCTTGCAAGTTTCCTTAAATGCTTTGCCTCAAGTTTATCATACTCACCAGAGTATAATTCCTTCTTAGTTTTATTAATACTTGATTGAATGAAACGGTCCATAATTTGTTCTTGACCATTTTCTGTATCAATATATAATACTGACTTCTTCATTCTGAGATAACCTCTTGCAAGGTTTACCATAAAGAAGGTTTTCTTTGCCTTGGGTTTATCTAGTATCACATTAACCGAATGTTCTGGATAACCTCCTGCATTGGTTAAATCATTCAATTGCCTAAATGGGCATGGTAATACTGAAGGTTCTGATTGCCTTCTAAACTGTCTCTCGGTAATATCTCGAATCATATATAGGGGTTCATCCTCTTTCTTAGGTTTACTTTTCTGAAGTACCTTTTCAATCTTCCTCGAATATTCTTCGTATTGTTCGAAGTTATCCAAATCAAAAGAATCATTTAAGTTCTTCATCTCAACATAGGTAGAGAACTGATATATCTTTTCTTTTATGTAATCAGAATCCGATAGTGGTATATGATAGAGATTACTTATTAGTTTATTGATATTAGGTATATCATCCTTAGTTACCAAATCCACATAGGTTTTGGATTCTAGTAACTCTTTTAATACTTCCTTTAAGATATTCTCGGAGGGCATTCTGCCTTGCTTCTTAAAATATTTTGATATACCTTCGAAGATAAGGGAGTGTTCTATGAGAACCAGGTAATTGGATTTAATCCTTTTGAGTACTAATCCCCCTTCCTTATCTTTTAAAACAAACCTGAGTATCTCGAATTGAAACTCGGGAGAAAAACTGAACTTGATGTTGTCTTTAAATTTCTTCATATCTATATTGCAATATTATATAAACTAATAGATTTTGATAGTACCGAGATAGTTCTAAGTATGTTGACATCTATCTAGAAACTACTAATCCACTACCTTAAGCTCCCGAATATTTAATATTATTATTTTATATAAGAAAAAATACTTATATTTGCATAACGAATATTTAATAACATGGGAAAAAGTAAAGGAAATAATGGCTCAGAGCTTCATAGATTAAAACCTATGCAGGAATATGATGAAGCTACATTCAACAGACTTTATAAAGTCTGTAAGCCAGTAATCAGAAATCTTACCCGTCAGATTGATTATAAACGGTTTAATCTTACACCGGATATTATCCAATCTTATTTCTGGGATAAGATGTTATTTGTTTTCAACAAATACTATGGTGAATGTACTGAAGAACATCTTAAAGCAAGAATCCTTGCATCACTTAGTACATTCAAAAACAAATTGCTTCGTTCTGCATACGGAAAACAAGCAGAGTATAATCAAAGCCTCTTTAAACTTGATGACTTATTCGACAATGACAAAGAATTAGAGGATGACAGTGAAGAAGAGAAAGCTAAATCTGAAATGCTCGATATGATGTATACTTATATGAAGGATAAGCTTTCTCCAGATGCCTATCTTTTGTTTGAGGTATTAATTACTCCCCCTCCTTTTATTAAGGAAAGACTCGAAAATAGTACTCGTATCACTAATATAATGCTTATCGAATTTTTTGAAATGCCTAAGACTAACGAATCCATGAGATATATCTCAGAGCTTAGGCAAGATATCCAATATTGGGAAGACCGAGCTAAAGAAGAACTTAAGTATTAACACAAAAGAAAAGGGACGTTTCCCAACGTCCCTTTCCCAAATGAGTGTTTTTAACTATGCAAAACAAAAATTGAAAACAAACAAGTGTTTACTCTTAAACAATACAAATAATACAACATGAGTTTTAATACTACTAAATAACTAATAAACAACTTTATGATGATATTTTTTGGATATATCGTAATGTAATAGTCGGTGGCAATTTCTCAATATCCAAAGTTTCTACCGAAGTTTCTTGTAAGAAAGATTCCCCTAATAGATTCCAGCTTACTACGATAGCACCATCCTGAATACCCTTGGTAGGAGTTCCTCTACCGAAATCACCATTCAATCCTGTCTCCCTATTAAAGAAAGATTGAGGACGAACGTTCTCCCAGTCATTGGCATTATCTTGTTTACCTTTAGATACACCAAGAGCATGCCTATGCTTAGGAAGGTCATCACCTTTAATAGAGATTAAGAAATTACCCTTAGTTGGTGTATAGTAATCTCCAACATTCTGTAACATTACTTCATCCCCAATTTGAACACCTCCAGCTTGGTAACCAATAACTATTCTACCAGCTGCCTTAGTATATTCTGCCCAACCATCGGGTATTACATCGGTTTCCCAAAGAATAATAGAACCGATTGGTAAGTTAGCAGTACTCAGAGATTTAGAGAATTCTTTTCTGATAGCCTCAATTTGACTATCAATGTATTGCTTGATATTTAACTTAGTACCAGATTCATCTACTACTGGAAAGCCTGAATTTATCTGTTCTACTCTTTTCACTGATTCTTTCATCATACTCTGGGCAGCAGTAGTATAAGGGATTTCTTGGAACTTACCCTGATAGGGTACGATAGCAAAGTTCTCATTTCGTTTAGTCATTGCATCAGTACCCTTACCATATACTCCGATAAGAACAACCGAAGTTTTATTATTAGAGTAATAAGGGCAAACATTCTCTACCAGCTCTAGAAGATTGCTATAGGTCATATCGTAATTAGAATATACATCATTATTAATGATATCCGGTGTACGATTCTCTTCGGCAATCGGATAATAAATATCCAGAGACTTTTTAAACAAGGTGTAGAAGCTTTCGGAGGATTCATTCCAATAAGCTACAAAGTCTACTGGATTATCTACTGGTTCAGAAATAGTAGTATGTACTGCAAAGAGTAATACTTCTTCTGTTGAACCTTGGGTACCTTGGATGTTCTCAATAGTAATCGTTTGTTCATCGGATATAAATACATACCCATCTCTTGAAATACATCCAAAGTTCACGTCTGGCAATTCTCCATCTTCCGAAGCCTTTGCCATATACCTTGCCATAATCCTATCCTTGATTACATTGGCATACTTACTTCCAGCAACTCCCTGAGGAGATACCACTAACTTGTTACCATTTATGGTAGCTGAGCCAAATCCACAGAATGGTCCTAAACCAGAAGGAGCAGCAATTGCCTCTGCTGCTTCCTTTGATTTAATAATACCTTCATACTTAAAGTACGTCTTCATTGTCCTTAGTATTTTTAAATTGATTCTTTTGTTCTGACATATCCTTAAATGCTTCACCTACATCCTTGAACTTTAAGGTTAACAATTTAAAGAGTATTCTCCATATACTATACCGTTTCTTAATACCATGTATTTCACAGATGTGTCCATATATACTATCTACTTCAAAACAGTAGCATATTACCATAACCGTTATTGATACTACTATTGGGTTCATCCCATAGGGTTCTCCAATAGCTTTACCAAGTACAGCACCAAGTAGAACATAGCAGATATAATCTACTATCTTGTTTAGAGTTCTTCTTCCAGCTCTAGATTTTCGAATTTCGATTTTCTGTAACCTACTTGCAGATAACCCAAACCATAAGTCTGATAGGATTAGAATTATTGCAAGGATTATCATCCATCTCAAATTATACAATATTTGTGTACACTCTCCCAATATACCCACAGTGAATGTCTTGAATAAAGACTGAGCTGTGGTTTCTGTTATTCTATCGATTGTTGAATTTACCATTGTTCTACTATTTGCCAAGGTTGATTACTGTAAGTTGTAATGGTAAATGTTTTCTCTGAGAGGTCATCATGTTCCCATTCTAACTTTTGAGGACTAACACTTAAAAGGTCTGCATCTACTACGGTGAACTTAGTTCTCTTCGAAGTATCTACCACTGATTCGAATATATACTCTCCAGCTTGTGCAGTTACAAATTCATAACCAGCACCACCTGCGTCATAAGTAGTTACTTTACCAACTTCCCTTATTCGACTATCGAAGTCAGGTTTATTAGAAGTACACTTGATTAAAGTAGATACTTGTTTAACATCCCCCTTTAGTTCTGCATAAGTAGGAGTACAAGAAATCTCGATGATTGTAGGATAATCTTCCAGTATTACTTGACATCTTAATGAAGAACCATCATCTGCCACAAAGGTATAAGTCCCAGCCTTGGTAAGAACAATTTCCTCATCAAGGTTATAGGTTTCCCCGTTCTCATCACAGGTAGCAGTACCACTTACATTGACCCCATTTTTCATTTCCTCAAGATGGAACTTACAAGCAGACTTCTCATCCAGTAATTGGTATACTGCATAAGTATCATCTATCTGGTCTTCTGGTAATGCCCAGTTGGGTTCTTTCCAATGACTGTCTGTAGCATCCGAAGGTACTATCTTTAATTTATTCTGATATACTACTGGAGAATTATTAACTACCAAAGTAGTCTTAGCAGTAGGGTAAGCTACAGACTGGAAGGTATAAGTCCCTGCCCTATTTGCAGTATATACATAACCATTCTGAGCATCAAAGGTTTCCCCAGTTTCAATTACCCTTACTCTGTAATCATCCCCATTACCAGAAATACGTTGTATCTTTACTGTAGCTTTTGCAGAGCCATTGAATAATGTGACTGTTGGTGGGCTAACAGTAATTCGATATACTGCAATCTTACCAGATACTACTTCGAATATACCTACACCTTCATCGGTTTCCCTTTTATCCAGTGTACATTTAAACTTATAAGTACCATAACTATTAGCAGTAAACTTATCACCGTTCTTAAACAACTTGGTATCACCGATTAACCTACAGTATAGTTCACCAGTAAATGATTCTGGGTAATTCGATTCGATGGTAAGAGTGGTAGTAGCATCCTTGATACTTTGCTTATCCCCAACTCTAAATTCAGAAGGTGTACATCTTACCTTATATGTAATCTCTTCTCGAGTTACAACAAATGAAGTTTGCTTTACTAGGAACTCTGCAATCTCAAAGATGTAGGTACCAGGCTCTGAAAATTCCCAAGTTGAGCCAGAGACTTTCACTATATCGGTACCGGATAATCGTACATTACGGGTTTTTATGGTACCCTTATAGGATACGTTTGCCCTTACTACTGTACTTACTTTTAGGTTAGTAGGAGTTATCTTTCCAGTAATAGGGTCACAAGTAATAGAATATACTCGATTATAAGATTCTTGATTAACCGTGATTTGAGTTACCTTAGTAGGGTCTCCCACACTTCTAAAATAATAAGTACCTGCTCTGGGTATATTAAAAATGGAACCACTTTCGTGTTTAGTGTAACCCCAATTTATATTATCACTGGATATCTGATATCTTAGGTCAGCATTTATCCAATCTGAAGTTACAGTTACCTTTACCGGTACTTCATATACCTCTGAAGTAATAAGATTGGGTTGGTCCGGATTTACTAACTCAGCTTTAATTGTATACCCATCATTTACGGTAAACCCATATTGAATATCGAAAGATACATGATAGGGTATGAATCTTTTAAAGAAAGCCTCTACGGCTTCTCTAAATTTTCTGAAAGCTGCCGAGTTCGAAGTATATCCATGACCGGTAAGTCTAAAGGTTACCGGTATACATTGAGAACAATCGAAAGTATTATCATAGGTATACTTATCGTCATAATGGTAATACTGGTCAAAGTGCGGATTACCTTTTACCCAACCATCATAACTATCAGCCTTTGCAGGGTCAGTTACTACGCAGGTTAACCCATACAGCCTCATCATTATTTCGAAGAACTCAGAGGTACCTCTTATTTTAAAAAGAGATATCGAATACTTCAGGATGTTTCTTACTTGAGTACTGGTTAAAGTAAAGGGTCCCTCCTTTGGTATTATCCAAAGCTTAGATAACTCTTGGAGTTTATCATCGGAGTAGAACCCATTAAAGTACTCTGCCCATTTCTGTGCATCTATAGTGTTCCCATAAGCAAAGGGCATTTCTCCGAGGAATTGCCAAAGGAAATTGAGATACATATCCGGAGCCTTATCTATATCGATAATGTCCAAGATATTCTCAATATCCTTTGTAATGTAATCTTCAAAATGCTCTCCACAAATTTCTAGAAACCTCTCTAAGATGCCTTTGCCATTTACCTTATAGGTATCTTGAGCTTTATACTCGAATGGCAAAAAGTTGATTAGATTTTTGAGGTTTATCATTATACAATTTCTTTTACGGTTAAAGTCAATTGTGAAGCATTTTCGAATACTGGTAAATTAAAACCGGGGTCTTCATAGTCATGGTTAGGTTCTGATACCGTAATAGAATATCTGTAACCAGACTGATAGCTATTGTTCTGAATATCCAAAGAGAAATCAAAACCATTAGCCTTATCTATTACCTGTATAGAATTACCTACAGTACCAGTAGCCATATACCCATTTGATACAGAACGTACAGTAAAAGTAGTGGATGAATTGAAGGTAATATAGTAAGTCATAGACCCTTTAGCCTTATTCAATTTAAACTGACCCAAGTTCAATTCTTTATTACCATAGATGGTAGTAGGCCAAGGTTTAATATAGAACTTAGTAAGGTGAAGGTAATCTACTGTTGATAAGTTATCTATTAAGGCATAGATATCTGATAACCTTACGCTTCCTCCTATCTGAGCTTGCTCTGGAGAATAGGCATTGTATAATGCTGTAAGAATTTGAGTTTGTATCTCGGGAGTCTTATAAGACTTCTTACCAGTAACTCCCATCTCTAGAATAATCTGAACCTTACCTGCAGATTTAACCTTTAACCATGTGGTCATAGGAGCTCTTTGAGATAATAGATTGTATACCCTATTGATTAATTCAGAAGAAGCAACAGCTCCACCATCGGGGCTAATATATACTGTAAGCTTTCTACCGCATTCATAATCGGCTTTAGCTTTGTTTACCCCATCAACCAACATGGCCAAACTTTCGAAATCCTCTTTGGTAATTGCTACTCCCAAAGTCTTTACACTCAAAGGTATATGTTCTTTGAGCATTGTAAAGTTTTCGTAGTTTGAACCGCCTCCAGCATCATAAGCATTACTTACAGTAGCATCAGTAATTGAAGAAGAGATTACTGAAGGTACAGAAGTAATAGTATTACTCTTTACATTACCCTGAGTACCATTGGTTAAGTAGAATACCACATTGGTTATTTTTGCTCCTGCTGCAGGCTTCTTACCAAAGGTACCATCTCCAAACATTATATAAGGATTGAGTGCCTCATCTACTGAAACCATGAAATGTTTATCGGTAGGTTTAGACTTTGCAAAGGTATCTACTAATACCCATGTTTCCCCACCTATCCGTAATGACATAGAGCCTTGTTCGTAATACTTACCATTTGGTAATGTACCAAGATTAAGTATAACCCTATCACCGGTGGGTATTACCATATTATTAAGAGCACTTGCAGTATACCTTTCATGTTGTATGATGGGTACTTTACAAGTGGTTACATTTGAATACCAAGTTACGTCTCTGGCAGATAACCAAGAATTACCACTAGAATCTGTAAATAAAGTTCCTTGAGGTATAGTTAATTTAGCTCCGATAGAATTACCAGTAATACTTCTGGATAAGATTACATCTACTGTAGCAGCAATTGCTGCTCGAGCATGATAATCTACCAAAGCCCCATGTTTAACTACCGAATCATACCTTCTTGCCGTAGATAGGAAAGTTTCCCTTGCCATGTTATCTACATAGTAGTGAAGTACTTCGGCAATTGCCGCAAACAATGAGAGGATGATAATTAAGATGTTCCCCTCCGAATAATCCGTTATGAGTTTCTGACCTTGAGGGTCTTTAAGTCCCATAAGGGATTCAACCAGCTTGGCCTTAATCTGTTGATAAGACCTCTGGTATGGGTTAAGCCATTTATTTGTGATTCCCATATTATTGTGTATTTAATGAATTATCCGACCGATCATAGGTGATATCGAGGTACTGACTAGAATTTGTTCCATTTACTACATAGGTTACTTCTATGTGTATTTTTGCATCAACTCTAGTAACTGTGATATTTTGGAAGGTTATCCTTTGTTCCCAAGCACCTATGGCTTGTTTTAAAAACTCTTTAATTATAAAACTTAGGGCTTGTGAGTTTGGTTCCTCAATACATTGCCATAGTTTACTACCAAAGTTTTCCTGTCGAAATCTCTGGCCTATCATGTAATATAATATCGAACTTATATTATCTCTGATAAGTTTAAAATCCCCATTTACTGGGTACCAACCTCTTTCACCCTTTTCATTAGTTGTAAGTTGGATAGGGTAAGTTACACCTATACCAACTAAGTCTGTAAAGTAATTCTTTTCCATTAGTGTATGCAGGTTTTATCCTCATAATCGTCTACAACGAATTGTGAGAAAGGTTTAATTACTTGAGTTAAAGTTGGACCCGAAGAACCTGGTCCAGTAGTTACACCTGAGTGTACATGAGAATTGAACATACTACGAAGTTGTTCTAGTTCTTTAATGGTTTGGTTTAATTTTTCGGTTAATTGAAAAATATTGATTACTCCACCATTTTCTCCAGTATTAAGTATCACGGAATCACCAGAAGATATGTTTATATCTCCATCGGCATTTATTACTATTTCTTTCTCTGAACGAACATTTACAGGTCCATTGAAATGTAAATTGAGTTCTCCGTTATCATCATCTATTACTATTAAGTTTCCTTCGGGAGTAACTATCCCCATTTTATTGGAACCATCCAGAGGTTGGGGTATTTGACTCATTCCCCAACCATGGTATTCCCAGAGAGGTTTAGTTGGGTCCCCAAATTCAAAAGTAACAAATACCGTATCTCCCACTTTAGGGGCTAAGAATTTGAAACCAGAACTAATTGAACCATGTTGTCCTTTAGGATATGCCCAAGCAAATACTCCACCCATTACCTCTGGAACACATACCTTTACCCTGTTCATATGTTTCTCTACATCGTTATTATCAATAACAATGCCACGATAAACAGAATAATACCGACCAAGACCCTCTAAGCCTTCGTCGGTTATTATCTTTGCTGTTTCGTAACTCATAACCTTATTTTTCTACATAGATTTGACTTGCAATTCGCTTATGCCTTTTAGCTATGTCTCGGTATACTCGATTAGCTATGGCCATATAATTAAACTTAACCCCATAATCTTCAGGCACTTGGATTTGTTTAACTGATATCTTACCAGGAATTAACTTACCCTTAGAGGTAACTGTATTACCTGTAGATAACACTATACCCTCTGCCAAGGCTTGGGGATTATCGGCATTTACTTCAGTATAATAAGCCTTCTTTCGAATAAACTCAGCTTGACCCTTAATATCAACAATTTCCCCCTTATCATTCAAGAAATGTTCATTATAGTATACTTTCTCATTATAAGTAAAGTTAAGATTAAGATTCTGAGAAGTACTTAAAGCTTTTTTATCTTGACCCTTTGTAGTTTTAGCATTAGCTTTAGCATCATTAGCTACGATGTTTTGAGTAGATAAATCAGTTTTAGAAGTTACAGAGCCAGACTTGGAATTGTTCTTTACTAATTCCATATTAGTTATATACCCTTGATCAGCGTTCATAGAATGAGTACATTGTTTTATATACCAAAGCCCTGACCAACGTTTCCCTACATTATCTATTCGGATTATTTGGGAAGTTGCTAGCATAGGTCTACCTACTACCTGAAGTTGACATACTAACCTTTTCTCAGTTTGCTTTAAACCACCATTGGCATTAGCATTAGCTGCCCAAGCATACTTATCGGCACCACCGTATCTACTAAATAAATTATGGTAAAGTTTATAAAGAGGTACCTTGAGATTTACCCTTTTCATATGTCTTACCTTAACCCTCTTACCATATTGACCTTGACCATAACCCTTAGTAGTATCAACTTCTATATCGGATAATACTTCAGTATAGGGGTCTTTCTTTAAAGCTTCGAAACCTCTCTCTGAAGCAGGTAATATTCCAGCTTGAAAATTGATACCAGAAGCTATACCCGCTCCTGCTTGTTTAGAGGTATAACCCTCTGGGTCATAATCTAAGGGGTCTACATACTCTTCTACCATAAATTCCATACCATCTTCGTCTTCGAAAAGGTATCTTTCGTACTCTAATAATTTCTTAAGATTAGCTTCTAATTCTTTACCATTCTTAGAATTTCTTAGCACTTGTTTAAGGGCATTCTTCTTATCGTCAGGTAACTCATTAGCTGCTTGATTAATGGTAGCTCGTACTTCTTCGGTAGACATTTCATCGAATTTTCTTTGCTTACCTGCTTCATAAGCACCTACTGGACCAACTGCTTCATATTCCTCTACCCGCTTTTTATATTCTGCAGTTTTTTCCATGTTATACTGAAGCTGAGTGTCCCAAGCATCCATTACCTCTGTAGGAGTAGTAGGATGACTTCTATAATCTTCAAACCCATTGCCAGTAATATTAGACACCATAAGGTTATCTACCTGAGCCACATGAGGTCTTAAAGCTAATGGAGGCTTATCCTCTGGTTCATTTATGTTAGTTGATAATACAGATAAATCTTTACTATCTGGGTCTAGAGATGGAGCTAATACTGCTTTAACTCTTTTAGTTATTTTCTGAGTAGCAAAAGATACTCTAAGTACTTCCCCATTCTCTCCTTGATATGTATAAGTACATACCGGTTCTTCATGGAATTTCCGATTATGTATATAGATAACACCATCCCTTGAATCCACATACCATGGCCCATTAGTATACCCTTTCATCTTCTGTTCTAATTGAACTAAGACGTTCTTGCCCACTAATCCAAAGTCACTATCAATTAAAGCTTTCAAGTCTTCTGGCATAGCTACTTCTGCTACTCCACTGTATTTGTTAGCATAGAGTACTTTACCAGTAGTAGTACGGGTATTCTCTGTGGGTACCTGTAGTGACTCGTATACTTTATTACTTATTATCTGTTGTTCCATTACTGAAATATTTCTATGATTACACCAGTGGCATTCCCACAGCCATTGTCTAAATAGGTAGATAATTTATAGCCTTCCATATCCGAATGGACATAAGCAGGTTGATATCTTAAATCTCCCGAAGAATCAATGCACTTAATAGTTACATGAGTACCTGTAGAATCAAATACGGCTTCGAATTCCCTTACCTTAATTATTTTTATGGGCCCAGATATAAATTGACCATCTGGGTATATATATCCCCACTGAAGACAAATATTTTGGTTCTCTTGAATCTCAGCAATGTCTACAGTATCGGGATTACCCGTATCGAAAGTAATAGTAGCCAAGTTTTCTTTCTCTTCATCGTATTTATAACTCCAGGTACTTATATACGCTCCAAGGGGTATACCTGTAATAGGATTCATTATAGGCATACCTCCAAAATTGAAAAGGGCCAAATATGGTTGGCCCATTCCCTTATACAATATAGGTTTCTGTTTAGCTGCCATAAGTCGGTATTCTTATTAGGGTTCCCATTTCTAATTCCTTAAAAGGATTCAGTATCTTATTAGCTTCAGCTATAATGTACCACTTACCAGAATCACCATAATACCTGAAAGCAATGTTTTGCAGAGTTTCCCCATCTTTAACGGTATGTTGAATATCGTTAGAGGATTCCGGTACTACTGGAGGTTTAGCTTCTAAGGAATAATCCCCATCGTTGTATTTCAGAGCATAGGCATTATTATATGGGCTAGCTCCCTTTAGGTATTGGTTAACATCAATCATATTTAATACCTCCTGTCTTTTTAAGTGAATCGGAATTTATAAAATCTCCATAGGATAAGTTATATGCACTTACTCTCTTGAAAATCAATTCTTGAGTTGCTGCTGCAGGCAATAACCTACCATTACCAAAAGTAGCTGGCTTTCCGGGTATCCTTATTCGATAACCGTTCTGAAAGTTCTTCAGAGTATAAGTTGCTGAGGTAAGGATATAATTGTGGTTATCGAATATACCAGAATCCCCCCACTCAATCTTAACAATCGGAGGAGCAGCCTGGTAACCATTAGATTTAGACCATGCCTCTAATAACCTACATTTATTGATTACCTCTTCTGGATTTTCTGGGTCATTACAGTACCAAGACACATTGAATTGAATAATGTCTTCAGCTCCAGTAAAGTGATACATTGGTACATTGCGACCCATTGATTTAATGGTGGCCCATGTGGTTTCTCCTCTAAAGTCTATTTCTGGAGGTCTATTCTGTAGGGTAATATATTGAGTGGGGTTAACAGTCATATTATATATCCTTACCTCATTCTGATATATAACATCTGCTTTAGCCTCGAAGTTTCTGTAATTAGTAGTATTCTTATTCCCCTTTGCTGGGTCTACTCCCTCACTCTCCTCTAATCTCGGGAATTGTAATTCCATTCTCCATTTAGCCTGGAGTTGTTTGTTTAGAATAGGGTTCTTAGACGATATTTGAGCTTCTCCGATTACTCCATTGGGAGTATAGAGTTTACCCTTTTGAGCATCATCTTTGGGAAGAGTAGAAAGAGTTCGATTGAGTAATATCCGAGCTCTCCATAGTTTATTTAATGGACCCGTAAGAACACCTGCTGTATCTCTTGTAAGGTCATTGTACTTTTCAACAACCTTACCTGCTGCTTTATTTAATACTCTAGCCATAGTGTTTTAGTTTTATATTCCCATTACAAATGCAGCTCCAGTAAAATCTTGTTGAGAACCTGGAGCATAATCTCCAACTGCTTGACCATCTACTGAGATATTGATACGAGAATCTCTCATACCTTCCTTGATAGCTAACCTAACAGCATTAATAAATCTCTCTTCATTCTGGGCTCTAATGGTAGTTGGGTCTTCTTTCTCTTTATTCTGAGCTTCAGTATTCCTATCTACTGAATTACTAAGGTAACTAATACCCTCAATTAATAAAGGAAGACCTACAATAATTGCTAATCCCAAGGGTCCACCGAGTAATCCCATAAGTCTACCACCTATAGAGGTTAAACCTTTTATAGCACCTTGCCTAGCCACTTGACTACCAACTTGGGCACCTGCTCCAACTAAAGCCCCTCCAGCTAAATTACCCGCCATAGTAGTTGCTAATGGTACTCCAGGATTTGGTGTCTTAACATATCTTCCGGTTTTAGTGTTATAAAATCTACCAGCAGAATTCATACCAATACCGCTTGACATCATTTGGAGTTGAACCATGGTTCTCATAAGGTTAACCATCCTTACCATGTGTGCTTCCATAATGGCAAACTGAGTATTAGTTTTTATTGCTGCAGCCGACATACCTTCAGTAGAAGCAGTAGCAATAGTCTGTAAATACCCAACAGACCTAATAATACCTCTTACAGTATTAAACCCTGCAACTATAGTACCCACTACTACTGCAGTAGCTCCTATCCTAAGACCAAAACCTCCAACCCAAGTTTCTGAGATATCATTGATTACCTTAACAATTTTATTACCAACATTTAAAACAGGAGTAAAGATTCTACCCAAAGCTGCACCTGCGGTAACTGTTAAGTTCTCTATACTTGATTCGAATCGGTCAATTACACCTGCATCGGTTTTAAGAAGACGTTCTTCATTGAGTCGATTTACTGCCCCAATGTTTTGGTCATAAGTAGCAAGTATCTTACCCATCTTATCTCTACCAGAAGCAATATCCCTAAGTACGGGGAGCATACCACGATTACCACGAACTCCAAAGATATTGAAGAAAGTTGGTGTTTCAATTCGTGAAGGTAAACCTACTACTGCCTTAGCAAACTTCTGATAGATAGTGTAAAGGTCTATAAGATTACCCTGAGCATCGAAGAATTCATCTGGACTTAAGCCCAGGTCTGCTAAAGCGTTATAGCCTTTCTTTTTTTGGTTAACAAGAGAGAGCTGTAAGTAACGAATCATATTGGCCAGTGAGGTACCTGCCATAGAACCCTGTATACCCATATCACCCAATACACCAATAGCAGCAGCCGTTTGCCGAAGGTCTACTCCAGCAGTTGCCATATCTGCTCCTGCATAAGATATGGACTGGGCTAAGTCTGTTAAAGATATATTTGCATTAGTAACTGCAGTATATAAATCATCGGTTACTCTAGCGGCTTCTCCCATTGGGATTTGGTACATTGACATGATATTGGTCATCAAGTCAGCTACACCACCTTTCTGTCCCACTGGCATTGTAAAGATTGAAGCCAGCTTAGATGCTGGCCCAATCATTTCTTTAATAGCATAGAATTTATTACCCGCCATAGCCAGGTATCTTTGTCCTGATGCAACATCCGAAGCAGTAAGAGGAGTTATCTCATTGACATCTTTTGCCAATTGTAACATTTCTCTTTGTTCTGCAATGGTAGCACCAGCAATTTTCGAAGCAGTCCAAACTTCATTCTGAACACCCGCAGAGTATTTATAGGCCCTTGCCATTCCCCCTACGAGCTGCATTCCGAAGTCCATTGTATTGGAAGCTGACATCTGTATACCTCTATTCCAGGTATTCATATCATTCATCATTGTTCTGAATGACCCAGATATCTTGCCAGCCTCTTGAGAGAATCGGTCTTTTAAAACCATGGCAACACCGACCTCTACTATACTCCTACTGGTATTCATAATTTACTTTCTTTTCTTTAATTGTTTATAATATTGCTCGGCCATTTCCTTGAATATTTTCCTTATTCGGTACGGAAGACGTAAAAAGCCGAAATAGTCTAAGGCTATCTCGGCTCTGGTGATATAAACAAAATCACTCTCTAACATTACTCTTCCGTCAGGTAGAAAAAATTCGGTGCCCAAACTATAGGATAAGTTCTTTCTTCTCCGGTGGTTGGATTAGTGATATGGGATTCACCTTTGAAGATAGGGTCCATAGATAAGATATGCTTTCTCATCTCAGCCATATCCTTTGCAGTAAACGGAGTAAAGTTTTCTACCTTCTCCCAACTACCATCAACCTCTAAGTGAAGATTACGGCAAAGAAGAGGAGCATTCTTAGTTTGTTTATCCAAAGGCAACTTCATGAACTCTTGTTCTCCCTTACCAGTCATACAATCGAATTTAATTCTCTTGCCAGATGAAAGAGTGTATTCATGGTCTACCAATCTAACTCCCTCTGGATAATAAGGGATAGCATCTGGCTTTTGATTTAAATCCTCTACAGTTGGAGTAGTACCGTAATCGAAAAGGAACTCATGAAGGTCTTGGCCATAAGTAATCTTACCACCATTCTCTTTGCCCCAATCATATTCGAATTCTACTTCCTCTCCCAAAGAGAAGATACGAGAATTGAAGATAATAGCATAACGGTCATTGACTGGTAAGTTAAGGGCATCATCTACGGTTAATTTCCCATTAGGGGTAGCAGTAGTTCTAATTACAATTGCTGCAATGAACTTGGTAAGGTTCATCAAAGTCTTCATGTCTGAAAGGTTACTGAGGATATCTTCATCAGCACCATTCTGTTCTCTGATTTCATATTCGAAACCAGAAGGTCCGGTAAATCTAAATGTTCTAAATTCCATAATTTGATATATTTAATGTTTACAAATGTTCATAGTACTCCGTATAACAACAAGAAAGGGGTGAGCTCCTATCACAGGAATCCCACCCCTCCACCGAATCTTAGTGAAAATAGACTAAGGAATTAGTATTTATCTGCAGTACCAACTGAGAACTCTATGGACTCAATGGTATTCTCTGAAGCCATTCTGTCCAAGTCTAAGCCGGTAATCTTACATGGCCATACCTCTTCGAAGACGTGGGTATTAAGAACCGAGACTCCATCTTCGGCAAGTTCATTTACAATAGCCGTTTCCCAATATTGGCTTGGTACCAAACCTCCACCAACTATGTGGTCTTGGCAAGCATAAAGCCAATCATGAAGCCATGTGTCTGAACCTGCAGTAGTCATAAGTTTCTCTACAATAAGGTTACCTATAGTAACCCTACCTGCAGTTTTAACGTCTCTATTGACGTCCCCATGAGCAACCTGGTCAATTTCAATATCTGGCAAAGTACAACTTTGGAATAGATAAGTATTGATAGGGTGTTTGGGGAACATGATGCTCCACAAGAATTTCTTCCGTGGGTTTTTTACTTTTGCTCCCATTGTGTTATGAGTTTATAAGTTATTACTTGTTTCTACGATTGATACTGCCTTAGAAGCTGCATCGATTACAATCTCCATAGTTACCTCTTGCATAGGAACTACATCCTTATACTTAAGGATAGCACGGTACTTACCCTGACGAGCATCTGCTTCGTTATTAACCGAAAGGTCATCCCAAGAAGTTGCATCTTGGTCACCCATCCAGGTATACTCGGTCATAGCATCTTCGTCTACCAAAGAATCCAAGGTAGGTTTAACCTCCAACCAGATTCTCTTCCAAGTACTCCAAACGTTTGGTTCTTCGATATACTTGTTGAGTACCGGGCGAAGGAACTTCTTCAAGTAGAGATTCAACCTTACGATTGAAAGGAATCTTTCAGAATCCTGTTTCACTTGAGAAGAGAAGCAATGCCATAGCATGGTTTGCTTACCTGCATCTGGAGTATCTTTGATTACCATCTCATTGATATAATTCTGAGCAAGGGTGTTCAGTTCGTTATATCGAGAAGGAGAACCATAGTTAGGGCATACTGGACCAACTGAATCCCCAATAACTCCTCGGTTCATACCTGCAAAGGATTTCCAGGGACCATATTGAGTAGCAGAGGCATCTCCCAAACCAACAATAGTACCCACTACATCGGAATCCTGAAGATTACCATTTTCGTTGTAGTACTTAAGTCCACCACCAAAGTAGGCAATGTACTTAGAGTTACCTACAGTATCAAGGCAAGTCTGTACCCAAGTTACCTGAGCTTTGTAATCTCTTGCCTGAGTACCTTGAGTATAATGGGTTAAATGTTTGGGAACTTCGATATACAGTACCCATTCCATCAATTCCTTTGCCATATCTGCAGCAGCCTTATATACCTTGAGTACATCTGAATCGGTAGTAAGGTGTTGAGAGATATGTGAAATAAATAATTGGTAGAAGTCGGTGTAATCTTTTACCAAATCCAAGGAAGTAATCCATTCTTCGGCAGTTGGAGTGGAACCTGCACTACCGATAGTACCCTTAAACAGTTTCTCTGTTTCGGAGGGTGCAGCATCTCCCACCACGGTAATAGTGATAGCATTCTTAGTACCATCAATATCATCGGTAAGCCACTTAATTAGGTTTTCAAAAGAGGAACCTGCAGTAATTACCGGCTTAATATATTCCGAGTTCTTAGCAAATGCACTAAGAGCAAGGTAATCTACCGAAGTGTTATTGTTACCATCGGCAGTTTTGTAGGTTATTACTGGTCCCTGTTCAAGTACTTGCCCATTAGCTGAATATATTTTATAATACAAGGTATTAGCTTGCTTATAAAAACCAACCTGGAAAGTATTTGCACTACCAATTGGATCTCCATATCCCTTGGTTACTAATCCAAAACTATAAGTAGTACTACCAGATTTTAAAGTAATCAAAGCAGAGGGTTTAGCTGGGTCAGTTACAGCAGAAGCAACTGAGATTTCATCTTCTGAATCTTTAGCTTTTCTTGCCGCAGTCGGAGAAGCAGTTACTGTACCTTGAGTAGCTCCTTTGCCAAGTACTCGAATAACACGAAGCTTAGAACCACCTTGCAAAGCCTTTTCGATATTTGATACAGAACCATCGGGTACAATTTCAGAACCATAGATTCTTTGGAACTGAGAGAATGTAGAGATGATTTCTGAAGGGTCATCGTATGGACCTTTAGTAGTTCTAGCCAATACACAAGAAACTCCTAACATGGGAGTAGTTTGAAGAACATTGTTGTTCTTAAACTTAAAATCAACATGAGGTGAAGTTGGCATAATTCTATTGTGATTAAAGTTAATTACTCGTTTAATTTATACCCTAGAGTATTGTACCTATACCTTAGGTACTTTTAACTCTAGCATCTCATTTTCGTTTTGTTCTAACAATCCAATAAGAACCGATATATCCTTGATAGGTGTAAGAGTACCTTCTCCCAAAGCTTTTTCTGGAAGAATACCGTCCTTACATACATAGGTGTATACCTTCTCAAGTATACCATGCTCTACATCTGGATGGTCATAATAATTACCAATCTCAATGAATAGGTTTCCGGTGGGAGCAAGCCTGCCCTTTTCCCATTCCTCTAAGTCATTGAAGTATGGTCTCACGTATCCTCTAGCAGGTAAGCCAGTATATAAGATTGTATGTAGCAACCTCATATCGGCTTGTGTTTGAGAAACTAGATGTACATCTATGGTAATATCTTTAGTTTCATAAGGAAACTCTGAAGCTTGGTAATTACCATCCTCAAGTTTATCACCAATGATGTATTTATTCACACCAATATCTCCAGCATAATAACCCTGTAGTTCTATGGTTATTCTTGGGAGAGTCTTTGGGCCTTTTACTTGATTATTCCCTATACCAAAAAGTGGTATAAACTTCTTCATACCTTTGATTGCCTCTTGAAATCTTTTTTCGTTTTCTTGAGACAAAGGTAAGAAGTCTTCTGGGTTTAAGGTAAGACCCATTTCTAACATTGTACTAAGTAGAGAGATATAAAAAGTTCTTTCTACTATTTCTTCTGAGTTTACCATTAAAGTCCTAATCTAATATTTAACTGAACACTTTGATTGCCATCGTCATTAATATACCCATTATAAGTTACCTGAATACCTCCAAAACCACTCATTATGGTTTGTAAATGACCAACACAATTTAATTCACTAACCCATTGAGTAGCAATATTTGAAGGATAATCGGTAAGCCATACTTTAAAGGGTATTGGTTCAGAACCAATACCTCCAGGGAATTGACCCTCTATTGTCTTACTTATATCGGTTATCTTAAATTGTTTTATAAATTTAGCAACTTGAATACCGTTGATAAGGTAGTACTGATAACCCTTTACATTACTAATCTGAGCAGTACTAGTATTTTGACCAAGATTTGGGAATGGTATATTCGGGGTTGGTTCAAAGCCATACTTAGTAGTTCTAGTACCTGGAGATTGAGTTATATTTAAAACTATCTCAGTGTTAGGTTCTTGCTGTGAGATAATCTTAACTATAGCAGTTCTTTCCAAGGGGTCATAGTTACTGGGGTTATGTTCTTGATTAGTAGATTTAGTTTTGATAGTAAGCTTACCTGCGGCATTAGCTTCTCCAATTTCTTGGGTTACCTCTAACCAATCTGAGGAGCTTTCAACTTTCCAATCTACAGCACGATATTCATCTTGAGGCTTATTATCGATAAACTTCTGTTGGTAACTGTATACACCTATTTCTAGGGTCTCACCCCTTTTAGTACCATCGAAAGTATGGGAAGTAGTTTCTGGAGTGATACTAAAATAAGTTCCCCAGGTCTCTACTATTTTAGCGGCCTTTTGTACCAGAGTTACTTCCCTTTCTACACCCTGAACTACTACCTTGAGAACCTGCTCTTTTATATTATTCATGTCTTCGTTTACTGCCTTAGGCTTTACCCTAATAGTTGCAGTACCAGTTCCGGATAATGAAGATATTTCAAAGTCTGCTGCCATTTTTAACTTTCCTTATTTCTTTTCTAACTTGATTTCGTATTTCCTTTTGTAAGGCAGCTTTTCCACCAGCAGCCTTAAATGCAGGATTCCAAAGAGGACGAGGTGGTAAATTACCATCTCTGCTACCATACTCTAACATGATAGCTATCTGATTCAAAGTCTTTCTTGAAGTCTTACCAGTATAGGTAATCTTCTTGATTCCAATTGGTAAACCAACGAAAGTTCTATTCTTGGTCTTTACTACAGTAACGGATTTAGCATATTGACCCGTGAGTCGTAATAGAGTATGCTCCCCATATTTCTTTACAGTACCTGGAGCATGTTTTGGCCAAGAAGTATGGGTACCGGGTGGTGGAACACCCGTATTCAAACTTCGTCTTACTATACGAAGAAGTTGATTACCAAACTTTTCTGTACCTTTCGCATAGCCTTCGGTTAAGATACTTGGAGTTTTGGCAATCAACCTTTCTGCACGAGCTTGTTCTCGTTTATCTGCGTATATTTCTAGAGGGCCAACTGGAGTCGATAGTGTAATATTAACCGACTTACTTGGCATAATTCTTACTGTTGTTTAGGTTTATCCAATCCCAGCTCCTGAGCAATTCTCTGTAACAGAGTCTCTTGAGTGGAGATTCGTTGGTCCATGTATTGACGGAACTCCTCAAACCCTGGAGCAGGTTTACTTGGAGCAGAAGGTGATTGGTTAATTGAATTGAGAATGTTATCGCATTCAGAAACAATTGCCTCAAACTTTGGTCGATTGTTAAGTATATTCAAGGCATTCTGTTTCTGCATAGTAACCTCATTAATTATATTCACTATATCGGTAGTATAATATACCCCATTATAAATACCTTCATCAGATTGTGATGGCAAGTATATGGTGAGTTGTGATACCGAATCTTGGATTACCAATTCGACACTGTTAACAAAGCCGTCTTTAGCACCAGAGGCCATTGGTTTACTTTCTCCTACCTTTACGATTCTTGCTGTATCAAAAATAGGATAACCAGACCGTCTGTCTTTTTCTAATGTGAAAATCATTTCACCTTTCTGTACCTTTTGGAAAATCAATGTTCTTTCGTCCATAATCATCTTTTATTTATTAAGTTTAAACCAAATGAAACTGCACCTGGATTCCTTTGCATGAAGTCTACCAGGTTTAAGAATTGATAGTATCCAAATTGATTTATGAGTACCTGAGCTTTGTTTGCTACTTCTTGTGCAATCTCTATATTGGGAGCAGGTAGAGCTAATTGTATCTTGAATTCGGTGAGTTGTTCTTGTTCCATAATTCCTTAGTTTAATGAGTTAAAACGAAAAAAGGAGTACACCTAAAACAGATGCACTCCTTTTAATCATCTCGGTATTTTAAATTACTGAGCTGGCGTTGTAGTACCGGTCTTCAAGGCAGCTACCACTTGATTGAGGCGAGCAATCTCGGTGTCTTTGGCAGTGTTCTCGATGAGGCACTTGATTTCCTGTTGGCCATTCTTGAGGTCACAGCAGCAACGTTCCAACTGAAGAGCCAAGTCAGATTTTACTTCTACTCCCATAATTTTATTGGTTTTAGGAAATTAATGATTAAGTTTTTTAGGGTCTCTCATATAATAAATACTGGTGTTGTATATAACCTATGATATCCTAAATACATAATCATAGGTAATAGTAGCAGCACTCTGGATAATAATAAGTGTTATCTCCTTACCCGATTCTGATTGAGTTACTGCTACTGTAGTAGACCTTGAGTATTCAGCAGTGTTCTCATGAGTTTTAACTGAGAGCCCATTATCTACTATATTAATAGTAGTCCAACTCGGTACATTTCGACTTACTTCTACCGGATATATATCAGAGGTTTCTGTACCATTTATCACTTTCTTTTTATAAGAGATGAATGGAACCTCTTCAGTTTTTCCCAAAGCTGGATGAGTAATAGATTTAGAAGTCTGACTTCCAGGAGCACTCCCCCAATTAAAATAATAATTATAAGATACACTTGTACCACCCTGAGTGATATTCACATAATCAGAAGCCCCTCCATAAAAAGCCATAACTCTAATAGACCTACTACCAGTACTGGTATTCTCAGAAGCACTAAGAGTAGT